>Ga0213875_10000418_pt1 | contig 37347 bp, 33 predicted proteins | sample BarmaccomBMRX_R8_FD_160105 | JGI IMG/M metagenome (GOLD analysis project Ga0213875, IMG submission 160105) | Root-associated microbial communities from Barbacenia macrantha in rupestrian grasslands, the National Park of Serra do Cipo, Brazil - RX_R8 | ecosystem: Host-associated > Plants > Roots...
ACTGTACCCGGATTAATGACTCACGACACTAGTTGCCGCCGCCCCCACCGCCGTTGCCGTTACCGTTACCGCCGCCGCCGAAGAAGCCGCCGGTACTGGGGCTGCCGCCGCCGGACGGCTGGCTCTGGCTGGGGGTCGGGCTCGGCGTCGGGCTGGCCGTCGGCTGCTGCGCCACGTAGATGGTGACGGTGGAGCCCTGCGCGACCGAGCTGTTCGGGGCCGGGGTCTGCTGGAACACGTCGCCCGGCTGGGCGGTCGACGGCCCGGACACGGTCTTGGTGTTCACGTTGAACCCGTCGCCCTGCAGGATCTGCTGGGCGGTGGAGGCCGAGTCACCGACCACGCTGGGCACCGTGACCGCGCCGCCGGACACCGAGATCGTGACCGTGGTGCCCGGGCTGACCGACGAGTTCGGGCCCGGCGTCTGCTTGGTCACCGTGCCCTTGGCCGCCGTCGAGGCGGCGTCGGCCACCTGTTTGACGTTCAGGCCCTTGGCGGTCAGCGCGTTCTGGGCGTCGGTGGCGCTCTCGCCGACCACGTTCGGCACCGAGATCTGCTGCGGGCCGTTCGACACGTAGAGCGTGACCACCGTGTTCTGCGGCACGTTGTTGCCCTGGGCCGGGTTCGTCTTGATCACGTAACCCTTTTTCACGGTCGAGTTCGCCTGGTCGGCGACCGTGAACTTGAGGTGGGCCTGAGTGATCTGCGCCTCGGCCTTGGCCTGGGTCTCCCCGGCGACCAGGGGAACGGCGTAGGTCTTGCCGCCGCCGCCGAACATCATGTACGCCAGCGCGCCGACCGCGCCCAGCACCACCAGCAGGCCCAGCACCCAGAGCAGGGCCCGGTAGCTGCGCCGGGGCGGCTCGCCGCCCCCGTCGGTCTGGTCCCCGTACGCATACGGCGGCACCGCCGTGGTCGGGCTGGCCATCATCGTGGCCCCGCCCATCTGCTGGGTGCGGCCGTAGCTGTCGAGCCGGGTCGGGGCGGCGACGGCCATGCCGTTCATGGCCCGCTGCACGTCCATGCGCATCTCGGCCGCGCTCTGGTAGCGGTCGCCCGGGTCCTTGGCCATCGCCTTGAGCACGATCGCGTCGGCCCAGGAGGGCATGTCCGGGTCCACCACCGACGGGGGCACCGGGTTCTCGCGCACGTGCTGGTAGGCGATCGCGACCGGCGAGTCACCGGTGAACGGCGGCCGCCCGGTCAGCAGCTCGTACATCAGGCAGCCGGTCGAGTACAGGTCGCTGCGGGCGTCCACCCGCTCGCCCCGCGCCTGCTCGGGCGACAGGTACTGCGCGGTCCCGATGACCTGCGCGGTCTGGGTCATCGTGGCCTGGTTGTCGCTCATGGCCCGGGCGATGCCGAAGTCCATCACCTTGATGTCACCGTTGCGGGTGACCATGACGTTGCCGGGCTTGATGTCGCGGTGCACGATGCCGGACTGGTGGCTGTAGTCGAGCGCGCCCAGCACCCCGTCGATGATCTCCAGCGACCGCTCCGGCAGCAGCCGGTGGTCGGACTGGAGCAGGTCGCGGACGGTCCGGCCGTCCACGTACTCCATGACGATGTAGGGGACCGGGAAGCCGTTGGCCATGTCCTCGCCGGTGTCGTAGACCGCGACGATGGACGGGTGGTTCAGCGAAGCCGCGGACTGGGCCTCGCGGCGGAACCGGGCCTGGAAGGTCTGGTCCCGGGCCAGGTCCGTGCGCAAGGTCTTGATGGCGACGGTGCGGTCGAGGCGGAGGTCGTGGGCCCGGTAGACCTCGGCCATGCCGCCTCGCCCGACGACGCCGTCGAGCTCGTAGCGATCACCAAGCAGCCGTGGCTGTGTCATGTCTCGCACTTTGCCAAACCATCCCGCGTTGTCTCATCACTGGCCCCTCGGTCAGGGCTTGGTCGTTCACTGTCCGCTACCGCCGCCACCGCCCCCACCGGGGCCGTGGCCGTGGCCGGTTGGGTCCGGCGTCGGCGTGGTGGGCGGCGTGGTCGTCGGCGGCGTGGTCGTCGGAGTGATCGGCGGCGTTGTCGTCGGCGTCGTTACCGGCTTCGTTTTCGTCGGTTTGATCCTGGTCGGCGTGGATGTCGCGGCCGGAGTGGTCGCTCCGCCGATCCCCGCACCCGCTCCTAGGGTAGGCCCAGTGTTGCCGATCGTGCCGCTATCCCGGCCGACGGTCGGCCTCGGGCCGGGCGTGGTCGTCGCCGGGCTCGCGTGGCTGGCGGTCGGCGACGGACTGGCCGGAGTCACCGCGGCCGTGTTCACCGGCTTGCCCGTCAGCATCACCGCCGCCACCACGCCGCCGATCGCGGCCACGGCCACGGCCACGCCCGCCGCCAGCAGGGCCGACCGGCGCCGGCGGCGGGTGTCGGCGGCCCGCCCGTGGCCACCGGTGCGGGCCGGGGGCCGCGGCGGCGGGGTGGCCGCCCCTGGCCTGCCCATGTCGTTCCGGGTCAGGGCCATCCCGACCCGCGGGTCGGTCGCCTGGGTGGCGCCCGGGGTCGCGCCGTCCAGCGCCGTCGCCGCCAGCCCGGCCTCGCCCAGCTCCAGCTCGGCCAGCGGGTCGGCGGTGGTGGGCAGCGCGCTGCGCAGCTGCCGGGCCCGGTCGGCCACCCAGTGGGCGCTCTGCGGGCGGTCCTCGGGCCGCTTGGCCAGCATGTTGACGACCAGGTCGGCGACGGGAGCGGGCACATCGTCGGGCAGCGGCGGAACCGGCCGGTGCATGTGCGCGACCGCGATCGCGACCGGGGTCTCGGCCGTGAACGGCGGCTCGCCGGTCAGGCACTCGTAGGCCACGACCCCGAGCGAGTAGAGGTCGGAGGCGGACGTGATCGTGCCGCCGGTCGCCTGCTCCGGTGACACGTAGCTGGCGGTCCCCATGACCATGCCGGTCTGGGTCAGGTGGGAGGCCTGGGTCGCCCACATGGCCCGGGCGATGCCGAAGTCGGTGATCTTGGTGGTGCCGTCGCTGGTGACCAGCAGGTTGCCGGGCTTGATGTCACGGTGGACGATGCCCGCCTCGTGGGCGGCCGCCAGCGCGTCGGCCGCCTGACTGACGATGCGGAGGGTGTCGCCGGCCGACAGCCGCTCCTGCCGGGCGATCACCGCCGACAGCGGCTCACCCTGTACCAGTTCCATGATCAGGTAGGCGCCGCCGGAGGGCATCCCGGGCGGGGCCTCCTCGCCGCCGGCCGTCTCGCCGTAGTCGAAGACCTGGGCGATGTTCGGGTGCGAGAGCGAGGCCGCGTAGCGGGCCTCGGCCCGGAACCGGGCCCGGAACGCCTCGTCGGTGGCGTGCGCCGCCGACAGCAGCTTGACCGCCACCGCGCGGTCCAGCAGCTCGTCGGTGCCGCGCCACACTTCGCCCATGCCGCCGACCGCTATCCGGCTGCTCAGCCGATAGCGTCCGCCCAGCAGGTGATCGTTCACCCGTTCTCCAGGTAAGACTTGAGGACACTGACGGCTATGGGGGCAGCTGCCGCAGCGCCGTAACCACCGCCCTGAATGATGACGCCCACCGCCATGGAACGGTTGCCGTTACTGGCGAAACAGGTGAAAACCGCGTCATTGAGGCCGCTGTTGTTGACCCCGTTCTGGGCGGTACCGGTCTTGCCGGCGATCTGCACGCCGGGGATCGCGTTGTTGAACGCGGCCGCGGTGCCGTCGGGCTGGCTGACCACGTGCAGCATCATCGTCTTGATCTGGCCCGCCACGTCCGAGCTGACCGGCGTGCTGAGCACCTGGGGCGACGCCTGGTCGACGATGCTGAGGTCGGCCGCCTGGACCTGCTGGACCAGGTAGGGCCGCATCAGCTTGCCGCCGTTGGCGATCGCGGCCGACAGCATGGCCTCCTGCAGCGGGGTGACGGTGTCGTCCTTCTGGCCGATGGCGGACATGGCGGTGAAGGACAGCGCCGGCTCGAGCGGGAAGTTGCTGGCCACGACCGGGATGGGGATGGTCAGGTTCGAGTTGTTGAAGCCGTACTGCTCGGCCTCGCTCTTGAGCGCGGCCGACCCGAGCTGCATGCCGATGTTGGCGAAGGCGGTGTTGCACGACTCGGTGAACGCGACGTCGATGGTGGCCTTGCCGTTGCCCATCGTGCCGCACGCCTCGCCGTTGTTGTTGATCAGCTTGGTGCTGCTCTGCGGCAGGGTGAGGCTGGTGGGCGCGTCCACCACCGAGCTCGGGGAGCCCTTGCCCTGGCTGAACAGGGTGGAGCTGGTGACGATCTTGAACGTCGACCCGGGCGGGTAGGTCGCGCTGGTCGCCCGGTTCAGCAGCGGCTGGTTCTTGTCGTTCAGCAGCGCGTTGTCGTTCTTGTTGAGCGTGGTCCCGTCCAGCACCGCCAGCTGGTTCGGGTCGTAGGACGGGTAGGACGCCATCGCCAGGACCTTGCCGGTCGACGGGTCGAGCGCCACCACCGCGCCGGACTTGCCGCCGGCCTGCAGCGCGCTCCAGGCCGCGTTCTGGGCCTTGGAGTTGATCGTGAGCTGGACGGTCGCGCCCTTGCGGGGCTTGTTGGTGATCATGTCGATCACGTTGCGGACCGCCAGCGAGGAGGAGTTGCCGCTCAGCACCGAGTTCTGCGTCTTCTCGATGCCGGTCGCCCCGTAGAGCGCGTCGTAGCCGGTGACCGGCGCGTACTCCTGGCCCGAGGGGTAGACCCGCTGGTACTTGTAGATGCCGCCGACCGCCTTGGAGCGGGCGACGACGACCCCGTCGGCGGTCTCGATGTTGCCCCGCTGGTACTGGAACTGGGCGGCGAACGCCCGGGAGTTGCCGGGCTTGCTGGACAGCGCGCTCGCCTCGAACCCCTGCAGGTAGTTGATGTTGGCCAGCAGCAGCACGAACATGACGAGGGCGGCGATCGAGATCCGGCGGACGGCACGGTTCACGGCAGGTTCACCACCTGCGTCATGCCCTCATCCTGGATCGGCTGCGGCGGTGGCCGCCGGGCCGTGTCGCTCAGCCGCATCAGCAGCGCGATCAGCATCCAGCTGCCGAGCAGCGAGGAACCGCCCTGGGCCAGGAACGGGGTGGTGATACCGGTCAGCGGGATCAGCCGGGTGACCCCGCCGACGATCACGAACACCTGCAGGGCCAGCATGAACGCCAGGCCACCGGCCAGGATCTTGGCGAACGGGTCCTTGACCGCCAGCGAGGTGGCCAGGCCGCGCTGCACGATGAGGCCGTACAGCAGCAGGACCGCCATCAGGCCGGTCAGCCCGATCTCTTCGCCGAACGCGGTGGTGATGAAGTCGCTCTGCACCAGCGGGGTCAGGTACGGCTGGCCGGCCCCCAGGCCCTTGCCCAGGATGCCGCCCGAGGCCATCCCGTACAGGCCCTGGACCAGCTGGTAGGCGTTGCCGTAGGGGTTGCTGCCGGCGAACGGGTGCAGCCAGATCTGGAACCGCTCACCGACGTGGCTGAACAGCTTGCTGGCCGCGAACGCGCCCCCGACGAACAGCAGGAAGCCGATCAGCAGCCACGACGTGCGCTGGGTGGCGATGTAGAGCATGGCCACGAACAGGCCCATGAACAGGGCCGAGGTGCCGATGTCGCTCTCGAACACCAGCAGCAGCAGGCTCACGCCCCACACGCCCAGCACCGGTCCCAGGTCGCGGGCCCGCGGCAGGTCGATGCCGAGCACCCGCCGCCCGGCCAGCGCCAGCACGTCGCGCTTGGCCACCAGGTAACCGGCGAACGAGACCGCCAGCGCCAGCTTGGCGAACTCTTCCGGCTGGAGCGAGAAGCTGCCCAGCCGGACCTGGATCTTGGCCCCCTGCACCTCGCTGATGCTGGCGGGCAGCAACGCCGGCAGCGCCAGCAGGACGATGCCGACCAGGCCGAACAGGTAGGTGTAGCGCTGCAGCACCCGGGGCTCGCGGAACAGCGCCAGCACCGCCACGAACAGGCCGAGGCCGACGGCCGAGTAGAAGACCTGCAGGGTGGCGGCCGACGAGGTCAGCGTGCTGATGACCTCGCCCGGGTTACCGTTGCGGCCGGACTCCTGCAACCGGTAGATCATCACGATGCCGAGGCCGTTCAAGGTGGCGGCCAGCGGCAGCAGCAGCGGGTCGGCGTAGGGGGCCAGCCAGCGCACCGCGACGTGGGCGATGGCCAGCAGCACGGCGAAGCCGACGATGTACTCGATGATGCCGGGCGGCACCGAGCCCTTGAGCCCCAGTCCCACGTTCACGTAGGCGAACGCCACCAGCCCGACCGCGAACACCAGCATCAGCAGCTCGGTCGTGCGCCGTCCCCGCGGCCTCGCGACCTGTGGTTCGGGAACGCCGCCGAGCGTCGGATTGTTGTCCGACGTCGCGACGCCGGTCACGACGTACTCCTCGCCGTCGGGCTGGAGGAGGCCGGGTGAGAAGGGGTGGGGGACGTCGAGGGGGCCGGGGCCGACGCGCTCACCGCGGGCACGCCCAGCGCGGTCGCGGCCGGGCAGTCAGACGGGATCGTCGGCTCGGGCGACGCGGCCGGCTTGGCCGGCTTCTTGGTGGCCTTGGCCGCCGCCGCCAGCGCCGCCTGCTGGGTCACCCAGGTGTTGCGGCTGCTGTAGGCGGTCCGGCACACCGCGTCCTGGGCCTGCAGCTGGCCGACGATACGGTGGGCGTCGGCCAGGCTGGTGGCCGAGATCGTGCCCTGCACCATCGACAGCTCCTGGGGCGGGACCTGCGCCTCGGTCAGCGCCGACTGCGAGTAGACGCTGGACAGGCTGATCCCGGCGACCTTCTGGTTGACGCCCTTGAAGATCGCCACGTGGCCGCCGCTGGTGCCCACGAAGTACTGGTGCTGGGTGTAGGCCCAGGCCCCGTAGCCGCCGCCGATCACCACCGCCGCCAGCACGACCAGCGCCATCGTCACGATCGGCCAGCGCCGCCGCTGGCGCTGACGCCGGGCGCGGTGACCGCTGCGGTACTCGGGCTGGCTCTGGGTGGCGGGCCAGCCGTCGGCGCCCTCGGGCTCCCGCTCGGCCCCGGCCCAGCCCCCGGTCGCGGTGCGCGGCTCGTCCAGCATGACCGACGGCTGCGGGGAGGTCTGGGTCAGCATCTGGGCGCGCCCGGCCGGGCTGTCGCTGCGCTCGAGCAGGCTGAGGTCGGCCGCGTTCCCGTGCGAGGCGGCCCCGGCCATGATCGGCACGGTGGTGGGTGCCCGGCTGTCGGTCTCGTCGTCGACGACGTCGGCCACCACCACGGTGATGTTGTCCGGCCCGCCGCCGCGGATGGCCAGCTCGATGAGCTGGACGGTCACGTCGTCCAGGTCCGGGATCGTGCTCAGCGTGTGGTGCAGCGTCTCCGCGCTGACCACGTCGGACAGGCCGTCCGAGCAGAGCAGGTAGCGGTCGCCGAGCATGGCCTTGCGCATGGACAGGTCCGGCTCGGCCTCGCCCCGCCCGTCCAGCGCGCGCAGGATCAGCGAACGCTGCGGGTGGGTGGCCGCCTCCTCCTGGCTGAGCCGGCCCTCGTCGACCAGCGACTGCACCAGGGAGTGGTCGTGGGTGATCTGGTAGAGCTCGCCGTCCCGGAGCATGTAGCCGCGGGAGTCGCCGATGTGGCACAGCGCGTAGCCCTGGCCCGCCCACAGCATCGCGGTCAGCGTGGTGCCCATGCCCTCGACGGCCGGGTCGGCCGAGGCCATCTGGTGCAGGGTGTCGCTGGCCGAGTGCACCGCTTCCTTGAGCGCGCCCAGCAGGTCGCCACCGCGCCCCGGCCCGGTCAGCGGGGCCCCGTCCAGCGCCGCCACCGAGGCGATCGCCACGGCGCTGGCCACCTCGCCGGCGGCATGGCCGCCCATACCGTCGGCGACGGCCAGCAGGCGGGGGCTCGCGTACGCCGAGTCCTCGTTCCCCTCGCGGAGAAGACCGACGTCGGAGCGTACCGCGTAGCGGAGTGCAAGTGTCATCTGCGAAGTTCCAGAACGGTCTTGCCGATACGGACCGGCACGCCCGCCGGCACCGGTGTCGGTCGCATCACTTTCTGGCGATCCAGGTACGTGCCGTTGGTTGAACCGAGATCTTCAACGATCCACTGCCCGTCCTGCGGGAAAATCCGGGCGTGGTGGCTTGAAGCGTAGTCGTCGTTGAGGACGAGCGTAGCGTCATTTGCCCGGCCGAGCGTAATTTGCTGCTCGTTGAGATCAATGGTCGTTCCCTTGAGCGCGCCGCCGGTGACCACGAGCGTGTGCAACTGTCCGCGACGGGATCGCTGCGGCTTGTTGCTGGGCCTGGGCAGCGGCCGGGGGGCCGTCGCCTGCCGCCGGGTCAGCCGGGATCGGCCGCTGGAATTACCAGAGAGGTCGGTGCGCACGACTCCGATCGCCGCGATGACAAACAGCCAGAGCACGGCGAGAAAGGCCACCCGGATAAGGGTGAGGGTGAGCTCGCTCATTCCAGTGAGAGATTCCTGCCAGATGGATCAGTACGGCGGATCAGTAGCTGCTGTCCCGGCGGAACACCAGCGTGGTCCGGCCCAGGGTGATCTGCATGCCATCGGTGAGCACGACATGCTTGATGGGCTGCCCGTTGACGAACGTGCCATTGGTAGAGCCTAGGTCGACCAGGACGACTTCGCCCCCCTCAACCCGCAACTCGGCATGGTGACGGGACACGCCGGGGTCGACCAGCCGGAGGTCGCAGTCGGTGCCCCGGCCGAGCAGGGTGGTGGCGGTGACCAGGTCATAGTTGCGCTGCTGGCGGCCGCCGCCGTTCGGGTTGTCGGTCGAGACGAGCAGGTGCGGACGCCCCGCGAAATCACCACCGCGTGGCTGCGGCAGGTCGCTGGCGGGCTGCCGGATCTCGCCGCCCTCGACCGTGGAACCGCGGATGACCCCCGACCGGATCCGGAACGTGCCGGTGGTCAGGTCGTTGACGCCCTCGAAGCGCATCCGGACCGGGCCCACGAACGAGTAGCCCTGCTCCTTGGCGTAGTCGCGGGCCAGGTTGGCCAGCTCCACCCCGAGGCTGTCGGCGTACACGTCGAGCCGGTCATGGTCACTCTCGGCCAGCTCGACCACGAAGTCGTTCGGCACCAGGGTGCGGCCCTGCGCCACGATCGCCGCCCGGTCATCCATCTCGCGCTGCACGGCGCTGGCCACCTCGACCGGCTGTAGCTCAGATTTGAAGGCACGGGCAAAGGCCCCCTCGACCATGCCTTCGAGCCGCCGCTCAAAGCGCTGCAGAACTCCCACCGTGGCACCTCCCTTCGCAACTCGCCTTTGATCGTATCCGGGGCTTGAGTGCACTCGGGGTCGTGCTAACCTTCTTTCCGCACCAGGGCGGGTGGCGGAACGGCAGACGCGCACGGTTCAGGTCCGTGTGTCCGAAAGGACGTGAGGGTTCAAATCCCTCCTCGCCCACGCGATTGGGTGGCCGCTGGTCGATGACCAGCGGCCATCTTTCGTTTCGGCCCGCGCCGTGCTGACCCGGGGGGACGACCCCCCGGAACCCCCCGCGCGGCCCTGCCTCCTGCTGCGGTTGCTCGCCGACGGCCTGCTGCCCGCCGCAACCTGGCCTTCTTCCCGCCGTAGCCTGGCCTTCTGCCGGCTGCGGTTGCTCGCCGACGGCCTGCTGCCCGCCGTTTTGGCTGGTCCTGCTCGGGTGCATTAAAGGGGTGCCACTTCTGTGGGGTGGGCGGGATGTCGTGGGGTGGGCGCCGGTCCGGGGGCCTCGATGGGGTGGGCGAGGGCGTGCGGGGTGGCAAGGTTGGCTGGGTTCTTCCCCGTGTGGCGGGGATGGAACGTGCCGGGGGCGGTGGGGCCGGCATTCCAGATTCCTGGAAGTGGGTGCGGGCACCCCAATCCGTCCGTAGCGCCCACCTACCCCCGGAGGGGCACCTCGGCCGGTAACAACTTGGCGACGCCCCACGTTGTGTCAGCCCTGTGCCCCGCACCCCGCGTACCCGGTAGGCCTTGGCTCCCACAAGCCTCGCCATCCCCGTGCCTCGCATCCCGTCGATCTTGCACCATGCGCCCCTGGCCCCGCGCCCCCGGCCCGGCTCTGCGTCCCGGCTCCGTCCTGCGCGTCAGCCTGCGCTCCGGCTCGCGTGCCCCGGCCCTGCGCCCGGCCCCGCTCTGCGCCTGCGGTCAGGCCTCGCGCCCGGCCCTCACGCCCCACGGGCCCCACCGACCCCGCGGGCCTCTGCCGTGCGGGGTACGCCTCATTTGGGAAGGCTTGTGAGCAGCATTTGTTAAAAAGTCTTCCCGAACCGGGAGTGTGCCCGACCCAGCACCCGCGAGGGTGCTCCGTGGAGCTGGTGTGACGAACGTGACGTCGCGTCCGGCACCCCGGGCGGGAACGGCCGTCGGCCGGAAAGCCCAGTGGACGCGGGGACCGTGGCTGGGATCAAACGCTTTAATTACCGAATGTGATCGTTAGTCGGCTTGACAGTTCGAATATTAATTCGATACTGGTAAGTCATGCTGGAGCAGAGTTCGCAGGTCAAGTGGCCTTTTAACGAAGGCTCGGCGAACCTTGCCCGGGCGGTGGCCGGGTTGGCGGCCGGTAACGCTGTGTTTCCGGCAGCAACGGATACCGCGGTGCTGTCCAGCGCGGAGATGCTGCCGGTGCTGCCTGCTCTGGCCGGACTGCTGCCCGGTGGAGGGCTCGGCCGGGGGTCGGTGGTGGCGGTGGAACAGCCCGGGTTGCTGGGCCTGGCGCTGCTGGCCGAAGCCTCCGCGGCCGGGGGCTGGTGCGGGGTGGCGGGAGTACCCGATCTGGGAGTGGTCGCGGCGGCCGGGATGAGGGCCGAGGCCAGCCGGCTGATGCTGGTGCCGGAGCCGGGGCCGAACTGGGCGCAGGTCGTCGCCTCGATGCTCGAGGCCTGCGAGGTCGTGCTGGTCCGGCCGCCCGAGCCGCCGTCGGCACCGGTGCGGCGGCGGCTGGAGGGGGTGCTGCGGCGCGGGGGCGGGGTGCTGATCGCGGCCGGGGCGTGGGACGGGGCGCCGGTCCGGCTGCGGGTGACCCAGCGGTCCTGGGCCGGGATCGGCGACGGGTACGGGCGCCTGCGCGGCTGCCGGGCCGAGGTGGTGGCCGAGGGTCGCGGGGCGGCGGCCCGGCCGCGGCGGCAGTGGCTGTGGCTGCCCGGGCCGGACGGCTCGGTGACGGTGGACGAGACGGCGGCCGCCCGTTCGGCCGCGCCCGCCTGGGCGACCGGTGGCGTTGATCCGCAGGCCGGAGCGGCCTTGGCGCAGCTGACCCCGGCCTTGGCGGGAGTGGCTCAGTGAGTCCCGGCCGGCCGGCCCGGATCCTGGCCGTGTGGTGCCCGGACTGGCCGGAGGAGACCGCCGACCGCCAGGACGCCCGCGCGTTCGAACCGGTGGTCGCCGCGGTGACCGGCTTCTGCCCGGTGGTGGAGGTGGTCCGGCCCGGGCTGTGCGTGCTCAACGCCCGGGGGCCGGCCCGCTACTTCGGCGGCGAGGAGGCGCTGGCCAGCAAGATCGTCGCGGCGGTGGCCGCCCGGGGCGTCGGCGGCCACGTGGGGGTGGCCGACGGCCAGTTCGCGGCCGCGCTGGCCGCCCGGGCGGCCGCCCCCGATCACGCGGCCATGGTGGTACCCCTGGGGGGTACGCGCGCGTTCCTGGCTCCCTATCCGGTTCACATCCTGGCCGCCCCCGCCCCGGCCGGGCTGACCTCGTCCTGGCTGGCGCTGGCGGGGCAGCTGGTGCGGCTGGGCATCAGGACCGTGGGCGACTTCGCGGCGCTGCCCAGCCGGGACGTGGCCAGCCGGTTCGGGGCGGCCGGGAGCGCCGCCCAGCGGATCGCCCGGGGCGCCGAGGGCCGCCGCCCGGCGACCGGGACGGTTCCGGCCGACCTGTCGGTCAGCATGGAGTTCGACCCGCCGGTGCCGGCCGAGCCGGTCGTGTTCGCGGCCAAGAACCTGGCCGACCAGTTGCTGGCGGGGCTGGCCGCCCGCGGCCTGTCCTGCGTCCGGATCCGGGTCGAGGTGACGCCCGCGCCCGACCCGGCCAGGTTCGGCTCAGCCGCGCCAGATCGGGCCGCACCGGACCGGACCACGGCCCGGCTGTGGCGGCACGACGGGCTGCTGTCGGCGCTGGCCATCGCCCAGCGGGTGCGCTGGCAGCTGGACGGTACGCAGGCCAGCGCCGGCCAGGAGGGCCAGGGCGACCGCGAAGCCGACGGGACGACCGCGGCCGAGGGCGGGATCGCCCGGCTCCGGCTGGTCCCCGATCAGCTGATCCGGGCCGAGGGGCAGCAGCTCGCCTTGTGGGGCGACGACCTGGTCCGGGACCGGGTGGAACGGGCGGCCGTGCGGCTCCAGGCCATGCTCGGGCACGAATCGGTGACCCACCCGATGCTGGCCGGCGGCCGCGGCCCGGGCGACCGGGTGGTGCTGGTGCCGTTCGGCGACGTGCGCGAGGCCCGGCGGCCGGCCGGGCGGCCGTGGCCCGCCGGGATCCCGCCGCCCGCTCCGGCCACCGTGTACCCGGCTCCGATCCCGGCCCGGGTGATCGACGCGTCGGGGGCGCCGGTGACGGTCAGCGGGCGGGCGGTGGTGTCGGCGTCACCGGACGCGCTGGCCGTCGAGGCCGGAGGGGCCGGAGGGGCCGGCCGCACCGGAGGGACCAGCGGGGCCGGTCCGTGGCTGGCCATCACCGCCTGGGCCGGTCCCTGGCCGGTGACCGAACGCTGGTGGGACTCCGGGCAGGCCAGCCGCCGGGCCCGGTTCCAGCTGGTCACCGGGGACGGCATCGGCTGGCTGGCCGCCGTCGAGCAGAGCCGGTGGCAGATCGAAGCCCGTTACGACTAGGTCAGGAGGGACTGTTGGGCTGGCACAATCCGCCGGTCAGCTGGCGCGAGCTGGAGCGCCGGCTGTCCTGGAACGTCACCCAGCTGCCCCCCGGCCCGGACAGCCCCCGCCGCCCCCACCGCACCACCGCGGACCCGGAGGCCAACCAGCCCTGGGCCGAACTGCACTGCCACTCCTCCTACAGCTTCCTGGACGGGGCGTCCAGCCCGGCCGAGCTGGTGGCCGAGGCGACCCGGCTCGGCCTGCGGGCGCTGGCCGTCACCGACCACGACGGCATGTACGGGGTGGCCCAGTTCGCCCAGGCCGCCGCCACTCATAGTCTGGATACGGTATTCGGAGCCGAGTTGAGTCTGGGTGACGCTGCGAGGCAGGGTGGCGCTGGGAGGCCCGATGGCGCTGCGGGGCGGGGTGGCGTTGCGGGGCGGGGTGGCGCTGGGAGGCCCGGTGGCGTTGCGGGGCGGGGTGGCGAAGAGCGAGCTGGATCCCCCGACCCCGGCGGCCGGCACCTGCTGGTACTGGCCCGGGACGTGGACGGTTACAAACGGCTGTCGGCCGTGATCAGCGCGGCCCAGCTGGCCGGCGAGGGCAAGGGGCGGCCGGTCTACGACCTGGACACACTCGGCCAGCAGGCCGACGGGCACTGGGTGGTGCTGACCGGCTGCCGCAAGGGTGCGGTGCCGGCCGCCCTGGCCACCGGCGGCCCGGCCGCCGCGCTGGCCGAACTGGACCAGCTGACCGCCATGTTCGGCCCCGGCAATGTCTTCACCGAGCTGACCTTCCACGACCAGCCCGGTGACGACGAGCGCAACGACCTGCTGGCCGGGCTGGCGGCCGCGGCCGGGGTCGGCGTGGTGGCGACCGGCAACGCGCACTACGCCACCCCGGCCCGGGCCCGGCTGGCGGAGACGCTGGCCGCGATCCGCGCCCGCCGCAGCCTGGACGAGATGGACGGCTGGCTGCCCGCCTCGGGCTCGGCCTACCTGCGGTCGGGGGCGGAGATGAGCCGCCGGCTGCGCCGGTTCCCCGGCGTCCAGCCGCGGACGGTGGAGCTGGCCGCCGACTGCGCGTTCGGCTTCGGTGACCTCGCCCCCAACCTGCCCGACTTCCCGGTGCCGGACGGGTACGACGAGATGTCGTGGCTGCGGGCGCTGGTGGCCGAGCAGGCCCCGAAACGCTACGGGCCGCCGGACGCCGAGTGGCAGCCCGGCGCCCACCGGCAGATCGAGCACGAGCTGAAGGTCATCAGCGGGCTCGGGTTCCCCGGATACTTCCTGCTCGTCCACGACATCGTCCGGTTCTGCGAACGCCAGCAGATCCTCTGCCAGGGCCGGGGTTCGGCCGCGAATTCGGCGGTCTGTTACGCCCTGGGGATCACCAGCGTCGATGCGGTCCGGCACGGCCTGCTGTTCGAACGTTTTCTTTCCAGTGGCCGGGACGGGCCACCCGACATCGACCTCGACATCGAGCACCGCCGCCGCGAGGAGGTGATCCAGTACGTCTACGACCACTACGGCCGGGACCGGGCCGCCCAGGTGGCCAACGTGATCACCTACCGGCCGCGGATGGCGCTGCGGGACGCGGGCCGGGCCCTCGGCCACCCGGTCGAGGAGCTGAACGCCTGGTCCCACCGGGCCGGCCCCGGCGAGGTGGCCGACGGCGAGTCCGGGGTGCCGGACGACGTGGCCGCGCTGGCCGGCCAGCTGCAGCGGCTGCCCCGGCACCTGGGCATCCACTCGGGCGGGATGGTCATCTGCGACCGGCCGGTCAGCGACGTCTGCCCGGTCGAGTGGGCGCGGATGCCGGGCCGCAGCGTGCTGCAATGGGACAAGGACGACTGCGCCTACGCCGGCCTGGTCAAGTTCGACCTGCTCGGGCTGGGCATGCTGTCGGCCCTGCACGACTGCTTCGACCTGGTCGAGACCCACTACGGGCACTCCTGGACGCTGAACTCGATCCCCCAGGAGGACTCGGCCGTCTACCGGATGCTGCAGGCGGCCGACACCGTCGGGGTGTTCCAGGTCGAGTCGCGGGCCCAGATGTCGACCCTGCCCCGGCTGCGCCCGGAGAAGTTCTACGACCTGGTGGTGGAGGTGGCGCTGATCCGGCCGGGCCCCATCCAGGGCGGCTCGGTCCACCCCTACCTGCGCCGCCGGGCGGGTGACGAGGAGCCGCTGATCCCGCACCCGTCCATGCGCGGGGCGCTGGCCAAGACGCTCGGGGTGCCGCTGTTCCAGGAGCAGATGATGCAGCTGGCCATCGACTGCGCGGGCTTCAGCCCGGCCGAGGCGGACAAGCTGCGGCAGGCGATGAGCTCCAAACGGGCCCCGGAACGGATCGAGGAGCTGCGCCAGCGGCTGCTCGACGGCATGGCCGCCCGCGGCATCGCCGGCGCGGTGGCCGAGGACGTCTACCAGAAGATCCTGGCCTTCTCCAGCTACGGATTCCCCGAGTCCCACGCGATCAGCTTCGCCTACCTGGTCTACGCCAGCGCCTGGCTGAAGCACTACTACCCGGCCGCGTTCACCGCCGCCCTGCTGCGCAGCCAGCCGATGGGGTTCTACTCACCGGCCAGCCTGATCAGCGACGTGCGGCGGCACGGGGTGGAGATCCGCGGGGTGGACGTCAACATCAGCAGCGACCTGGCCACCCTGGAAAGCAGCGGGGCCGGGGACGGCGGGGCTGGGGCGGCCGGAGTCGGCCCGCAGCCGGCCATCCGGCTCGGCCTGCGCGGGGTCCGCCACCTGGGGGCCGACACCGTCGCCGCCGTGGCCGCGGGCCGCCCGTATGAGGACCTGGAGGACTTCGCCCGCCGGACCCGGTTGCCGCCGCCCGCGCTGGAGGTGCTGGCGGCCGCGGGCGCGTTCGGCTGCTTCGGGGCCGGCCGCCGGGAGGCGATGTGGGCGGCCGGGGCGGCGGCCGCCATCCGCCCCGCTCAGCTGCCCGGCAGCACCCCCGGGCTGACCGCCCCGGCTCTGCCCGCCATGACCCCGGCCGAGGAGACCGTGGCCGACCTGTGGGCGACCGGCATCTACGGCACCCACCCGCTGGTCCACCTGCGGCCCGAACTCGACGCCGACGGCGTGCTCACCGCCACCGGCCTGGCCGTCGCCCCGGCCGGTGACCGGGTGGTGACCGGCGGCCTGGTCACCCACCGGCAGCGACCCGAGACGGCGGGCGGGGTGGTGTTCATGAGCCTGGAAGACGAGACCGGCATGGTCAACGTCATCTGCCCGCCGGACGTCTGGGCCCGCTACCGGCGGATCGGCGCCGAGTCGGGCGCGCTGCTGGTGCACGGCCGGGTCGAGCGCACCGGCGGCGCCACCAACCTGGTCGCCTCCCGGCTGCGGCGGCTGGTGGTGGCGGCCGCACCGCCCAGCCGCGACTTCCGCTGACTGCCTTTTATCCGGGAAAATCTGAAAGGGCCGAACCGCCCGGCGTCCCTACCGGTGCGGGACGAACGACGTGGAGCAACTGCCCCCGGAGCGGCCCGCGGTCACGCTGACCGACACGTTCACCTTGTAGCCGGGGGTGGCGTCGCTGATGCGGTAGGCGATCCCGGCGTCACCCTTGCTGTTCGCCCGCCCGGTGTGCTTGGTCGACGTGGTCTTGTAGTGGGCCACGGTGGTCACGGCGGCGTCCCGGGCGGTGGCCACCCACACGTCGATGGTGGAGTAGTCCTTGGGCTTGGCGTTGCTCATCCAGGCCCGGCACGGCAGCTTGACCGGGTGGGCGGCGGCCGGGGCCGCGCTGGCGCTGACGGCCGGGGTGGCCACCGCCAGCAGGGCCATCACCGGGGCCGCCAGGATCAGGGACGCACGCTTCAGCTTCATTCCGCTCCGTTCGGGGATCGTCACTCTTCGGGACCATTTGGTTCCGTAAGAAGACGCGCTGACCATCGGAGCGGTTGACGGGTTCAGATAACGGTTGCCGTGATCAGGGGACGACGATGACCGGGCAGCGGGCGTGCCGGGTCAGCCAGCTCGGCACCGAGCCGGCCACGTGCCGCCAGCTCTTGGACGGGGCGCCGATGACCAGCGCGTCGGCGTCCTGCTCGTCGGCGATGGCGGCCAGCTCGCGGGCGGGGCTGCCCCGGCGGGTGCGGACGTGCACGTCGAGGCCGGTCGGGTCGGCGACCTGTTCCAGCTCGGCGTGCAGCCACTGCTCGAGGTCGCCGCTGTGCTCCGGCAGGCCGATCACCTGGCCGGTCAGCGGCTCGCAGTACATGCCGGTGGACGACACGTGCACCACCAGCAGCGGGCGCCCGAGCCGCCGGGCGACCCCGGCCGCGTAGGCGAGCGCGTTGCGGCTGCACGAAGAGCCGTCGTAGCCGACCACGACCGGATGATCGAGCCGGGTGTGGCCGTGCTGTTCCGGCCCACGCCGCCGTTCCGGCTGGCCCGGAGGGGGATAAGACTCTGCCTGGTCCAATGTCCGCATCCTTGCGGGAACCGCGCCGCACGTTCGGTGGCCCCAACTGGAGCCATAGTGACTCCCGTCCGGGGCCGTTGCCAACCCTGGCCAGCGTTTGATCGTGACCCGGGGGGACACGCACCGGGCGCTGGTTACTGGAACGTATGCCCTCTTACCGGGCACCTCATTCCTGAATTTATTTGGTTTTAAACAAGCAACTACCTTAGGCAGCCGCCCCGGCTCCTGAACACCTGCCCCAGTCGTCCCGGCCGAACCGTGCTGTTCTCCTGACCTGGGGCGGCCCTTCGATGGCACCATGAGGGGGTGGTGATGGAGCCAGCGGAGGTCACGGGCCGGGTCGAGGCGACGGCCCGGGCCGTCATCGAGTGCGCGGCCGACGCGATCGTCGCGTTCGACACCGACCGCACCGTGCTGCTGTGGAACCCGGCGGCCGAGCGGATGTTCGGCTGGACCGCGCCCGAAGTCGTCGGCCTGGAACCGCCGATCATCCCCGAGGAGCTCAAGGCCGAGCACAACGCGGTGCTCGAGCGGGTCAGCGGCGGCGGCCAGATCTCGTTCGCCACCCGGCGGGTCCGCAAGGACGGCGGCACGCTCGACGTCCGCATCGACACCAGCGCCCTGACCGGGCTGGGCGGCGAAGTGACCGGCTGGGTCAACGTCTGCCACCAGGTCGGCGAGGACGACGTGGCCCGGCACTACATGGCCGAGCGGGCCCGGGTGGTCCGGCGGCTGGGTGACGTGGTGGCCGACATGAACGCCCAGCGCGACCTGGAGTCGGTGCTCGACCGGATCGCCGCCAGCCTGCGCGAGCTGACCGGGGCCGACGCGGGCGGGTTCGTGATCATCGAGGACAACATGCTCCGGCTGGTCAGCACCTCGGGGCTGCCCGAGCGGCTGCGCGGGCGGACCGCCGACCTGGACAGCAGCCTGGTCGGTGACCTGATGCGGTCGGGCAAGACGGTGATGATGACCACCGGTGACTCCGGTGGCTTCGACGACCTGATCTGGTCGGCCCTGCCCGGCCTGCACACGATCGCGCTCAGCCTGTCGCACGTGGGCGAGCGCCCCTACGGCGCCCTGTACGCGCTGTACAGCCGCCGCAACCTGTCCCACGTCGAGCTGGAGCTGCTCGAACTGCTGGCCGGGCACGCCGGGGTGGCGCTGACCAACGCGATGGCGTTCGAGGAAGCCCTCCGCCAGCGCGCCCACGAACGCGCGGTCATCGACGGCAGCGCCGACGGCATCGCGGTGCTCGACGGCGAGGGCCTGGTGCGTCAGTGGAACCCGGCCGCCCACCTGCTCACCGGGGTCTCCGGCGACGAGGCGATGGGCAAGCCGCCGCCGTTCCCGCAGCCCGAGCCGGGCGCCAAGCTCACCCAGCGGCTGCCCAACGGGCGCTGGCTGGACGTGCTGTGCACCGCGCTGGCCGGCAGCGACGAGCGCGTCATCGACTTCCGCGACGTGACCGCGGCCAAGGAGCTGGAGGAGGCCAAGGACCTGTTCCTGGCCACCACCAGTCACGAGCTGCGGACCCCGATCACGGTCGTGCAGGGGTTCGCCAGCACGCTGGCCCAGCGCTGGGACCAGCTGACCGACGCCGACCGGCGGGCGGCGGTGCAGACGATCGCCGAGCGCGCGGGCTCCCTCGGCCGCCTGGTCGAGCAGCTGCTGCTCGGCTCCCGGGCCGGGGCCGACCAGCTGCCGGTCCGCAACGGGCCGTTCGACCTGGCGGCGCTGCTGCGGGCGGCGGTCCGCGCGTTCCGGCCGCTGTCGGACAAGCACACGCTGCTGGCCGACATCCCCGACGACCTGCCGGCCGCGTTCGGCGACACCATGGCGACCGACATCATCGTCGGCCAGCTGCTGGAGAACGCGTTCAAGTACTCACCGCAGGGCGGTGAGGTGATGGTGCGGGCCCGCCCGGTCGACGGCCACATCGAGGTCACCGTGGAGGACAACGGCATCGGCATCGCCGACGGCGACCACGAGCGCATCTTCGAGCGGTTCTTCCAGGGCGAGGCGGGCGACCGGCGCCGGTTCGGTGGCATCGGCATCGGCCTCTACATCGTCCGCCGCCTCGCCATCGCCCAGAGCGGCGAGGTCGACGCCCGGACCCGGCCGACCGGCGGCACGATCATGCGCCTCGTCCTCCAGGACGCCAGCGCCGCCGTCAGCTGAGGCGGCCTCGCGGCCGCCGCCAACGGCTCCCGGCCCTCCGGGGGCGTCGCTTGAGCGGGCGCCGCCCTTTCGTGGGCGTCGGCGGGGTCAGCCCTCCGCGCCGCCGCCCGAGCGAGGCCCAGCTGTCCCTCCAGCCACATGCTTCCCAGCAGCACCGGCTCGTACGGTGTACTGGAGCGTTTGCCGGGATAATCCCTGACTTTGCTCCAGCGAAGCGGATCTTGTGAAGCGCGTGGCTCAGGGGTCAGATGAGGCACGCCAAGTGCACACCCATAGCCGGGCTGGCTCATCCCGTCGCCGTCGTCCCGACAGCCGCGTTCAGCGGGCCGGGCGCAGGCGGGTCAAGCCGTGCCCTTTGCGGCTTGACGCGACCAGACCGGTCTGCTCGGCTGCCGGGAGGGCGACGGCGACACGGGAGGCGCCAGGACGAAGGGTCTTCCCTCCATCCCGGAGCCCGAAGTGCCCCCGCCGGAGGCGAAGCCCCCGAGCCCCCAGAAGATCAGGCGGGCTGGCGGGTGCGGCGGTCACCGCCGGAGGCCTCGAGGTAGGCGTCGATGATGCCGGGGACGTCGTCGCCGTCCATGATGATCTCGCCGCGCTCGAGCCAGATGACGCGGTTGCAGGTCTCCTCGACCTCGGCCAGGTTGTGGGCGACCAGGAACACGGCGCCGGACTCCTGGCGCAGCTCCTCGATGCGCTTGTGGCTCTTGGCCCGGAACGGCGCGTCGCCGGTGGCCAGCGCCTCGTCGATGAGCAGCACGTCGTGGCTCTTGGCGGAGGCGATGGCGAACCGCAGCCGGGACCCCATGCCGCTCGAGTAGGTGCGCATGGGCAGGTCGATGAAGTCCCCGACACCGGAGAACTCCACGATGTCGTCGTAGCGGGCCTTGACCTCGGCCGGGGTCATGCCCATGGCCAGGCAGCCCAGCACCACGTTGCGCTCGCCGGTCAGGTCGTCCAGCAGGGCGGCGTTGACGCCCAGCAGTGACGCCTCGCCGGTGGTGTAGACGGCGCCCTGCTCGGGCGGCAGCAGGCCGGCGATCGCCCGCAGCAGGGTCGACTTGCCGGAGCCGTTGCGGCCGATGATCCCGACCGCGTCGCCGCGGTTGGCCACGAACGAGATGCCGCGGATGGCGTGCACCTCACGCATGCCCGGGCGGTTCTGGCGGCGCAGCACCCGCATCAGCGCCGTCGCCGCGGTGCCCTTGCTGCCGCCGGCGCCGTAAACGCGATAAACGATGTGCAGGTCGTCGACGACCACCATCGGCTCAGCCACGGCCATACCTCGCTTTCGCCTCTCGGATATCGCCAGCCTAAGGGTTTGCCGGCGGTGGCGCGTCATGGCCAGCCCGCCGGTGTGAATGCGAGCTGTCACGTTATGTGGCCCATTTTTATCTCCCGGCCGGATGGACCGCCGTTCTTTCCCCAGGCTGGCTACAAAATGTGACCGTTACGGTTTCCGGGACTCTCCCGCGGGGCATTTTTCCGCACGTACCGGGTTCGTTTGATCGCGTGGGCGGAACAGCGGTTCGAGGAGGTGAGTCCATCGGCCATTGTGCTGCTTCCGTACACCCCGTCCAGCGTCGCGATAGCCCGGCGCCGCCTGGTTTCTGACCTCGCCGCGGCCGGGATCTGGGAGACGACGGTGTGTGACGCTGCTCTCGTGGTCAGCGAGTTGCTGAGTAACGCGATCCGGCACGCGGCCCCGCTGCCGGGCGCGCAGGTCCGGGTGACCTGGACGCTTGATCACGATGCGTTGCGGATCGGGGTCAGCGACGCCGGTGACGGTCCGTTGCCACACGTGGACCAGCCCGCGCCGGGGGCACCCGGCGGCCGGGGCCTGGGCATCGTCGAGAGCCTGTCGGACCGCTGGGGAGTTTCGCGTGAGGACGGCGAGACCACCGTGTGGGCGCAGCTCCCGGCCCCGCACGAGCCGGGCAGGCGGCCGCGGCCGCCGGCCGGCCAGCCGCTCAAGCGGCCGACCGACGAGCATCCGGTCGTGGTCGAGTAGCGCCGGCCGGGACCTCTGGCCCTGGTGTCACGATCGGTGCAGGTGTATAGCAGGGGAACGCGGATGACGATATGGTTCGCTCGTGGAACTCAATGTCTCGAGTCGGTCTCAGGGTGATCACACCATTGTGATCGCAGCCGGGGAAATCGACCTGTACACCGCGCCGCGGCTGCACCGCGAGCTGGTGGACGTGCTGGCCGACGACCGGCCCGCGCGCGTGATCGTCGACATGTCGGGCGTCGTGTTCTGCGACTCCACCGGCATGAACGTGCTGCTCTCCTCGCTGCGCCGGGCCAAGGAGCGCGGCGGCCAGCTCGAGCTCGCCGCCCCCCGCCCGGCCGTCCGCAAGATCCTTCAGGTCACCGGCCTCGACTCGGTGTTCACCGTGCTCGACGAGTCCGTGGTCGCCACCGGCCAGTAGCCGCCCGCAGTCGATACGGGGCACCGGTCCGCCGGTAAGCCCCGGTCCAGGTGGCCCGATGCCCTAGGATCGGGCCCATGCCGAACGGCGATGTAGCGGTCGTCATCCCCGCGAAAGACGAAGCTCAGCGGATCCGTGCCACCGTGCGCGCGGCCGCCGAGCTGCCGGGCGTGGACACGGTCGTGGTCGTCGACGACGGCTCGGCGGACGGCACCGGGGCGATCGCCCGGGACGCGGGCGCGGTGGTGACCCGGCACGAACGCAACCGGGGCAAGGCCGCCGCCATGGAGACCGGGGCCGAAGCGGTCCGCCTGCTCGACCAGCGGGACGACCGGGCCACCCCGCGTCACCTGCTGTTCCTGGACGCGGACCTGGCCGACTCGGCCGCGTTCGCGGCCCCGCTGGCCCAGCCGGTCCGGTCCGGCGAGGCCGACATGACCATCGCCGCGTTCTCGTCCACGGTCAAGCTGGGCGGCCACGGCCTGGTGGTCGGGCTGTCCAGCAGCGGCACCCGGCGGGCCATCGGCTGGTCCCCGGCCCAGCCGCTGAACGGCCAGCGCTGCCTGACCCGGGCCGCCTTCGAGGCCGCCCGGCCGCTGGCGGCCGGGTTCGGGGTGGAGACGGCGCTCACCATCGACCTGGCCCGCCGGGGCATGCGGATCACCGAGGTCGAGGTCCCGCTGGCCCACCGGGCCACCGGCACCGACCTGCGCTCCCAGCTGCACCGGGCCCGGCAGCTGGCCGACGTCGCGAGGGCGCTGGCCACCCGGCGATGAGCTGGCGGCCGGTCCTCGGCCCGCGGCCGGAGGCCGCCGGGCGGGCTGGTATCGCATGGTTTGGGCTGGCACTGACCGGTCTGTCCGTCGCGGCCACGTTCACGGTCGCGGTGACCGGGACCTCGATCATGGAGCCGCCCTACCCGGGGCGCCCGGGTCAGCCACCCTGGGCGTTCGCGGCTCACCTGTCGCCTTACCTGGCCGTCGCGCTGACCGCGGCCGGCCTGCTGGCCGGGACGGCCGGCCTGGCCCTCACGCTGGCGGCGACCCGGCGCGGCTGGCGGCTGCCGGTCCGGCCGCTGCTGCTGGCCGGCCTGCTGGCCGCGCTGGCGCTGACCCTGGTGCCGCCGTTCGGTTCCTCCGACCCGCTCAGCTACGCCGCCTACGGCCGGATCCTGGTCACCGGGCACAACCCCTACGTCATGGCCCCGGACGTGCTGGCCCGGCTGGGTGACCCGGTCGCCCGGGCCGTCCAGGACTGGAAGACCACCCCGTCCGACTACGGCGTCGTCGCCACCGCCGGGCAGGCGCTGGCCTCGCTCATCGGCGGTACCTCGGCCCGGCTCACCGTGTTCGTGCTGTCGGTGCTCGATCTGGCCGCGTTCGCCGGCACCGGGCTGATCCTGCACCGGCTGGCCCGCGGGGACCGGGGCCGGCAGGCGCGGGCGGCGCTGCTGTGGACCGCCAACCCGCTGCTGCTGCAGGTCCTGGTGGCCGGCCAGCACCTGGACAGCCAGGCCATCTTCTTCGGGGTCGCCGCGGTCGCGGTCTACGTGCGCGGGGTGGCGGGGCGCCCGCTCCGCTCGGCCGTCGCCTGGGCGGCGGCGGCCGGGGCCCTGGCCGGCCTCGGCTTCGCCGTCAAGATCACGCTGGCGCTGGTGGGCGGCGGTCTCGCTCTCGCCGCCCTGCGTTCGTGCTGGTCCCAGTGGCGGCGGCTGGTGGCGCTGGAAGCGGGCCTGGCGGCCGGTTTCGCGGTGGTGGCGGGGGCGGCGCTGGCCGTCGGCGGCCGGGCCGGCTTCCACCAGACCGTCCAGGCCAGCAGCATGGTCTCGATCGGCTCGCCCTGGCGGGTCATCCGCACGGTGCTGCACCTGGCCATGCACGAGTCCACCGCCGACGACGTGGTCAAGGTGGCGGCGGTGGTGCTGGCGCTGGTGCTGGCGGTCCTGCTCTGGCGGGGGCTGCCCGGCCGCGGCGGCCCTGCCCTGGCCGGCCGGGGGGCGCTCGCGCTGTCGCTGGCCTGGCTGCTGGCCTGGCCCTACGTGCTGCCGTGGTACGACGGGCTGGCCTGGGCGCTGCTGCCGCTGGTGGCCGCGTCCAGCCTGGACTGGCTGCTGCTGGCGCGCACGGCGGCGCTGGGGATCGGCTACCTGCCCGCCCGGGTGGCCGGGATCGTCGTCCCGCCCGGGCTGGGCTGGCTGCAGTCGGTGGTCAGGACCGGGGTGACCCCGGCCGTTCTCGCGATCGTGGTGGTGTGGCTGATCGTGAGCCTGCGGCGAGGGGCCTCTGGGGCCACCGGCGCTGGTGGGACGCCTGATACTGGTGGGACGGGTGAGTTCGACGCGGAGGACATGAGCGAGCCCGAGCCGGCCGCGGACGGGAGGCGGGGACGATGACGCTCCCGGCCTGGGTCCGCCGGCCGCCGCGCTGGCTGAGCCGGACGCTCGGGGTGCTGGCCTGGGCGGCCGCGCTGGCCGCGATCACCCCGATCGTGCACGGGTACCTGACCAACCCGCCCGACCAGCGGCTGGTCGACCTGGACGTGTACCGGACGGGCGGGCTGGCGGTGCTGCACGGCCAGCCGCTCTACAGCGTGCTCACCCAGCCGCCGCAGCTGCTGCCGTTCACCTACCCGCCGGTCGCCGCGATCTTCGCCGCCCCGCTGGCGATGATGTCGTGGCCCGCCGCCCAGCTGGTCTGGGTGGCGTTCGTCTACGTCCCGTTCGCGGTGATCGTCTGGTACTCGTTCCGGCCGCTGCTGCGCCGGGCCGGCCCCTGGCAGGCGGCGCTGTTCGCGGCGCTGTTCGTGGTCGGCTGCTACCTGTTCCCGATGCAGGACGAGATGCGGTTCGGCCAGGTCGACGCCGTGCTGGTGGCGATGGCGGTGGCCGACTGCGCCGCCGTCCGGCCGCGCTGGCCCCGGGGCGCCCTGGTCGGGCTGGCCACCGCGGTCAAGCTGGTGCCGGGGGTGTTCATCATCTACCTGTGGGTCAGCGGGCGGCGGCGGGCGGCCCGGACCGCGGTGCTGGCCGCGCTGGCCTGGACGGTGGGCGCCTACCTGCTGCTGCCGCGGGACTCGGTCACCTACTGGACCAGCGCGATCTTCAACTCCGGGCGGCTGGGGGACAACGCCGGCACCGAGAACCAGTCGCTGCGCGGACTGCTGCTCCGGTTCTTCCTGCCCGGCCAGGCGCCCGGCGTGCTCTGGGCGGTGATCGCGGTGGCGGTCGCGGTGCCCGGCTTCCTGCTGGCCCGGCGGCTGGCCCGGCAGCACTGGCAGATCGCCGGCATCGCGGTCACCGGGCTGCTGCTGGTGCTGGTCTCGCCGGTGGCCTGGATCCACTACTTCCTGCTGGTCGTGATCGCCATCGGCGCCCTGGTAGGCGACGGCTCGCGGCCCGCGCGGGTGCTGACCGCCGCCGCCACCACCGTGTTCTTCGGCCTGACGGTGCCCTGGTGGGGTAACTCGCTGCTGAACGACCACGCGGTCCCGCGGGTGATCAGCCGCCTGGTGGAGGGGTCGTTCGGGATCGCCGCGATCGTGCTGCTGGTGATCATCGCGCGGACGGCGATGACCGAGGCCGACCGCGAACCGGCCGGCGGTGACGATCAGCCACCTGGATCGCCGACCGAGGACGTTGGCTCGTCTCCAGGTCTGGACAGATTGTCATCGGTATAGTACGGAGCGTGATTAAAGATGCGTTCCCGGCCCTGAGTCTCCTGATCGGCGTGCTGGGCATCGCGCTGGCCGCCGGCGCCCGGCGGCGCGCGACCCGGGCGGTGGCCGAGTGCGCGGAACTGATCCAGGGCAGCGTCGGATCGCGGGGCACGGTGGACCCACGGGCGCTGCGGGACCTGGCCCTCGTGCGCTACGACGCGCTGCACGAGATGACCGGGCAGCTGTCGTTCTCGCTGGCGCTGCTCAACACCGCCGGTGACGGTGTGGTGCTCAGCTCGATCAACGGGCGGTCCGAGACCCGCACCTACGCCAAGGTCGTGCTCAACGGGGCGGCCGCCCAGCCGCTGTCCCCCGAGGAGGAGCAGGCGGTGCGGACCGCGCGGCGGGGTACCGGGCTGCAGGAGTCCACGGGCCGCCCGGCCGAGCCCGAGTGGCGGCTGGTGAACGGCCGTCGCTAGGGGTCGCCGGCCCTCGCCAGGACCCGCTAGCAATGTCTAGCCTTTTATAGTGCAGATGCTAGCCAGCGGGATATTCACGCAGATCAGCTCGACCAGCCCCGGCCGCTAGCATCGGAGTCCTATGACCGAGCGCTACGCATACCTGGGGCCGGAGGGCACGTTCACCGAGGCGGCCCTGCGCAGGCTGGCCGGCGACGAGCCGGTCGAGCCGGTGCCGTGCCCCACCATCCAGGCCGCGCTGGCCGCCGTCCGCTCGGGAGCGGCCGATCGGGCCGTGGTGCCGATCGAGAGTTCGGTCGAGGGCGTGGTCACCGCCACCCTGGACGACCTGACGGCCGGCGGCGACCTGCTGATCCGGGCCGAGCTGCCCCTGCCGATCGCGTTCGCGCTGCTCGGGCGGCCCGGCACCCGGCTCGCGGACGTGCGCACGGTCGGCGGCCACCCGCAGGCCCAGCCCCAGTGCCGCCGCTGGCTGGCCGAGCACCTGCCGGAGGCCGACTGGGTGCCGGCCGCTTCCAACGCCGAGGCGGCCCGGCAGGCCTCGGAAGGGAAGATCGACGCCGCCCTGGCGGGCGCGTTCGCGGCCGCCCGCTACGGGCTCGAGGTGCTGGCCCCCGACATCCACGACCGCCAGAACGCGGTCACCCGCTTCGTGGTGGCCGGGCCGCCGGCCCCGCTGCCCGCCCCGACCGGGGCCGACCGCACCACGCTGGCCGCGTTCCTGGCCACCGACCGGGCGGGGGCGCTGTCGGAGATCCTCACCGAGTTCGTGGTGCGGGGCGTGAACCTGACCACGATCCAGTCCCGGCCGACCGGAGATCGCCTGGGCCGGTACTACTTTTTCATCGACTGCGAAGGGCACGTGGCCGACACCAGGGTCGGCGAGGCGCTGATGGGATTGCGGCGGCTGTGTGCCGACGTCCGCTTCCTGGGCAGCTACCCGCGGGCCGACGGCGGCCAGACCGAGATGCCGCGCGGCACCTCGGACGCCGACTTCGCCGCCGCCGCCCGGTGGCTGGACCAGCTCCGCGGCGGCCAGTAGCCAGAGGCGCTGACCGCCGCGGCGCCGATCGATGGATAAAGGGCCGTTACAGGTAGGGGCCCGAGGCACCGCCGGGGCCGGGCTGGCCCGGGCGGCCGAAGTCCTCGGGGCCGGGGCCACCCGGCATTTGCGGCGACATGCCGGGCGGGAGCGCCCGGCGCATGTTCTCGAGCTGGGCCCGGGCCGCCATCTGCTGCGCGAACAGCGTGGTCTGGATGCCGTGGAACAGGCCCTCGAGCCAGCCGACCAGCTGGGCCTGGGCGACCCGGAGCTCGGCCTCGCTGGGCACCTCGTTCTCGGTGAACGGCAGCGACAGCCGTTCCAGCTCGTTGACCAGGTCGGGGGCGAGCCCGTCCTCGAGCTCCTTGATCGAGCTCTCGTGGATCTCCCTCAGCCGGGCCCGGCTCTTCTCGTCCAGCGGCGCCGCCCGGACCTCTTCCAGCAGCTGGCGGATCATGCTGCCGATCCGCATGACCTTGGCCGGCTGCTCCACCATCTCGGTGACCGGTCGCTCGGAAAGTTCCTGCTCGCCGTTGTCGCTGCCCGGAGAGGCCTCAACCGGCACCCCGTCCGGACCGACCACCACCACGTTGGGGCGGCTACCGGAGTCTGCGTTCATCCCGTCCATCTTCCTAGTGTCGCGGAGTTGGAACGTGCTCTGTCCATTTCATCGCACCAGCAGGACCTTGCCGGTGTGGCCCCCCGCCTCCAGGATGCGGTGCGCGTCGCCCGCCTGCGCCATCGGCACCGTGCCCTCGACGACGGGCGTCACCGTACCCGCGCTGACCAGCGGCCACACCGCGTCACCGACGGCCGCGACGATCGCGGACTTCTCGGCCACCGGCTTGTTCCGCAGGGTGGTGGCGTGGATGCTGGCCTGTTTGCCCTGCAGCACCCCGAGGTCGAGCTCGGCCCGGTTGCCGCCCTGGCGGCCGATGATCACCAGCCGGCCGTAGGTGGCCAGCGCGGCCAGGTTCCGGGCCAGGTATTTGGCCCCCATGATGTCGAGGATGACGTCCGCACCGTGCCCGTTGGTGACGTCCTCGACCACCTCGACGAAGTCCTCGTCGCGGTAGGAGATGGCCACGTCGGCGCCGAGCGCGCGGCAGCGGTCCAGCTTCGCGGGCGACCCGGCGGTGCAGATGACCCGGACCCCGAGCGCCTTGGCGAGCTGGATCGCGGTCGTGCCGATACCGCTGGCGCCCCCGTGCACCAGCAGCGTCTCCCCGGCCCGGAGCCCGCCGACCTGGACCAGGTTGGCGTAGACGGTGCAGACCGTCTCGGGTAGCGCGGCCGCCTGGACCAGATCCAGGCCGGCCGGGACCGGCAGCACCTGGCCGGCCGGGACCGCCACCTTCTCCGCGTAACCGCCCCCGGCCATCAGCGCGCAGACCTCGTCGCCCGGCTGCCAGCCGGTGACGCCGGCGCCGATCGCCTCGATCCGGCCGGAGACCTCCATGCCGGGATACTCGGACGCGCCCGGCGGCGGCGGGTAGTGACCCTGGCGCTGGAGCAGGTCGGCCCGGTTGACCCCGGCCGCGGCCACGTCGATCAGCACCTCGCCGGGACCGGGCTCAGGATCGGGCACCTCGTCCCAGCGCAGTACTTCCGGTCCGCCTGGTTCGGTGATGACCACGGCCCGCATGTGAACTCCCGGTGTTGTTGTTCCTCGTCATGGGCAGAACGGTGGGTGATGAAGCGCCGGCCCTGTGGTAATGGCGGCCAGTGGCCTAGGCTTCGGCAGTAAAACCGGACCCGACGTGACAACCAGGCCCGGCTCGTACCGAACCACCGTTTCCTCACCCGCACAATTGGGGGCTCGACCTGTGGCGACAGATGACCGCGACAAGCCTGCTGACTCGGCCGAGGCTGCCGACGCGGCGCGGGGCGCGCGTGACGACCTGGCCGCGGGCAGCCCGCTACCCAACGACCGCGAGCTTAACGGGTCGGAGGTCCACCGGGCCGAAGACGACTACGAGCCGTACCTGCCGCCCGGGCCCAACCCGTTCTCGTCGGTCCACCCCCAGGGCACGCCGTCGCCCTATCCGCCGTTCGGCGGTAATGGGGAACGGGCCGAGCCCGCGCCGCCGCCCCCGGCCCGGCCAGTGTCGCCCTACCCGCCGCTGCCGGACGACGAGCTGAACGGCGGGCGACCGGGCCAGCCGGGTTACGGCGGCGCGGCGCCCTATCCGACCTACACCCCCTACGGCCCCGACGACGAGATCGCCGACGACGCGCTGACCGACTACGGGCTGCCGTCGCCGCAGTCCTACGGCTACGCGCCGCCCCCGCCGCAGGCCGAGCCGCTGCCGGACCTGGGGGTGCCGGAGCCAAGGTTCGGGTCGCCCACCCAGGCGGGACCGCCCCCGGGGGCGGCGCCGCCGGCCGGGCCGCCTCCGGCTGCGCCACCGGCCGGGCCTGCGGGGTCTGCCGGGTCCGCGGGGCCGGCCGGGGCGGGGCCGGCGTATGCGGACCGGGGCTACCGGGTTTCCGAGGACTTCCGGGACGAGGACGACTTCCGCGACGACGAGCCGCCCGGCGACGACGGGCGGCGGAGTGGACCAGGGCCGGTGGCCGGCCGCCGGCCCGACGACGAAGAGGCACTACCGCGGGCGCCGGAGCCGGGGGACCGGCTGGTGGCTGGTCCCCGGCACGCCGACCCGCGCGGTGACCTGCGCGGTGACCGGCGGGGAGACCTGCGCGGGGACGGGGACGCGGCCCTGCGGGGAGCGCCGCCGCCCACCGGGCCGGCCCGCAATCCGGCCGCCGCCCCGCCCCTCGGGCCACCGCTGGCCCCGCCGCTCCGGCGGCCGTCGGCACCGCCGGCCGGACCACCCGCGGGCGGCCTACCCACGGGCGGGCCACCCGGAGCCGGCCCGTCCGCGGCCCCGCCGCTCGGGCGGCCGGTCCAGCCGGACCGCGCCCAGACCGCCTACCCACCGCCGGGTGTCCCGGCCCCGCCGTTCAACCCCGGCCGGGACGACGAGTACGGGCCCGGTCCCGATGACGATTCCGGCCGGGAGACGGCCGACAGCCTGACCGCCGAGGCGTTGCTGTCGGGCAAGCGGACCGCGCCCGGCTCCGGCTGGCGGCGCACGGTCTACCGCGCCACCGGCGGCCTGGTCCGGGTGGGCGAGTCGGCCGGCATGCAGCGCCGCCGGGAACTGGTCTGGCGGGCCCGCACCCCGGTGGCCGGCGGTCACCACCGGGTGGCGGTGATGAGCCTCAAGGGCGGGGTCGGCAAGACCACCACCACCGTCGGGCTCGGGGCCACGCTGGCCACCCTGCGCGGCGACCGGGTCATCGCGGTCGACGCCAACCCCGACCGGGGCACGCTGTCGGACAAGGTGCGCCTGGAGACCTCGGCCACCGTCCGCGACCTGCTGAACGAGCGCCAGCAGGTGCACCGGTACGCCGACGTGCGGGCGTTCACCTCCCAGGCCTCCAGCCGCCTGGAGGTGCTGGCCTCGGACCGCGATCCGGGGGTCTCGGTGGCGTTCAGCGACGCCGACTACCGCGACGTCGCCCGGGTGCTGGAGCACTACTACTCGATCTGCATCACCGACTGCGGCACCGGCCTGCTGCACTCGGCGATGGGCGGCGTGCTCGCCCTGGCCGACCAGATCGTGCTGGTCAGCTCGCCGTCGGTGGACGGCGCGCGGTCGGCCAGCGCCACCCTCGACTGGCTCGACGCGCACGACTACAGCGACCTGGTGCGCAACGCCGTGGTGGTGCTGTCCACCGTCCGCCCGCGCAGCAAGAGCACGGTCGACCTGGACCGGCTGGAGCAGCACTTCGCCGCCCGCTGCCGGGACGTGGTGCGGGTGCCCTACGACTCACACCTGGAAGAGGGGGCCGAAGTCGAGCTCGAGCAGCTGAGCCCGGCCACCACCGAGGCCTACCTCCGGCTGGCCGCCACCGTCGGCGACGGCTTTGCCTGGCCCAGGCGCACCGTGAGCCGGGGGGCCAGCGCGTAGATTAAAGGACATGCCCGGGCGGGAGCTCCGCGCGTTGCTGGAGAGCGAACAGCGGTTGCGCGCCATTTACGACGGTACCTACGAGTACATCGGCGTGCTCGCGCCGGACGGGACGCTGCTCGAGGCCAACCGGGCGTCGCTCGAGTTCGCGGCCGGGACCACCCGGGCCGACGTGGTCGGCCGGCCGTTCTGGGAAACGGTGTGGTTCGCCTCCACGCCCGGGGCGCCGGAAAAGCTCCGGGCGGCGATAGCGCGGGCGGCGGCGGGCGAGACGTTCCGGGTCGAGTGGCCGCTGCGGCGTCCGTCCGGCGAAGAAGTGGTGTTCGACTTCTCGCTTCGCCCGATCCGCGACGAGCACGGCGAGGTCGTGCTGATCGTGCCCGAGGGCCGGGACATCACCGACCTCAAGCGAGCCGAGCAAGTGGTCCAGTACCAGGAGCAGCGGTACCGGCTGCTGTTCGAACGGACCACCGACGTGATCTGGCTGGCCGACCAGCAGGGCCGGTTCGTCGACGCGAACCCGGCCGCCTGCCGGATGCTCGGCTACTCCCACCAGGAGCACGTGGAGCTGTCGGTCGACGACGTCATCCGGCCCGAGGAGCTGCCCCGGCTGCGCGGGCTGATGGCCGAGCTGGCCGCAGGCCCCCAGGTCACCGACGTCTGGGACATCCGCCGGGCGGACGGCACTTACCTGCCGCTGGAGCTCAGCCACGCCTTCACCCCGGACGGGCTGTGGCAGGCCAACGGGCGCGACATCACCGTCCGGCAGCGCGTCGAGGCCGAGCGGGAGCAGCGGCGGCAGGACGAGCACGAGATCTCCGAGTTGCTGCAGCGCAGCCTGCTGCCGGTGCTGGCCGGGCTGGACGGGCAGGATCTGGCCGTGCGCTACGAGCCCGCCCTCGACGCGCTCGAGGTCGGCGGCGACTGGTACGACGCGATCGCGCTCGACGGCGGCCGGCTGGCGGTTGCGGTCGGGGACGTGGTCGGCAAGGGGGCGGCGGCCGCCGCCGCGATGGGCCAGCTGCGCAGCGCCGCCCGCGCGCTGCTGCTCGAGGGACACGGGCCGGCCCGGATGCTGACGATCCTGGACGACTTCGCCCGGCGGATCCCGGACGCGCGCTGCAGCACGCTGTTCTGTGCGCTGATCGACCCGGCGTCCGGCCTGGTGGTCTACAGCAGCGCCGGTCATCCGCCCGCCATCCTCGACTCGGGCGAGCGCGACGACCCCGGCGGCCAGCGGCACGAGCTGCTCGAGGGGGCCCAGTCGGTGCCGCTGGCGGTGGTGGCCGACCTGGAGCGCCCGCAGGCCACGGTCACCCTGCGGCCCGAGTCGACGCTGCTGCTGTACACCGACGGGCTGGTCGAGCGCCGGAGCCAGTCGATCGACGTCGGCATCAAGGCGGCGGCCGCCGTGCTGTCCGACGTTCGCACCCTTGACCTGGCCGGGTGCGCCAGCCGGCTCATCAACGAACTGGTCGACCCGACGCACGACGACGACGTGGCGTTCCTGATCTACCGCTACGGGGCCAGCCCGGCGGGCGAGGGAGCTACGGGACCCGTGGGCGCCGAGGAGGCCGGGCCGGCCCGGGCGGCCGGTGCGGGGTCGGCCGGGCCGGGCCTGGCGGCCGGCGTGCCCCTTTCCGTGCGCTTCCCGGCCGATCCGGACGAGCTGCGCGGGATGCGGATCACGCTGCGCGACTGGTTCACCGCCCTCGGCCTCGGCGTGCTGACCGCCAGCGAGCTGCTGCACGCGATCGGTGAGGTGGCCAGCAACGCCATCGAGCACGGATCCCTGCTCGATCCGGCCCGCAGCGTGGCCATTACCGGGGAACAGGACCCCGGCTGGGTCCGGGTCGCCGTCAGCGACGACGGCCAGTGGGTCGAACCGGCCGCCGATACCGGCCGGGGCCGCGGCCTCAGGCTGGCCCGCGCCCTGGTCGACCGCCTGGAGATCGCCGCCACCGGCACGGGCACCACCGTGCACCTGACCAAGAGGACGACCACACCATGAACCTGGAGGTCTCGACCGCCGTCCAGGACGGCGTCGTCAAGCTCGTGTTCAAGGGCGACATCGACATGTCGAGCGCCGACCGGTTCCGGCGGGCCCTCGACGCCGCGCCCGCCGGGGACCGACTGATCCTGGACCTGACCGGCGTCGACTACCTCGACAGCGCGGGCGTGAAGGTCCTCTACGACCACCTCGGCCTGGACCCCGAGCTCATCGCCGAACCCGGCGCCATCATCCTCCGCGTCCTCGCCATCACCGGCCTGTGCGACCGGCTCACCATCCGCAACCCCTAGCAGGAGGCACCGGGCCATGGACTCGTTCACCGGCAAGCTCGCGGTGGTGACCGGCGGCGGCTCGGGCATGGGCCGCGAGCTGGTCCGTCAGCTGGCGGCCGAGGGGTGCTCGGTCGCCACCTGCGACTGGCACGCCGACGAGGTCGCCGAGACGGTGGCGTCGGCCCAGGCGGGCGCGCCGGCTGGCGTCCGGGTGACCGCGCACGTCGCCGACGTGTCGGAGGAGCCGCAGGTGGTGCGGTTCCGCGACGAGCTGCTGGCCGCCCACGACCGCGGCCACGTCGACCTGGTCTTCGCCAACGCCGCCTTCGGGGGCGGCGGCAGCTTCGTCAGCAGCGACCGGAGCGAGTGGGAACGAACCTTCGCCGGGGTCTGGCAGAGCGTGTACTACTGCGCTCGGGTGTTCCTGCCGCTGCTCATCGCCAGCGGCGACGGCGTCCTGGTCAACACCAGCAGCCTGAACGGCCTGTGGGCGACGCTCGGCCCCGGCCTGCCCAACACCGCCTACAGCACCGGCAAGTTCGCGGTCCGCGGCTTCACCGAGGCGCTGATCGAGGACCTGCGGGTCAACGCGCCCCAGGTCCGGGTGGCGGTCGTGCTGCCCGGCCACGTCGGCACCAACATCATGGCCAACAGCCGCCGCGCCCACGGCGGCCCCGAACCGGACAAGCTCACCGGCGAGGCGCTGGCCCGGTTCCGGACCATGCTGACCGACGGGGGCGTCGTCCCCGCCGACGCCTCCGACGATGACGTCCGCCAGGCCCTGGCCCGGATCGAGAATGACTTCCGCGACAAGGCGCCGCTCAGCGCGGCCGGGGCCGCCACCATCATCCTCGACGGGGTCCGGGCCGGCGCCTGGCGCATCCTCGTCGGCCAGGACGCAGAATTGATCGACGCCTCGGTGCGGGCCCTGCCCGAGGCCGCCTACGACTACCAGACCCTGTTCACCGACGTCGGCGAGCGCGCCAAGTCGGCTGAGTCCGCCGAATAGCGGCTTCCCGGGGCTCCGCCGCGACCGGCGCTGGCGACGGACGTGATGTGAGAGGCTAGGACCCGTTACCTGGAGGGCTCGCCTAGTGGCCGATGGCGGCGGTCTTGAAAACCGCTAGCAGGGGTGACCTTGCTCGTGGGTTCGAATCCCACGCCCTCCGCTCTACCTGCGAAAACGCCAGCGGGGGTGCACCGGCTGGCTCGTTCCCCGACCTTAATGATCATGGTCCGGGGAAAAATCGGGGAACACCTGTTCACGATCCAGCCTGCTTCACCAGGTCGGCCACCGCGTCGGCGGCCTGCCGGTAGCGGCCGACTTCACGGTGCGTGTAGTGGCCGGTCATCTCCCGGCTGGTGTGGCCGAGCGTGTTCTGGTTGATCTCCGGGTCCACCTCGGCGTCGTCGCCCAGGCTGGCCGCCGTGTGCCGCCCGCCCTCGTGCAGCTTGATCACCGGGACGCCCGCCTGGCGGGCCAGCGCCTTGAACCGGCGCGACACGTAGTCCGGCGGCCAGGGGCTGCCGTCGTCGCGGCAGAACACCAAGTCGTTGTCCTGCCAGGCACCGGGCGAGGACGCCAGCCGGGCCTTGCTCTGGGCCTTCTGATGGGCCTTCAGCAGGTCGATGGCCAGGCCTGACGCGGACGGGATTCCAGATGGCACCTCCCAACCGCTTCGCGCACGCGCACGAGGCAGCGACGCCCCGGCCGGGCGCACAATGGAGTCGTGAGCATCCAAACGATCGAGCTGGTGCGCGGCAAGGACCGGAAGCTCTATCCGGCCGGCGGCCCAAGGCCGGCTGCCGAGGTCGAACGGCTACGTTCGCTCACGCACTCACTGGCCTGCGGCCAGGGGCTGAGCGAGCGGGCAGCCCAGCGCGCCCTGCTGGAGGAGCACGGCGTCCGGCGGAGCACCGGCATCATCCACCGGGACCTCGCGGAGTACGACTGCGGCGGCCAGTTCGGCCGCCCGTGCAAGGGCGCACCGGCCGGCTGAACCGGCCGCCCGGTGCCGGGCCGGCCGCTAGCGTTCGGCCATGCTGCCTCTTGCCGCGTCGTCGGCGCTGACGACCGTGACGTTCTCGATCCGCCCTGGTGACCCGCCCGCAACGGTCGTCAGCACGCCGGGGATGCCGGACATGGCCCTGGCCGGGGCGACCCGGCCGCCGCTGCGCCTGCTGTGCCCGCTCCGGGTGTTCACGGCTGGCCCGGCCCCGCAAGCTCCGTCCAGGGTGCCGCCAGCCGCCCGCGTGGCCTGGCGCTGGGCGGTCAAGCAAGCCCGGCTGCTGCCGGGCAACGTGGCCGCCACCCTGATCGCCGGATGGGTCATCCTGGCCCTCGCCTGGATCGCCAGGACGCTGGCTCACCTCTGGTAGCGGCCAGCTGAACGGTCGGGATGTCGGACCCCCGGCGCTACCTTGCGGGCAAGGCCCCTTCGTCGGACTGGCGGGGCGCAGGGTCCTGGTCTACAGCCCCGCTAGGCCGCGAAACTTCTTGGCCCCTTGTGCGTGTCGGAAACCGATATAGGGTTCGCTGAGCCGTACCGTCAGCAGCATGGCCGTCAAGGTAAGGCTCACCGCCGCGATCATGGCCGTGCTGGACATCCTGGCCGCCTCGCCCTCGGACAACCCCGCATGGGGGTTGCTGCTGTGCGAGGCGACCGGCTACGGGCCGGGCACGACCTACCCCGCGTTGAACCGGCTGCTGAAAGCCGGGTGGATCGAAGATCATTGGGAGGACCCGCCGCCCGAGGACCGGCCCCGCCGCCGCTTCTACATGATCACGACGACCGGCCGGGCAGCGTACGAGGCCGCGCTCCGCGAGCGTGAGCAGCGGCGGCCAAGCTGGCTCCGGCCCGCCCCGCAGACGGGATCGGCTACGTGAGCGCAACGGACCCGCCTGAGTTCCAATGGGACGATGACACGATCAAAGCCTGCCTGCGCTCGATGGAGGCCGCCGAACGTCACCCAGAGCTGGACGCGGACTTCGTGTGGCCCCTTCCAGCCCCCGTGATTTTGGCGGGTCTCAGCCCCATAGCGAGGGCGGACCTTGAAAGCCACCTGCGGGCTATGCGGGCGCAGGAACAGTACCAGCAGCTGGAACGAATATGGGCACGCCAGAAGCGCTTGGAGAAGTCCACATCCTGGACAGGGCTAGTCGCGGCGCTAGGGACCGCCGTAGGAATGCTGGCCACCATTTGGGCATCAGTAAAGCCTCATTGGCTTGGGCTGCTCATCGCGGGGGCCGTTCCTATCTGCGTCGTCCTCATGGCTGTGCTGTCCTATTCGAGACTGAAAGCCTGGTTTAAACGGCAGGCGCGGTCGCAGAGCAACCTCGCAAGGATCTCTGTCAGTGGCCTGACCGGGCTGGCCGCGCTCCTTGCTGGCCGCGAAAGAGGACCGGCCCTCCGCGACGAGTGGCGCGCCCACCTTGCCGGTGAGAACGGCCACGACCCGGTTACCTGGGCCAAGATCGGGGAGGCAGTCGGGTTCGTCCAGGCTGGTCTCCGGGACCGGGGGCAGGATTGCGCCGACGCCGCCTGGCGGCCGGTGGACGCGGTGCTGCGGTCGAGGGTGCTGTCGAACCTGTTCGTGATCATCCCGACCGGCGTGGACACCTACATCGTTCTGCGCCACGAGGGCACGATTGGCGTCCTCACCTCCTTCGAGAGCATCTTCATCGTCGGGGCGATGCTGTATGGGGTGATCAAGGCCGGGCGCTGGTACCGGAACATCGAGCCGCCCGAACCGAGGGCGCGCCAGACCAAGGAGTAGGCCGGACGGGGCCGCACTACCTGTTCCCCGGACGTTCCCCGGCCCCGCGTCGATGCAGATCGCGGCGTTGCTAGCGGTTCCGCAAGCCGCCGCGTCAGGACCGGTTTCCGGCCCGATTTGCCACGTGCCGGCGGGCGGCGCGGCTGACCGCGAACAGCAGCGAGCTGGCCAGGAAGACGACGCCGCCGATCCACTCGGGGTGGGTGATCACCATGCACCGTTAACACCAGCGCGGCCTGGTGCTGTTCCGGCGCGCCTGCACTGCCCGGTTTGCCCTGATCGGTGATCCTGTCGGCTGTGAGACGCAATCCAGGAGCTGGCGAACG
>Ga0213875_10000419_pt1 | contig 37296 bp, 33 predicted proteins | sample BarmaccomBMRX_R8_FD_160105 | JGI IMG/M metagenome (GOLD analysis project Ga0213875, IMG submission 160105) | Root-associated microbial communities from Barbacenia macrantha in rupestrian grasslands, the National Park of Serra do Cipo, Brazil - RX_R8 | ecosystem: Host-associated > Plants > Roots...
GGGGCTGGGGACGGGGGGGGGTGACGGCGGGGCGGGGTGAGCGGGACCGGGGCCGGAGCGGGGACCGGAGTACGGCGGGGTGCTGTCCGGTCACGGGAAATCAATCCCCGGGGCAGCAGAGGCCGGCCGGAGCCGGAGAGCACGAAGCCTTCCGCGCGCGACGGGCCGGGAAGCCCCCCAGCGGGTGGGGTGGGTTACGCGGGGTCGGGCGGGGGGTCGGCGGTGGTGAGGGTGCGCAGGACGGGGCGGAGAAGGGCGATGATCTGGTCGGGGTCGGCGGTGTCGAGGCCGCCGGACTTGAGCAGGTGGCGGTCCATGACCACGCCCATGATGAGGGCGCTGATCAGGGCGGCCCTGGTGTCGGCGTCGGGGGCGGGGATGGCGGCGGCGAGCTGGGCGCGGAAGCGCTGGGTGCCCTCGCGGAAGGCTTGGGTGGTTTCGGGGTGGGTCAGCATCGAGCGCAGCATGGCCAGGGATCGGACCGGCTCGGTGGTCAGGGAGCCGGCCAGCTGGGCCAGGATCTGCTCGGCGACCTGGCCGGGGGGGCCGGTCGGGGCCGGGGGGAGCTGGCCGCCCTTGGTGACCTGCTCGAACAGGGCCAGCTTGGAGCCGAAGTAGTGCATGACGAGCCCGGCGTCGACGCCGGCGGCCTGGGCGATGGCGCGGATCGTGGTCCGTTCGTAGCCGGCCTCGACGAACTGGTCGGAGGCGGCGGCCAGGATGCGGGCCTCGGTGCGGCGGCGCTGTTCGGCGCGGGCGTCGCCGCGCGGCGGCGGCTCGGCGGGGTGGGGCATGGACAGCGATTCTACAAGCGTTGACCGGCCGGTGATTTCGTTCTACGCTTGTTCAATCAACGGGTGTTGAACGGAGGGTGATGAGCATGACTCCCACCGAGGTGGTGGAACGGCGGCGCCGGGTCCTGCTGGACAACGACGCGCAGGGGTTCGCCGGGCTGTTCGCGGCCGACGGGGTGATGGAGATGCCGACCGCGGCCCCGGGGGCGCCGGGGCGGATCGCGGGACTGGACGCGATCACCGAGTTCTGCCGGCGGACGATGCCGGGGGTGCGGGTCGACGCGCTCGAGCACGTGGCCGTGCACGAGACCGGCGATCCCGAGGTGGTCATCGCCGAGACCCTGACCCGGGCCACGCTGCTGGCGACCGGGCAGTCGTTTACGACGCCATCGATCCAGGTGTTCCGGGTCCGGGACGGGCGGATCGCGCTGTTCCGCACCTACGTCGCCCCGCCCACGACCCAGCCTGCCGGGGAGACGGCGTCGTGACGCCGGTCGAGGTGCTCCAGCGGCGCCAGGAACTGCTGATCGGGCAGGACCTCGAGGGGTTCGCCGGGCTGTTCGCGCCGGACGGGGTGATCGAGATCCCGTCGGCGGGGCCGGGCCTGCCGGGACGGCTGGAGGGGCGGGCCGCGATCGCCGAGTTCTCCCGGCGGACGGCCACTGGGATGCGGATCGACGGCTTCGAGACCGTGGCCGTGTACGAGACCGCCGACCCGGAGGTGGTGATCGCCGAGACCGTGCTGCGGGCCACGGTCGCCGCGACCGGGGAGTCGCTGGTGGCGCCCTCGATCCAGGTGGTGCGGATCCGTGACGGGCAGATCCTGCTGTTCCGCGACTACGCCGGGCGGCCCAGCCTGGCCGGGCCGCCCGGGTGATCGTTACGCGGTGGTGGAGCCCGGGTCGGTGCTGGTGCCAGGCTGGCCGTCGGGCTGGGTGCCGGCCGGCTTGGCCGCCTGCGGCTTGACGTCGATGCCGGCCTCCTTGCGCTGGGCGGCCGTGATCGGGGTGGGGGCGCCGGTCAGCGGGTCCAGGCCGGAGGCGGCCTTGGGGAACGCGATGACCTCGCGGATGCTGTCCTGGCCGGCCAGCAGCATGATCAGCCGGTCCCAGCCGAACGCGATGCCGCCCATCGGCGGCGGCCCGTACTTGAACGCCTCCAGCAGGAAGCCGAACTGCGAGTTGGCCTCCTCGCGGGACAGCCCGATCACGTCGAACACCTGCTGCTGCATCTTCGACTGGTGGATACGGATCGAGCCACCGCCGATCTCAGTACCGTTGCACACCATGTCGTAGGCGTCGGCCAGGGCCTGTCCGGGCTCGGCGGTGAACTTGTCGGCCCACTCGGGCAGCGGGGCGGTGAAGGGGTGGTGCACCGCGGTCCAGCCGCCCTCGCCGTCCTCCTCGAACATCGGCGCGTCCACCACCCAGGTGAAGGCCCAGGCCTCGGGGTCGATGAGGCCGCAGCGGCGGCCGATCTCGAGCCGGGCGGCGCCGAGCAGTTCCCGCGCCTCGCGCGGGGTGCCGGCCGCGAAGAAGATGCAGTCGCCGGCCTGGGCCCCGGTCGCCTCGGCCAGCCCGGCCTGCTCCTGCTCCGACAGCTTCTTCACCACCGGGCCGGAGGTGGCCAGCGTGCCGTCGCTCTGGACGACCACGTAGGCGAGGCCGCGGGCGCCGCGGGCCTTGGCCCAGTCCTGCCAGGCGTCCAGCTCACGCCGGGTCTGGGCGCCGCCGCCGGGCATGACCACCGCTCCGACGTACGGATTCTGGAACACCCGGAACTGGGTGTCGGCGAAGTAGCCGGTCATGTCGGTCAGCTCGCAGCCGAACCGCAGGTCGGGCTTGTCCGAGCCGTACCGGGCCATCGCGTCGGCGTAGGTCATCTGCGGCATCGGCAGCGGGATCTGGTACCCGAGGATCTCGCTCCACAGCCGCTGGGCCAGGGCTTCGGCCACCTCGACGATGTCCTCGCGGGTGACGAACGACAGCTCCAAGTCGATCTGGGTGAACTCGGGCTGCCGGTCGGCCCGGAAGTCCTCGTCGCGGAAGCAGCGGGCCAGCTGGTAGTACCGCTCCATGCCGCCGACCATCAGCAGCTGCTTGAACAGCTGGGGCGACTGGGGCAGGGCGTACCAGTTGCCGGGGCGCAGCCGGACCGGGACCAGGAAGTCGCGGGCGCCTTCCGGGGTGGACCGGGTCAGGTAGGGCGTCTCGACGTAGGCAAAGCCGTGGTCGCGCAGCACGTCGCCGATCAGGTAGGTGGCCGCGGAGCGGATCCGCAGGTTGCGGGCCATCGGCTCGCGGCGGATGTCCAGGTAGCGGTACTTGAGCCGGGCCTCCTCGTTCAGGTCGCCCGCGCCGCCCTCGATCGGGAACGGCAGCGGGTCGGCCTCGCTGAGCACCTCCAGCTCGGTCGCGTCGACCTCGACCGCGCCGGTCGGCAGCTCGGGGTTCTCGTTGCCGGCCGGGCGGACCCGGACGGTGCCGGTGATCCGCACGCAGAACTCGGCCCGCAGGTGGCCGATCGCCTCGTTCTGCTCCGGGTTACCCTCGCCACGCCACACGACCTGGACGATGCCGCTGGCGTCGCGCAGGTCGATGAAGACGACGCCGCCGTGGTCACGCCGGCGGGCAACCCAGCCCGCCAGCACGACGGTCTGGTCGGCGTTCGACGCCCGCAGCGTCCCGGCCTCGTGGGTGCGGATCATTCAGCTTCTCGCTTTCGCATTTTTTAAAAAGGCGCGACCGGTCACAGTCCCCGGGTGGGCCCGGGCTGGGACGTGAGGCCGGTCAGGAACGGATTGGTCCGCCGCTCGGCGCCGATCGTGGTGCCGGGACCGTGCCCGGACAGCACGATCGTCTCATCGGGCAGCGGCAGGCAGACCCGGGCCAGGCTGGCCAGGATGGCCTGGTGGTCCCCGCCGGGCAGGTCGGTCCGGCCGATCGACCCGGCGAACAAAAGGTCACCGGAGAACATGGTGCCGGCCGGGTCGTCGATCCCGTCGATGCCGGACGGCAGCCGGAACGTCACCGAGCCGGGGGTGTGGCCGGGCGCGTGGTCCACCCGGAACTCCAGCCCGGCCAGGGTCAGCGTCATCCCGTCGGTCAGCTCGCGGACGTCGTCGGGCTCGGTGAACGTCAGCCCGCCGAACAGCTGCTGGCCGGCGCCGAGGGGCAGGCCCCGGGCGGGGTCGGACAGCAGCAGCCGATCCTCAGGGTGGATGCAGGCGGGGATGTCGCGGGCCCCGCACAGCGGCGCTATCGACCAGATGTGGTCCAGGTGCCCGTGGGTGGCGATGGCGGCGACCGGCTTGAGCCGGTGGGCGGCCACGACCTCGTCGATCCCGCCGAGCGCGTCCTGGCCGGGGTCCACGATCACGCATTCCTCGCCGTCGGCGGGCGCGATGACATAACAGTTCGCCGCGAACGACCCAGCGGGGAACCCGGTGACAAGCACGCTCGTCCTTCCTGAAGCAGCCGACGACGACCGGTACAGGCTACCGAGCCTGGTGGCACGGCTGCGAACCGATAACAGCGGTACCGCAGAAACGGCTATCCAGGTACGATTCGCGAAGATTCCTGATGGCGGGACCGCCGCCAGCATAGGAGGAGATCGGTCCGGTGGCGGGAAAGAAGGATCGGCAGCGCAAGCTGGCCCGCGAGCGAATGGCACGGCAGGAAGTGCGCCGCGCTCAGCAGGCCCACAAAGCGCGGATCCGTGCGATAGCCGGCGGGGTGGTGGTTGTGGTGGCAGCGCTGGCGGTGGGCGGGTATTTCCTGTTCGGTTCGGGCGGAGGCAGCTCATCCGCGTCATCCGATGCCACGGCGTCGGCAAAAGCGTCGCCAAAGGCGTCGGCCACGAATTCGGCGGCGACGGTTTCCGAGCCCGCGCACAGCTGCACTTACACCAAGAGCGGCACCGCCGCCCGCACGGTGAACCGGCCGGCCACCAAGCCCGATTACCAGGCCTCCTACCAGGCGACGATCGCGACCAACCGCGGCAACATCGTCATCAACCTGGCCAACAGCAAAGCCACCTGCACGGTCAATTCGTTCGTCTCGCTGGCCAAGCAGAGCTACTTCAGCAACACCAAATGCCACAGGCTCACCACCAGCGGCATCTACGTGCTGCAATGCGGCGACCCGACCGGAACGGGTACCGGCGGCCCAGGCTATGCGTTCGCGAACGAGAACCTGACCGGCGCCAAGTACACGGCCGGAACTGTCGCCATGGCCCATACGACCGCGCCTAACAGCAACGGCAGCCAGTTTTTCCTCGTCTACCAGAATTCGACATTGCCGGCCGACTACACGCCGTTCGGCACGATCACGCAAGGCCTGCCTGTCATCCAAGCTATTGCCAAGGTGGGAAGTAACAACGCCAATGGCACCGGAGACGGTGCACCGAAGGAAAGCGTCGTCATCAAGAGCGTCTCCATCAAGCAAACGTGATGCAGACTAGCGAGCAGAACGGTTTGCGAGCCGGGAAGAGAACCTGAGCTTTCCGGCTCGTGCACCGGGCCAGCACTACCAGGAGGTTCGCCGTGACCACCGCCAATCATCCGTGGGGCCGGGTTGATCCCGACGGGACGGTCTACGTGCGTACCGCCGAGGGCGAGCGGGTGATCGGCTCGTGGCAGGCGGGCAGCCCGGAGGAGGCAATCGCCTTCTACCAGCGCAAATACGCGTCGCTGGAGACCGAGGTCACGCTGCTGGAGCAGCGGCTGAGCTCGACCGACCTGTCGCCCGCGCAGGCCCAGGCGTCGGTCGAGCGGCTGCGCAAGACCGTGATCGGGGCGAGCGCGCTCGGTGACCTGGACGGGCTGTGCACGCGGCTGGACAAGCTGACCGGGGTGGTCGGCCACAAGCGCGAAGAGGTCAAGGCCCAGCGCGAGCAGGCCCGGCGTGGCGCCCGCGAGATCAAGGAACGCATCGTCGAGGAGGCCGAGCACATCGCGGCCGAGGCCACCCACTGGAAGAGCAGCGGCGAGCGGATGCGCGAGCTGCTGGAGGAGTGGAAGGCGGCCCCGCACGCCGAGCGGTCGGTCGAGGCGGTGCTGTGGAAGCGGCTGTCGGCCGCCCGCAACAGCTTCACCAAGCGCCGCAAGGCCTACTTCGCAGGGCTGGAAGAGCAGCGCGAGGAGGTCCGGGCGCGCAAGGAGCGGCTGGTCGCGGACGCCGAGTCGCTGTCCACCTCGACCGCCTGGGGTCCCACCGCCGGTACGTTCCGTGACCTGATGCGGGCCTGGAAGGCGGCCGGGCGGGCCAGCCGGGAGGCCGAGGACGAGCTGTGGGGGCGGTTCAAGGCGGCCCAGGACCAGTTCTTCGCGGCCCGCACCGAAGCCCTCTCGGAGAAGGAAGCCGAGCTGCGCGAGCACGCGGTGGCCAAGGAAGCCCTGCTCGAGCAGGCCCAGGCGCTGCTGCCGATCACCGACCTGCGGGCCGCGCGGACGGCGCTGCGCGGCATCCAGGAGAAATGGGAGCAGATCGGCGGGATCCCGCGCGACTCCCGCGACCACCTGGAGGGCGGCCTGCGCAAGGTCGAGGACGCGGTCCGCAAGGCCGAGGACAACCAGTGGCGCCGGTCCAACCCGGAAGCCATTGCCCGCGCCGAGGGGACCGTGACCCAGCTGCGGACCGCCATCGAGGGGCTGGAGCGCCAGCTGGCCAAGGCCCAGGAGAAGGGCGACGCCAAGGCCGCCGGCAACGCTCAGGAGGCTCTGGATGCCCGGCGGGCGTGGCTGGAAGAGGCCGAGCGGACGCTGGCCGAGTTCTCCGGCTGACGGAGCCGGCTGGAGGTCAGCCGATGGCAGCTTGCTCGCGGTGGGTGGCCAGGCGGACGGCGCGGCGCAGGTCGGCGGCGTAGGCGGCGGGCTGTTCCCAGGCGGCGAAGTGGCCGCCCGCGTCGTGCTCGATGAACTCGCGGACGTCCGCGAATGCCTCGGCGTAGGCGCGCGGCGCCGGCTTGATGTCGGACGGGAAGGCCGAGAGCACGGTTGGGGTGGTGACGCGGTCCGGGACCGTGGCGGGCTCGGTGTAGGTGGCGAATGAGGTGCCGATCGACCCGGTCAGCCAGTAGGCGGTGATCCAGGTCAGCAGCTCGTCGGCGGTGAACGCGGCGGAGTTGTTGGCGGCGGGGTTGTCGGCGGTGGTGTCCGCGGCGGCCGCGGCTGCGGCCCAGCCGGTGAGCTTCTCGCCGATCCAGGCGGCCAGCCCGGCCGGTGAGTCGGCCAGCCCGGCCAGCAGCGTGCCCGGGCGGGTGGACTGCTCGGCGATGTAGCCCCCTTCGGCCCGGAACCACTGGGCGGCCCGGCCGAGGTACTCGGCCGCGGCCGGCGGCAGCCGGGCCGGGTCGGCGGTGAGCGCGTGCCGGGCCGACACCTCGGTCAGGTGCAAGGCGGTGACCCGGCCCGGGTAGCGGGCGGCGAGGATCTCCGCCACCGTGCCGCCCACGTCACCGCCGGACACCACGTACCGGCCGTAGCCGAGGGCGGCGACGGCCGCGGCCACATCCTCGGCCAGCTGGTTCACCGAGACCGGGCCGGCCAGCGGGAGGGCGAACGGGAACCCGGGCAACGCGGGCACGACGACGTGGAGGCCGGTCAGCAGCGGGAGCAGCCGCTCGAAGCGCAATACAGAGTCGGGCCATCCGTGCAGGAGCACGACGGCCGGGGCGGCCGGGTCGGCCGCGCGCTGGTGGATCACGCGCAGCCCGGCCCCTGGTGGCCCGGCTGCTTGCGGCCCTTGCGGCCCTTGCGGCCCTTGCGGCCCGGCGACGGTCCAGGGCCAGGACCGGATCCGGCGCTCGTGCTCGCGCCAGTCGTAGCCGTCCGCCCAGCGCGCGAGCAGCGCGTCCAGGTCGGCGGCAGGCAGGCCGCGGGCGGGGTCGCCGGCCCAGGGGTTGGCGACCCGGCGGGTCCGCCGGATCCGCGTGCGCAGATCGTCGAGCGCTTCGTCAGTAGCGGGGGCGGGTATCGCTGGCGTGGCTGGGCCGGGTACCGCCGGCGTCATCGCGTCACTCATGTGTATGAGCATACACATTATGTGTATGTAAGTACACATCGGCTAGAGTGCCGTCATGGCTGAAACCGGGGCTCCTTCTCGCGGGCGGAACGCGGCCGCCACCAAGCGGTCGATCCTGGACCAGGCCCGGCGGCAGTTCGCGCAGCACGGCTACCGGGCGACCACCGTCAAGGCGGTGGCCGACGCCGCCGGGGTGTCACCCAACCTGATCACCCGCTACTTCGGGGGCAAGGAGGGCCTGTTCCTGGCGGCCGCCCAGGTCGAGATCGCGGTGGACGACGTTTACGATGGGCCGCTGGCCGGGCTGGGTGACCGGCTGGCGGCCAGCATCGTGCAGCGCTGGTTCGGCCAGCAGGGCGAGGACCCGCTGCTGGTCCTGCTGCGGGCGGCCGGCGAGCGGCCGGAGGCGGCGGCGGCGCTGGCGGGCTTCCTGGACACCAACTCGCTGGCACCGCTGCGCCGGTACCTGCGCACCAGCGGCCTGCCAGAGGCGGAAGCCGACGCCCGGGCGGCCGCCATCGACACGTTCCTGCTCGGGGTGTCGACCCGGCGACGGGTGCTGCGGTCCGACCTCGGGGAGCCCGGCTCGCTGCAGGAGTGGCTGGCGACGGCGATCCAGCGGCTGGCTGACGGCGGGTTCAGCGGCTGATCACGCGCGGGGCCTGCTCCGGGGGTCGCCAGGCGCCGGCGGGGCGACGAGGCGGCGTTTTTCTGACAGCTCCAGGCGGAAGCGGGTCAGGTCGGCGGCGGTGTGTTCCGTGGCCAGCTCGAGCGTGTCCGCCAGCAGGTCTTCGGCGGCCCGGATGGCTTCGGCGGGCGGGCCGCTGGTCAGCCGGTCCAGGCGGGCGGTCAGCTGAGCGGGAGCGACGGTGAGGCCGGACAGCAGGTCGTGCTGCCACTTGAGCCGGCGGTGCGGCAAATAGACGTGGTTCAGGGCCAGCACGGCGGCCGCCACCGCGTAGCCGACCCGGGTGAGCAGAGCGCGGAGCGCCAGCTCGTCGTGGCGGGCGGCGTAAGCCTCGCGGGCACCCCAGCCGGTCAGCACGTCCGGGCTGAGCGACTGGCTGACCAGAGCCTCGGCCAGCGCGGCCGGATACCGGGCCGCCCGCGCCCGCCAGGACGCGATCAGGTCCGCACCGGCCAGCGGTGCCGAGTGCTGCACGGCCGCCAGCCGCATGTGCTTAACCGGGTCGGTGTCGGCCTGCCCGGTCACCTCGTCCAGGAACCGGTCGACGGTGCTGGTCAGGAAGTTGCTCACGGTGACGTCGAGCTCGCCCAGCCGGTAGTCCTCGCTCCACTCCCCCTCGTCGGCGTCGTAGTCCCACAGCGCGGTCAGCTGCCCGCCGAGCGCTTCGACCGGGCCGAGGCGGTCCTGGTCGGCCGGCGGGAGGGCCCAGTAGCAGTCGAGTTCCAGGTCGGAGAACTGATCGGCCCGGCCGGCTCCGACCGAGCCCGCCACCGTCAGCGCGGCCAGCTTCGGATTCCCGGTGTAGGCGGCGGCCGCCTTCCGGGCCACGTCCATCCGCCAGGCGGCATGGACGTTCCGCGGCCGGTTCGGCGGCCTGTTCGGCGGCCTGTTCGGCGGGCTGGGCATCGGCTCATCCTGACACCGGCCGGGCGTCCGGGGCATCGGGTTTTCCCTCGGCGCCCTGGCGGATCAGGGTGACGATCTGGCGGGCGATGGTGGCGGGGGCGTCGCCGCCCGGGTGGTACCAGATGAGGGTCCAGTTGATCGCGCCCAGCAGGGTCAGGCGCAGGTAGGAACGGTCGACCGCGGGACCGACGGGCAGCGCCGCCACCAGGTCGCGGAACATGTCCTCGTAGGCGTCGCGGGTGCGGACCAGCGCCTGATGCACGGCTCCGGTCCGGCGGCTGGGGATCTCGGTGGCCAGCACGCGGAGGGCACGTTCGCCTTGGAGCAGCGCGGTGAGGTGGGCGACGCAGGCTTGCTCCAGGCGGTGCCACGGATCGTCGGACTGGGCGGCGGCCTTGATCTGGTCGGCGACCTGGGCGGCGGCCCGGTCGACGATGGCGACCAGTAGCGCTTCCTTGGACGGGTAGTGGTAGTAGACCGAGGCCGGCTGGACCCGGGCGGCGGTGGCGATGTCACGGATCGAGGTGGCGTCGAAACCGCGGCTGGCGAACAGCTCGACCGCGGCCGCCAGCACGTCGCGGCCCCGGTTGTCGTCGCGGCGGGGCCGCCCGACCGGCCGGCCTGATCACCGAGTTGCACCCGCTCGGACCCGGCCGTAACGCCGTGGTCGTCGCGGTCACGGCCCGGGACAGCGGCGGGGACGTAGTCGGTGTCTGCTCGTTCCGCGTCGCCGTGCCGGACTGACGGGTGCGGCGGGCAACGGCGGCCGAGGCCGCCGGGCGGGTCGACGACCAGTCGATGGCGGGCATGCTGCGCTGGCAGGCGCGGCACCGCCCGGACGCGACCGCGGTCATCTGCGGGAACCAGCGGCGCGACTACGCGACGCTGAACGCCCGCAGTGAACGGCTGGCGGCCGGGCTGCTGGCCCGCGGCCTGGCGGCCGGGGACCGGGTCGCGGTGCTGATGGCCAACCGCATCGTGTACCTGGAGATCTACCTGGCGGCGGCCCGCTCGGGCCTGGCCCTGGTGCCGGTCAACCCGGCCCTGACCGGCCCCGAGATCGAGTACATCCTAGCCGACTCGGGCGCCACCCTGCTGATCGCCGACGTGGACCTGGTGCCCGCCGCAGGCGGCGTGCTGCCGGTCGTCACCGTCGGGGGGCCGGACAACGAGTTGGAGTACCTGATCGCCGACGCCGGCCCATCGGGCACCGGCCCATCGGGCACCGGCCCGGTTTTGGCCGGGCCCGATCCGGGGCCGGGGACCGTGTTCTTCCAGGGCTACACCTCGGGCACGACCGGGCGGCCCAAGGGCTGCCTGCAGACGCTGGGCGCGTTCGTGGACCATCACCGACGGTCGTTTGCCGCCTACCGGCACGACGAGCGGGACATCATGCTGATGCCGGGGCCGCTCTTCCACGAGGCGCCGGCCCTGTTCAGCCTGGCTCAGCTGTTCTACGGCGGCACCGTGCTGCTGATGTCCCGGTTCGACGCCGAGATGGCGGTCTCGGCCATCGAGGAGTACCAGGCCACGATGATCGGCTTCGCGGTGCCGACGATGCTGGACCGGATGATCCCGGTGGCGGCGGGCCGGGACACCGGTTCGCTGCGCAGCATCATCGTGGCGGGCGCGCCGCTGCACCCGGACACCATGGCGGGCACGCTGCGGGCGTTCCCGAGCGCTGAGCTGAACGAGTTCTACGGCGGCACCGAGATCGGGCTGGTCACCAGCATCGGGCACCGGGCCGGGCGGGAGCACGGCTCCAGCGTCGGCGCCCCGCTGCCGGGCCTGGACGTGCTGCTGCTGGACAACGACGACCAGCCGGTGGCGGCCGGTGAAGTCGGGCAGATCTACGTCACCCCGGTGATGATGGCCGGCTACCACGGACGGCCGGAGGCGACCGCGGCCGCCACCCGGGTGATCGGGGGTGTGCCCTGGCTGACCCTGGGCGACCTCGGGCGGCTGGACGCCCACGGTCACCTGCACCTGGTCGACCGCAAGAGCCACATGATCATCACCGGCGGGGAAAACGTGTACCCGGCCGAGGTGGAGGCGGTGCTGCTCGAGCATCCCGGGGTGGCCGACGTGGCGGTGATCGGGCTGCCCGACCCCGACTGGGGCGAGGCGGTCACCGCGGTGATCGTCGCGGCGGCTGGCGGGGCGCCAAGTCTGGAGGAGTTGCGGGCGTTCGCCCGGGAGCGGCTGGCTGGCTACAAGACCCCGCGACGGCTCGAGGTGGTGGAGGCGATCCCCCGGACCGCGTCGGGCAAGATCATCAAGCACCAGCTGAAGGCGAACCTGGCCGACTGATGACAGCATCTGCTGTCGGTGGGGTGGCTGTCGGGCACTCCTGCACGGTTATGACAGCACCTGCTGTCGGCGGAGTGGGCTCGCAGGCGGCCCGCCGACGATGACAGCACCTGCTGTCGGCGAGGCTGGGTGCGGGGCAGGGCGGAGTGCGGGGCGGAGTGCGGGGCGGAGCGGAGTGGGGACTCAAAGCGGGCCCAGCCCGGCGATGACAGCATATGCTGTCAGCGGTCGGGGTTTCGAGGTGGGGTTCGGCTTGGCCGGGGTGGCGCCACCGGCGAGGTCGCGCCAGGGGGGCGGCCAGGTCCGGTGGGACTGATGGGCTTGGTGGGCGTGGCCCGCACTCCGGGCAGGCGGGTTAGTCCTTGATCGATGTACGTTTACTACCCCTCTAGGGGGCCTAAACGTACATCGATCATGGAAGTCGACCGAGGCTGCGGGGCCGGTGGGGCTGACGAGGGACGTGGGGCTGACGGGACCACCGGCCGTGGGAGTAGCGGGGCTGACGGGGATCGTGGTGGTCACGGGGTGGATGGGACTACCAGGGCTTTGTGGCCAATGTGGCTGGCTAGAGCTGCGGGAGTTCCGGGACCGGTGAGGTTGCTGGGTCCGCGAGCGACGGGTCCGGCGAGAGCCGCGGGTCCGATGGGGCTGCGGAGCGACGAGTCACGCGGGAGTCGAGGAGACCGTCGGCCGATGGGTCTGGCGGCTCTGGGGCTGCGGGGCTGGTGGACTGGCGCGTGCGAGAGGGAGGAGTCAGGCGGGGGCTGCGGGGCCGGTGGGACTGGCAGGTCGGAGGCGGCGGAGCTGGTGGGACTGGCAGGTCCGAGGCGGCGGAGCTGGTGGGACTGGCGGGTCCGAGAGCGACCAGGCAGCGGAGCGGCGGAGCCGGTGGGACTGGCGGGTCCGGGGCGGGCGGTCAGGGGTGTGGCGCGACGAGGGCAGCGGGACCGGTACCGGGGCGGGGACCGGAGTACGGTCGGGGCTGGCCGGTCACGGGGGAAAATCGAGGACCGGGGACCGGGGAGCTGGCTAGTTGGTGACGCGGTAGACGTCGTAGACGCCGTCGATGGCGCGGACGGCCTTGAGGACGTGGCCGAGGTGCTTGGGGGCGCCCATCTCGAAGGTGAAGCGGCTGACGGCGACGCGGTCGCGGGTGGTGGTGACCGAGGCCGACAGGATGTTGACGTGCTGGTCCGAAAGGACGCGGGTCACGTCGGACAGCAGGCGGGTGCGGTCCAGCGCCTCGACCTGGATGGCGACCAGGAAGACCGAGTCGTCGGTCGGCTCCCAGTGGACGTCGACCAAGCGTTCGGGCTGGCTCTCGGCCAGGTGGATGAAGTTGACGCAGTCGGTGCGGTGCACCGAAACCCCGTTGCCGTGGGTGACGAAGCCACGGATCTCGTCGCCGGGGACAGGGGTGCAGCACTTGGACAGCCGGGCCCAGACGTCGGCGGCGCCCTCGACCACCACCCCGGAGCCGCCGGCGGAGTGCGGGCGGGCCTCGACCGTGGTCGGCACGGCCGCCTCGGCCATGTCCTCCTCGACCCCGGCCAGGCCGCCGAGCGAGCGGACCAGCCGTTCGACCACGGACTGGGCGCTGACCCGGCCCTCCCCAACCGCGGCGTAGAGCGAGGTCAGGTCGGTGTAGCGAAGGTCGTGGGCGATCGACAGCAGCGCGTCGGCGGTGGCCAGGCGCTGGACCGGGAGGTTCTGCTTGCGCATGGCCCGGGCGATCGAGTCCTTACCGGACTCGGCCGCGGCCTCGCGGCGCTCCTTGGAGAACCACTGGCGGATCTTGTTGCGGGCGCGGGCGCTCTTGACGAACTGCAGCCAGTCCCGGCTCGGCCCCGCCTCCTGAGCCTTGGAGGTGAAGATCTCGACGGTGTCGCCGTTGTCGAGCGTGCTCTCGAGCGCGACCAGGCGGCCGTTGACGCGGGCGCCGATCGTGCGGTGGCCGACCTCGGTGTGGATCGCGTAGGCGAAGTCGACCGGGGTGGCGCCCTGGGGCAGCGCGATCACCTCGCCGCGCGGGGTGAACACGTACACCTCGGCGGCGGCCAGGTCGAAGCGCAGCGACTCGAGGAACTCGGCCGGGTCGGTGGCCTCCTTCTGCCAGTCCACCAGCTGGCGCAGCCAGGCCATGTCGGGACTGTTGCCGTCCTCCTTGACCCGGTTGCCGAAGAGCGACTCTTCCTTGTACTTCCAGTGCGCGGCCACCCCGTACTCGGACCGCTTGTGCATCGCCCAGGTGCGGATCTGCAGCTCAACCGGCTTGCCGCCGGGACCGATCACCGTGGTGTGCAGCGACTGGTACATGTTGAACTTCGGCATCGCGATGTAGTCCTTGAACCGGCCGGGGACCGGGTTCCAGCGCGCGTGAATGGTGCCGAGGGCCGCGTAGCAGTCGCGGACCGAATCGACCAGGACCCGGATGCCGACCAGGTCGTAGATGTCGTCGAACCCGACGTTGCGGGCGATCATCTTCTGGTAGATCGAGTAGTAGTGCTTGGGACGGCCGGTGACGGTGGAACGGATCTTGGCCTCGCGCAGGTCACCGGAGACGTGCTCGATGACCTCCTGCAGGAACACGTCCCGGCGCGGGGACCGCTCGGACACCAGCCGGGCGATCTCGTCGTAGCGCTTGGGGTACATGGTCGCGAAGGCCAGGTCCTCCAGCTCCCACTTGATCGTGTTCATGCCCAGCCGGTGGGCCAGCGGGGCGAAGATCTCCAGCGTCTCCCGCGACTTGCGCTCCTGCTTTTCGCGGGCCAGGTAGCGCAGGGTGCGCATGTTGTGCAGGCGGTCGGCCAGCTTGATGACCAGCACCCGGATGTCGCGGGACATGGCCACGACCATCTTGCGGACGGTCTCGGCCTCGGCGCTGGCGCCGTACTTGACCTTGTCCAGCTTGGTCACGCCGTCGACCAGGGCGGCGATGTCCTCGCCGAAGTCGCCGCGCAGCTCGGCCAGCGAGTACGGGGTGTCCTCGACGGTGTCGTGCAGCAGGGCGGCGCTGATCGTGTCGGTGTTCATGCCCAGCTCGGCCAGGATCGTCGCGACCGCCAGCGGATGGGTGATGTAGGGGTCGCCGCTCTTGCGCTTCTGGTTCCGGTGCCAGTAGGCGGCCACGTCATAGGACCGCTCGATCAGCCGCACGTCCGCCTTCGGGTGGGTGGCGCGGACGGTCTTGATCAGCGGTTCGAGGACCGGGTTCACCGTGGCCACGCGCTGCGCTCCCAGCCGGGCGAGGCGGCGGCGGACGCCCGCGCCGGACGCGGGAGTGGCGGAGCCGCCTGCGGAGGATGTGGCCCGGGGGCGCTTGGGCTCGGCGGGCTGGGGCTTCGGCCTCGGCTTGAGCTCGGGCTTCGGGTCTGGCTTGAGCTCGGGCTCGGGTTTGGCGGCAGCGGGCTTCGGGTCGGCCGGCGGGGAGGAGTCGGCGAGCTCGGCGGGCTGGGCGTCGGCGGGCTCGGCGGAGTCGGCGGGCTCGGAGCGAGCAGTCGTGGGGGTAGATGTGGCATTGGCGGCCTGGCTGGTCGGGCTGGTCTGCTGGGCGGGTGCGGGGGTGGGGCCGTCCGTCGCGGGTGCGGGGGCGTCCGTCGCGGGCACGGCCCGGCTAGGCACGTTACCGTTCGCGGCTGCCGGTTCGGCACTGGCCGCGCCCTGCGGCGCTTCTGTGCCGGGCGCGTCCGCCGGGGCGGCGCCGGTCTCGGTCGTGCTGGCTGATATCACCTCGCTGGCCACTCGCGCTCCTGTCTGCTGCCGTTAACTAAGTCTACCGGCGCGCGTTTACAAAGGTGGCAGGCCTGCGAGGTCGGACGGTGTGCGACGTGGTGGTGCCGGACAGTGCGCGTGGTGACGGGGTGGGCGGAGCGGGAAGCGGGCTTTTCGGGGCGGAAGGGGGTGGTAGGGCTGGCGTGGCCGGGGGGACGAAGGCGCGAGGGACGAAGGCGCGAGGGCGCGAGGGGCTGGCGGGGTGCCCGGCGGTTCGGGAAGGCTTTTGTGCACATGCTGCATAAAAGTCTTCCCTAATCGGGAGAGCTGGTGCTGATGTGGCGCGGGTGGAGTGTGGGGCCGGTGCCGGCGGCTGGCGGCTGGGCGGGAACGCTTTTGGACAGCTAGAGGGCGAGTGACGTGCGGGATGCGAGTTGGCGCGCCAGCGCAAGGTGACTTTGCTGCCCAACTCTCCGGCTCCCGAAGCGTGTGTGAGGCGTGTGGCCTATGTGGCTCGCGGGGGTCTGGCCCGGGGCGCGGGGGTCTGGCCCGGGGCGCGGGGGTCTGGCCGGACGGCTGGGCGGGCTCTCAGGCGAGTGCCGCGAGGAGAGCGGGACCGGCGACAGCGCGGGGACCGGAGTACGGCGGGGTGCCCGGAGCGGACCGGGACCGGAGCGGGGAGCGGAGTACGGCGGGGTGGTGGCCGGTCACGGGGGAAAGGCGCGAAGGGACACTGGCAGCGCCGGTGCGGGCGGGGTCAGACGGTGAGGAGGGCGGTGAAGGGGATGTCGTTGAGCTTGGCGCGGCCGTTGAGGAAGGAGAGCTCGAGGAGGACAGCGATGCCGACTACTTCGGCGCCGGCTCGGCGGACGAGGTCGGCGCTGGCCAGGGCGGTACCGCCGGTGGCGAGGACGTCGTCGACGATCAGGACCTGGTCGCCGGGGTTGAAGGCGTCGGTGTGGACCTCGATGGTGGCGGTGCCGTACTCGAGCTGGTAATCCTCGCGGTAGGTCTTGGCCGGCAGCTTGCCCGCCTTCCGGACGGGGACGAAGCCGCAGCCGAGGCGGGTGGCGACCGGGGCGGCGAGGATGAAGCCGCGGGCCTCGATGCCGGCCACCTTGTCGATCGGGCCGTGGCCGGCCGCCAGCGCGCCGATGACGGCGGCGAAGGCCGGGCCGTCGGCCAGTAGTGGAGTGATGTCCTTGAAGGAGATACCCGGCTCGGGGAAGTCGGGGACGTCCCGGATGTGGCTCTTGATCAGGTCGTCCAGGGAGCTGTCGCGCTCGGTGGGCTGGTCGGCCACGGAGTTACCGCCGCTTCTTCCGGTTGGCTGAGGAGCGCCGCTGGGCGGCGGTACTGCGCCGGGGCTGCTGCCGGGACACCGAGCGGGTGCCGTCGGCGCCCCGGGTCGGGCTCCGGGTGGTGATGGTGGGCGGGCTCTCGGGCTCGGCGGGCCCGTTGTCCGGCTCGGCCATTTCCGGGCCGGCGGGCTCGTCGTAATCAGCCAGCTCGTCGTCGGCGTCGGTCGCCTCGTCGGCGGGCGAGGCCGCGGTGGTGCCGGCGCCGACCGTCGCCCCGGCCCGGGCCGCCCGGCTGGCCGCCCGCGGGCTGTTGGCGCGGGCCGCTGCCCGGGCCGCCAGCTGCTTCATCCTGGGCTCGCGTTCCTTGAGATCGGCCAGCACCGGGGTGGCGATGAAGATCGAGGAGTAGGTGCCGGACAGCATGCCGACGAACAGCACCAGGGCCAGGTCGGACAGCTCGCCCGGGGGCAGCAGGACGGTGCTGGCGATCAGGATCGCGGTCACCGGCAGCAGCGCGATCAGCGAGGTGTTGATCGACCGGACCAGGGTCTGGTTCAGGGCCAGGTTGGCCGCCTCGCTGTAGCTGCGGAAGCTGGTGCGCTGGTTGCCGCCCGCGGTCAGGCCGGCGGTATTCTCCCGGACCTTGTCGAACACCACCACCGTGTCGTACAGCGAGTAACCGAGGATCGTGAGCAGGCCGGTGATGGTGGCCGGGCTGACCTGGAACCCGGCCAGTGCGTAGACGCCGACCGTGATCACGATGTCGTGCAGCAGCGCGACGAAGGCGGCCGTCGCCATCTTCCACTCGAACGCGATCGACAGGTAGAGCACGATCACGATCAGGAACGCGATCAGCGCCTCGAACGCCTTGGAGGAGATCTGGCTGCCCCAGGTGGGGCCGACGAAGTCGGTGCTGACCTGGTTCTGGCTGATGTTCAGCTCTTTGGCCAGCGAGTTCTGGACGTTCTGGGCCTGGCCGATGGTCAGCGGGGCGGTCTGGGCCTGCCAGTCGGCCCCGCTGCCGACGCCGGCCTTCTGCACGTCGGCCGCGCCGCCGCCGCCGTCGGTCACGGCCTTCTGGACCTGGCTGACGGTGGCGTTGGGGGCCTTGACGGTGAAGATCGAGCCGCCCTTGAAGTCCACGCTGAAGTTCAGGCCGCGGACCGCCAGCGCCACGATCGCGATGACCACGATGCAGCCGGAGATCGTGTACCAGAGCTTCTGACGGCCGACGAAGTTGATCGACACGTCGCCCCGGTACAGCCGGCCACCGAGGTCTCCCAGGCGGGACATCTCATACCTCCCTTGAGGTGGTCCGCGAGGTGCGCCCGGCGCCGCTGGTGCGGCCGGCCCGGCCGGTGGAGCCGGTGGTGCGCTGGGTCCGCCGGGGCAGGCCCGATCGCCACGGGGCGCGAGCCCCGAGCCGGGCGGCGTCCAGCCCGGACCACTTGTGACCCTGGCCGTAGAACCGGGTCCGGGCGAGCAGGGTCACCGTCGGCTTGGTGAACAGGAACACCACCACCACGTCGATCAGGGTGGTCAGGCCGAGGGTGTAGGCGAAGCCCTTCACGTCCCCGACCGAGAAGATGTACAGCAGCAGCGCGGCCAGGAACGAGACCGTGTCGGAGACCAGGATCGTGCGCCGGGCCCGCCGCCAGCCGCTCTCGACCGCGGCCCGCAGCGACCGGCCCTCCCGCACCTCGTCCCGCAATCGTTCGAAGAACACCACGAACGAGTCGGCGGTGATGCCGATGGCCACGATCAGGCCGGCGATGCCGGTCAGCGACAGCGTGAAGCTCTGGTACTTGCTGAGCAGCACCACCGCCAGGTAACCCAGCAGTGCGGCGATGGCCAGGCTGGAGATCGACACCAGGCCCAGGCCCCGGTAGTACAGGAACGAGTAGATGACCACCAGGATCAGGCCGATGGCGCCCGCGATCAGGCCGGTGTCGAGCTGGTTCTTGCCCAGGGAGGCGCTGACCGTGGTGGTGTTGACGACCTTGAACGTCAGCGGCAGCGCACCGTACTTGAGCTGGCTGGCCAGGGTGTTGGCGGCGGTCTCGCCGCCGATGTTGGTGATCTGGATCTGGCCGCCGGGGATGGCCTCGGTGGTCTGCGGGGCGGTGACCACGTTCCCGTCCAGCACGATCGCGGTCTGGTCGAGCACCGCGTCGTCGGAGTTGGTGGACACGTTCGGGTAGTACTTGCTGGCCTGGGTGCTGGTCAGGTTCTTGAAGGCGTTGGCGGCCCTGGAGTTGACCGAGATGTTGACGACCCACTGGTTGCTGGTGGTGTCGATCCCGGCCGACTCGCCGGTCACGTCGGTGCCGAGGATGACCGCCTTGTCCAGCACGTACTTGATGTTGGGGGCGCCCGTGGTGCTGCCGGGGCCGCAGGCCACGGTCTGGGTGTTGGGGTCGTCCCACTGCTGCTCGGTGTAAGGCAGCTTGGTCTTCCAGGTGTTGAGGTTGCTGCAGTCCAGCTTGTTGAACAGCTTCATGGTGGCCGCGTTGACCGCCGACGGGTTGCCGGCCGTGGTGGCGGCGGCCGAGCCGGTCGCGCTGGGGCTGGGCGACGCCGACGTCGCCGGCGTGGCCTTGGCGGTGCCGCTGGCCGACGGGCTGGCGGTGCCGCCCGCCTGAGCCGACGGGCTCGGGGTGGCGGCCGCGTGCTCGATGTAGGCCTTGGTGCTGGCCGACGGCGACGCCTTGACCTTGGTCTTGGCGGTGCTGCTGGCCGACGGGCTGGCGCTGGGCGTCGCGCTGGCCGACGGACTGGTCGTCGCGGTCGCCGTGCCCTCGAGCAGGACGGCCCGGAACCGCAGCTGGGCGGTGGTGTCCACGTTGTTGATGAGCTGCTTCGAACCCTGGCCGGGGGCGGTCACCTGGATGTCGGTGGCGCCCTCCTGCTGCACGCTGACGCCGGTGCTGCCGGAGGCGTTCACCCGGTTGTTGATGATCGCCACGGCCTGGGTCATCAGGTCCGACGGCGGGTTCTTGCCCCCCTTGAGGGTCACCGCCCGCAGGGTGGCCTGAGTACCGCTGGACAGGTCGAGCCCCAGCGCGACCTTGAAGTCTTTGTGCCACTGGCCGGGGCTGCCGATGTTCGGGCCGATGATGCCGAGCAACATGACCACGATCAGCACGGCCAGCAGCACGAGCGCGCGCCCGGGTTTCGAGCCGGTGTTCCTTGGCGGAGCCACTTGTCCTGTTGTCCCTCAGTCGTTCCCTACGGGGCGGTGGTGGTACCCGTCAGTCCTTGACCCTGTCGGCCTGGCCGTTGATGGTCAGGTCGTCGCCGTAGCTGGCGGCCGGGACCGGGGCCTCGCCGGCTTCCTCGTGCTCCTCGTGGGCTTCGTCCTCGAGGTGCTCGTCGTGGTCGGCGGTCTCGTCGTCCTCGCCGATCCCGTCTTCGCCGGTCTCTTCCTCGCCGGTCTCGTCGACCGTGCCGACGTCGCCCAGGACCTCCATGATCGCGCGCTTCATGTAGCGCACCTCGACGTCCGGCGCGACCTCGAGGATCACGTCGTCACCGTCCACCGCGACCACGGTGGCGTACATGCCGGCCGTGGTGCGGACCCGGGTACCCGGCTGAACCGAGCTCTGCTGCTGCTGGGCCCGCTGCTGACGCTTCCGTCCCGGCCGCATGACCAGGAAGTACATCGCCGCGATGATAATGATGATGAAGATGATGAACGTGGAACTGCCGCCCGACGACGTGGCCGCGGCGGCGCTCGCAATGTTCCCCATGAGCCGGGGCACCTTTCCGATTGGGTTCAGCGGGTTGGCCAGGCCAGGTCCCGTAGGGACCGGGCGGACCCGGATCGCGCACTAGGCGACGACCAGTGGCCAACTGCCGCAGTGTAGCGACCCGCCGGCCATCCACGAACAGGCTACGACGTTCGCGCCGTGATCGTGACCGCACGGACATCTAGATTTGGGTCGCTTGGCTGGGGGGTGGCGGCCCGCGGGCCCTAGCCTCAGTCGAACAGCGTGTCCAGGCCGGGGCCAGCGGTACCAGCGGGAGGCGTGAGGCCCAGGTGCTCCCAGGCGGCTGGAGTGGCGACCCGCCCGCGCGGGGTGCGGGCCAGCAGGCCCCGGCGGACCAGGAACGGCTCGGCCACCACTTCCACCGTCTCGGCCTCCTCCCCCACCACCACCGCCAGCGTGGACAGCCCGACCGGGCCGCCGCCGAACCGGCGGACGACCGCGTCCAGCACCGCCCGGTCGAGCCGGTCGAGGCCCTCCCCGTCGACCTCGTACAGGTCCAGGGCGGCCCGGACGACCGTGCGGTCCACGGTGCCGTTGCCGCGGACCTCGGCGTAGTCGCGCACCCGGCGCAACAGCCGGTTGGCGATCCGGGGTGTCCCCCGGCAGCGGCCGGCCAGCTCGGTGGCCCCGTCGTCGCGCAGCTTCACCTCGAGCAGGCCGGCCGATCGGCGGATGATGACCTCCAGATCCTCCGGCCGGTAGAAGTCCATGTGCGCGGTGAACCCGAACCGGTCCCGCAAGGGCGCGGGCAGCAGCCCGGACCGGGTGGTCGCCCCGACCAGGGTGAACGGCGCGATGTCGAGCGGGATCGCGGTCGCCCCGGGTCCCTTGCCGACCACCACGTCGACCCGGAAGTCCTCCATGGCCAGGTAGAGCATCTCCTCGGCGGGGCGGGCGAGCCGGTGGATCTCGTCGATGAACACCACCTCGCCCTCGGCCAGCGTGGACAGCACGGCGGCGAGGTCGCCGGACCGCTCGATGGCGGGGCCGCTGGTGATCCGCAGCGGCATGCCCAGCTCGGCCGCGACGATCATGGCGATCGTGGTCTTGCCCAGCCCGGGCGGCCCGGACAGCAGGATGTGGTCCGGCGGGCGGCCACGCCGCAGCGCGCTCTCCAAAACCAGCGACAGCTGGTCGCGGACGCGCTGCTGGCCGACGAAGTCCGCCAGCCGCTTGGGCCGCAGCGCGGTCTCGATGGCCCGGTCGTCGAGGTCGGCCAGCGGGGACACGACCCGCGTGCTCTCGGCGCCGGCGTCCCCGGCCGGGCTCGAGCGGGCCCGGTCCAGGGCCTCGGCTTCCTGGGCCTCGAGGTCGCTTTCCTTCACGGGCGACCTCGCCCGGCGCTGATCATTGGCGGCTCAGCTTCTTCATGGCGGCGCGCAGCACGGTGGCCACGTCGGCCGACTCCGGCGGGGCGCCCTCGGCCGCCAGGTCCTCGGCCACCGCCTGTACCGCCTGCTCGGCGTCGCGGGCCGGCCAGCCCAGGTTGACCAGGCCGGACTGGGCCTGCTCGCGCCAGGACGGCGCCACCGTGGGGGTCGCCCGGTTGCCGCTGACCGGTACGTCGCCGGGGGCGCCGAGCCGGTCCTTGAGCTCGAGCACGATCCGCTGGGCGCCCTTCTTGCCGATGCCCGGCACCAGCGTCAGCGCGTCCAGGTCACCGGTGGCGACCGCCCGCCGCAGCGCGTCCGGGTGGTGCACGGCCAGCATGGCCAGGGCCAGCCGGGGCCCGACCCCGGAGGCGGTCTGCAGCAGCTCGAACACGTTGCGCTCGTCGTCGCTGCCGAACCCGTACAAGGTGAGCGAGTCCTCGCGGACGACCAAGGCGGTCGACACGTGAGCGGTCTCGCCCGGCCGGAGCGCGGCCAGCGTGCCCGGGGTGCACTGGACGGCGAACCCGACACCGCCGATCTCGATCACGGCGCCGTCGGGGGCGACCCCGGCGACCGTGCCGCGCAGATGGGATATCACTGCTACCTCCCCGGATACACCGGATTGGGCCGGGCCGGAGCGGCCCAGCCGCCCGGACCCCGGGCCGCGCCGGCCGCCGCCGCGGCCGCGGTGAGACGGGACTGCTGGCCACCGCGCCACAGGTGGCAGATGGCCAGCGCCAGCGCGTCGGCGGCGTCGGCCGGGCGGGGTGGGTCGGCCAGCCGCAGCAGCCTCGTCACCATCGTCGTCACCTGTTCCTTGTCCGCGCGGCCGTTACCGGTCACCGCGGCCTTGACCTCGCTGGGGGTGTGCAGGGCGACCGGCAGCCCGCGCCGGGCCGCGCAGACGATGGCGACCGCGCCGGCCTGGGCGGTCCCCATCACCGTCCGCACGTTGTGCTGGCTGAACACCCGTTCCACGGCCACCGCGTCCGGCTGGTGGGTGGTCATCCAGGCCTCGAACTGCTCCTCCAGGGCGAGCAGCCGCTGGCTGATGTCGTCGTCGGCCGGAGTCCGGGCCACCCCCACGTCGACCAGGGTGAGCGCCCGGCCCGGGGTGCCGTCGACCACGCCCAGGCCGCAACGGGTCAGGCCGGGGTCGATGCCGAACACCCGCAGCGGGCGCTGGGAAAACCGCGCCGCCATCAGGCCTCCATCGTCCGCCGAACATCTGTTCGGGATCGAACTTACCGGATCAGAAGTTGTCGAGCAGGTAAGACGCGCCGCCGAAGGCCCCGTCCAGTTCGCTGTCGGCCACCGGGTCACCCCCGGTCGCCAGCCCGGCCTGGCGCAGGGACGCCATCGGGGTGCCGCCGTACAGGGCGGCCAGCCCGCGCGCGCCGATGGTCAGCGGCCGGGTCGCCTCCGGGTGCGGGACCAGGGTGCCGCGGCCGCCGGTGATGGCCAGCTCCCACAGGCCCGAGTTGGTTTCGCGGGCGTCGTCCTGGATGAACAGCGGCAGGCTGACCTGGGCGGACATCGGGAAGCCGCGGGACTCGACGGCGGCCGGGACGTCGACCAGGCGCAGCATCCACATCTCCTGGAAGGAGATGTGCGGGTCCGGCTCGCGGGTCAGCCAGAACACCGGGTCGGCCGGGCCGACCCGGGCGGCCACGGTGTCGGCGGTCGAGGAGTGCGAGGCCACGATCGACCACAGCTCGCGCAGGGTCCGCTCGCTGGCGGCCACGATCCGCTCGACCCGGATGTCGTGGCTCTGGCCCCAGCGGTAGGCCAGGAACCCGTCCGGGGCCAGGTAGGCGTACAGCGACGGGTCGGCCAGCCAGGCGGCGGTCGAAGCCACGTCGCGGGTGGCGGGCCCGTGCTGGCGGGCCAGTTCGTGGGCGCGGCCGATCACCTCGATGACGGCGGCCGCGTCGTCCGGGGTGGCCCGCGCGAACGGGGCGGCGTGCAGGCCGCCGGCCTGCTCGTCGGCCAATGTGCCCTGGGTGTTGCGGCTGATGTCGGGGGTCAGCAGGCTGCGCAGCGACCGGGCGGGCAGCGAGACCACGCTGAAGCCGCCCGCCATCTCCCAGCCCAGCGACCGGTAGATCGGGGTGGTGGCCGGATAGAGGACCGACAGCGGGTAGCCGCGGCGGGCGATGGCCGCCAGCACCTCGGTCATCAGCGTGCGGCCGACGCCGCGGCCGCGGAACTCGGGGGCGACCATGACCGCGGCCACCCCGGCCATCGCGATCGACCGGCCGTGCCACCACTGGCGCATGTCGTGCCAGGAGGCCGAGGCCACCATCTGGCCGTCGGCGAACGCGCCGTACACGCGCTGGTCAGCGACGGCGGCGCCGATCGTGTCGCGGCGGCGGTCCTCGGCCGCGGGTCCCTCGGCCACCGCCCCCGGCCCGAACGCGCGCCGGGCCAGGTCGATCAGGGGGTCGAGGTCGTCGCCGGTGGTCAGTTCGCGGACGTCCGCGCTCGAGAGCGAAGTCAGATGGGTAGCCACAAACAGCAACGCTACGACCAGCGCCGCCCGGAGTTCATCCCGGGCGGGCGAGTCGTAGCGTGGCCGGGCGCGAGTCGCGGGGCGGGCGTCAGCCCAGCTTCTCCATGATCTCGTCGGGCACCGAGTAGTTGGCGTAGACGTCCTGCACGTCGTCGGAGTCCTCGAGCGCGTCGATGACCCGGAACACCCGGCGGGCCGCCTCCTCGTCGACCGGGATCTCCATCGTCGGCACGAACGCGATGTCGGCCGAGTCGTAGTCGATGCCGGCGTCCTGCAGGGCGCTGCGGACCGCGACCACGTCGGTCGCCTCGCTGGTCACCTCGAACGAGTCACCGAGGTCGTTGACCTCCTCGGCCCCGGCCTCGAGGACCGCGCCGAGCACGTCGTCCTCGCCGACGCTGGCGGTCTTGGGCACGATCACGACGCCCTTGCGGTTGAACAGGTACGACACCGAGCCGGGGTCGGCCAGCGCGCCGCCGTTGCGGGTGAACGCCACCCGGACGTCGGAGGCGGCCCGGTTGCGGTTGTCGGTCAGGCACTCCACCAGGACCGCCACCCCGCCGGGGGCGTAACCCTCGTAGGTGATGTTCTCGTAGGTGGCGCCGCCGGCTTCCTGGCCGGAGCCGCGGCGGACGGCCCGGTCGATGTTGTCGTTGGGGACCGAGCTCTTCTTGGCCTTCTGGATCGCGTCGTACAGGGTCGGGTTGCCGGCCGGGTCACCGCCACCGGTCCGGGCCGCCACCTCGACGTTCTTGATCAGCTTGGCGAACAGCTTGCCGCGCTTGGCGTCGACCACTGCCTTCTTGTGCTTAGTGGTCGCCCACTTGGAGTGGCCGCTCATGTACTTCCCTTCACAATGTCAACAAAAAGCTCATGGATCCGCGGGTCCGAGGTCAGCTCCGGATGGAACGACGTGGCCAGCAGGGGACCCTGCCGGACCGCGACGATCCTACCGGCGCGCTCGTCGGCACCGAGGATCTCGACCTCGTCGCCCGCCTGCTCGACCCATGGCGCGCGGATGAACACCGCGCGCAGCGGTGGGCCCGCCATCGACGTGAGCGAGATGTCGGACTCGAACGAATCAACCTGCCGGCCGAACGCGTTGCGCCGGACGGTCATGTCGATGCCGCCGAACGTCTGCTGCCCGGGAACGCCGTCGACCAGGCGGTCGGCCAGCATGATCATGCCCGCGCAGGAGCCGAATGCCGGCAGGCCGGTGGACAGCATCTTACGCAACGGCTCCATCATGTCGAAGGCCGTCGCCAGCCGCCACAGCGTGGTCGACTCGCCACCCGGGATGACCAGCCCGTCCACCGACTCCAGCTCGTCCGGCCGCCGCACCAGGGTGGCCCGCGCGCCGGCCTCGTCCAGGGCGCGGACGTGCTCGCGCACGTCGCCCTGGAGGGCGAGAACGCCGATCAGCGGAGCTTGCGAGTAGGGCACGGCGGGAGTCCTTTGGGCATGACAGAACACGGGCGAACTGGGGATCCACTGGAGACAACGCTCGCGGTGGGGCCCTTTAATCCATGGAAAAGGGGCCCGGGGGCGCGGCGCCAGCCGTACGCCCGGGTCTACCAGCCGCGGCTGGCGTAGTGCTGCCCGTCGGGCAGGTCGTCCAGGTTGATGCCGACCATCGGCTCGCCCAGGCCGCGGGAGACCTTGGCCACCATCTCCGGGTCGTCGTGGAAGGTGGTGGCCTTGACGATGGCGGCCGCCCGCTTGGCCGGGTCGCCGGACTTGAAGATGCCGGAGCCGACGAACACGCCGTCCGCGCCGAGCTGCATCATCATCGCCGCGTCGGCCGGGGTGGCGATCCCGCCCGCGGTGAACAGCACCACCGGCAGCCGCCCGGCCGCGGCCACCTCGGCCACGATCTCGTAGGGGGCCCGCAGATCCTTGGCCGCCGCGAACAGCTCGTCGGCGGGCAGCGTGGCCAGCCGGGCGATCTCGCCGCGGATCTGGCGCATGTGCCGGGTGGCCTCGACCACGTTGCCGGTGCCGGCCTCGCCCTTGGAGCGGATCATGGCCGCGCCCTCGCCCAGCCGCCGCAGCGCCTCGCCGAGGTTGGTCGCGCCGCACACGAAGGGGACGGTGAACTTCCACTTGTCGATGTGGTGGGCCTCGTCGGCCGGGGTGAGGACCTCGGACTCGTCGATGTAGTCGACGCCGATGGCCTGCAGTACCTGGGCCTCGGCGAAGTGGCCGATCCGGGCCTTGGCCATGACCGGGATCGAGACCGCCTCGATGATGCCGTCGATCATGTCGGGGTCGCTCATCCGGGCCACGCCGCCCTGGGCGCGGATGTCGGCCGGCACCCGCTCGAGCGCCATCACCGCGACCGCACCCGCGTCCTCGGCGATCTTGGCCTGCTCGGGGGTGACCACGTCCATGATCACACCGCCCTTGAGCATCTCGGCCATGCCCCGCTTGACCCGCGCGGTGCCGGTGGCGGCGGTCGGGTCGGGGCTGGAGCTGCCTGCGGAGTCGACGGTGGACACTCTTACCTCACTTGCTGGCTCAGGGATCAGTTAGCGGTATACGCCCATGGTAGGTGTCATCCGGCCAGACGTTGCATGTCGGCCCCGGCGCCGTCGTCGTCCTCGACCGCGAGCGAGTCGTCCATCTCGAAGAACTCCGGCAGCCCGGCGTTGCCGGCCAGCCGCAGCGCCCGGACCAGCGGCTTTCGCCGGGCCTCGCGGGTGACCGCGACCGCCGTGTTGTAGAACTTGCGGGCCACCAGGACCTGGTGGGCGGCCGCCTCGAGCTCGGCCAGCAGATCGGCGGCGCCGTCCTGGCCGGCCAGCGCGTCGCGCACGCCCGGCTGCGCGAACGCGGCCCGCAGGACCCGGGTCAGGTTGCTTTGGGCCAGCTCCATCTGCGCGGGCTCGCTGTCGCCGCTGCCGCGGGCCTCGTGCGCGGCCCCGGCCACCAGCAGGCTGGTGGCCGGGTCGAGGAAGCCCGAGGAGGCCAGCTCGAGGGCGACCGAGCTGCGCCGGACCAGGGTGACGTCGAGGGCGGCGCGGGCCGCCTCCAGCCGGGTGTGCATCCGGTCCAGGCGCCCGGCCCGCCAGGACACGTAGACGCCGAGGAACAGGACGATCGCGACGATGATGACGATGTCGGTGATGGTCATGGCTCTGGCTCGGTCTCCGCTTCAGCTGACGGCAGCCGCACGCCACTGGCCTACCAGGCGGCGCAGCGCCTGGCGGCTGTGGATCCCATATTTGGCGTAGATGTTGCCCAGGTGATACTCCACCGCCTTGCGGCTGATGAACAACTCGGCCGCGATCTCCGGGTTGGACAGGCCCTTGCCGACCAGGTGCGCCACCTCGGTCTCGCGGCTGGTCAGCTCCAGGTACGACTTCTTCTCGGCCGCCCGGCTGCGGGGCAGGTTACAGGCGGCCAGCTCCTCGTCGGCCTGCTGCGTGAACGGGGTCGCCCGCAGGGCCGCGAACAGCGTCCGGGCCCGGCCCAGCAGCTCGGCGGCGTCGGCCCGGTGGCTGGTGCGGCGCAGCAGCCGGCCGTGGGCCAGCAGCAGGCGAGCGGTGTAGACGGGGCTTACGTCGCTGGCGGGGCCCGTGGTGCCAGTGTGATTGGCGGTGCTGGCGTAGACCTCGAGGGCCTGCTCGGGGCGGTTCTGCTGTTCGGCCAGCCAGCCCCGCAGCCAGGTCAGCGCGGGGCGCAGGAAGGTGTCCGGGCCCTCGGGACCGGCGGCCCCGGCGACCTGGGCGGACAGCTCGAGCTGGTCGAGGACGGCCGCGGCCGGGCCGGTCTGGCCGGAGCCGATCAGGCCTTCGGCCAGCAGCGGCTGCCACAGCACCCCGTGGATCCGGCTGCGCTCGTCGACCGCCGATTCCGGCTGCCAGGGGCCGAGCGCGTCGGCCATGCCCAGGTAGTCGCCGCGGCCCTGGCTGACCAGGGCGTGGGCCATGGCCGCGTAGATCCGCTCCTGCCCGTAGTCCACGCTGGTGGCGGCGGCGGTAGCCAGCCGCGCCTGCCGTTCGGCCTCGGCGGCCAGGCCCCGGCCGGCCGGGACGCAGGCGGCCGCCAGGTGCAGCAGCGGCAGCTCGAACCGGCGCTGCTCGATCGAGGCGGCCGACAGGCTCTGCTCGGCCGTGAGCAGCACGTCGTCCCAGTGGCCGGCCAGGTACTGGGCCATCGCCAGGTAGAAGTAGGCGCGCAGGCCGAGGCTGGGCGGCACCCCCCGGTTGATCATCGCCACGCTGACCGACAGGTCGCCCAGGGCCGGGCTCAGGTCGGCCGACAGCAGCCGCAGCACGCCGCGGTAGGACAGCGCGTCGACGTCGGCCGGCGCGACCAGGGCAGGGTCGGCGTCCAGGTAGGCCAGCTCGGCCAGACCGGCCCGGGGGCTGACGAACTGGGCGGCGGCCGCCGCCACCATCGTCCGGGCCCGGGCGGCGGCCGACTGGTCGAGCACCCCGGAGGCCAGTGCCTGGCGGCCGAGGGCGATGCCCCGCTCCCCGTCCCCCTTGAGGATCGCGATCGCGGCCAGCCGGTTGGCGGCCATCGCGGCCACCGGGCGATCGGGCCGGTCGTCGCCAGCCCGCTCGAGGGTCTCCGTGAAGTGCGACTGTGCCTCGCTGAACTGGCCGGACGTGAACGCCATGGTGCCCAGCACGCAGCTGCGGAGCGCCGACGGAGAGGCCGCCAGCACGGCCGGGCGCAGCGCCACCCCGCGGGTCTCGTCGGCCAGGGTCAGGTGCAGGGCGGCGGTCAGCAGCCGCCGCTCGCGGTCGGCCTGGGCCGGGGACACGTCGGAGGCCCACTGCAGGTGGGTGGCGGCCAGGAACAGGCGGCCGCGGCTGGCCTCACCGGCGGCCAGCCGTTCGAGCTCGGCCGCCAGCGCCTCGTCGGGCCGGTCGAGGGCGGCCACCCGGTGCTCCCAGGCCGCCTGCTCGCCGACCACGGCGGCGGCCCGGCCGTGCAGCTCCCGGCGCCGGGTCGGGGTGATCCGGGCGTAGATCGCGTCCCGGACCAGCAGGTGCCGGAGCTGCACCGGCCCGCTCGGCTCGTCCGGCCACCAGTCGACCAGGGCCGCGTGCACGGCCGGCTCGATGGCGACGGTCGGTGACCCGATCTGGGCGGCCTGGCCGAGCTGGGCGATCGGGACCCGCAGGTTCAGCACCGCCAGCATCTCCAGGATGCGCTGGGTGTCTGGGGGCAAGGTACGCAGCTGGCTGCCGATCGCTTCAGCTAGTCCCGGGCCAGCCGCGCCGGCCCGGCGGCCGCCGTCGGCCAGCAGGGTGCGCAGGTAGAGCGGGTGGCCGCCGGTGCCCTCGTACAGCCGTTCCACCGCCTGGTCATCGAGGCCGGGGCCGGGCCCGGTCTCGGGCAGCCCGGCCACCAGCTCGGCCACCTCGTCGCGGCTGAGCCCGCCCAGCGTGAGCTGGACCTGGCGTTCCATGCTGGTCAGCAGCCGCTGGCTGGCCGGGTCGAGCTGGCTCCCGGGCCCGCGGAAGGTGAGCAGGGCGGCGACCGGGTCGACCGACAGCCGCCGCAGCGTGAACGTCAGCGCGTCGACCGAGGGGCGGTCGGCCCACTGCAGGTCGTCGACCACGATGACCGTCGGCCCGGCCGACCGCAGCTCGCTGACCGCCCGCAGCAGCTGGGCGCCGACCGCGAACGGGGATGCGGGCGGGCCGGCGCCGGGCAGGATGTCCGGCACCTCACCCCCGGCGCTGCGGAACAGCTGGTCGGCCAGGCCGAAGTCCAGGTCGGTCTCGCCCGGGTCGGCCCGGGCCGACAGCACCCGGACACCGGCTGGCGCCTCATCGGCCAGGGCCTGCCGGGCCAGCGCGCTCTTGCCCATCCCCGGGTCACCCTCGATCGCGATCAGCCAGGGCTCCCCGGTGGCCACCAGCCGGAGGGTCGCGGCGATGCGATCAAGCTCGGCCGTCCGGCCCACGAACAGATCCCGCACCCGGCCACCTCGCTCCCGCCCTGGGCTGAGCCTAACTTCCCCAGGAAGCGTGGACTAGGGAGATTCCCCAGGGTGCGGAGCCGGGAACTGGCCGACACTGAATTTGTAAGCAACGAGAGCAAAAAGGCAAAGGAGATCCCATCATGAACACCACGTCCCCCACCCTGGACCGTGACGACTTCACCCCCGACGAGATCATCTACCGGCACGAGCGGCAGGCCCGGGCCAAGAAGCTGCACCGCTGGGCGATCGGCACCGGCGCGGTCGCGGTGGCCGGGGCGGCCGTGGTCGTCGGGCTGCTGGGCACCTCGTCGAACCACGGCGCCAGCACCCCGGGCGCTCCCGCCGGCACGTCCACCTCGTCGACCACGCCCAGCCACCCGTCGGCCCCGTCGGCCAACCCGGCCGTCCCCAGCCGGCCGGACAGCGGCACCTCGGCCAACCCGGCCGTGCCCAGCAGCCCCGGCGCGGCGGGCTGAGCGGCACCGGCCCGGTGGCCTCGTCAGGTGGCGACCGCTACCGCGTTGGCGCCGAGCACGACCGTCTCGTAGACGTTCACCACGTCCTTGGCCACCACGCTCCAGTCGTAGCTGCTCACCGCGGCGGCGGCCGCCGCCGACAGCAGCTGGCGGCGGCCGGGGTCGTCGAGCAGGAGCGCGGCCGCGCGGGCCAGGTCGGCCGGGTCGCCGTTGGCGAACAGCTCGCCGGCCCGGCCGTTGCGCAGTACCCGCCGGAACGCGTCCAGGTCGCTGGCCACGATGGGGGCGCCGGCCGCCATCGCCTCGGCCAGCACGATGCCGAAGCTCTCGCCGCCGGTGTTGGGCGCGCAGAACACGTCGACCGAGTGCAGCATCCGCACCTTGTCGTCCTCGCTGACCTGGCCGAGCATGACCACCCGGTCGTGCAGGGCGGCGGGGACGCGATCCAGCACCTCCTGCTGGTCACCGGGACCGGCGATCAGCAGCCGCAGGCCGGGCCGCTGCGGGCCGAGCGCCGCGAACGCCTGCAGCAGGATCGGCAGGCCCTTGCGGGGCTCATCCATCCGGCCCAGGAACCCGATCGCGCCGCCCTCACCGGGCCAGCCCGGCAGCGGGTCGGCCGGGGCCGCGTAGCGGCGGGTGGCGACCCCGTTGGGGATCACCACCGCGTCGCCGCCCAGGTGCTCGACCAGCATGGTGCGGGCCGCCTCGGACACCGCGATCCGGCCGTTGATCTTCTCCAGCGCGGACCGGAGGATCGGGATCGACGCCTGCAGCACCCGTGACCGGGGCATGGCCGTGTGCACGGTGGCTACGATCGGCCCGGACGCGATCCAGCAGGCCAGCATGGACAGGCTCGGCGCGGTCGGCTCGTGCACGTGCAGCACGTCGAAGTTGCCCTCCTTGACCCAGCGGCGCACCCGGCTGGCCGACAGTGGGCCAAACGACAGCCGGGCCACCGAGCCGTTGTAGGGCACCGGCACCGGGCGGCCGGCCGACACCAGGTAGTCCGGCAGCGGCGCGTCGTCGTCGGCCGGCGAGATCACCGAGACCGAATGGCCCAGCTCGATCAGGGCCTCGGTCAGGTCCCGGATGTGCGACTGCACCCCACCGGGGACGTCCCAGGTGTACGGGCAGACGATGCCGACGCGCATAACCCCGCCTGCGCCCGGGCCGGGGGCGCGGCCGGCAGCCGGGCCGGGTCGAGGTCGCTGATGAACACCCGCTGCAGCATGTGCCAGTCCTGCGGGTGGGCGGCGATGCCCTGCTCGAACACCGACGCCAGCTGCTGGGTCATCGCCGCCGCCTTCTCCTTGCGGGTGCCCTCGGCCGGCACCGGGACCGGGTCGCAGTGGGCCACCCAGCCATCCTCGGTGAACCAGAGCGTGACCCCGTACAGGGCCGCGCCGGTCTGGATGGCGAGCGCGGCCGGGCCGGCCGCCATCCGCGCCTTCTCGCCGAAGAACTCGACCTCGACCCCGGACTCGGTCAGGTCGCGGTCGCACAGCAGGCAGACCATGTGCCCGGCCCGCAGCCGCTGGGCGAGCACCCCGAAGATGTTCGGCCCGCCGGTCAGCGGCAGCACCTCCATGCCGAGCCCCTCGCGGAACGCGACGAACATGTCGAACACCGACTCGGGCTTGAGCCGCTCGGCCACGGTGGTGAACTTGATCCCCCGCCCGACCACGTAGGCGCCGGCCACCTCCCAGTTGCCCATGTGCGGCAGCGCGAAGATCACGCCCTTACCGGCCGCGGCGTCGGCCAGGGCCTGGTCGGCGTCGGCGTTGACGACCATGTCGCGCTGGATCTGCTCGGCGCTGATCGAGGGCAGCCGGAACACTTCCATCCAGTAGCGGCCGTAGGAGCGCATCCCCGCCTTGGAGACCTTGCGCAGCTCCTTGCCGGTCGTCTCCGGGCCGAGCACCCGCGACAGGTTGTTCTCGAGCATCTGGACCCCGTGCCCCTGACGGCGCCAGGCGATGTTGGTGGCGGTGTCGAAACCCCAGCGCGCCCAGGACTCCGGCACCCGGTTGATCAGCTTCCAACCCAGCCGGTACCCCGTGCTGATGAGCACGTCCTTTACTGGTGCCAACGGTTATCCCTACTCGATCGTGTGCGCCGCGGCGGCGCTCCCCGGCTCGGTCTGCTCGGCGGGCGGCTCGGTCTGCTCGGCGGGCGGCTCGGCCGCGGGCTTGACCGCCAGGCCCTTGTGCACCGCGTGGATCCGCTGCCCCAGGGTGATCACGCTGGCCACCGCCAGCACCCACAGGCCGGCAGGCAGGATGTAGGGCACCCCGAGGCCCCACAGGCCGGTGACCACGAACGTGAGCACCATCCGTTCCGGCCGTTCCGCGATGCCCACGTTGGCGGTGGTGCCCAGGCCCTCGGCGCGGGCCTTGACGTAGGACACCAGCGCGCCCGCCACCAGGCAGAACAGCGACACCGCGGCCATCAGCCGGCTGTGCCCGCCGAGCACGAACCAGATGGCCAGGCCGCTGAACACCGAGGCGTCGGCGACCCGGTCCATGGTCGAGTCCAGGAACGCCCCGAACTTGCCGCTGGTGCCCTTGATCCGGGCCAGCACCCCGTCCAGCATGTCGGTGAACACGAAGAACGTGGCGATCAGGGTGCCCCAGAACAGGTGCCCGGTCGGGTAACCCCACAGCACGCTGGCCGACAGGCCGACCGTGCCGGTCACCGTCACCATGTTCGGCGTGATCGGGGTACGCGCGAGCGCTTCACCGACCGGGGTCAGCAGGCGGGTGAAGAAGGGGCGGGCACCGTTCAGCATGGCCGTTAGATCCTACTGTCGCTCGGGGCAGGCCGGCGCAGGCCCGGGCCGGCTTCGTGCGCCCGGATACGCATCCGGCCGTCCGGTATGCCTTTACGCCTCTTTTTGGTAACCCTGCCGATTCACTGTGTGGGTCTTGTGGTAACGCAGCCCGCGGGTTCAGTCTGACTCTACGGGCAGCAGCGCAGCGCCCACCGACGTCAGGAGGCGACGGAATGGCCGAGACAACGAGCACATCAGGGGCCGCCGGAGGCGTACTAGCAGGCCAGCCGGGCCGGATACGAAACGTCGCGCTGATCGGTCACTCCGGGTCCGGGAAGACGACTCTCGTAGAAGCCCTGCTGGCCGCGACCGGCACCATCCAGCGCCCGGGCCGGGTGGAGGAAGGCTCCACCGTCTGCGACTTCGACGAGATCGAGGTCCGCCAGGGCCGCTCGGTGAACCTCACCCTCGCCCCCATCGTCCACGCGGACATCAAGGTCAACCTGCTCGACACCCCGGGTTACGCCGATTTCACCGGCGACCTGCGCGCGGGACTGCGCGCGGCCGACTCGGCCCTGTTCGCGGTGTCCGCCACCGACGGGGTGGACGGCCTCACCCGGATGCTGTGGGAAGAGTGCGCCCTGGTCGGGATGCCGCGGGCCGTCGTGATCACCAAGATCGACCACCAGCGGGCCGACTTCGAAGCCGCCCTGGCCGCCTGCCGCGAGGCCTTCGGCGAGTCGGTGGCCCCGCTCTACCTGCCGGTCTCCGACGGTGAGGGCAGCGGGGCGCGCGGCCTGATCGGGCTGCTGTCGCAGAAGCTTTTCGACTACTCCGGTTCCGCCCGGGCCGAGGCCGCAGTGCCCGCCGAGTACGCGGACCAGCTGGAGACGCTCCGGGGTGAGCTGATCGAGGGGATCATCCAGGAGAGCGAAGACGAGTCGCTGATGGACCGGTACCTGTCGGGCGAGGAGATCGACCCCAAGGTGCTGATCGAGGACCTGGAAAAGGCGGTCGCGCGCGGCAGCTTCTACCCGGTGCTGGCCACCTCGGCGCCCCGCGGGATCGGCATGGCCGAGCTGCTCGAGGTGATGACCCAGGCGTTCCCGTCGCCCGAAGAGCACCCGATGCCCGCCGTCACCACCCTCGAGGGCACTCCGGTCGAGGGGCTGACCTGCGACCCGGGCGGCCCGCTGCTGGCCGAGGTGGTGAAGACGACCTCCGACCCCTACGTCGGCCGGGTCAGCCTGGTGCGGGTGTTCTCCGGCACCCTGACCGTGGACGCGGCCGTGCACGTGTCCGGCCACGGCCGGGTCGAGCAGGGTCACGCCGACCACGACACCGACGAGCGGGTCGGGGCACTGACCTGCCCGCTCGGCAAGCAGCAGCGGACGGTGAGCGAGGCGGTGGCGGGCGACATCTGCGCGGTGGCCAAGCTCGGCACCGCCGAGACCGGCGACACCCTGTCGAGCAAGGACCAGCCGCTGCTGATGGAGCCGTGGACGATGCCGGAGCCGCTGCTGCCGGTCGCCGTCAACGCCAAGTCCAAGGCCGACGAGGACAAGATGGCCCAGGCCATGGCCCGGCTGGTGGCCGAGGACCCGACCCTGCGGCGGGAGAACAACGCCGAGACCCACCAGCAGGTGCTGTGGTGCATGGGCGAGGCCCACGCCGACGTGCTGCTGGACCGGCTCTCCAGCCGTTACGGGGTGGCGGTGGAAACGGCCGAGCTGCGGGTCCCGCTGCGCGAAACGATCGGCGGCAAGGCCAACGGCCTCGGCCGCAACGTCAAGCAGAGCGGCGGCCACGGCGAGTACGCCATCTGCCACATCGAGGTCGAGCCGCTGGCCGACGGCAGCTTCGAGTTCGTCGACAAGGTGGTCGGCGGCGTGGTGCCGCGCCAGTTCATCCCGTCGGTCGAGAAGGGTGTCCGGTCCCAGATGGAGCAGGGCGTGACGGCCGGCTACCCGATGGTCGGCGTCCGGGTCACCTTGTACGACGGCAAGGCCCACTCGGTCGACTCCTCCGACATGGCGTTCCAGAAGGCGGGCCGGGCGGCGCTGCGCGACGCGGTCGAGAAGGCCCAGTCGATGCTGCTGGAGCCGGTCGACGAGGTCGCGATCCTGATCCCCGACGACTACGTCGGCGCGGTCATGTCCGACCTGTCCGGCCGGCGCGGGCGGGTGCTCGGCACCGAGCCCGTTCCGGTCGGCCGCACGCTGGTCAAGGCCGAGGTCCCGGAGCTGGAGATCACCCGCTACACGATCGACCTGCGGTCGGTGTCGCACGGGACCGGGTCGTTCACCCGGTCGTATCTCCGCCACGAGCCGCTGCCCGCGCACCTGGCGGCCAAGGTGGCGGAGGAGGCCAAGGAAGGTTAGGGCCAGGTAGGTCGTTGCTGGGCCGCGTTCCCGATGGGGGCGCGGCCCAGCGCTGTTACCGGCGAGCCGGGGCCCACCGGCCCGCCGGGCGCCGGCGTCTCTCCCCGCCGCATCTGGCCGGTGCGCTCCGGCCGTGTTATCGTTTTTCATTAATATCGAAAAACGATAAGTGAAGCGAGGCCGGCCATGGGGCTTCAGCTCGGTGCCATCGAACTGCCGGGGACGCGGCGCACGATCACTCAGCCGCTGGGCGGCACCGTCTGGCTGTTCCTGCGGCTCACCCTGCTCGGCCTGGTGCTCCCGCCGCTGCTGGGGCTGCTGAACGGCGGCCGCCCCGACCTGTACGGCTTCGGCTCCGGCAACGTCTGCGCCACCGTCACCATCAACGGGCTGGCCGAGAGCGGCAGCCAGCCGGTGGCTCAGCTGCGCTCGGGCATGTCCTCCGCACCCGGCAACGTCTGGCTGTGCGCCAACCACCCGACGCTGGCGCAGCGGTTCCTGGTCACGCTCACCCAGCTGCCGATGGCGCTGCTGTGGCTGACCGTCCTGATCCTGCTGTGGCGGCTGGTCAGCCAGGTCCGCCGGACCGGCCCGTTCGACGCCACCGTGACCCGGCGGTTGCGGTTCCTGGCCTGGTTCGTGCTGGCCGCCACGCTGGCGGCGAACGCCCTCCAGAGCTACGCGGCGGCCGCCTTCACCGCCACCGGCTACCCGCGGCCGCTCCCGGGGCTGGTGGGACTGGACCAGATACCGGTGCCGATCGGGCAGGACACGATCAACGGGGTCCTCGGCACCAGCTGGACACCGCTGCTGCTGGTGGTGTGCGGGCTGCTGTCGCTGGCTCGCATCGTCCGCGTCGGCGGCCAGCTGCACGACGACCTGGTAGGGACGGTCTGATGAGCGACGAGCAGGAGGCCGCCCGGTGGCTGCCCGCCGGCGACGACCCGCCGGAGCGCGGGCTCACCGAACCGCTCGGGAACGTGGTCTGGGCGTTCCTCTGCTTCGTGGTGGCCGGGCTGGTCGCGGCGCCGATCATCGCGCTGACTGACCGGCAGTTCACCATCTACGGCTTCGGCCACCGCGGCGTCTGCGCCGATGTGGCCCAGAACGGCCTGGACATCAGGTCCAGCGGCAGCACGGTGGCAAACGTCCGCGCCGGCGCTAGTTCGTTCGCCGACAGCCTGCAGCTGTGCGCGAACCACCCGACGCTGGGGCAGCGGTTCCTGGTCACGCTGACCCAGCTCCCGACGCTGATCCTCTACCTGGCTGTGCTGGTGCTGCTGTGGCTGCTGGTGCTGACGGTGCGGCGGCACGGGCCGTTCACGATGAGCGTGA
>Ga0213875_10000420_pt1 | contig 37291 bp, 31 predicted proteins | sample BarmaccomBMRX_R8_FD_160105 | JGI IMG/M metagenome (GOLD analysis project Ga0213875, IMG submission 160105) | Root-associated microbial communities from Barbacenia macrantha in rupestrian grasslands, the National Park of Serra do Cipo, Brazil - RX_R8 | ecosystem: Host-associated > Plants > Roots...
TTGGCCAGAGTTTCAGTATTTCGAGCTCATATCGGCTGAGCCGCTGCCATGCCGCGACGTTTTCGTACACGGTCGCGATGCCGTGCGGCTCGTACCAACACACGAACAGCAAGCGGCCCGCCCGTGGGCGATCCGCGCGGCGGCCGAGAAACGGCCGCGATGCGCCCGCCATCGGCTCTACCCCGGACGCCGCAGGCGATAGCAGCCGTCGATGCCGGCGCGGTGCCCGCGGTATAGCGGCTGGCCTTCTGAATCGAGGCGCAGCTCCAGCAGGAAGGCGCGGCTTTCGTCGGGCAACAACGGCTGAAGGCAGGCGAGGTGTCGCCGCGGCAAGACATGCATTTCCCAGAGCGAGACCGCCGCGCCGAGAAATTCGGGCTCGAACCCGGCCTCCCGGCCGAGCGCCAGCATCTCCGCCGACCGCCAGACCGCGTTTACGGGACAATCCTCTCCGTCGGTGGTGCGGGTGAAGGCGGTCCGGGTCGGCAGGTCGGTATACAGGCCGTTCTCGATCTGGACGATATAGGCGACGTACAGATGTACCCAGATCGAATCCCAGTTGTAGACCATCAGCCGCAATTCACCGCCGGGCTTTAACAGTCGGCCGAACTCCCGCAGCAGCCGCAGCGGGTCCTCGACGCACATCAGAACGCCCGAGCAATGGATATAGTCGAAGGTTGCGGACCCGAAGGCCAGCTCGTAATCGCCGTATTCCACCTGCACGAGCTCGGCGGCTGCCCCATGCAGCTGCAGGCGCGCTTCCGCTTCGGCCAATGAGACCGGCGACAGATCGACTCCGACCAGCCTGGCCGGGCGCGAATAATGCGCGAAACCCACCAGATCATGGCCGGGGCCGCAGCCGTAATCGAGCACCGCCATGCCGTCCTTCCCGGCGACCGGCAACAGTTCGATATAGCCGGGGTATTGCCGGTTGCGGAACTCGAGTTGGCGCAGCGAATCCTCGATCGAGGTGAAGCGGTGATGCGCGGTGACGTTGTGCCCGGTCCAATATTCCTTCGGGCTCGGCCCGTCGGTCCGGCGGTAATAGTCGCCGCGCAGCTCGCAGCTTAAAAGGCTGGCGCGCGCCTCGCCGGCGGCGATGCGGGCGGTGATCACCGGCAGTTCCGCCGCGGTCCCCGCCGCGGCCTGTGCCGACGCTGCCGCAGCCTGGCGCACTTCCTGGAGTTCGGCGCGCAACGCCGTCACCTCGGCGCGAAGCTGCGCGACATACTGCCCGGTGCGGTCCTCGGGCGCGAGCAGGCCGCGAAACGCGGCGCGCAGCCGGTCGGGCAGGGTCACTGCGTGCGCCATCAGCCGAGCCGGAAGCCGCCGCCGGGGAGCGCCATCACCCGGTCGCGCTTGCGGGCCGCGGCGATGATCACGGTCGGGCGCAGGAAAACGCGCGGCAGCCGGTACTTGCGCAATGTCGCATCGGCGGGATGGCGGGCAGGGCGGTGCAGCCGTTGTTCGAACCAGCGATAGAGCCGCTGCCGCAGCCCGCCATGCGTCCACATCCGGCGCGGGGCGCTTGTCATGTAGCCGTCGAGCCACATCCGTTCGACGGCGAACCCGGCCTCTTCCAGCGCCTGGCGCAACAGCGGGCGGTCGTAGGTGCGCAGATGCACGAAGCGATACGGGCAGCCCAGATGCGGCGAATAGGACAACAGGTTTTCGCGATAGGGCACGCGGACATAGAAAAACCCGCCGGGACGCAGGGCCCGGTTGGCGGAGTACAGGAACGACCCGACATTCAGAACGTGCTCGAGCACATCGGTAGCCACGATCACGTCGAAATGTTCGACGAACGGCAGGCTCTCGGCATTGGCCAGCACCGGCGAGACGCCGGGCTCTCCGACCATGCGCGCCAGGTACGGCAACGAGATGTCTACCGCGGTGACGTGTGCGGCGCCGCGCGCGAGCAGCCGGCGAACGAGAAATCCCTTGCCCGAACCGATGTCGCAGATCTCAGCCCGCGGCGGCAGCTCGATCGCCTCGCAGAAATTGGCCGAAAGATTCTCGATGTACCGCTCATCCATGACATTGGCATCGAGATCATCCCGGGCGATGCGGTCGTAATTGGCGGTATAGGATCGTGCGGTTGCGTCGTCGCGCTCCTCCGCCGAGAGCAGCACCGGCAGGCCGTCGCGGTGCTCCCCGCGCCAACCGCAATCGGCGCAGCCGAGCGCCGGCGACAGTACGGCGGAACAGGCCGGACATACGAGCATCGGCGCCAGAATTGCGGTCAATCCGGCGAGGCCAGCGGCGGCGGGGCCGCCAGCGCGCCGCTCGGCTCGGCCACCGCCTCGTGCATCGATGAGAGCGCGGCCATGGACCAGTCGCCGGGATGATGAAACAGCGTCATGTCCGCCAGATCGGCATCGCGCACCTGAATACGGTAGCTGCGCGCCAGAATCTCGTAAAACTCCGCCGTCGCAAGATCGCTCAGATCGAGCACCTTGTACGTTGCTACCGAGATCAGGTAGGCGCCGTTGCCGAGCAGCAGGCGGTCGTAGCTCAGGGTAATCCGATGTCGCGCGTGATGGACGAAGTCGAGCCGGTATTCCTGGCTGAGATGACGGGTCAGCCATTTGCCGTCGAGCGTGTAGGTCAGGATGCAGACGGTACACGGATAAATAGCGGGTTCGGCCGCTTCGAGCTCGACGACGAAGCGCACGGGATCGCCGGTCGCGAGATGCGCGGTCGGCCGGCCGTCGCCGTCGAGGACCTCGAAACCGGCGATGCGCGGCCCCGGCGCCCCCTGCCATTGCGAGACGCCGCCTTCGAATTCGTGTTCGGCGGCGACCTGCTGTTTGGCGGTGCGCACCTCGTCCAACAACTGCTGCACCATTTTCTCGGTCAGCCAGTTGCGCTCGCCCATCAGCGGCCCGGCGGAGGAGGCCTTGTTGCGGCGCTCCATCTCGCTGATGAACTTTTCGTAGGCGTTGATGACGGTCAGCGAGCTGTCGCGCATCATCACCCGGCCATTTTCAAGCCAGATCGATTCATCGCAGAACTGCAGGATTTGCGTCATCGAATGCGACACCAGCAGCAGCGTCGAGCCCGCCGAGGTCAGCCGCCGCATGCGATCTGCCGATTTGACCGAGAAATAGGCGTCGCCGGCGCCCAGCACCTCGTCGATGATCAGAATGTCGGGGCGGATCGCGGTGGCAGTCGCGAAATACAGTCGCGACTGCATGCCCATTGAATAGGTCTTGATCGGCTGGTGCAGATATTCGCCCAGCTCGACAAAATCGACGATGTCCGCGATCGCGCTCTCGATCTCGTGCTCGCCGAGGCCGTTATACACGAGCGACGCGTGGATGTTCTCGTAGCCGGTGAATTCCGGGTGAAACCCGAGCCCGATATTGATCAGCGCTTGCACCGAGCCGTTAACCGTCACCGTGCCTCGGGTCGGTGCGAAATTGCCGGTAATCAGCTTCAACAGGGTGGTCTTGCCGGCGCCGTTGCGGCCGATGATGCCGAGCCGCTCGCCGCGGCGGATCGTCAGGTCGATGTCTTCGAGAGCCGCGCGGTCGTGGTATTGCGGCTGGCGCCAGAATCGGAGCCGCGACAGGCCGAACACATCGAGAGCCTGTTCCGACGGGCTCTGGTACAACCGGTAGACCTTGGCAATGCCCTTCAGCTCGATGGCCGGCAATGCTGCGGCCGTCGGCTGCATTGTCGCCGTTTCGAGAGCGGCAGGCGTCGCGATGACCGGAGACGAATCAGGCATAGTCCCAGAACGCCAGCTTGCCGCGCTGGAACAGCCGGAAGCCGAGAAAGAACATCCCGAAAGAAAGCACCAGGCAAGCCGCGGTGATCTTGGGGCCCGGCAGGATGCCGCGCACTACCAGGCTCTGGAAGGTAAGGATAAAATAGGACAGCGGGTTCATCAGCACGAGCAGCCGCAGCGGCCCCGGCGCGGAGTCGATCGTATAGGCGATCGGGCTCGCGATCATCAGCGCGGTGCACAGAAACGCCAGTACCTGCTGGATGTCGCGCAGCACCAGGCTGGCGAGCGACAGCGGCCAGGTCAGCCCGGTCGTAAACATGATCTGCAACGCCAGCACGACCGGAAGCAGCAGCAGCGCCGGCGATCCGTACCCCATTATCACCGTTGCCGCCATCAGCAGCGCCAGCCCAAGGGTCGTTGCGGCGTGGCTCGACAGAACCATTCGCAGCGACACCAGCTCGGCCGGGTACACGGTGTTGAGCAGCACGGCCCGGTTGGCGGTCAGCGATCCGGAGCCCGACAGCAGCGCCTCGCTGAAGCCGAGCAATGGCAGCAACCCGGCAAACATCTGCAACAGATAGGCGCCGATCTCCATCCCGGCGGGCTTGACCTTGAAAATGAAGACGAAAGTCGTCGCATAGAGGCACATCAACAGGGCCGGCGCTATCGCCAGCCAGAAAAGCCCCATCACGGAACCGGCATAACGCTGCCGCACCTCGCTGAGCGTGGTACGCCACAACGCCACTCGGTACAGCAGCACGAGGCTCAGAGGGTTGCGCCGGTTTGCCAGCCGGCCGAGGCGTAGGACGCTCACCGCGCGCCTGAGGTCATGCCCGGCGGCCCGCCCGGAGACGATCCGGGACAGTTGCATCACTCGCGGGCCGTGCGATCGATCCGGATTGCGGCCGGTCCCGAACCTTGGCTCGTTGCGGCGCCGGCCATGCTGATGCGTCGCGCCGACCGGGAAGCTGGCCGGAAGCCCCGTTCGACTGTTGACCGGGTATCCCCGTCCACTCCGTCCCGCTGAACGCCGCGCATGGATCCCCGCCCCGACACCCGCGGCGAAACTGCCATGTTCAGCGCGTGAACGTCAAGCCGAGCGGGGTGAACTCGGGCGTGACACCCTGGCGCAGCCGCGTCCGCCGGGACAGTCGCTCAGCTCTGGCCGGCGTGCAACAGCGCCATCAGCTCGCGCCATTCGCGCGCCGAAAGGCCGCTTCCGGCCTGGTCCACGATCTCGCCGGCCAGCATGCGGCGGATGACCTGCAGACCGCTGGCCGAGATCAGCGCCGCATTCATCCCGTATTCGAGGAACGCCTTGTGGGTCATCGGCACCCACCTGGCCAGAACGTCCAGCATGGCCTCGGCATAGGCGCGAATCTCGTATTGCGCATGAGAGTCGGCGCGCAACGAAAGGAAATGCATCAAATTGTGCAGATCGGTCTTCCAATACCACTGGGTATAGAAGTTAAGCGACAGGTTCATGCGGGCCAGCTCGCGAGCCAGTCCCCGGTGAGGCGGTTCAAGCGCCGCCCCGGCGCAGTGCTCGTCGAGGAGTTCGGTATATCCGGCATAGGCGCGCTCGGCCTCGGTACGCAGCAGACCGAGGACGCGTGCGGCGGCGGCGCCCTCCAGCACCGTGCCGCGGCCCTGCCGATTGTCGGATGCCTGCGCTGCCAAATGCTCGGCGGACGGCAGATAAAATTCGTTGTCGAGAATAGAATAGCGCGCCGAATACTCGTTGATGTTCGCGGTGCGGTGCCGGATCCATTGTCGCGCCACGAAAATCGGCAATTTCACGTGGAACTTGATCTCGCACATCTCGAAAGGCGTGGTGTGGCGGTGGCGCATCAGGTAGTTGATCAGCCCCCGATCCTCGCTGACGCGCCGGGTGCCGCGGCCATAGGAAACGCGCGCTGCCTGCACCACGGCCGCATCGTCGCCCATATAGTCGATCACCCGTACGAACCCGTGATCGAGCACGGGCAGCGGTTCGTAGAGGACTTCCTCGAGCGCCGGGACCGTGGCGCGTCTGGTCGCCCGGCTGTCGTTCTGCTGTGCGGCGACGGCGTCGCGCTGCTCCGGGGTCAGCGGCATTTTCTCTCCCGCAAAAGCTCGACATGGCTGCAGCCGCGCCGCAGTTTACCCCAAATCGGCGGCGATTTGGGCCGCCAGGGCGGCGAGGGCCTGGCTCATGGCCGCGGCGATCCCGGCCGCGTCCCCGCCCGAGCCCGGCTCGACAATGGTCGATTGGCGCGGCCTGCCCAACGGGGCGGTCCGGCCGAGCGTCTGCCAGCGCGCGGCGAGGGTGACGCGGCCATCCGGATCGGCATCGAAGCGCAGCACGTCGACCGCGACGGTTCGCTCGGCCGCGATGCCCGGGCCCGCAGCGAGCGGCACCGTGCCGGCGCCTAGCCGCTCCGCCAGATCCTCGGCCAGTACCCGCCGCACCATGTCGTCGAGCGGACCGGCCCAGCGATCGTCCTCGGCGAAGGCCAGCTGGTTGGGGCCGATCCGGCGCGCCATCTGCGGCCGGTCAAGCTCTCCCGGCAGGTTGACGGCGCCGATCGCGACGCTGTTGCCGGCGGCCGCATAGAGCGGCCGCGCCTGTGCCGCCGGCTCGGGCGTCAGCTCGTAAAAACGGCCCGGCGGCGAACTGCAGGCGGCGAGTAAAAGCAATAACGCCGGTACCGGCCGCCGCAGCGGGATCATCGGCGGAAGCCGTCCCGCGGCTTGCCGGCGACCAGGGCCTCAGGGTGGCGTTCGAGATAATCGGCGAGCACCCGCACCGAGCGCGCGGCATCCTTCAGTTCGCCCATCGTGTGCGCCAGGTCGGTACTCGAACGCGGGTCGTTGCCGAGCAGCGCCAGGGTCGCGTTGAGCTGCTCGGCGGCGGTGTTGAGGCGGGTCAGCAGCGGCCCGATCTGCGCCTGCGCCTCCTGCGTCGTGCGCTCGGCATTGGCGAGGGTGCGGTCGAGCGATTGCAGCGAGCGCTTCAGTTCCGGGGAGGCGACGACGGTGTCGGCATGGCGGATCATGTCGCGTACGTCACCGACCAATTCGCCGATCGGCAGAGCCGCGAGCTTGTCCATGAACCGGCTCGCCGATTGGGTGATTTCCGTCATCCCGCTGCCGGCGACGCTCGGCAGCACCGGATACGGCTCGGCGCGGACCAGCTGCGCCGGCGGCGCATTGTCGACAAAGTCGAGATCGACGACGCGGCTTCCGGTCAGCAGGTTGCCGCTGTCGAGGCGCGCGCGCAGACCCCTGGCAATTAAGCGCTCGAACATGCGGTTGGTATCCTCGACGGCGGTGCCGCCGGTCGTTTCCGGGGGTGCCGGTTCGCCCGGCAGGACGATGCGGTGCGGCGTGATTTCAAGGGTTACCGGTACTCGCAGGCTGTCGCTGGCCGGGTCGTATTCGAGGCGCAGCCCCGAGACGCGCCCGATCGGCAGGCCGCGAAGTTCGACCGGCGTGTCGACGCTCAAGCCTTGCAGCGCGCCCGGGAAGTGCACCTGGTAATAAACGCGCAGCGGATCGGCGGCCGCTTCCGCCGCGGCGGGATCGGGGTACAGCCGAAAGCGCCGGCCCTGCGGGCTTGCCGGCTCCGCCATCGCCGCGATCGGGGTATCGAACACGACGCCGCCGGTCAGCAACGTCTGGACCGATTCGGTACCCAGCTTCAGCCCTTGCGCGTTGACCGAAATCTCGAAGCCGGAGGAGATCCAGAATCGGCTGGCATCATGGATCAGCACCTGGTGCGGCTCGTAGATGAAGATGTGCAGCTGGACCGAGCCGTCGCGGTCCGACAGCTCGTGCGCGGTGACCTCGCCGACTTGCACGCCGTGGAAATAGACCGGTGCGCCATCGCCGACCCCGTGCAGCTGATCGGTCATCAGCACGTATTCCTCGCCGTGGGTCAAACCCTGCTCCGGCGGCGGCCGCTCGAGGCCGGCGAAGTCGCGCGCGCCGGTATCTCCTTCACCGGGCAGCATCCCGATATAGGCGCCGGAGACCAGCGTGCCGAGCCCGGAGACGCCGGTAAAACCGACCCGCGGCCGCACCACCCAGAACTCGGTGCCGCTGCGCAACAGCGGCCCCGCCTCGCGCGCCATTTCGGCGGTGACGAGGACCTTGTTGCGGTCCGGCGTCAAACCGACCCGCACCACCCGCCCGAGCGCGACCTCTTTGTAGCGGATCGTGGTGCGGCCGGCGTCGATGCTCTCGCCGGTACCGAAGGTGATCGTAATCGTCGGCCCCCGTTCGAGCACGGCATTGAGCCCAAGCCAGCCGACGATGATCAGCGCGACGACCGGGATCGCCCACACCCAGGGCAGATCCGCCCATCGCGTGACGCGCGGGGCCGGCGGCCGCGGCGGCACCGGGCCCGACGGATCGGCGCTGGTCATGCCGGGCCCTTGGCCGCGTCCCACATCAGCCGAGGGTCGAAGATGCGGGTTGCCAACATCGTCATCACCACCACTGCGGCAAAGCTGACCGCCCCGGTCCCGGGATCGACCGTAGTCAAGTTCCCGAATCGCAGCAGCGCAACCAGGATCGATATCATGAACACATCGATATTCGACCATCGGCCGACAAAGTCGATCAGCCGGTAAAGCATCGTGCGCTGGCGCAGCCGGCGCGCCGAGCGGCGCCGAATTGCGAGCAGAAACCAGCTGATCGAGACCAGCTTCAGGACCGGCACCAGGATGGAGGCGAAGAAAACCAGTACCGCAAGCGGCCACAGCCCGGCCGTAGCGAGTTCGCGCACTCCGGAAAGGATCGTATTGGTATTTTGGCTTCCGAGATAGAAGACCGTCATGACCGGCAGCAGGTTGGCAGGGAAATAGAGGATCAGCGCCGTGGCGGTCAGCGCGGCACTGATCGCAAGGCTTCCCGGGCGACGCGGCGCCAGCCTCGTGCCGCAGCGCGGACATCGCCCCGGCCGGATCGCGCGGCCGCCCGTTCCGCCCCCAGCCCCGGTATCGAAGCCCCCCAGTATCAATTCGCAATCCGGGCATTGCACCCAGGGCTCTCCCGGCCGCGGCAGATAGGCTCGCGGGTCTCCGAGCGCATCCCACACCCGGCCGCGGCCGAGCGAGAAGATCAGCAGCGCATGCGCGATGACGAGCGCCGCGAGAGCATAGCCGCCGGCGCCGATTGTCGTGTGGACGATCTTCGCAAGGCGCGTGTAGGCCACGAAGGCGCCAAGCAGGTAGACATCCGGCATGCTCCAGGGGGCGAGCGTCGTCGCCCCCTTCCAGGCAGCGGCGAGCCTCGGCCGCGACGGCCCGAAGCCGACGAAGCGCGGGCCGTTCGGCCCGATCGGGCGGAAGTGCAATGCCCACAGCACAACCAGCATCAGCGTCAGGCGCAGCGCCGGCACGATGATCGAAAACACCGCCACCAGCACGCCGAGCCCGGCCAGCGCTCCGCCGTATTGCAGAAGCTGCAACGGGCCGCTCGCGAGCAGGTCGGAATTCTGATCGCCTTCGAAATCGACGACGAAGATCGGGTAGGTATTGGCAAGCAGGAACAGCACAAAAGCCGTCAAGGCATAAGCCAGCGGGCGCTCGAAACCCCCCGGCGCGATGCGCAGCATGTCGCGGCCGCACCGGACGCAGGAAAGGCGGTGATGCGGCGGCAGGTCCGGGTCCACCGTGTGGATCTGGCCGCAGTCGCGGCAGGCGAGGAGCATGTCAGCCACGGCATTTGCAGTACGGTTGCGGGGGTGGCGCCCGTCGCGACAGCAAACCCGAACCCCCGCAATGCGTTCCGCGGATTGCGTTCGCGCCCACAGCGCCTTATATATCGCTCGTCGGGAAACCGACTATGGCGATACACGGCTCATGGAATAAGCGTAGCGGACCCGGGGGCAGTACCCGGCGCCTCCACCAATCTCCGCCGGCCCGTTCTTGTTTGCGAGGGGCCGGCGTTCTGCGGGGGCGAAACAGGCTCGACGCGCGTGGTAAAGGTGAAACCGTCGCCCGGCATGATACCGCCGTTATCGGGTCAAAACCTAGCTGCGAACGATAACTTCGCACATGAGGCGCTTGCGGCCTAACCCTTGACGGGGTGAAAGTCGTAAACAACTCGCGGTTCGAGGGGCACCGGGCAACAGAAGCCCCTCACTTCTTCCCGGCACTCCCAGGCGATCCGGCGAGCGGCATGCCCCAGGACCTGTTCCAGTATCCCAAATTGGTCGAAGCCGCGCTGCGCGGCGTTGTCCGCGAGGTGCTGAGCCGCACCTCGCGCCAGGGCATGCGCGGCGGTCACCATTTCTATATCGGCTTCGCCACCCGCGCACCCGGGGTCGTGCTTCCACCGCAGCTGCTCGAACGCTACCCCGACGAAATGACGATCGTGCTGCAGCACCAATTCTGGGATTTGCAGGTCGCCGAGGACGCGTTCTCGGTGACGTTGAGCTTCCAGAGCCAGCCCGAGCGGCTTTCCATCCCATTCGCCGCGATTCGTACATTTACCGACCCGTCGGTGAGCTTCGGGCTGCAGTTCGGAGCCGGGGAGGAGCCAAAACCCGCACCTGCGGCGCTGCCGGCGCCGATCGCTGCGGTGACCGAACAGCCGAAAGAAGACTCGCCGCCGGCGGAAGCAGCGGCGCAGACGCCGCACGCCGGCGCCGAAGTGGTCGCGCTTGACAAGTTCCGCAAACGCTGACCGGGGCGCCTGCGCGGCGTTGCCGGCCGGGCGAGCCGCGCACGAGCCTGCGCCGAGCGCTTAAGCATCTATTTTCTGGATTTTTAACGCGCTTTGGCGATGTTGGCGCAATGCGCATGGTCAGAACCAGCTTCGACCGGATGGATATGCGGCGAGAGCGCCGCTATCTCAGCCCGGTGTTCGAGGTGACGGTTGCCGGGCGGCGGTTTCGCTCGATCAACTGGTCGATGAGCGGCCTGCTGCTGGATGGCCGGTGCCGCGGCGCCGCCATCGGCGCCGTCGTCGATGGCGCCCTTGCCGTCCCGGGCTCGACGCAAACGCTGTCGTTTTCGGCGGAACTGGTGCGGCAGGACCCGGAAACCGGGGCGAGCGCGCTCCGCTTCGAGGATATCGGCCCGGCCGGTGTCGATTTCCTCGACCGCGCCGTCGCCCACCGGCTGCACTGACGGCTGCGCCGGCCGCGAGGACGGCGTCGCCCGCCCGCCGGGTCAGCGCTCGGCGAATTCCGGCATGATCTCGCGGGCGAAGGTGCGCAACGCCGACAGCGAACCGCCGACATCGATCAGCAGCACGTATTCGACGCCGCCGGCCTGCAGCCGCTTGAGCCGGCCGATGATCTCCTCAGGGCTGCCGAGCAGCGCGTCGCTCTCGTTCGCCTTGCGCATCTCCGCCTCGCTCAGCATTCGGCGGGGTCGACCGAGGGTCGGGGATTCGCCGGTCGGCGACAGCGACAATTGCTGGACGTTGCGCATGAATTTCATGCGCAGCTGGTGCGCCGCCTCGCGCTCCCGCGGGGTCGTCGCGATGTGCAACGCCCGGGTCAGGCCGACAGTGTACGGATCGAACGCACGCCCTTGCGCCTCGACTGCGCGGCGATAAATCGAAATCCCCTCGGCGACGACGTCGGGGCTGCCGTTCTGCCCGAGCAGCAGGTTGAACCCACCCTCGGCGGCGGCGCGGATCGATTCCGGGCTTTGGGCCCCGATCCACAATGGCGGGTGCGGCTTCTGCACCGGCGCCGGCTCGACCACGATATCCTCGAAATCCCAATACTTGCCATGGTGGGAAAAGCGGCCCTTGCTGGTCCACGCTTGGCGCAGGAACGCCACTGTTTCCTGATAGCGCGCATCGGCCTCTTCCATCGGGATGCAAAATCCGTGGAACTCGCCCCAGCGATAGCCCTTGCCGATCCCGAAATCGAAACGCCCGTTCGACAGCAGGTCCAAGGTCGCGGCCTGCTCGGCGAGCAAGGCCGGGTTGTGCCACGGCAGTACCAGGACCGCGGTGCCGAGCCGCATGCGCGATGTCTTGGCCGCGAGATAGGTCAAGAAACTCAGCGTTGCCGAGATCTGCCCGAAGCCGGTGAAATGGTGCTCAACCAGGAACACGCTGTGGAAGCCGAGCGCCTCGGCTTCGCAAATGTAATCGACATAGTCGGTATAGATCCGGCTGTCGCTCGCCTGGTCGCCGGGGTCGGTGCGCGCGCCGCCGAACAATCCAAATCGCATGCTGTACTCCCGCTCTCGCCGCCGGGCGATCCTTCTACGTCGAACGATTCTAATCGAGCTTGCGTTGCCGGGCCATCGCGGCAATCGGGGTTGAACTCAGGACAGCGCGACGAGCGAGGGTGGGACAGCGCCGCGCATCAGGGTCTTGCGGGCTTCCCATTGCTCGGCAGGTTCAAGGGTTTGGTGAAAGTCGATCTCGCCGCCGGCCAGAACCGCAACCGGCACCCCGTCGCGGTATAGCAGGCGGTTGCCGGTCAGTGCGGGGAGCCTCGCGCCGGGGGTCAGGATGCCGATCAGGTTCAGCGGGTCGGCGCCCGACAACGACACAAATTCGCCGGCGGCGGGCTTGCGCCTGATCTCGCGCAGCGAGCCGATCGCTTCCGGCAGCGCGAATTGTTCGCCCGAGAAGCCGGCGACAAAACGGCCGCCGCGGATCTCGCCGCGGGCCTCGAGCCGACGATAGACGCGCAGCAGGTCGCGCCACGGCGGCAGGTGCGACGCTTCGCGGTCGAGCAGCCGCCAGAACACGACCCCGTACCGCCGCAGCAGCGTGCGCGCCAGATGCTCGGTCGCTTCCGCCTCGGCGCGCGCCAGCGGCATGTCCGCCGTGCTCGGGAAACGCGGGCGGCGGGCGAGCGCCCAGCGTCCCGCCTCGGCCATGCCGAAGGCGGTCGCGCGCCGCCGCCGGCCGGCGCCGGGACCGCGCCGGTCCGACGGCACCAGCAAGGCCCGCAGCCCGGCAAAGCTGTCGGAACTGACGAGGCCCAAAGCGACCAGCTCGGCCAGCGCTTCTTCCACCTGCGGCCGCAGCAGCCCGCTGCCCTCGACCAGCTCGTCGAAGAACGACGCACCGTATTCGCGGATCTGCGAGATGACCTTTTGCGCGCGCGCGCCGGGCGACGGCATCTCTTCCAGTGCCGATAATGCCGTCCAGGCCGCGGCATGGCGCCGCGCCAGCAGCGCGATCGGAGTGCTGCGCACCGGTGCCGGGCTGCGATCGCTGCCGTTCGCCCGGCTCACCCGCGGCCGCAGCCGCGCCCACGAAACCCGCCCGGACAGACAATGGTCGTCGAGCCAGGCCGGGTCGTAATCGGCGACCCGCGCCGGCAATATCTCGGTCTCCCAGGCGCCGGCCGGCGCCTCGAAGCCTTCGAGCTGGCCGACAATGGCCGCGAGCGCATCCGGGCCTTCCATGCGCGACTCGGGCGCGACGCGCTGCCACCGGAACAGGAAGCGCAGGAAATCGCGGGCCGCGACCGGTTGAATCTCGGCGCGCAGCCGCTTGATCGTGTAGCGGTGGATGCGGGCCAGCAGCCGGCGCTCGCACCATTCCCCGCCCGGCTCCTCGCCGGCGGCCTCGGGCGTGAACCGCCCGCGCATTGCAAAGCCCTCAGCTTCGAGCGCGGCGAGCGCGGCGACGATCTCGGAAGAGGCGAGACTGAGCGGTGCGGCGAGCGCCGCCTCGGTGACCGGTCCTTGCCCTTCGAGACGGCCGCGCAGGATGTCGAGCAGCGCTTCTTCCCGCGACCGCCCGCCGGGGATGAGTTCGGGCGCCGCGATCTCCGGGTCGAGCCCGGCTCGCGGCCACAAGGCCCGGAAATGCGGCAAGCGCTCCGCCGCGATCCACAGCTCCCCCGCCGGTGCTGCGAGCCTGGTGGCGCGGCGATCGCGTGCCAGCTCGGTGAGCCAGCCGGCCCAGTGCGGGTCCGCCGCCGCCTCTTGTCGGGTCAGGAAACCAAGCCAAACCAAGGAATCATGCAACTCGTCGGGGTTGGCCGGGTCGGGCCAAGCCTCCGCGCGCACCCGCTCGATCGCCTCGGGGTCGAGCCGGCCGATTTCGGCGGCCTCCTCCGGCGCCAGCCAGCGCCGGCCGACCACCGCCTGCGTGCGGCGCTCTTCGAGCGGCGCGTCGTCGAGATAGGCGTAGGGTCGCGCCGACAACACTTCGAGCGCCAGCGGCGACGGCTCGGTCAAATCGCGCGCGACGACGCCAATTTCGCCGGCTTCAAGGCCGCGCAGCAAGCGTTGTAGGCCGTCGAGGTCCATCGCTTCATGCAGGCAATCGGCAATCGTTTGGCGCACCAGCACATGATCCGGGATCTCGCGCTCACCGACCAGATTGTCGGCGCAGGCGAGCTGGTCCGGGAAGATCGCGGTAATCAGATCCTCGGCATCCATCCGAGCGAGCTGCGGCGGCACCTTGCGGCCGCCGCGGAAGCGCGGCAGCGCGAGCGCCACCCCGGCCACCCAGCGCCAGCGGGTGATGAACATCGGGGCGTCGAGCAGCGCCTGGATCAGCACGTCGCGCACGCTGGCCGAATGCAGGTAGCGCGCGACCTCAGCCAGTTCGAAGCTGTGCGCCGTCGTCAGCGACAGCACGATATTGTCTTCGGTCGCGGCCGCCTGCAGCTCGAAATTGAACTTGCGGCAGAAGCGCTTGCGCAGGGCCAGGCCCCAGGCGCGGTTGATGCGGCTGCCATAGGGCGAATGGATCACCAGCTGCATGCCGCCGACGGCGTCGAAAAAGCGCTCGAACACCAAAGTCTCGCGGGTCGGCAACACCCCCAGCGCGGCATGGCCGGCAGCAAGGTAATCGACCAGCTGCTGCGCCGCGGGTTCTCCGAGTCCGACCGTGTCGCCCAGCCAATGCAGCGCGCCGCCGGCCGGGTCGGCGGCAAGGCGCGCCGCTGTTCCGGCGCGCAGCCGCGACACCGCCTGCGACAATTCGTCGGTGCGGCCGGGCGCCTCGCCGAGCCAGAACGGAATGCTCGGCGCCTCGCCTGCGGCGTCCTCGACGCGCACGGTGCCGCGCTCGACGCGACGAATGCGATAGCCGTTGTTGCCGAGCTGGAAGACGTCGCCGGCCAGGCTTTCGACCGCGAAATCCTCGTTGACGGTGCCGATGACGTGGTTCTCGGGTTCGAGCAGCACCTGGTAGTCGGCGTTATCGGGGATCGTGCCGCCCGAGGTCAGCGCGGTCAGCCGCGCCCCGCGGCGGCCGCGGATCACCCGGTTGACCGCGTCGTGATGGATCAGCGCGCCGCGGCGGCCGCGGCGCGTCGTAAAGCCTTCGGCCAGCATTGCCACCACCGCGGCGAAATCCTCGCGCGCCAGGGCACGGTAGGGCCACGACCGCCGGACTAGCGCATACAGCTCGTCCTCGCCCCATTCCTGCGCCGCGGTCTCGGCAACGATCTGCTGCGCCAGCACGTCGAGCGGCTGTTCCGGGATTGCGAGGCGGTCGAGTTCGCCGCGGCCGATGCTGTCGAGCAGCGCCGCGCATTCCACCAGCTCGTCGCGCGACAGCGGAAACAGCCGGCCCTTCGGCGTGCCGTTGACGGCATGGCCCGAGCGCCCGACCCGCTGCAGCAAGGCCGCGATCGAGCGCGGCGAGCCGAGCTGGCATACGAGATCGACCTCGCCGATATCGATGCCGAGTTCGAGCGAGGCGGTCGCCACCAAGGCCTGCAACTTGCCCTGCTTGAGGCGCTGCTCGGCGTCGAGCCGCTGCTCCTTGGCGAGGCTGCCATGATGCGCGGTGATGCGGTCCGCTCCGGGCTGGGCCTCGCCGAGCCGGGTTGACAGCTGCCGCGTCGCGCGCTCGGCCATGCGCCGCGTATTGACGAAGATCAACGTCGTGCGGTGCGCCTCGATCAGCTGCGCCAGGCGGTCGTAGACTTCCTCCCAGACCTCGCCCGACATCACCGCTTCCAGCGGCGATGACGGCAGTTCGAGCGCCAGATCGCGGTCGCGGCGATGGCCGGTGTCGATAATGGTGCAATCGGGGGCCGCTCGACCTTTGGACTCGGCCCCGACGAGGAACTGCGCAACCGCCTCGATCGGCTTCTGCGTCGCCGACAGCCCGATGCGCAGCAGCTTGTCGCCGCACAAATGCGACAGCCGCTCCAATGACAGCGCGAGATGCGCGCCGCGCTTGTTCGGGGCGACGGCATGGATCTCGTCGACGATCACGGTGCGCGTCGTCTTCAGCATCTTGCGGCCGGATTCCGAGCCGAGCAGGATGTACAGCGATTCCGGTGTGGTCACGACGATGTGCGGCGGTGCGCGGTGCATGCGGCTGCGCTCGCCGGCGGGGGTGTCGCCGGTGCGCACCCAGCTGCGGATCTCGATCTCGGGGAGACCGCGCGAGGCCAGTTCCTCGCGGATGCCGGCGAGCGGCGCGTCGAGGTTCTTGCGGATGTCGTTCGATAGCGCTTTCAGCGGCGACACGTAGACGATCTGGGTCTCGTCCGGCAGCGCGCCCGCGATGCCCTGGCGCACCAGCGCGTCGATCGCGGCGAGGAAGGCGGCCAGCGTCTTGCCGGAGCCGGTCGGCGCCGCGATCAGCACGTTCTGGCCGGCCTGGATCGCCGGCCAGGCTTGCGCCTGCGCCGCGGTTGGCGCCGCAAAATGGCGCTCGAACCAGGCGGAAACGGCGGGGTGGAACAGGAAGGCCGGGGTCACGCTCGTAAAATGAGGCGAAGTTGCACCGAGCCGCGATCCGCGATCGCCGGCCGAGCCGGATTGCTCGAATAAGAGGTCGTCGGCGCCAGGAATCAAGCCCGGAGCGCGCAGCGATGCCCGGGACGGGCGCTGGTGGCTGGCGTTAAGGCGGGCGCGCCCTCTAGACTGCGGCGAAGTTCTCGTAAGGAGCCCGCGATGCCGCTCGATCCCGATGCCCAGACCGTGCTCGACATGGTGCGCGAGGCCGGGCGTCCCGCTTTCGAGAGCGTCGGTGCCGACGAGGCGCGGGAGTTGTACCGGGCGGGCAGGCATGTGCTCGCCTCCGATCCGGTTCCGGTCTACGAGGTGCGCGATCTCTACGCCCGCGGCCCTGGAGGCGACGTGCGGGTTCGCCTGTATCGCCCGAGCCCGCAGCCGGATTTGCCCGGGCTCGTCTTCTTTCACGGCGGCGGCTGGGTCATCGGCGACATCGAAACGCACGATTCGGTGTGTCGGCATCTGGCGCACGCCGCGGGTTGCGCCGTCGTCTCGGTCGATTACCGGCTGGCGCCCGAGCACAAATTCCCGGCGGCCTACGAGGATTGCCTGGCCGCGACGCTGTGGACCGCGGAAACCGCCTCGGCCCTCGGCATCGACCCGGCGCGGCTCGCCGTCGGGGGCGACAGCGCCGGCGGCAACCTTGCCGCCGCCGTCGCGATCGCGGTACGGGACCGCGGCGCCCCGCATCTGCGCCAGCAATTGCTGATCTATCCGGCTACCGACCTCGGCGCGCTGTTCGATTCGCAGACGCGTTACGGCGAAGGTTACCTGCTGACGCGCACGACGATGCGCTGGTTCATCGACCAGTATTTGCGCGATCCCGAGCAGGCCGCGGAATGGCGCGCCTCGCCGTTGCGTGCCACCGACCTGACCCGAGTCGCGCCGGCTTATGTGCTGACCGCCGGCTATGATCCGTTGTGCGACGAGGGCGAGGCCTATGCGCGCCGGCTGCAACAGGCCGGCGTGCCGGTAACGCATCGCCGGGCGGCCGACCAGATTCACGGCTTCTGCACGATGGGAAAGATTATCCGGGCGGCACAGACTGAGCTCGACGAGATGGCCGCCGCGATGAAGGCCGCGTTCGCGGCGCGGTGACGGCGGTGCTCGTTTCCCGGGGAGGGTGAGTCAGAGCCGCGCCGCCGCGTACTGAAGCAGCAGAACCGTCTTTGAATCCATGATCTCGCCGCGGGCGACCATCGCGAGCGCCTCGTCGATGCCGGTTTCGAGCACGGCGATGTCCTCGCCCTCGGCGGCAAGCCCGCCGCCTTCGCCGCGCTTCATGCCGGAATCGTATTCGGCCAGGAAAAAATGCAGCTTTTCGGTGATCAGGCCGGGGCTTGCATACAGGACGAAAAGCGGCGTCAGCGTCTCGAGGCGATAGCCGAGCTCCTCCTCGGCTTCGCGCCGGGCGGTCTGCTCGGCATCATCGCCGTCCTCGATATGGCCGGCGCAGGCTTCTACGAGGTATGGGCCATCGCCGTTCAGGAAGGCCGGCAGCCGCAGCTGGCGCGAGAGGAGCACGGTTCGGCGGATGCGGTTTATCGGCAGCACCACGGCGCTGCCTGGCAGTTCGTAGACCTCGCGCTCGCTTTCGTCCCGGTTGCCGTCGCGGCGTGTGTGGGCAAAGCGGACTTTGCGCAGCGGGTAGCGTTCCGCCGACAATGTCTCGATTCGCAAGATTTCGACGTCATCGTTTTCGCTGCGCGCCATTGCCGTTTCTCCTCGGGGTGCTCGCATCGTCAACGCTGGCGCGACACTCCGCTCCGCGCGCCGGCGCAGCGAAGTGACGCGCCCGGCTCGCTTGGCGGTCGCCGGGGGCGGCGCCTATAAAAGCATCATTGCTGCGCCGGCTACTGGGGATCCCGCGACGATGCCGCTGTTGGCGATCCCGTTTCCTGCGATCGATCCGGTCGCGGTGTCGTTCGGCCCGTTCGCGATCCGCTGGTATGCGCTTGCCTACATCGCCGGGCTGTTGATCGGCTGGCGCTATTGCCTTGCCCTCGCGGGACGGCCGCCGCGGCTGGTGCGGCGCGAGGATGTCGACGAGTTCCTGGTATGGGCCACGCTCGGGGTCGTGCTCGGCGGCCGCATCGGATATGTGCTGTTCTACATGCCGGATTATTACCTGCTGCACCCGCTCCAGGCGCTGTACCTATGGCATGGCGGCATGTCGTTTCACGGCGGCGCGCTCGGGGTGACGCTCGCGATCATCCTGTTCAGCCGCTCCCGTCACATACCGGTCTTCGCCTTTTCCGACATCATCCTCGAAGCGATGCCGATCGGGCTGTTCTTCGGGCGCATCGCGAACTTCATCAATGGCGAGCTGTTCGGCCGCGAAACCACCGTGCCGTGGGCGATGATCTTTCCGAATGGCGGCCCGGTGCCGCGCCACCCGAGCCAGCTTTACGAGGCATTCTGCGAGGGCATTCTGCTCTTCCTGGTGCTGTTCGCGGCCGAACGGGCAGGAGCGCGGCTGAAGCCGGGGATCGTGACCGGGCTGTTTCTCGCCGGCTATGCGGTGGCGCGCATGTCGGGCGAACTGTTTCGTCAGCCGGACGCGCAGCTCGGATTCCTGATCTTCGGGACGACCATGGGTCAGCTCTTGTCGATCCCGGTGCTGATCGCGGGGATCTGCGTGATTTTGTGGGCCCGGCGACAACCCGCCGCTCCGTGATGCGCGGCGAGTCCGATCCCGACGATCTCGCCTCCCGGATCGTCCGTCGCATCCAGGCGCACGGGCCGCTATCGGTCGCGGGCTTCATGGCGATGGCGCTGCATGACCGCGAGGCCGGATATTACACCAAGCGGGGGCCGATCGGAGCCGCCGGCGACTTTGTCACGGCGCCCGAAATCAGCCAGATCTTCGGGGAGCTGATCGGGATCTGGTGCGCCGATTGGTGGCAGCGTGCGGGGAGTCCTGATCCGGTGGTGCTGGCCGAGCTTGGGCCCGGGCGCGGCGTGTTGATGGTGGACGCGCTGCGCGCGGCCGGAACGGTCCGGCCATTCCGCCGCTCGCTGCGGCCGTTTCTGGTCGAGGCCAGCCCGGTGCTGCGCGCCGAGCAGCAAAAAAATCTCGCGGATGCCGGGGCAGTCTGGGTCAATCGCATTGAGGACCTGCCGGACGGTCCGATGCTGCTGATTGCCAATGAATTCCTCGACGCCTTGCCGATTCGCCAGCTGATACGGGTCGGGCGGCATTGGGCGGAGCGCGTCGTGACCGTCGATCCAGAAGGCGGGCTGGTCTTTGCGGCGGGACCGGAAAGCCCGGCATTGAGATCGCTGGTCGCGCCGGCACTGCGCGAATCGCCGCCTGGGACCGTGGTCGAATTCCGGCCGGCGGCGGCGGCGCTCGCCGCGGCGGTCGCCGAGCGCGTTTGTCGGGCTCCGGGGGCGGCGCTCTTCATCGATTACGGGTTCTGCACGAGCCGGTCGGGTTCGACGCTTAGCGCCGTGCGGCGGCATCGGCCCGTTGGCATCCTCGATCGGCCGGGGGGTGCCGATCTCAGCGCTCATGTCGATTTCGCGGCACTGGCTGCGGCGGCGCGGGGGGCGGGTGCGGCCGTCTTCGGGCCGATCCCGCAGGGCTCCCTGTTGCGGGCGCTGGGCGCCGAAATCCGTCTGGCGGCGCTGTGCGCGAGCGCCGCTCCGAGCCAGCGCGAGGCGCTGGCGAGCGGTTTGCACCGCTTGCTCGATCCGCAGCAAATGGGCACCTTGTTCAACGCTATCGCGGTGGCGTCGCCGGGCGGTCCGGTGCCGGCCGGTTTTGCGGTGGCCGAGGGTGCGCAGGGCGGTCGAGGGGCGCAGGAATGATCACGCTCGGCGCGCTCAACCAGCATCCGGCGATACGCCACGCGTTTTTCGGCCGTCAGGGCGGCGTCAGCGGCGGCCTGTTCGCCTCGCTCAATTGCGGCTTCGGCTCGGGCGACGCGGCCGAGAATGTCGCACGCAACCGCGCCATCGCGATGGCGAGGCTCGGCCTTGCTGCCGACGCGCTGGTGACCTGCCGCCAGGTCCACAGTGCCGAGGTGATTATCGTCGAGCGGCCTTGGCGCCGGGAGGAAGCGCCGCGCGCGGACGGGATGGCGACCGCGCGGCCTGGCATCGCGCTCGGTATCCTGGCCGCGGATTGCGCGCCGGTGCTGCTGGCCGATCCAGAAGCGAAGGTGGTCGGAGGCGCCCATGGCGGCTGGCGCGGCGCCCTTGGCGGCGTGCTCGACGCCACGGTCGCGGCGATGGAGGGGCTGGGGGCCGCACGCGGCCGCATCCACGCCGGGATCGGTCCCTGCATCGCGCAGCGCTCGTATGAGGTCGGGCCGGAATTCCCGTTGCGGTTCGCCGGCGAACATCCTGAAAATGCCCGCTTCTTTGTGCCGGCGCGGCGCGAGGGCCATTTCCTGTTCGATCTCGGCGGCTACATCGCCGCCCGGCTGATGCGCATCGGGATCGCGGAAGTCCAGCGCGCCCCGCATGACACCGTCGCCGAGGATGACCGATTTTTCAGCTATCGGCGGGCCTGCCTGCGCGGCGAGCACGATTACGGGCGCGCGCTCGCGTCGATCGCGATCGAGGCCTAGCGTGCCCTACCTGATCATGTTCGCCGCATTTTGCCTTGTCGGGCTGCTCGTGACCTGCGCCCTGCTATGAACATGGACCGGCGCAGGCTGACCGCCGGGCCGGCGGCTGCCGCCATTGCACTCGCGGTCTTGGCTGCTGCCTGCCAGCCATTGCCGCATCCCTTTGCCGAGGATATTCCGCCCCCCGGTCTCCTGACGGTGCGCGACACGATCGGCGTGACCGTCGCACCGATCGACGGCGAACCGGTTGCGACCGCGGCCAAGCTCGGTGCGGCGATGGCGCGCGCGCTGCAGGAGCACGATATCGCCGCTACGGAACAGACGACGAGCCTCGGCAGCTATCAGCTCTATGGTCGGGTCGTCGCGGTGCCGCGTCCCAAGAACAAGGCGTCTATCGTCGCGTATTGGCGGCTGCGCGACCCGAGCGGCCGGCCGATCGGGGAGCGCAAGGCGCAAATCGACGTGCCGGTACGGGCCTGGCAGGACGGCGCCGCCGACGCGGTGGCGAGCCTCGCGGCGGCGAGCGCTACCCAATTGGCCGGTCTGCTGCTGGAGGAGCCGCCGAAAGAGGCGGCCGGCGGCGGCCGTATCCGGGTGCGCGTCCGCAAGGTTGAAGGCGCGCCGGGAGACGGGCGAAAGTCGCTCGCGGTCGCCATTGCCTCGGTGTTGAAGCGGCAAGACCTCGAGATCGTGACCGATCCGAAGGGCAAGGCCGACCTTTATGTCGATGCCGACGTGGTGGTGGCCGGGCCGAAAGGTGGCAAGCAGAACGTCAAGATCGTGTGGCATGTCCGCCGCCCCGACGGCAGCGAGATCGGCACGGTCGGGGAGGAGAACGATGTCCCCAGCGGGCTTCTCAACGGTCCCTGGGGCGATGTCGCCTACATGGTCGCGATCTCGGCCGGCAATGGCATCCTGCAGCTGGTCGACCGCGGCGCGCCGGCGCCGGACCGCAAATCGTGACCTGGCCAACCCCGGGCAACCGACTTCGGCTGGCGCCGTTGCGCCTGCGAGGCAGGTTTGTTACTGTCCCGCGCGCGCGAAGCCCCGGGACCCGCCCGGCGGCAGCGCCTTCTTGTAGCCCATATGAAAATCCTCGCCTGCAACAGCAATCGGCCGCTCGCCGAGGCGATCTCGGCCTATCTCGGCCTGCCGCTCACCCAGGCAAGCGTGCGCCGCTTTTCGGATATGGAGGTGTTCGTCGAGATCCATGAAAACGTGCGCGGCGAAGACGTGTTCGTGATCCAATCGACATCGTACCCTGCGAACGACCACCTGATGGAGCTGCTGGTCGCGCTCGATGCGCTGAAGCGCAGCTCGGCGCGGCGGGCGACCGCGGTCATCCCCTATTACGGCTACGCCCGACAGGACCGCAAATCGGGGTCGCGCACCCCGATCTCGGCGAAGCTGGTCGCCAACCTGATCACCAAGGCGGGCGCTGACCGCGTGCTGACGCTCGATCTGCACGCCGGGCAGATCCAGGGCTTCTTCGATATCCCGACCGATAATCTGTTCGCCGCGCCGGTGCTGGTGAAGGACATCCGCGAGAACCATTCGGGGCAGGATCTGGTCATCGTCTCGCCGGATGTCGGCGGCGTGGTGCGGGCGCGGCAGATCGCGCGCCGGGTCGATGCCGACCTCGCAATCATCGACAAGCGCCGCGAGCGCGCCGGCGTGTCCGAGGTCATGAACATCATCGGCGATGTCGCCGGGCGACGCTGCATTCTGATCGACGACATCGTCGATAGCGCCGGGACGCTGTGCAACGCCGCCGAAGCCCTGGTCGAGAGCGGCGCCGCCGGCGTCTACGCCTATGTCACGCACGGCGTGCTGTCGGGCGGCGCGGTGGCGCGGGTGTCGTCTTCTCCGATCGAGATGCTGGTCCTGACCGACAGCATCGTCGCGACCGAGGCCGTGCGCGTCGCCCACAACATCCGCCAGCTGACGATCGCGCCGTTGATGGCCGAAGCGATTCGGCGCATCAGCGAGGAGCGCTCGGTGTCCAGCCTCTTTGACTGAGAGGCCGACCCCGTTTCGCTCTGTTTGAATCGGCATCCCGGCAGGGGCGCGGGCGAAATTGCCGGCCCGGCAGGTCGGCCTTCCTTCGCGCCGTTTTGACCATAGGCTTGAACCGGCCATTTCGGAGCCATCTCCGGGACCCCGCGCATCGAGTCCACCGGACTGCCACAGATTGGGCCGGTCCTGCCGGCCGATATTCCAACTCGAAAGGTCGAGAAATGCCCGAGATTAACAAGCTCAGCGCCGAGGCCCGGGATCGCTCCGGGAAGGGAGCCGCACGGGCGACGCGCCGCATGGGCCGTGTTCCCGGAATCATCTATGGCGACAGCAAGGAGCCCGTGCCGATCAGCCTGGAGCCGCGGGAACTGACGCGCGCCCTCGCCAGGCCCGGATTCTTCGCGACCCTTGTCGATGTCGCCGTGAACGGGACCGTGCACCGCAGCCTGCCGCGCGACGTGCAGTACCACCCGGTGACGGACATGCCGCTGCATGTCGATTTCATGCGGGTCGGGGCGGGAGCGCGAATCACCGTCGCGGTGCCGGTCGCGTTCATCAATCACGAGCGCTCGAGCGGGCTGCGCCGCGGCGGCATCCTCAACATCGTGCGCCATGACATCGAGATGAACTGCACCGCCGACAACATCCCCGACCGCCTCGTCGTCGATCTCGACGGCCTCGATATCGGCGACAGCATCCATATCAGCGCCGTCGCCCTGCCGGAGGGCGCGCGGCCGGTGATTGCCGACCGCGATTTCACGATTGCGAGCATCGCCGCTTCTTCGGCCGTCCGCGAGGAAGCCGCGGCGGCCGCCGGCACCGTGCCGGCCGCGGAGGAGGGAACTCCGGCCGCCGGAGCGGCATAGGTGCGGGGGCAGGGGGCATAGGGGCAAAGGCGCGCCGCTCCGTGCGGCTCATCGTCGGCCTCGGCAATCCCGGTTCCCGGCATGCGCGCAATCGCCACAATATCGGCTTCATGGCCGCCGATGCGATCGCCCGGCGTCACGGTTTTGCGGCGCCGCGCACCCGCTTCAAGGGCGAGCTTGCCGAAGGCAGTGTCGGCGGCGCGCGTCGGCTGTTGCTGAAGCCGCAGACTTTCATGAACGCCTCGGGCGAAGCGGTGCTGGCGGCGGCGAGCTTCTACCGCATCGCCCCGGCCGAGATCGTGGTGATCCACGACGAGCTCGACCTGCGGCCGGGCAAATTGCGGGTCAAGCAGGGCGGCGGCAGCGCCGGCCATAACGGGCTGCGCTCGATCGACGCGATGCTTGGCCAGAATTATTGGCGCGTCCGGCTCGGCATCGGACATCCCGGCATCAAGGAGCTGGTCCACCCCTATGTGCTGCAGAATTTCGCCGAAGACGAGCTGCGGCTGTGGGTGGCGCCCCTGCTCGATGCCGTCGCCGAGACCCTGCCATTGCTGCTCGACGGCGCCCCCGACGCCTTCATGAGCGAAGTCGCCCGCCGCTTCTCCCCGCCCGATCCGCGGGACCAGCAAGCGACGTAGCGGCCTGAGGCATCGCCGCCGAGCTATTTCCACCAGACGCACCATGAGGCTTGATCCGCTCGGGCTCCTCCCCACCTGACCACTTCGCGAGTGATCGGGTGAGGCCGGGCCTGCCGGCCATGCGCCTGACTGTGCTACGGAACGCCGGATTACGGTACGAAAGCATGGGTTTTACCTGCGGTATCGTCGGGTTGCCGAATGTCGGCAAATCGACGCTGTTCAATGCCTTGACCGCGACCGCGGCGGCCGAGGCTGCGAATTATCCGTTCTGCACGATCGAGCCCAATGTCGGCCGCGTCGCGGTGCCGGACGAGCGGCTCGAGATCTGCGCCCGGCTCGGCAAATCGGCCAAGATCATCCCGACCCAGATCGAGTTCGTCGATATTGCCGGGCTGGTGCGCGGCGCTTCGCAGGGGCAGGGGCTCGGCAACCAGTTTCTCGGCCATATCCGCGAGGTCGATGCCATCGCGCAGGTGCTGCGCTGTTTCGCCGACGACAACATCGTCCATGTCGAGGGCTCGGTCGATCCGATCCGCGACGCCGAGACGGTCGAGACCGAATTGATGCTGGCCGATCTCGACAGTTTGGAGCGCCGCGCCGCCGCCGCCGAGAAGCGCGCCCGCGGCGGCGAGCGCGAGGCCCGCGCCCAGCTTGCCGTCATCGAGCCGGTGCTGGCGGCCTTGCGCGAGGGCCGGCCGGCGCGCCGCGTCACGCTCGCCCCGGAGCAGCGTCCGGTGCTGAAATCGCTGCAATTGCTTACCGCCAAGCCGGTGCTCTACATCGCCAATGTCGATGAGGCGAGCGCGGCCGCCGGCAATGCCGCCAGCCGCCGCGTCACCGATTATGCCGAAACGCAGGGCGCCAGCGCGGTCGCGATCTCGGCGGCGATCGAGGCTGAACTGGCGCAGCTCGGCGAAGGCGAGGAGCGCGCCGAGTTCCTGGCTGCGCTCGGGCTCGCGGAAACCGGTCTGGCGCGGGTGATTCGCGCCGGCTACGAGCTGCTCGACCTGGTGACGTTCTTTACGGTCGGGCCCAAGGAGACGCGCGCCTGGACCGTCCCCCGCGGTACCAAGGCGCCGCAGGCGGCGGGCGTCATCCATACCGATTTCGAAAAGGGCTTCATCCGCGCCGAGACGATTCCCTATGCCGATTTCGTCGCCTGCGGCGGCGAGCAGGGCGCCAAGGATGCCGGGCGCATGCGCCTCGAAGGGGCCGATTACATCGTCGCCGATGGCGACATCATGCATTTCCGGTTCAACGTATAACGGCCCTCCTATCCGGGGAGATGCCGTCGGACTTCCGGCGCAGAGCCGGAGCGGCTTACCGAGGCGGCGTATCCGGCCTCGCGACCAAGGCGAAGTTGTAAACCCCCTTCTCCTGCGCCGCGGCATCGCCGAGAGCACTGCGGACCTGATCCCGCGTCGGCTCCAGCGCGATCAGTTCGAGCGGCGGCAGGCGATAGCCGGTAAAGTTGAGGTCCTTGCGCAGCAGCAGCACCGCCTCGTGCGGATCCTCCGCCACGACGAGCGCCGCAGCGTGGCGTTCCGCCGGATCGACCGGCTCTGCCGTGACGCGAAATACTCTCATCGCCGATCAAACGACAATGCCGCCCGTGCGTTCCGAAAGCCGCCTCGCGGCTGATTGCTGCCGGACCGGCCGACGACGATCCCGCGCCATTCCCCGGCACTATTCTGCTGCCGGCACTCACCGGAGGCTATTCCGCGGCGCGCTCGACAATGCTGACGCGGACCGCCTCGAGCGGATCGTTCGCGACCGGCGACATGCACAATTCGCCGTCGCGCTTGGGTCCGACGACGCCGCCTTCAAAAAAGCAGCCTTCGTAGCTGATCTCCAGCCGGTCCCGCAAATCCTCCGCGGGGCGCACCGCAAACCCGGTGAGGGGCAGGCCGCGCCCCCGCGTCCCGGCATAGTTGCCGTCGCTGACCCACGAGGTGGCGCGGCCTTCCTGGGCGAATACCTTGAATTCGACCGCGCTTGAGGCCAGCCCCTCGCGCGGCCGGATGCTGAGGGCTTCGATCTGGCGACGGCTGCCGGGATTGCCGGCCCAGCCCGGCTCGATATAGCGGCGGTCGCCGAGACCGACGATGTGCAGCAGGATCTCGGCGCCGATGTCGCGCACCCCCGGCTCCGACTCTGCGCTCTCCGGCTCCTGCGCCGCGGCCGGCGCTGTCTCGCCGCTCGCGGCAGCCGATGTTGCAGCCCCGCTTGCGGCGGCCGTTCCCGCGCCTGCAGCCGCGATCGCGGAGCTTGCGGCCCCTGCCTCTGCGGTCGCCGTTGCCCCGGCCGCGGCCGCCGGTTCGGGGGCACCGGCAGCCTCCGCTTCCTCTTCCATTGCCGCTTCGGCGGCCGGCGCGGCAGCTTCGATGCGCGCCTCCGCGTCGACGCCCCCGGCGAGATCGGCGGGGAGTTCAGGCGTTTGGGGGATCGCATCCGGCTCGGGTGCCGCTGCCGGCGTCGTGCCCGACGCGGGTGCCCGCTCGTATTCGGCCGCTTCTTCGCGGCGCACCGGGCCGTCCGGCTGCGGCGTGGTCTGCTGCGTGGTCTGCGGCCGCGCTTCGGATCCTGCTTGTGGGCGCGGCGGAGCGGCGCCGCTGTCGGCAGCCTGCGTCACCGTCCTGTCGGCGTGGAAATCCGGCCCCCCCTGGGCTGATGCCCCTCCCGCGGGTGCCCGGCGCACCTTCTCGTCCACAAGTCGGCGCAGCGCGTCCTCGTGGCGGTCGCGCAACGCGTTTTTTTCGAAGGCCCCGGCGCGGCGGTTGATGATGCTCTCGGCGATTTCGATCATCTCGGCCGGGATTTCGTGCTCCGAGCGCTCGGTGAACTCGGCGGGCTGGACATCATCCGCGCTGCGCAGCGTCGACAGCATCAATCCGCCGCCGAGCGGCTCGATCAGCACCAGGCGTTCGCGCTGTTCGAGTTGGACGCGGCCGATCGCGGCACGCTCGTTTCGCTCCATCGCGAGCCGCAGCGCATGCACAGTATCGGAGGCAAGCTGGCCATCGGGATACAGGTAAAACGGCGTCTCCAAGTAGAGACGGTCGATTTGTTGCTGCGGCACGAAGTAATCGATATCGATGATCTTCGACGGCTCGGTTTCCAGCTCGCGCAACTCGGCATCGCTGATGTTGACGTACCGGCCGTGAGAAAACTCGTAGCCGTGCACCAGCGCTTCCGGGGCGACGACATCGCCGGTTCGCGGATCGACGAATTGCTGCCGTACCGGATTACCGGTCCGGGCGCTGAGGCGCTCGAGCTTGACCCGCCTGCCGTCGGTCGTGGCAGGAGACAGATAGACCGGGCATGAAACCAGCGATAAGCGCAGGAAACCATTCCAGGTCGGTTCGGGCATCTACCTTCTCCGCTGCCGCAACAGGCGATATTTCACCATATCATGGAACCGGTACAATTCCAGTTGGCTGATAGCCCGGCTTTCCTGCGCTCGCCGGGCGCGACCCATATCAATACTCGGATGAATTCGCACCCCCGGAACCGGCGATCCCCGCCGAGATCCACCCTCAGTATTCAACCGACGCGCGCGAATCATTGTTCCCCGGGCGGCTGCGACACGTTCCGGCGAGCATCAGCCGGGTGCGGTTGCGATCAATTGCCGCCAGTCGACCGGGCTGCCGAGTTCTACACGGGTTCCGGCTTCCGGCATCGGGTATTTGAGGCCGGTGGCGCAGTTGAACAGCACTGCGCGTTCGTCCGGCGCCACCCGGCCGTCGGCGACGGCGGCGCAATAGGCCGCATAGGTCGCGGCGCCCTCGGGGCACAGCAGCAGCCCTTCCTCCGCAGCAACCTCGCGCCAGGCGCCGGCGATCGCCGAATCATCAACCGCAATCGCGAACCCGCCGCTCTCCCGCACCGCGCGCAAAATCAGGAAGTCGCCGAGCGCCTGGGGCACGCGGATTCCCGCCGCGAAGGTATGCGCGTTCTGCCACCGCGGCGCGTGCTCGGCACCGTCCTCCCAAGCCTTGACCATCGGGGCGCAGCCGCTCGCCTGCACCGCGACCATGCGCGGCCGCTTGCGCCCGATCCAACCGAGCGCCTCGAGTTCGGCAAAGGCCTTCCACATGCCGATCAATCCGGTGCCGCCGCCGGTCGGGTAGAAGATCACGTCCGGCACCTCCCAGCCGAGCTGCTCGGCCAGTTCGAGCCCCATGGTCTTCTTGCCCTCGATGCGATACGGCTCGCGCAAGGTCGAGCAGTTGAACCAGCCGACCGCCTGCTGGCGTTCCGCGACCAGTTTGCCGCAATCGTCGATCAGGCCGTTGACCAGGAACACCGCGGCTCCCTGCATCGCGATCTCGCGGATGTTGATCGCCGGGGTGTCGTCCGGACAAAACACAAACGCGTCGATGCCGGCGCGGGCGCAATAAGCCGCCATGGCTGCGCCGGCATTGCCATTGCTCGGCATCGCCATGGCAGAGACGCCGAGTTCCTTGGCCATCGACACCGCCAGCGCCAGCCCGCGCGCCTTGAACGAGCCGGTCGGCAGGCGGCCCTCGTCCTTGACCAGGATCTCGCCGCCGCCCGACAGGCGCGCGGCGAGGCGCGGCAGCGGCACCAGCGGGGTCACGACTTCGCCGAGCGAGACAACATTCTCCGGCCGGCGCACCGGCAGCAGCTCGCGATAGCGCCACAGGGTCTGCGGCCGGCCGGCGAGCGCGTCGCGAGGCAGCGCGAGGCGGATGCCGTCGAGATCGTAGCGCACCAGCAGCGGCCGGTTCGCGCGCGACACGGTTTGCAAGGTGTCGGCCGGATAGCGCTCGCCGGTCAGGCTGCATTCGAGATGCGTGACAAAGGTCGGCAAATCGGGCTCGGAGCCGAATGGCGCCACGGTCATGGCGGACATCTCCGGTCAGCCAGAAAAGCCTTACTCGGCGGCGCCGAGCGCAGCCAGGCGCTGCTGCGCATCCATCGCCGTCGATCGCGTCTCAATTCCGGCCGGAGTGAGATGGAAATCGAACCGGGCAGTGTAGAAGGGCGGCTCGATGCCGAGCCGCTTGGCCTCGGGATCATCCGCATCGTCGTGGCGCACGAAATCGCAGATCAGGGACTCCTTGACCGCGAATACGGCGTCGCTTTCGAGGTAGGGGTCGCGGCGGTCGAAGATGTGCGTCGTCACCGGCTCGTAGCCCTCGGCCGAGACGACAAAATGGATGTGCGCCGGGCGCCAGGGATGCCGCCCGGCGGCCTTGAGCATCTGCCCAACCGGTCCATCGGACGGAATCGGATAATGCACCGGGACGACAGTGCGAAGCAGGTAATTCCCGTCGGCGTCGGTGTGGAACTTGCCCCGCATATGCAGCTCTTGGAGCGCCTTATCCTGCGAGTCGTAAAGCCCGTTGGTTTGCGCCTGCCAGACGTCGAGCAGTGCGCCGGCCACCGGCTCGCCGTGGAGGTCGAGCACCCGACCCCTGACCAGGGCCGGTTTGCCGGTCTTGTCGAGAAAAGCGATATTGCCGCCGGGCGGCATGTCGGGGGCGCCTAGGCGATGGAACGGTCCGAACACGGTCGATTCGGTAGCTCCCGGCGGCTTGCCGTGATCGATCAGATCGACCACCATCGAAACCCCGAGCGTGTCCGAGAACAGGATGAATTCCTGCCGCTTGTCGCTGCTGATCTTGCCGGCCGCGGTCAGGATCTCGATCGCCTGAAACCATTCCGCTTCGCTCAGCCGCACCTCCTTGACGAAGGCATGCAGGTGCCTGATGAGCCCCAGCATGATCTCGCGCAATCGCGGATCCGAAGTTTCGGCGAAGCGCGCGAGCACCTCGGCGGTAATGTCGTCCGCGGTCGTATGCTGCCGCGATCCGTTTTGACTCTCCGGCATGGTCATTCTCCTCGCCGCGACATACCCGTTACTTAAATCGCAAGATAAACCAAAATCGCTCGGTCGCCACCCGCCGCTGTCGGCGGGCAGCGGCAGGAATATTCGTCAGCGCGGGTTTTGCCGGCTGTACTCCTGAACCGCCTTGAGAGCAGTCCTCTCCGCGACATCATTGGCATTGATTCCCAGACCGAACCAGGTGGCGCCATAGGCCATCACCCCGATGACGACGGCGACCACGCCGATGCCGGTTCCGATAATGGTTGCCTTGGTGCCGGCGGTGGTTCGCTCGACCGCAGCGATGCGCGCGTTCATCGCCGCAAGCTCGCCTTTGAGCTCGGCGATCGATGACGCAATCTCGCCCCTGAGCGCGGTGGTCGACGATGTCATCTCGCCCCGCAGCTCGGCGATCGATGACGTAAGTTCGCCCCTGAGCTCGGCGATCGATGACGCAAGTTCGCCCCTGAGCTCGGCGATCGATGACGCGATCTCGCCCCGCAGCGCGGCGAAGCCGGTCCGCATCTCTCCGGCAAGCTGCGCGAACATCGTGTCGGTTCTGGCTTCCGAAGCGGCGAACTTGGAGTCGATCTCGGGCCGAGACGGGGCGTCATCCATGGCACAAGCATGGGGGGTGGGCCCGGGTGGATCAAGGGCCGCTGATGCTCTCGCACGATTGCTGTCTCCCATTCGAACACGGCATAGCGATCAGCAAGCTCTGGTGTACTCGGGCGCGACCGGTTGCTATATACTGCGTCAATGACCGACGCCCCTGCCGATCCGCCGCGGGCCGCGGCAACCCCTGCGTATTTCGAAGGGCTCAATGAGGCGCAGCGCCGCGCCGTCGAAGCGGTGGACGGCGCCGTGCTGGTCCTTGCCGGCGCCGGCACCGGCAAGACCCGGGTATTGACGACGCGGCTGGCGCATATCCTCGGCACCGGCCGCGCCTTTCCCGCCGAATTGCTCGCCGTCACCTTCACCAACAAGGCCGCCCGCGAGATGCGCGATCGGCTCGAGGCGATGATCGGCCGCGCCGCGAATGGCGTGTGGCTCGGCACTTTCCATGCGATTGCGGCGCGCATCCTGCGCCGTCATGCCGAAGCGGTCGGGCTCACCCCGACATTCACGATCCTCGACACCGATGACCAGATCCGCCTGTTGAAGCAGGTCATGAGCGCGGCCGAATTCGATGAGCGGCGCTGGCCGGCGCGGGCCTTGCTCGCCGTCATCGAGCGCTGGAAGGACCGCGGTTTCGGTCCCGACCAGGTGCCCGCGAGCGAAGCGGCCGAAATCGCCCATGGCCGTGCGATCGGGCTGTACCGCCGTTATCAGCAGCGGCTGGCGACGGTCAACGCGGTCGATTTCGGCGACCTGCTGTTGCACAATTTGGTTTTGTTCAGCGATCATCCCGAGATCCTCGCCGATTACCAGCACCGCTTCCGTTACATGCTGGTCGACGAGTACCAGGACACCAACCTGGCGCAATATCTGTGGCTGCGGCTGTTGGCCCAGGGGCGCCGCAATCTGTGCTGCGTCGGCGATGACGACCAGTCGATCTATAGCTGGCGCGGCGCCGAGATCGGCAACATCCTGCGCTTTGAAACCGATTTCCCGGGCGCGCTGATCGTAAGGCTGGAGGAGAACTACCGCTCCACGCCGCAGATCCTGGCCGCTGCCGCCGGGGTCATCGCGCAAAATCAAGGCCGTCTCGGCAAGACCCTGTGGACCCGTGCCGAGGGCGGCGACCGGGTCATCGTGCGCAGCCTGTGGGATGCCGAGCAGGAGGCGCGCTGGGTCGGTGACGAAATCGAGGCGCTGCAGCGCCGCGGCCATGCCTTGCGCCAGGTGGCAATCCTGGTACGCGCCGGCTTCCAGACCCGCGAATTCGAGGAGCGCTTTATCGCGCTGGCCTTGCCCTACCGGGTGATCGGTGGACCGCGCTTCTACGAACGCCAGGAAATCCGCGACGCGCTGGCCTATTTGCGGCTGCTGCACCAGCCCGCCGACGACCTCGCCTTCGAGCGCGTCGTCAATACGCCGCGCCGCGGCATCGGCACCGCGACATTGCAGCAATTGCACGCGGTCGCGCGCGCTCACGATCTGCCTCTGGTCGAGGCGGCGCGGCGACTGGTCGCGAGCGATCGGCTGGCCGGCGCCGCGCGCCGCGCACTGGCCGATTTCCTGACCAATTTCGATCGGTGGCGGAGTCTCGCCGGGGACGTCCGACACACCGACCTGATCCAACTCGTGCTCGACGAAAGCGGCTACACGGCAATGTGGCAGGCCGACACCTCGCCCGACGCGCCGGGCCGCCTCGAAAATTTGAAGGAACTGGTCGTGGCGATGGCCGAGTTCGAGAATCTCGGCGGTTTTCTCGAACATGTCGGCCTCGTCATGGACAACGCTGCCGACCAGAGCGGCGACATGGTCAGCCTGATGACCTTGCACAGCGCCAAGGGCCTGGAATTCGACACCGTATTCCTGCCCGGCTGGGAGGAGGGCCTGTTTCCGAGCCAGCGCTCGATGGACGAGACCGGGCTCGCCGGGCTCGAGGAGGAACGCCGGCTGGCCTATGTCGGCCTGACCCGGGCGCGGCGCGCCGCCTATATCTCGTTCGCCGCCAACCGGCGCATTCACGGCCAATGGCAGGGCGCGGTCCGCTCGCGCTTCGTCGCCGAACTGCCGCAAGACGAGGTCGAGTTCGTGGCCGAGCCCGGTCTCGGCGCGCCCGCCGGTTTCGGCGCGATACCGCCCGAGCCAGCCGGACGCGGCGGCGGTGCGGTGTGGGGACCGGATTGGGGGCGTACGAGCGAGACCCGTCCGGCGATGCCGCGACTGGTTTATTCCGGTGCGGCACCGCCTCGGCGCGGGGTCGAGGTACGCAAGGTTGGCGGCTTTGCGGTCGGCGATCGCGTGTTCAACCAGAAATTCGGTTATGGGAGGGTGCGCGCGATCGAAGACAATCGGCTGACCGTCGCTTTCGAGCATGCCGGCGACAAGAAGGTCATGGACGCCTACGTCGAACGCGCCTGACCCGACGTGAACACCGATCCGAGTATTCCGTGGCGGCTCAGCGCGCGGGTGCGCGGGGCCGGCGCGGCTGCCGCGGTCGCCGAAGCGCTTGATGCGGTGTGCGTTGCGGTGGCGGCCTTCGAGACCTCCGAGCGAGGCGCCGAGTGGCAAGTCGATGCCTATGCCGCGACGCGGGCGCTCACCCCCGAGCTCGAAATTCGGCTGGCTCTGACGGCGGCTGCCACAGGCGGCCTTTTGCTGGACACCAGCGAAACCCGGTTGGCGCGGCGCGACTGGCTCGCCGATAACCAGCTCGCTTTTCCGCCGTTGCGGATCGGCCGATTTTTCGTCCACGGGTCGCATCATGGCGGCTCTGTGCCGGCCGGCATGATCGGCCTCGAAATCGATGCTGCGACCGCCTTCGGCACCGGCGAGCATCCCTCGACCCGGGGCTGCCTGCTGGCGCTCCATGCGCTGGCCAAGCGGCGGCGCTTGCGTCGGCTGCTCGATATCGGAACCGGCACGGGTATCCTGGCGATCGCCGCGGCGAAATGCTGGCACCGACCGGTCCTTGCCGGTGACACCGACCCGGGGTCGGTCTTGCTGGCGCGGCATAATACCCGGGATAACGGGGTCGCGGCGCTGGTGCGGGTGCGGCGTGCCCTGGGTTATCGCGACCGGGCTTTCGCGGCGCGGTTTGACCTGGTTTTTGCGAATATTCTGGCGCGCCCTCTGATGCGAATGGCGCGCGATCTGTCCGGGCGGCTGGAGCCGGGCGGACGGGCAGTGCTATCCGGGTTGCTGCGGCGTCAGGAGGCGATGGTGCTGTCAGCGCACCGTGGCCGTCGCCTCGCGCTCGAGCGCCGCCTCGTGGTGGACGGGTGGTCCACGCTGGTGCTGCGCTCGGGCGCTAGGCGGAGCGGTTAGGGGTTGTAAGCGTCAGGCTGCCTGGCGCGGTGCGCCGGCGGGGATCTTCGGGCGCCCGGCGAACCCGGACGAACGGGTCGAGCCATGCACGCCCTCGACAATGGCCGGGATCTCCGACCGGCGGATGCCGATATCGGCGAGCGAACGATCGTCGAGCCGCATCAGCTCGTCATACGCCTGCTCGCGCCGCCGCCAATCCGACAGCGCCTGGCGGGCTGCGACGAAAAGGTTCGGGAAGAACATAGTGATGCTCCATAACTGCACCGAAATGGTGCATTGCAGCAAATTGGAACCGCAGTGCAGCAACGCCAGCGCCGGACATGCATTCCAGCCATGCACGTTAGGTCAAGTAGACTGACCTAAAGGCTGGAACCAACGCGAGCAGCGGGTCTTTCATGCGGGAAATGGGCTACACTCGATCAGCCGCGGTAGGAGGGGTTCATGGTGCGCAGCGGTAGTCCGCCGGATCGCGGTGCGCTTGCGGATTTGCTGAAAGAAGCGGGATCGAAGCTCGACGCGGCCGGGGTTGAGGACCTGATCGCAGGAATTCTCGCCGCCCCGGCCGAGGTCGGGACCGAATGGCACCGTCTCGTGGCCGACCCAACCCCGCAGGCGCTGGCCGAGGCGCTGCAAGCCCTCCAGGCAATGCGCTCTGCCGGTTACCATGACGGTCTCGCGGCGCCCGATTTCGAGCGGCTGCCGCCCGGCGAGCGCCTCGCCCGGCTGCGCCGCGAGCTTGCCGGACGCGGTCTCGACGGCTTTATCGTCCCGCGCGCCGACGAGCATCAGGGCGAATACGTGCCGCCGCGCGGTCAGCGTCTCGCGTGGCTCACCGGGTTCACCGGTTCCGCCGGGCTGGCTATAGTGCTGACCGGCCGCGCCGGTGATCGCGCCGCGCTGTTCGTCGACGGGCGCTACACGCTGCAGGCCGCGGCGCAGGTCGATGCCGGCCTGTTCGAGATCCGCCATCTGGTCGAGGAACCGCCACCGCACTGGCTCGGCCAGGCGCTGCCCGCGGGGAGTGCGGTCGGCTACGACCCGTGGCTGCATACGCCGCAGGAGGTCGGGCGCTTCCGCGTCGCGGCGGAGCAGGCCGGGGCGAGCCTGCAGTCGCTAGCCCGCAACCCGCTCGATCGGGTGTGGGACGACCGGCCGGCGGCGCCGCTGGCGCCGGCGTTGCCGCATCCTGAGGTGTTCGCCGGCGAAAGCGCCGCCTCGAAGCGCGCCCGGCTCGGCCAGACGCTGGCGGCGGAAGGAGTCGAAGCGGCGGTGCTGACGATGCCGGAATCGATCGCCTGGCTGCTCAATATCCGCGGCGGCGACGTCCCGCACACGCCGCTACCGCTGTCCTTTGCGATCCTGCGGCGCGATGGGCAGGTCGACCTGTTCATCGATCCGCGCAAGCTCGTGCCCGGCCTCGACAAACACCTCGGCAACGCCGTCGCGATCGCGCCGCCGGAGCGGCTCGGACCGGCGCTCGATGCGCTGGCCCAAGGCGGCACGCGGGTGCAGGCCGACCCGGCGACCGCGGCCTCATGGGTATTCGACCGCCTTGCTGCGGCCGGTGCGCAAATCCATCGCGCGCCCGATCCGTGCCTGCTGCCGAAGGCGTGCAAGAACACGGTTGAGCTCGACGGCACCCGTGCCGCCCATCGCCGCGACGGGGTCGCGGTGGCCCGCTTCCTGGCATGGCTGGCGCGCGAGGCGGAGAGCGGCGAATTGCGCGAGATTGCCGCCAGCGATCGGCTCGAAGCCTTCCGCCGCGACGGCGAGCACTTCCGCGATTTGAGCTTCCCGACGATTTCGGGAGCAGGCGCGAACGGCGCGATCGTGCACTACCGCGCGACTCCGGAGACCGAGAAGAGGCTGCTTCCCGGGACGCTTTACCTGCTCGACTCCGGCGCACAATACCTCGACGGCACCACCGACATCACCCGCACGGTGGGGATCGGCAAGCCGAATGCGGAAATGCGCGACCGCTTCACGCGGGTTTTGAAAGGGCATATCGCGCTGGCGACGGCGCGCTTCCCGCGGGGCACGTCGGGTGCCCAGCTCGATGCGCTGGCGCGGCTTCCCTTGTGGCGGCGCGGCCTCGATTACGACCACGGCACCGGCCATGGCGTCGGCAGCTATCTCGGCGTGCATGAGGGGCCGCAGCGCATCGCCAAGGGCGGCAGCGCGCAGCCGCTGCTGCCGGGCATGATCGTCTCGAACGAGCCCGGCTTTTACAAGACCGGCGCCTACGGGATCCGCATCGAAAACCTAGTGCTGGTGCAGCCTTGGGAAACCGCCGCGACAGAGGCCAGCGAGCGCGCGATGCTGTGCTTCGAGACGCTGACTTTGGCCCCGATCGACCGCTCGCTGGTCGAGCCGGCCCTGCTCGATGCGGAGGAAACCGCATGGCTCGACGGCTACCACGCCCGGGTGCGGGAGACGCTGACGCCGCTGCTCGATGCCGGGACCGCGGCCTGGCTCGCCGACGCCACCCGGCCGCTGCACTGACGACGCAGAGAGCCCCTTCGGCGCGTTCCTAACCATGCAGCGCCGGTATCGCTGTAACCGCGGGTGCGGTTTTCGGCTCCGATCCGTTGTTTCCCAAGCGGGCCGCGCGTCATCGCGTCCCGGCAGGGAAATCGAGGACACGTAGTGGAGCGATTAGCCGCGCTGCTCGATGCGCTGCTGTTCACCCCGTCGCGCAACGGCAAGCTGCGCCTGCTGCAGGAGTATTTCGGAGCCGCGCCGGATCCCGAGCGCGGCTGGGCCCTGGCGGCGTTGACCGGCGAATTGGTGTTTCCAGAGGCCAAGCCGGGACAGGTGCGCGATCTCGCCTTGGCGCGGGTGGACCCGGAACTGTTCGGCTGGTCGTACGATTTCGTCGGCGACCTCGCCGAGACCGTGTCCCTGATCTGGCCGGCGCCTCTCGTTGAGACTGGCGCGCCCGTTGCACCGCCCGTCCCGAGCCTCGGCGAGATCGTCGACACCTTG
>Ga0213875_10000421_pt1 | contig 37100 bp, 30 predicted proteins | sample BarmaccomBMRX_R8_FD_160105 | JGI IMG/M metagenome (GOLD analysis project Ga0213875, IMG submission 160105) | Root-associated microbial communities from Barbacenia macrantha in rupestrian grasslands, the National Park of Serra do Cipo, Brazil - RX_R8 | ecosystem: Host-associated > Plants > Roots...
TGGGCGTGCTCGGGACCAACATCGCGGCTCACCTCTACGGCTATCGACAGGTAGGCTGAATTGGCCGGGGCGAAGAGCAACGTGGTGCCGCAGATATGAGCAGGGTGGACCCGGTCGAGCTGGCGGCCGAGCTGATCCGCCGCCCGAGCGTCACGCCGAAGGACGAGGGCGCGCTCGACCTGCTGGCCGGGCATTTGGAGCGGCTCGGCTTCACCTGCTATCGCCTGACCTTCGGCGGCGGCGATGGCACCGAGCCGATCGCCAATCTTTACGCCCGCTGCGGCCGCGGCGCGCCCAATCTGTGCTTTGCCGGCCATACCGATGTCGTGCCGCCCGGCGCGCCGGAGGCGTGGTCGTTCGATCCGTTCGCGGCGGGCGTCGAGGACGGGGTTCTGCGCGGTCGAGGTGCAGTCGACATGAAAGGCGCGATCGCCGCCTTCGTCAGCGCCGTCGCGGATTTTCTCGAGCGGCGCGGCAGCGGCTTCGCCGGCGCGGTTAGTGTGCTGATCACCGGCGACGAGGAAGGCGTCGCCATCAACGGGACCCGCAAGGTCCTGGACTGGCTGGACGCCCGCGGTGAGACGATCGACGCCTGCCTCGTCGGCGAGCCGACCTCGGCCGAGGCCCTCGGCGACATGATCAAGATCGGCCGCCGCGGCAGCATGACCGGGCGCCTGCATATCGAGGGCACCCAGGGCCATGTCGCCTACCCGCACCTCGCCGACAATGCCGCGCACCGGCTGGTCGCGATGCTGCATGCGCTGACCGCCGCGCCGCTTGATGCCGGCACCGATCATTTCCAGCCCTCGACGCTGCAGGTGACCACGATCGATATCGGCAATCCGACGACGAACGTGATCCCCGGTGCCGCGCGGGCGACCTTCAACATCCGTTTCAACGACGCCTGGAACAGCGGCACGTTGAAGGCGTGGATCGCCGATCGGCTGCGCCCGGTAGGCGGGCGCTACAGCATCGATTTCGAGGTCAGCGGCGAATCCTTCCTGGTGCCTCCCGGCAAAATCAGCTTCTGCCTCGGCGAGGCGATCCGGCAGGTGACGGGCCGCACGCCCGAACTCAGCACGACCGGCGGCACCTCCGACGCGCGCTTCATCCAGGCGCATTGCCCGGTTGCGGAGTTCGGCCTGGTCGGCCAGACCATGCACAAGATCGACGAGCGCGTAGCGGTCGCCGACATTGCCGGATTGAGCGACATCTATGGCCGCTTCATCGAGCTCTTTTTCGGGAATAGCTGAGGAGCGCCGGAAATCGTGACCGCGACGGCGGCAGGGGTGGAAGTGCGCTTGGCGCTGCGCGGCGCGCTGCGCCTGGCGCGCGGCGACCGTCGGGGGCTGGCCTGCTTCGACCCGTCGCTCGAAGGCTTCTGGCGCTCGTTTCGCGCCGCCTTTATCGGCTATCCGTTTTACATGGCGTTGTTGCTGATGCGGGTCAGCGACGCCGAGTGGGACCGTTCGGGCCTGTTCCGCATTCTCGCCGTCGAGACGATCGCCTATGTCATCAACTGGGCGGCCTTCCCGCTGATCATCCTGCCGTTTTGCAGATGGCTGGATCGCGAACGGCGCTTTTTCGGGTTCATGACGGTCTATAATTGGTGCCAGCTGCCCGAGATGGCGCTGTTCGTGCTGATCGGGTTCGAGGCCGAGAGCGGATTGCTGCCGCCCGGCACCACGCAGGCGATCCAAATCGTCGCCGCGGCAGCAGTGCTGATCTACGAATGGTACATCGCCCGCGTCGCGCTGGAGACGACGGCGACCGCGGCAACCGCGATCGTGCTGGCCAACCTCGTGCTCGGGGTGGCCATCAGCCAGATCGCCGACGGGCTTTATTGAAGCAGGGCCGGGCCGAATCCCGGATCGGCCTTCCGGTGATACCCGCCCAAAGCACGACTATTTCTGCCGACCGGGACCAAGCCAGGTATCCCCAACCCAACCGTTCTCGTCGTATTCGGCCATGCAGCGCTCGGCGAGCGCCATCATTGCATCGAGCTGGCCGCTGCGGCGCGCGCCGGTCAAGGCCTGGATGCGAATGTCTTCGTGGTTGCCGGCGTAGTTGCGCTCGTACAGTTCGTGGCGCCCGCCGAACTCGGTGCCGATCGCATCCCACAGCAGCTTCATGACCTTGATGCGCTCCTTGTAGCCGATGCCGTTGGAGCCGCGGACATATTGCTTCAAGTACGGATCGATCGCCGGGTTGGCGAAATCGCGTGCCGATGACGGCAGGAAAATCAGCGCCGACGCGACGATCTTCTCGATGATCTCCTTGATCCGCGAATAGGCATCCGGCGCGAACACGCGATAAGCCATCGCCGGCTGCAGGTTCGGCAGCAGCGCATCGCCGATCCACGGCTGCGGGTTCGCGACCATGCCGTCCGACAAGGACCAGAACAGGTCGCGCCACGCGATGATTTCCCCCAGCATCGCCTGATTGCCGCGGAATTCGTCGCCGCCGGTCGCGCGCAAGGCTTTCGCAACCAGACCGGCGATGAAATCGAGCTTGACCGCATAGCGGGTGCAGCCCTGAAAGCAGAACCCATTGAGGAAACCCGAACGCGGATAAAAGCTCAGGATCTTTTCGGTATCCCGGTGGACCAGGACGTTTTCCCAAGGGATCAGCACATTATCGAGGACGAAGATCGCGTCGTTCTCGTCGAAACGCGAGGACAGCGGATAATCGTAGGGCGTCCCGAGCGTGTTCGCGATCTCTTCATAGGAGTTGCGGCAGATCAGCTTCACTCCCGGCGCGTCCATCGGCAGGATGAACATGATCGCCATGTCGGGGTCGTTGGTCGCGGTGGCGGCATTCTGACCGAGGAAGTTGTAGTGCGTGATCGCCGCGGCCGTGGCCACCACCTTCGCCCCCGAGACCACGACGCCCGCGTCGGTCTCCTTCTGGATCGTGACGTAGACGTCCTTGACCTCGTTCGTCGGGCGGCCGCGATCGACCGGCGGGTTGACGATCGCGTGATTCATGAACAGCACGGCTTCCTGGGCCCGCTTGTACCAGGCGCGCGCATTGCCGGCGAACTGGCCGTAATATTCGGCATTGGCGCCTAATGTGTTCATCAGCGCCGCCTTGTAGTCCGGCGTGCGGCCCATCCAGCCATAAGTCAGCCGGGCCCAATCGGCGATCGCGCGCTGCTGTGCCTTCAATTCCGCGGGCGAGCGCGCCACCCGGAAATAGCGGTGGGTAAAGCCGCCGGAACCGGTATCGGTAGAGCAGGTCAGGGCGTCGCGGCGCTCGGGATCGTGCAGCGCGTCGTAAAGCCTTGCCAGCGAACGCACCGAGTTGCGGAAGGCGGGGTGGGTGGTGACGTCCCGGACGCGCTCGCCATTGATGTAGACTTCGCGGCCATCGCGCAGGCTCCCGATGTATTCCGCCCCGGTGAACGGGCGCGCTTCGTCGCGGATGTGCTGCTCGGGCGTCATCGGGTCATCCCCCAACGGTGTGCGCGCGCGGCGATGGAAATGCACCGCTTGGCGCGAGCGCTGCTCCGCTTCGAGCGCGGCGAGCCGGGCGCGGACCTCGCCAGGGACCGGCAAGGCCCCGCTCAGGTAGCGGTAGAGGCTCGTGCGCCCGATCGACAATGCCGCGGCCGCGGCTTTCTTCCAGCGGCGGCCATGCTCTGGCGCGAACAAGGATCGGCATCGTTCGGTGAATCGAGGGTTCTGTTCCATCTGTTCCACAATCAAGTGGAACACATGGAACGGCTGCTGTCGAGCCCTACTGTGCAGCCAGCAGCGCGGGGGAGCCTTCGCCTTCCTTGAGCGGTTCGAACGGCCCTTGCCGGACGATGCGGCCGTGCTCCATCGCGATAACCTGATCGAAGAAGCGGGCGAGATCGGGGCGCGGCAAGCTGGCCACAATGCTGCGGCCGACAAGTTCGCGTTTCAGCGCCTCGATGATCTGCGCCTCCGCAGCGGGATCGAGCACCGCGGTGGCCTCGTCAAGGGCCAGCAGATCGGGCCGCTTCAAAACCGCGCGGGCGATCGCCGCCTTCTGCCGCTGCGCCGGAGACAGGCGCGAGCCGCCGGTGCCGACCTCGTACTCGAGCCCGACCCGCGCCACCATCCGGCGCAGGTCGAGCTCGTCGAGGACCTCGGCCATCGCGTCCTGGACGCGCTCGCGGCTGTCCGCCTCACCGCGCAGGATCGTGCCAAACAGGATGTTCTCCTCGATCCGAGCGGCGGCGTTATAGCGTTCCGGGTCGAAGAACTCGACCTTGTCGCGCAACGCCTCGGGAAGGCCGTCGGCGAAGGCGCGCCGCGCTTGCAGAATGCGCTGCTGCATAGCCTCGTCGATCAGGCCGGTGCGGTCCCGCGCCGCGATGATCTTGAACGCCAGCGACAGCAGTTGCGAGCGATCCTGGGCCGAAAGCCTGCCGAGCCCGACCTTGGCGCGGCGCGCCAGGATGCGTTCCAGGCGCGGCAAATCGTCGGCGCCGATGAAACCGAATTCCTGGACGAAATCGTGCTCGGGCGGCAGGTCGCCGAACAGCTCGACCATCATCTCGGCCACCTGCGCCCCCGCGGTCAGCAGGTCGGAGGTCAGCCCGAGCCGATCGAGAACGCTGAGCACATACCTGTTGGCAGCCAGCGACTCGTCGGCGAAGACATGGCCGATCGGGGTGCCGAACAGCAGGTTCACCGCCACCGAGGAACTGGTGCTGTAGCGCTCCGGATCGAAGCGTTCGACCAGCGCGGCCAACCCGCTTTGTTGCAAGCGGTGATGGAGCAGGCGGCGGGCCTCGACGATGCGCCCCGCCGCATCGGGCTGATTGTGCGGATCGAGCCGCCCGCGCAAGCCCAGCTGATGCACGTCGCGGTCGAGATCAACCAGGCGCAACACGTCGAGAATACGCGTCTCGAGCGCCGCCGCGTCCTTGACCCCGGCCTGCTCGTAGTCGATCCAGTCGGCGGCGAGATCGAAATCCACATTGCCCGAAGAACGCGCCTCTTCGATGGCGCGCGCGCGCTCGCGATCGATCTGCTGAGGGTCGCGCTCCCGCGGCCGGTGCCGCAATCCAAGCAGCAGGTTGTCGCGCAAGGCGGCCGAAAACAGATGCGTCGTCGGGCCGACATAACCGAGACGCCGCCCGGTTACCGATTGCGGGAGCGTATTGATGTCGGTTCCGCCGACCGTGATGCGGCCGCTGCTCGGCAGCTGCAGGCGCGCGAACAGCTGCGGCAGCAGATTTTTGCCGCTGTTGCTGGCGCCGACGACCGCAACGTGCTGGCCGAGCGGGAATTCGAAGCTGAGGCCGTCCAGCATGCGGATGCCGTCGCTGTCGACAAAGCTCACATTCGCGACGGCGACCTCGCCCTTGAAGGACGGAACCGGTTCGGAGTGGTCGAGCAGCTGGCTGCGGTCGAGCATGTCGGCAACCTGAAACTGCTCTACCACCTGTTCGTACTTGATCGCGACGTCCTGCTGGTTCTGGTAGAAATCGAGCAGTTCCTTCCATGGCGAGGACATGTCCTTGTAAGCGGCCAATACCGCCACCAGGGCGCCGAACGTCAGCCTGTTCGTGATCACGAAGTACCCGCCGATCGCATAAAAGAAGAACGGCGTAAGCTGCCCCAAAAAGTTGTTGAGGAATTTGACGAAAAATTTCCGGTTATAAATCTCGAACCGCAAATCGTAGATGTCGCCGAGGCGGCCGGCAATGTCGGCCAGCTGCAATGGGCTGCCGTGATTGACCCTGATGTCGACCTGTCCCGCAATCGACTCGCTGATCCGGTCCGAGAGGTGCCGCACCTTGCGAACGCGCTCGCGGCCAAGCTGGCGGATGCGGCGCTGCAATTTCGGGATGATGTAGCCCTGCACCGGGTAAAGCGCGATCGCGGCCGCGCCGAGAACCGGGTTCTGCACGAACATGAAGATCAAGATCGTCATCAAGGTGCCGAACTGCGAGATCGGCAACGCGAACGCGTCGCCGATGAAACCGCCGATCGGCTCCAGTTCGGCGGTGATCATGGCGATGATCTGACCGGTCGCGGTCTTGTCGAAATGGCGCAGCGGAAAGCGCAGCACGCGTTCGAACATTTCGTAGCGCAGCCGGCGCAGCATGCGCTCGCCGACCCGCCCCTTGCGGACGTTGATATGGTATTTGAACCAGCCGTTGATCACCACGAGCAGCAGGAAAATGCCGGACAGAAGCAGCAGATAAGGCACCTGCTGAAACTGAAATCCGAGGAAAGTTTCAGGAAAATGTTTGCCGCCGATCGCATTGTTGACAATGGTTTTCGGCAGCTCGAGCGAATAATACAGGAAGGGAAAGGAAATCAGGGTGACGAGGACGAGGTAGATCTGATCGCGCAGGCTGTAGCGGAGCACAAACCCATAGACCGACGGTTCGAGCGAGTCCGCTCCCGCGTTCGGCATCCAGCGGGCGAGCAGCGCGCCGATGCCGACCACCTCGGCACCGTCCGGCTGCTCGTTCGGCTCTTCGCTTGAATCCAACAGCGGCATCCATTTCCTCATTGCTCGCTCACGACAACGCCGGCGGCGCTCTTTCGCTCAGGTCCGCCTCACAGCGCCGGGCCGGAACCCCGGCCGCGCTTGCGAGTTCGCTGTGTGCGAGCCCGATCGGACCCCGTCGATCGCGGCCTGTACTTCCACCCTCCGCGACGGTCAGCACAGATGCCCAACGGTCCCGCTCCCCACAGAGTCGATGCTCGACGCTTCTGCCGCGGCATGCTGCCGCTGGGCATGGCGGCGGCATTTCTCCTCGCTCCCGCTCTGGCCGAGGCGCAGGGCGCGGCGCCGGCGACGGGCGGCAACATCACGCAGCAGGTCCAGAACGAAACTGCCATCGCGCTGCCGAGCCTCGCCCCGCTGGTTCATCGCGTGCTGCCCGCCGTGGTGAACGTGTCGGCGGAGCTGAACCAGCAGGCCGCGGCCCGGCCCGACGAGGACGCCGGCGACGGCGATAACGGGATGGCGGGCTCGCCGTTCGACGAAATGCTGCGGCGCTTCTTCGAAAACCGGTTGCATCCGCAAGGACCCGGCCGCCAGCAGGTCATGGCGCTGGGATCTGGGTTCATCATCGACCCGCACGGCTATGTCGTGACCAACAACCATGTGGTCGGCGAGGCTGAAAAGGTCACCGTCATTCTGCAAGACAACAGCCGCCACCCCGCAAAAATCATCGGTCGCGACGAAAAGACCGATCTCGCGCTGCTCAAGATCGATGCCGGCGACCACCTTCCGTTCGTCACCTGGGGCAGCAGCGGCGACGCCAAGGTTGGCGATTGGGTGGTAGCAGTCGGAAATCCGTTCGGACTCGGCGGCACCGTGACTGCCGGGATCATCTCCGCGCTCGGACGCAACATCAACGAAGGCCCGTACGACGACTTCCTGCAGATCGATGCGCCGATCAATCGCGGCAATTCAGGCGGTCCGACCTTCAATCTGAGCGGTCAGGTGATCGGCATCAATACCGCGATATATTCCCCGTCCGGCGGTTCGGTCGGGATCGGCTTCGCGATACCGTCGGACATCGCGCGGGACGTCATCGCCCAGCTCGCGGAGCACGGGCACGTCACTCGCGGCTGGCTCGGCGTCGCGGTACAGACCATCACCCCGACGATCGCCCGCACTCTCGGGCTCGACCCGGACGCGCCGGAAGGGGCGTTGGTGTCCTCGGTCACCCCGGACAGCCCGGCGGCGGCCATCGGCCTACAGCCTGGCGACATCATCCTCAGCGCCAACGGGCAGCCGATCCACAGCGTGCGCGACCTGCCGCGCCTCGTCGCTGCCGCTCCGATCGGCCAAAAGCTGGCGCTCACGGTGCGCCGCAACGGCAGGGACATGACGCTGGCCCCGGTCATCGCGCAGCTGCGCGAGGCGCAGCAGCAGGCCGCCGCCAATCCGGAACAGGGCGGCGGCGGAGCGCTTGGCAGCTTCACCAGCTTCGGCATGGACCTGGCCGGGCTCGACGCCGCCGCCCGCGCCCGCTTCCATATCCCGCGTGAAGTAAGCGGGGTCGTGGTCAGCCAGGTGGCCGGCGACAGCCCGGCCGCCGCCCTCGGCATCCAGCCTGGCGATGTCATTGTGTCGGTTGATCAAAAGCCGGTGAACTCGCCGCAGGAGGCCGCCGACCGGCTCAAGGAAGCCGCGACCCACGGCAACATTCTGTTGCTGTTGAACAGGCATGGCAGCAGCGAGTTCGTCGGCCTCTCCGTCGGGGGTCCCGGCAATCCAGGCTGATCCCGACGGGATCGGGGCGGGCGCGAATCGCGGCCCAGGCGAGGATTCGCACTCGCTCGGCAAGGCGAGTACGGTCACGGGAGACTATGGCCGGGGCGAGCATGGCCACGCGCAAGTATGGCCGGGCGAGGATCAGGGCGCTCGTCACCGGCTTCGAGCCGTTCGGCGACGATCCGAGGAACCCATCCGTTGATGCCATACGCCGGCTGCCGCGGCGGCTCGGCACCCTCGACCTCGCCGTCCGGGAATTGCCGACCGTTTTCGACCGGTCGCGCGACCTGCTCGCGAGAGCCGTTGCCGATCTCGCACCCGATATCGTGCTGTGCGTCGGATTGGCCGGGGGTCGCGCCGAATTGTCGCTGGAGCGCGTCGCCGTCAACATCGACGACGCGCCGATCCCCGACAATGCCGGATTCCGGCCGATCGACCGCGCGATCGTCACTGGCGGACCGGCAGCCTATTTCACGACGCTGCCGATCAAAGCGGCTGTTGCAGCGTTGCGGGCGGCGGAATTGCCGGCGTCGATCTCTAACAGCGCCGGGACCTACGTCTGCAACCATGTCTTTTACGAGCTCATGCATCTGGTAGCGATAGCAGAGCACAGTCTGTGCGCCGGTTTCCTGCATGTTCCCTACCTGCCCAGCCAGGTCAGCCGGCATCCCGGCGCGCCGTCAATGACGCTGGAGGAGATCGTACGCGGCATCCAGATCGTGCTGTCGGTAACTGCCGCGCGCATCGCAGCCGGCGAAGGCGCGATCAGCTGATGCAGCCCCGGCGGCCGGCGTGCTATCACCGCGGCTGAAGGTGGAAGGGTGCGACGATGGTAGCGTTGGCAGGCGCGGACATCGTGGTGACCGGCGGCACCGGCGCCCTCGGCGGGGCCGTGATCACCGCCCTGCGCGCCGCCGGCGCGATCTGCCACGTCCCCAACCTGTACGCCGCCGAGCTTGAGCATTTTCCATTCACGGCCGATCCGCAGGTGCGGATCGCGCGCGACGTCGATGTCGCCGACGAAGCCTCCGTCCAGCGCTTCTACCAGGCGCTGCCGCCGCTCTGGGCGTCGATTCACCTGGCCGGCGGCTTTGCGATGTCGCGCATCGCGGAGACCTCGGCGGCCGATTTCGTCGCCCAATTCCGGATCAACGCGCTGTCCTGCTTCCTGTGCTCGGCGGCGGCAGTGTCTTCGATCCGCGCCCGCCAAAGCCCCGGTCCGGGCGGGGCGACCGGCGGCCGCATCGTTAACGTCTCGGCTCGCCCGGCCCTCGAACCCCGGCTCGGCGCCGGCATGGTCGCCTACGCCGCTTCCAAGGCCGCCGTCGCGGCGCTGACCCAGGCGCTCGGCGAGGAACTCGTCGGCGAGGAGATCTGGGTCAATGCCGTCGCGCCGTCGATCCTCGACACGCCCGCGAACCGCGCCGCGATGCCCGAGGCGCCGCATCAGCGCTGGGTCGCGCCGGCCGCGATCGCCGAACTGATCGTCTTTCTCGCCTCTGCTGAAAACCGGGTCACGCGCGGTGCGGTGATCCCGGTCTACAGCGGGTCCTGAAATGGATTGCCGAGTCGCGAGCCGCGGCCCTTGCCTGCCCGATGCCGCGACGGCATTGCATTGCGCAAACGGCTCTGCTGGAGTGCTGCCGGGATGCAGGGAGGACCGGACGAATGGCAAAAGGCATTCTGATCGCCGCGATGCATTTCGCAACCGTAGCCGAAGATGAATTTCACGACTGGTACGACACCGAGCACGTTCCCGAACGGCAGCGGGTACCCGGGTTTCTGTTGTGCCAGCGCTGGATCGGCACGCAGGACCCCAACGCTTCGGTCGCGACCTATGATCTCGACACCGTGGCGGTCATGCAGTCGCGCGAGTACCAGGCAATCGCCCATGACAATCTGTCGCCATGGTCGAAACGGGTGACCAGCCGAGTGGAACGGCTGATGCGTTTCGAGGGCGAGCAGATCCTGCCCGGCGACCAGCTGCCGCCGGAGGATGCCGGCGGTCTGCTGCTCAACTCGATGAATGTCGACGCCGGCGCGGAAGCCGAGTTCAACGAATGGTACGATAAGGAACATATCCCGGCGCTCGGCGCCGTGCGCGGGGTACGGTGCGCCCGGCGCTTCCGCGCCACGAGCGGCAACCGCAAATACGTCGCTTTATACCATCTCGAGTCGCCGGCGGTGGTCGAGCAGGCGGAATGGAAAAGCGCGGCCGACACCGAATGGACGCGGCGGCTGCGGCCGCATTTCCGCGACCATCTCCGCATTGTCTGCCGCAAATACGTCCGGTCCGGCTGATCCTGCGGGGCTGATGCCGGGCCGACCCTGGCGCCGTCGTCGTGGAGAGATCGATGTCGCCGCGTCTCGGATATCTGCTGCCGACCCGCGAGCGGGTCATGGACGGCCGTCCGGAAGCAATGCCGCTGCTGGCCCTGGCCGAACGCGCTGAAACGCTCGGCTACGATTCGGTGTGGGTCGGGGATTCGCTGCTGGCGCGCCCGCGGCATGACCCACTCACTCTTCTGGCCGCCGTCGCCGCGCGGACCCGGCGCGTGGAGATGGGCACCGCGGTGCTATTGCCGGCCTTGCGCAACCCGATCGTGCTGGCGCAGCAGGTCGCCACCCTCGACCAGATCAGCGAGGGGCGGCTGATCCTGGGAGTCGGTATCGCCAGCGACGTGCCGAATATTCGCGCCGAGTTTGGCGCTGCCGGGGTGCCGTTCGACAAGCGCGTCGGGGTGATGCTCGAAGGTTTGCGCCTGTGTCGCGCCTTATGGAGCGGGAAGCCGGTCGATTGGCATGGCCGCTGGACGGTCGAACAGGGCGTTCTCGGCCCCCTTCCCTGTCGCCCGGGCGGCCCGCCGATATGGATCGGCGGCATGGTTCGGGCGGCGCTGGAGCGCGTCGGCCGCCATTTCAGCGGCTGGTTTCCGAACGCGCCCGACGCCGCCGGGTGGGGACGGCAATGGGCCGAGGTGCAGGACTTCGCTCGTCAGGCCGGCCGCGATCCGGCAATCTTGACCGGCGCGATGTACCTGACGCTGGCGCTCGATGACGATGCGGCGCGCGCCGATCGGCGGCTCAATCAGTTTCTGCAGACCTATTACGGTCGCCCAGCGGCCGAGATGCGCGCCCGCCAAGCGTGCTACGCCGGCCCCGCCTCAGGTGCGGCCGAATGGCTGCGCGGCTATGCCGAGGCGGGGGCCAGCCACCTCGTCCTGCGCTTCGCGGGCGACCCCGAGCCTCAGCTTGAAGCGATGGCGCGGGCGCGTCCGTAACGCCCGCGATGCGAGCCGACCGGTTTTGAGCTTAGAGTCTGACCAAAATGAATCGAGCAGTTTCAATACCCCTTGCCCGGACTTGGTCCGGGCACCCACGGCACCTCACCACGCGCAAGTCGCCCGCCCATAGGCGTGGATGGCCGGGGCCAAGCCCGGCCAAGGGGATCTGGAATACGGGCCGGATCTCCATCTTGCGCAGAAACCGCACCCCAACTTGCTGAGACATTCGCATTCATTTTCGAATTGGACTCTTCGGACGAAAGAGCAGCCATGGACCATACCCCACCGCCGCTGGCGCTGGCCGCCGCCCGCGCCCTGCCGATACCGCCAGGGAGAGCTTCCTGCGAGGCGTTTCGCGACGGCGACCTGGAAATCAGGCTTTACGCCCCGCAAGGGCGCGACCCGCAGCAGCCGCATGACCGCGACGAGCTTTACATCATCGCCGCCGGCACCGGGCGATACCGGCTCGGCGATACGGCAACGCCGTTCGCGCCCGGCGACCTGCTGTTCGCGGCCGCCCACCTCCCGCACCGTTTCGAGGAATTCTCGGCGGATTTCGCGGCCTGGGTAATCTTCTACGGTCCGCAGAAGTAACCGGCCCGCCTCGCTCGCTTAAGCCTCGGCGGCAGCGATTGCCGGCCGCCGCCGCGCCGCACGGCGATCGCCGATCAACGCGGTCGCCGCCGTGATCGTCATGAACACGACGCTGGCGCCGAACACCCAATGCGGCGCGCCCTGATCCATGATCCAGCCGAACAGCATCGGCCCGACCGCGCCGCCGATGTTGAACCCGGTCGTGACGATGCCGAAGGTGCGGCCGATCATCCCGGCCGGTGCCGCCGCGCGCACCAGCATGTCGCGCGACGGCATGATCAGGCCGCCCAGCAGCCCGGCGCTGGCCATCGCCGCAATCAGCAATGGCGCGCCCAGGCCGAGCGTGCCGATCGCCAGCACGATCAGCGCATTAATGGCGTAACCGAGCGCCGCGACTTCGGCATGCCGGCCGGTTTTGTCGGCGATGAAACCGCCGGCCAGTACTCCGAAAGCCTGCGCCACCAGGTAGCCGGTCAGAGCCAGGTTGGCCACCGCCAGCGGCGTACCATAGGCGCCGCCGAGCGCCACCACCGAGAAGTTGGTAAGGCCGCTACCCGACAGGCTCAGCAGCGCGAAAAACCCGGTGAGGCCGATGATGACCGGCGTGAACACCGACACGCGCTTGCCGCCGGCCTCGCCCGGCGCATTGCGCGCGGCCGGGGCAGCACCGCGGTCCTCGAGCTCCAGCCCGCGCGCCAGCATCAATGGCAGCGATACCGTCACCGCCAGGGCGCCGGCGGCCAGCAGCGCGACGTTGAGACCGGCCAGGCTGGCGAGCCCGATCATCGCGACCGGGGTGAGGGCATTGCCGAGAAAGCCGGAGAAGGTGTGGATCGAGAACGCTCGCCCGACCCGCGCCGGGGCGATCCGGGCGGAGAGGATCGCGTAATCGGCCGGGTGATAAACGCTGTTGGCGAGCCCGAACAGCGCCGCCGTCACCAACAGGCCGGGGTAGGATGGCGAGATCCCGAGAGCGATGAAGGCCAGACCCCCGAGCAGCAATCCGGCGATCAGCATATGCCGCGATCCGAGCCGGTCGCACAGGATCCCCATCGGCAGCTGCGCCGCGACCGACAGGACATTCGCAACCGTCAAGGCCAGCCCGAGCTCGACAAAACCGATGCCGAGGCGCGCCTTCAGAAACGGGAACAGCACCGGCAGAACCAATGCCTGGAAGTGCGACACGAAATGCGCCGAGGAGACCAGGGATATGGCCTGCAGTTCTCCGCCGCGACTCGCTCTGCCGGCGCCAAGGGTTGCGCTCGTCATGGCCTGCCCAATTTGTGATCACGGGAAAATAAGCATTGCCGGCGACGCGCCGCAAGCCCCGGTTCGGCAACCCAGCCTCCCGCTCTTACGCCTCTGACGGAGTGCAGGTGTTGAGGTTTTCGTATTCGGCGCGGACGAGTTCGGGACCGTAGAGACGTTCCAGGCGGCGCACCGCGAAGTGACCGCGCGCCAGTTCCTGGAAATGCTGGATGAAGGCCAGGTTGACCGCGGCGCCGCCAAGCGCGCCAATGACCGGCACCGCCTGAGCCGCGACCTTCTCGGAAACAACGAAACCAAAGCGCGATACGATTGGGGCGAGCACGCGCGTTACGATCGGGGCTCCTTCGCGCACGATCCCCTTGCCGAGAAGCAGATCCGCTCCTTCGGCCAGCGCCCGCGGCAGCAGCCCGCGGACCCCGAAATAGCCGGCCTCGCCGGCCGAAACCGCCTGGGCCGGAGCACCGAGGGCAAATACTTCGAGACACGCCAGCCCGGTGCTCCGGTCGGCGAGATCCTCGCCCTCGCCCTGCGCGATCGCTGCAATTGCGCGCAGCATGATCGCGGTCGAAATCGGCAGTTCGAGCGGCAACGCCGCCAGACCAAGCGCGCCGCCGACCGCACCCGAGGTTGAGGCGAGCACGCTATGCATGATGCGGCCGCCGACGAAGCGACGGTCCTTGAGGCTGAACAGGGCGACATCGAGGGCGCGTTCGAGAGCGAGCGTTGCGGCGCGGGAAACGATCTCCGAGGCGCCGGCCGGCAGGCTTCGCCCGAGCAGCGCCACCGGCTTGCCGGCGAGCGCGGCCAACCGCGCCGCGAAGCTCGGGCGTTCGAGCCGACGCATGGCTTGAACGAGTGCCGCGCGATCCTCGGGGGACAGAGACATCGCCCCTAGCTGAGCCCGGCTGCGGCGGACCGCAAGGGGCCGACCCGACAACCGGCCGCGGACTGTCTTGCATGCGATCATTTCCGGATGGACTAAAGAACCTTCGTCCGGCGTTGATCCAGGTTATTCGGGTCTCGACCTCAGGTCAGCCCTGCCACCGCCCGGCAGAAGATGTGCGTCATCGAACGCCGTCGGCGTTCACAAGGAGGCTCGTGATGCGGTTTCGCCCCATGGAGGCAGGCCGGTGACAATCGCCGGGTCGCTCGTTCTCGAACCGAAGGTTCCGGCCGCCGCACCGGTGCGGCGGCTCCCGATCGGCGCCGAGCCGCAGCCGGAAGGGGGCGTGCATTTCCGGATCTGGGCACCGCGCTGCCGCGAGGTCACAGTCGAGATCGAGGGGCTGGCGCCGCTGCCGCTCGCATCCGATGCCGCCGGCTATTTTGCCGGAACAGCACCTCGGGCCCGGGCCGGCATGCGCTACAGCTTGCGCGTCGACCACAGTCCGCACCAGGCGATCCCCGACCCCGCCTCCCGGTTTCAGCCGGAAGGGCCGCATGGTCCGTCGGAAATCATCGACCCGGCGGGTTTCCGATGGAGCGACGCGGCTTGGCGCGGGGTGACCCGCGAAAAGCTGGTGTTGTATGAGATGCACATCGGCACCTTCACGCCCGAGGGCACCTGGGAGGCCGCCGCCGCGCAGCTTCCGGCCCTTGCCGAACTCGGCATCACCGGTCTCGAAATCATGCCGGTGGCGGATTTTCCCGGTCGATTCGGCTGGGGTTATGACGGCGTCGATCTGTTCGCGCCGACCCGGCTGTACGGCCGCCCGGACGACTTCCGCGCCTTTGTCGACCGCGCCCACGCGCTCGGGATCGGGGTGGTCCTCGATGTCGTCTACAACCATATCGGGCCGGACGGCAATTACCTGAAGTGCTTTTCCGCGGCCTACTTCACCGACCGCTACGAGAACGAATGGGGCGAGGCGATCAACTTCGACGGCCCCGATGCCGGGCCCTCGCGCGAATTTTTCGTGGCGAACGCCGGCTACTGGATCGACGAATTCCACCTCGACGGTCTGCGGCTCGATGCGACCCAGCAGATTTTCGACGCATCGCTGGAACACATCGTTGCGGCGATTGCGCGCGAGGTGCGCGCGCGGGCCGGCGGGCGCCGCAGCTTCATCGTCGGCGAGAACGAGCCGCAGCATGGCCGTTTGCTGCGCTCGCCTGAGCATGGCGGCTGCGGTCTCGACGCGTTGTGGAACGACGATTTCCACCACAGCGCGATGGTCGCGCTGACCGGCCGCAGCGAAGCCTACTACTCTGACTACCACGGGCAGGCGCGGGAATTCGTCGCCGCCGCCAAGCATGGGTTCCTGTACCAGGGCCAGCGTTACCAGTGGCAGAAGAAGGCTCGCGGCACGCCGGTGAAGGATCTCGCCGCCGAGTCGTTCGTCGTGTTCCTGCAGAATCACGACCAGATCGCCAATTCCGGAACCGGGCAGCGCTGTCATGTCTTGACGAGCCCCGGCCGCTATCGCGCGATGACCGCCTACCTGCTGCTGATGCCCGGCATTCCGATGCTGTTCCAGGGCCAGGAATTCTGCGCTTCCTCGCCGTTCTTTTATTTCGCCGATCATCGGGACGAGCTGTCGCAAGCCATCCGCAAGGGCCGCGGTACTTTCCTGGCGCAATTTCCCAGCCTCGCAGGAGCCGAGATGCAGGCGAGGCTCGCCGATCCCGGCGACGCCGCGACATTCAGCCGCTCGACCCTCAAGCTTGAGGAACGCCAGCAGCACGCGACCGCTTATGCCCTGCATCGCGACCTGCTCGCGTTGCGGCGGGATGATCCGGTACTGTCGCAGCGGCCCTGCCGGATCGACGGCGCGGCGCTGGCCGACGAAACGTGGCTGCTGCGCTACTTCGATGACGGCGGCGAGGACCGCGTGTTGATCGTCAATCTCGGACGCGACCGGACCCTGGCGCCGATCCCCGAGCCGCTGCTCGCTCCGGTCGAAAGCCGTGCCTGGGGGCTGCTGTGGTCGAGTGAATCGCCGCGCTATGGCGGTAGCGGCGTGCCGCCGCTCTACAAACATCGCAACCTGCATCTCCCCGGTCATTCCGCGGCAGTGCTCGCGCCCGCGCCGCTGATCGGCAGCGGCGCCGAAGACCCGGAACCGGGGGATCGCGGAGGAGAGGCTGATGGTTGACGTGATCCGCGTCAGCCGCGACGAAAACCCGGTGGTCGATGCGCGGCGCGAATGGCTGGTGACCAACGGCCTTGGCGGCTATGCCTCGGCGACGATCGCCGGCGAAATCACGCGCCGCTATCACGGCTTTCTGATTGCCGCGCTGCCGACCCCGCTCGGCCGCATGGTGATGCTGAACGACGTCGAGGTCGAGATCGAGCGCGAGGCCGGCGCCTTCGTCCAGATCCGCGAGGCCGGCCGGTTCGTCGATTTCACGCTGGCCATGGGCCTGCCGAGCTGGCGCTACGAGATTGACGGCATCATCGTCGAGAAATCGGTGGTGATGCCGTCGCGGCACAACATCGTGCACATCACCTTCCGGCTGATCGGCGAGGGGCGCCGGGTGCGGCTGCGGCTGCGCCCGTTCATCAATTTCCGCCCGCTGGAGGCGCCCGTCAGCGAGCCGCTCGCAAACGGTTACGCCCTGACCGCGCGCGGCGGCCTCTACGAGGTGACCGCCGGCCCCGACCTGCCGACCCTGCGGCTGACGCTGGAGGGCTGCGACGGCGGCAGCTTCACCGCGGATGGCGGCTCGCGGCGCGAATGTTTTTTCGCGACGGAAGCGCAGCGGGGCTATGAATCCCGCGGGTCGGTGTGGAGCCCGGGTTACTTCAGCGGCGAGTTGCGCCGCGACTGCGCCCTGACCCTGGTGGCGGCCACCGAGCCGTGGCACACCGTGCTGGCTTTGTCGCCGCAGGAGGCCCGCGATTTCGAAAGCGAGCGCCGGCGCCGCCTTGTCGATATGGCCGATGCCCCAGCCCAGACGGGTTTTGCCGCCGAACTGGTGCTCGCCGCCGACACTTTCGTGATCACCCCGGTCGGGCGGGTCGCCGATGGCGCCCGTGCCCGCGCCGAGGGCGACGACATCCGCACCGTGATCGCCGGCTATCACTGGTTCACCGATTGGGGCCGCGACACGATGATCTCGCTCGAAGGCCTGACCCTGACCACGGGACGGGCGGTCGAGGCGAAATGGATCCTGCGCACCTTTGCTCATTACGTGCGCGACGGGCTGATCCCCAACCTGTTCCCCGAGGGCAAGAACCAGGGGCTCTACCATACCGCCGATGCGAGCTTGTGGTTTTTCCATGCGCTGCACCGCTACATCGACCGCACGCGGGACGAGGCGACGTTGCAGATCATCCTGCCGATCCTGAAACGGATCGTGCGGCATCACCTCGACGGCACCCGATTCGGCATCAAGGTAGATCCCCGCGACGGCCTGTTGAGCCAGGGCGCCGAGGGCTACCAGCTGACCTGGATGGACGCGAAGGTCGGCGACTGGGTGGTGACGCCGCGCCGCGGCAAGGCGGTCGAGATCAATGCGCTGTGGTACAACGCGCTGTGCCTGCTGGCGAACTGGCTGCGCGCCGGGCATGATCCTGAAGCGGACGAGATCGCCGGCCATGCCCAGACGGCGCGGCAGTCGTTCAACCGGCGCTTCTGGAAGGACGGCGGTGGATTCCTCTACGACGTCGTCGATGGCGAGAACGGCGACGACGCCTCGTTCCGCCCGAACCAGATCTTTGCGATCTCGCTCGAACATCCGGTGCTCGACGAGGAGCGCTGGAAACCGGTCGTCGGCGCCGTGCGCGACCGCCTGCTGACCCCGGTAGGGCTGCGCTCGCTGGCCCCCGACCAACCCGACTTCAAGCCGCGCTATTTCGGCGATCTCAGAGCCCGCGACGCGGCCTATCATCAGGGCACGGTGTGGGCCTGGCTGATCGGCCCCTTCATCGACGCCTGGCTCAAGGTCTATCCCGGCGGTCGCGAGGAGGCGCGGCATTTCCTCGACGGTTTCGAGCCGCATTTGGCGGAGGCCGGGATCGGGTCGATCAGCGAGGTGTTCGACGCCGAACCGCCGTTCACGCCGCGCGGCTGCATCGCCCAGGCCTGGAGCGTCGCCGAGGTGTTGCGCTGCGCCGTCAAAACCGCAGGATAGAAGCGCTGGGCGCGGCATTGAATTGGGCGTGCCCGTCGCCCCGGCGCAAGCAGTACCGAGCCGCCTTCGGCCGATGCGGAACGCGCTCCTGGCGGTCTCCCGCGACGACGATCTGACGACCGTCGAAAACGGCCTCGCGCTCAGAAATCGAGATCGGTGTAGTGCGGCGGCGGCTGGGTCCCGGGCAGGTGGTCGGCGAGGATCTGGCGAAAGCTCGGGCGCGACTTGATCCGCGCATACCATTCCTTGGCCGGTTCGTGATTGTCCCACGGCACGTCGCCGAGATAGTCGAGGCTCGACAGCTGAGCCGCGGCGGCGATATCGGCCAGTGAGAAATGATCGCCGCCGAGCCAGCGCCGGCGCTCGATCAGATAGCCGATATAGTCGAGGTGATGCGGCAGGTTGGCATGCCCGGCGCGAATCGCCTGCGAGTTCGGCTGGCCGTGGCCGAGCCAGCGCTTGACCATCTTCTCGCCGAGCAGGTTGTCCGTCACCTCGGCGTTCATCTTGCCCTCGAACCAGGCGCACAGGCGGCGCACCTCGGCCCGATCGACCGGGTTGATGCCGATCAGGATCTTCTCGCGGTAGACCTCGTCGAGATACTCAACGATCGCCGTGCTGTCGGCGAGCACGGTGCCGTCCGGCTCGATCAGCACCGGCACCTCGCCGGCCGGGTTGAGCGCGAGGAATTCCGGTCGCCGTTCCCACGCCTTTTCGGTCTTTGCGGTGAAGTCGAGGCTCTTCTCGGCGAGGACGATGCGCACCTTGCGCGAGAGCGGCGACAGGACGAAGTGATACAGAACCCGCATCGGCCGATTGTACCGGCCGCGCCTGCGGGTGAACACGCCTGATCGCCGGCCGGCAAGTGCTTCGCGCTTTCTACTCCTTCTCGAAGACGGCGCAGGTGATGCGGTATTCCGCGGCGAGCCAATAGAGCTTCGCCATCGAGCGCCGCCATCTCGCGAGCGACAGGAATGGCACCGGCAGCCGCGCCAGATGGCGCAGCAGCAGCCAGGGCCGCCGGCGGATCTCGTCGCTATAGGAGGCGCCGGCGCCGAGAATGCGCCCCTCGCGCAGCCGGGCCCCGGCAAACAGCGCCGCAAGCTCTTCCGGGCGGGGTCGGTACATCGTGTCGATCGGGTCGCGATGATGGGGATAGCTGAACGGCACCGTGACGAAAGCCAGTCCGCCGGCCGGCAGCAGCTCGAGGCAATGGCTTGCCAGCCGCTCCGGCCTCCGCACGTGTTCGAGCAGGTTGCAGCAGAGCAGCGCGCGCGGCCTCAGCTGCCGCAGGCGGTCGACCTCGGCGGGATCGGCCAGATCGGCGCTGATGTCGATCCCCGCACCCTGGCGCCGGTCGATATGCACGATGTCGATCCCGCGCCGGCGCAGCGGCTGAAACAGTTCGGTTTCGATCCAGGGCTGCGCCGTCTCCCGGAAATGAGCATCGCTGCTGCCGAGATTGAGCAGCGGCGACAAGCGCTCGACCGGGAATGCATCGAGGGCCTGGCGCAGCCAGCGGGCTTCGGCTTCGAACATCGCGGCCGGAGCTTTCGCCCAAATCGCGCGAATTGCCAAGCCGGCCGGCGATGCCCAGGATGCGCGCGCAGCTTTGGGAGGACCGGGATGGGGTTGGCCGAAGCGCTCGGCATCGGCCGCGGCGTGATCCTGCACGTTGACGACCTGGCGATGTGTAACGGCGGCAATCGCGCCTATCTCGACCTCGCGGCGCGAGGCCTGGTGACCTGCGGCTCGGTGATGGTGCCGTGCCCCTGGTTCGGCGAAATCGCCGAGGCCGCCGCCGCCGACCCGACGCTTGACCTCGGCGTGCACCTGACCTTGACCAGCGAATGGCGGCACTACCGCTGGCGGCCGCTGACGACGGCCAGCCCGGCCTCCGGACTGATCGACGAGGAGGGCTGCTTCTGGCGGGACATCGAGAGCTTGCGGGCGCATCTCGTCCCCGAGGCCGCCGAGATCGAGCTGCGGGCCCAGATCGAGCGGGCCTTCGCGGCCGGCCTCAGGGTCACGCATATCGACGCGCATATGGCGGCGGCGATGCTCCCGGAGCTGCTCGAGCTGCATATCCGCCTGGCGCGCGATTACGAGGTGGTTCCGGTGCTGCCCCGGGCAATTCGCTGGGCGCCCGATCGGGATTGCTACCGCGAGGCGGTAGACGCGCTGGATATGGCAGGGCTGCCGGTCATCGATCACTTCCGCGGCACCCTGCCGGTCGCCGCCGAGGAAGTTGCCGCCGGTTATCGCGAGACCATCGCGGGGTTGCCGGAGGGCATCACCCATTTCGCGCTGCATGCGACGGTGCCGGGCGAGATCGCCGCAATTTCGCCGCAGCACGCTCCCTGGCGCACCAATGAATACGCGCTGTTCGCCTCCGGCACGGTGGCCGAGTGCTGCGCCGCCGCCGGGATCTCTCCGATCGGCTACCGCCAGATCCAGTGTCTATGGCAGGAGCGCCAGCACGGCTCGGCAGACATTCAGCGGCATCCCCGCCCCAAGATCGCCATCCCCAATAGCTGACGTGGCCGACGATTCGGGCGGCGGCCGGCCTGTGGCGCTCAAGGCCGCGGCGAGAAATCATCCTTCAAATCCACCGGACTGAACGGATACGGCTCACGCCGCGCCGGGGGCTTCGTCCTGCACCGCGGCGGTGCTGCACAGCAGCTGCGTCGGGAAGCCGTCGTCACGGAGGGCTGCGATCAGCCCGTCGGCATGGCGGCGGTTCTGCGTTTCGACGACGATATCGACCTCCGCGCGCTTGACGGACACGTTCTGAAACAGCCGCTGATGGTGGACCTCGACGATGTTGCCGCCGTGTCTTCCGATGACCCCCGCCAGATGCGACAGCGCGCCCGGAGCATCCGGCAGTTCGGCGCGCAGCTGGACCAGGCGCCCCTCCCGTACCAGCCCGCGCATCAGGATCGAGGCCAGCAGACGCGCATCGATGTTGCCGCCGCACAGCACGATGCCGACGCGGCGACCGCGCAGCCGCTCCGGGCAAGCCAGCGCGGCCGCGACACCGGCGGCGCCGGCGCCCTCGGCAACCAGCTTCTGATGATCGAGCAGCAGCTCGACCGCGCTTTCGAGCTGCGCCTCCTCGACCAGCAGGATGTCGGCGACCAGCGCGGCGATGATGCGCCGGGTCAGGTGCCCGGGCTCCTTGACGGCAATACCTTCGGCAATCGTCGCCGCTTCCGGCGGCTCACGGGCGGGCTCGCCATGCATCAGCCGCCACATCGATGGATAGAGGGCGGATTGGACGCCAAGGATCTCGATGTCGGGCCGCAACGCTCGGGCGGCGACCGCGATGCCGGACACCAGCCCGCCGCCGCCCACCGGGACAAGCAGCGTGTCGAGGTCTGGGCAATCGGCAAGCAATTCGAGCGCGATCGTGCCCTGCCCGGCGATCACCGCGGGATCGTCATAAGGATGCACCAGGACGAGTCCGTCGTCGCGGGCCAGGGCGGCAGCGGCGCGGCGCGCAGCTGAAAGAGTCTCGCCGCGCAGCACGACCCGCGCGCCCTGCGCCTCGGTGCGGTCGATCTTCGTGAAAGGCGTGCCCTGCGGCATCACGATCGTTGCCGGAATGCCGAGTCGGCGCGCGTGATAGGCCACGCCCTGGGCGTGGTTGCCGGCCGACATCGCGACCACCCCCGCCCGCCGCTGCGCCGGGTCGAGAGTGAGCAGCTTGTTGAGCGCGCCGCGTTCCTTGAACGAACCGGTCGGATGCTGAGTTTCAAGCTTCAGGAACACGGCAGCGCCGCACAATTGCGATAGCCACGGCGCAGCGACGGTCGGGGTGCGCACGATCGCGCCGGCGAGCGCCGCCTCGGCCCGCCGGACATCCTCGATCGCGATCGGCAGCTCGCTCATTGCTCTGGAACCAGCGTCAGCGTCGCGACCGGGGCGGCTTCACCCGGCGCAAGCCAGCCGAACCCGCGCCAGCGCTGCAGCAGGTCGGCAAAATGCGGCGATAACGCATCGCCTGACTGCCCCGGCACGGCGATCATCCGCGCCGCCGCGGGCGCCGCCATATCGGTGATGATGCGCAACCCGGCGCCGAAATGCTGATCAAAGGGATGGGCTTCATCGCGGATCGCGCTCGGTCCGCGGTTGACCGTATCATAGCTGCCGGGCGTCGGAATCGAGACCTCGAACCAGTCGCGCAAGACCGGCACCCGGCTCAACAGCGGGTTCGGGAATCGAGCGATATGGGCGCGGCCCCACTGCCACTGCACCATGTCCGGCCCGAAGCCTTGCCGCAGTTCGGCGAGGGCGGTGTCGAGGGCGGCGGCGAGCCGGGCATCGCAGCCCGCACTTCCGCCGCCCTTCGGCTCCTCGCACCAGTCCGAGCGGCGGGTCAGCACCGCTTCGACGACCTGCGGCCGCAGATCCCAGTAGTCGGCCGCCGCCTCGCCGAGCCGTCCGAACAGCACCGCCCGGCTGAAGGCGCGCAGCCACGCCGTGAACAGCAACGGCTCGACCTTGTCGGCGTCCATACGGAAGTCCCATTGCCGCAGTCTGTCGACGGCCTCGCGCGCTTGATCGCCGGTTGCGGCGATGCCCGTCATTAGCGGCACCAACTGGCGCGCCATGATCGACAGAGTGTCGGCCTGGATCGCCGCGCTGGCCTGCGGCGATTGGACCGGGGTCGCCGCGAGCAGCTCCTCAATGCGCGCGGCGCGGTTCGGCAGGTCCCAGTCGCGGCTCAGAAAATAGGGATAGCTGGCGGGCACGATACGGTTATTGGCGCTGACAAAATGTCCGGACCCCGGATTGGTCGCGCTCGGCAATCCCTCGAACGGGATGAACCCGGTCCAATCGTATTCGCCGGTCCAGCCGGGGGCCGGCATCCAGCCGTCGCCCTTGCGGCGGATCGGAACCCGTCCCGGCGCGATGAAGCCGATCGTGCCGTCGCTGTCGGCGTAAACCATGTTCTGCTGCGGCCCAACAAAGTTGCGCAATGCTTGGCGGAAACCGGGCCAGTCGGCGGCATGATCGATGTCCCACAGCGCATCGGCGGTGCGGTCGTCGCCGGTCAGGAACGAGGCGGCGAGAGCCAGCACATAGCCGGGCTCGACCGTGCCGGCTGGCAGCGCGTCGGTCAGCACCGGGCCGTGACGGGTGCTGCGCACGGTCAGTTCGATCGGGGCAGCGCCGCGCACTTCGATATGCTCCTGCCGGGTCGCGAACGGCGCACTTCCTTCGGGCGTCAGATAATGCCCGGGATCAGCCGGATCGACCTTTTCCACGAACAGATCCTCCACATCGCTGCCGGTCGTCGTGAAACCCCACGCGATATGGTCGTTGTGCCCGACCACGACGAACGGGGCGCCCGCCACGGTACCGCCGGCGATCTCGCCATCAGGCGTCTTGAGCCGCGCCAGATACCAGAACCCGGGGGCGCCGAAGGCAAGGTGCGGATCGTTGGCCAGCAGCGGCTTGCCGCTGCTGCTGTGCTTCCCATCGACGACCCAGTTGTTTGAAGCGTAGATCGGGCCGACCCCCGAAGGCAGCGCGGCATAGAGTCGGTCGAGGCCCAGCCCCCGATAGATCGGCAGCAGCTGCGCCAAGGTGGTCGGCGCGTCCTTCGGGTATTCCGGATAGAGAAAAGCGAGATCGTCGGCGGAAACGGTACGGGCCAGGCGCGCCCGCAGCAGCTCGCCGCGGTAGTTGCCGGACAGCTGAAAATCCATCAGCTTGCCCCAGACCAGTGTATCGGCGGGACGCCACGGTTCCGGCGCGAAGCGCAACATCAGGAATTCAGGGGGCAGCGCACCCCTTCGGGTCGCCAGAAACGCGTTGACTCCGGCGGCATAGGCGTCGAGGGCCTGCCGCACCGGCGCGGACAGCGATGGAATTTCGGCCTCGGCCGCCCGGTACAGGCCAAAGACGCGCATCTGGCGATCCAGTTCGACCGCCGGGCCGCCGAAAATTTCGGCGAGCCGCCCGGCGCCGTAGCGCCGCTGCAATTCCATCTGGAACAAGCGATCCTGCGCGTGGACAAATCCGAGACCGAACGCCGCGTCCCGATCGTCGCCGGCGGTGATCAGCGGCACCCCGTCGCCGTCGCGCTCGATGCGGATTGCGGCCTTCGCCCCCGCCACCACGAGGCGGCCCTGCATGATCGGCAAAGAGGAGCGCAGATAGAGGTAGACGCCCCCGCCCAGGACGATCAGAACCAGTAGCAGGCCGATTGCGGCGCGGCGCATCATGCGCCGAAACCGCCGGTCTCACCCGTTCCGCGCTCCTCCCCCGCGCCTCCGGCGTCCGCAGCGGCCGCGATCGATCGCGGCAGGGCGGCCGCAGGCACTGCACGAGCCGTGGGTTTTGAGCTCGACGGGCTACAATCCCAATTCGCGCAGGATCTTGTCCCGATCCCCGTCGAGATCGGGCGCCGGCTCGCGGGTAGCGGGGTCCGGGAACGCCGACAATTTCATCGGATTGCCCGCCAGTTTCAGCGGCCCCGTGACCGGGTCTTGGACCGAGACAAGCATGTTGCGAGCGGCTGCTTGGGGGTGGGCCAGGGCCTGGGCGATGTTGTTGACCGGCCCGCACGGTATACCGGCCTTTTCGAGAAGCGCGATCCAATGCTCGGTCGAGTCGCCGCGCAGCACGCCTTCGATCTCGGCCCTGAGCGCCTCGTTATGCTGGTTGCGCAGCGTATTGGTCTTGAACAGCGGGTTGTCGGCGAGGTCCGGCCGGCCGAGCGCGTGCGCGAACTTGACGAAAAGCCCGTCATTGCCGGCGGCGATGATGATGTCGCCATCGGAGGTATGAAAAGCCTCGAACGGCGTAATCGATGGATGCCGCGCCCCCATCGGGCCCGGGATCTCGCCGGTCGTGGTGTAACGCATGATCGCGTTTTCGAGCAGCGCCAACTGACAGTCGAACAACGCCACATCGACCTTGGTGGCCTCGCCGGTGCGCTCGCGGTGCAGCAGCGCGGCGTTCAGCGCAATCGCGGTGAACAGCCCGCCGGCGAGATCACCGATCGAGGTGCCGATACGGGTCAGCGGCATGCCGGGATGGCCGGTGATGCTCATGATGCCGCCCAGGCCCTGCACCACCATGTCGTAGGCCGGGTAATGCGAATAGGGGCCGGTGTGCCCGAAACCGGACGCCGCGGCATACACCAGACGCGGGTAGCGCGGATGCAGCGCTTCCCAGCCATAGCCGAGCTTTTCCATCGTCCCCGGGCGAAAATTCTCGACCAGCGCGTCGGCGCGATCGAGCAGGCGGTCGAAGACGTCGCGATCATTCGCCGCCTTCAGATCGAGCACAATCGACTCCTTGCCCCGGTTGACCGAGGCGAAATAGGTCGATTTGCCGTTTCTGAACGGCCCGTATTGGCGCGCGTCATCGCCGGAGCCCGGGGTCTCGACCTTGATGACCCGGGCGCCGAGCTCGGCCAACAGGAGAGTGCAGTAGGGTCCTGCGAGGATGCGCGAGAGATCGACGATCGTGATGCCGGAAAGCGGCCCGGGCTGAGCCATGTCCCTCTTCCTTCTGCGACGGGCGGGCCCCGGTGGAATAGCGCAGAGCGGGCCCGGCCCGCAATCAGGCTGCGTCCCCCATGCGGTCAAGACCCGGACATCCCGCGTCCGCTGACCTCTCCCCCTTGCTGACGGGGCATCCGTCTGGTCGAGGCGCGGCGCCGATGATCAGGCAACCTTCGCCGCGCGGCCGAGCGAGAGCATCAGGCGATTGGCCCAGGCAAAAAACGAAGCTGCATGGATCACATCCGCAATCGCGAGGTCGTCGAGCCCGGCGCGCCGCAGCCGCTCTAACTCGACCGCGCCGAACCGGCTCGGAGTCGCGGTCAACGCGACGGCAGCGACAGTGATCGCATTCCAGCGTTCGCCGATATCCGCTCCGACCCCCTCGGCCAGCAGCCGGTCGATGTCGGCCGGGCGCTTCGAATAAGTCGCAGCGTGACGCGCATGCACCGAGGCGCAGTAGATGCAGCCGTTGGAGCGGGAGGACGCGGCGGCAGCAAGCTCGCGCTCGGCGCGCGGCAAGCCCTCGGCGGTGTTGTAGAAGATGTCCTTGTCGGCCCGGGTGCGGGCGCCAAGAATGTCGGGATCGCGCGCCAGCAGCCGGAAATACGGCGATTTGGCGCGAGCCGCATCGACCAGGCCGGCGCGTTGCCGCGCGGTAAGTTCGCCCTCGGGCACCGGGTCGAGCCAGGGCACCCAGTCAAGCTGGTCGCGGGTAAAGACGGTCGGCTCGTTGCCGGGTTCGGTCATGAGGGGCTCCGCAGACTGGCTCCCAGCGCCCGCAGCCCGCAGGCGGCGCGAAGTTGGAAGCACAGGAAGCTGACAAGCTGCGACAAGGTGACGATGTCGGTAGCGGACCACCCGGCTGCCTCGAGCTTCCGCAGCGCCGCGGGCGTAGCATCGCGCGGGTGGAACACCAGCATGTGCGCGTGATCGAGCGCTGCGGCGATGCGGTCGCCGAGAATTGCGCGGCTGCCGGGCGCGACGGAGAAGAGCCGGCCGGGCGCGTCTTCCCGGCTCAACGGCCCCGCCGGAAAGCTTCCGTAAGGCCCCGAGCCCGCGGCTCCGGCGACCTCCCTGACGATCGCGGCGCCCAGCGGCGCGGGCGCCCCGGCGGCAGACAGCATGGCTCCATAAAAATCCCTCGCTGCCGGGTCGTCGTGGATCCCCGCCACAAAGGCGGCAACCGCCGCGCGTTCCAGCACGGAGACGCCGCCGGGATCGGCCGGTGCGAATAACGCCAGAAAGCTCGCCTGCGCATTCTCCCGGGTCACCGGCTTGCGCCGGCGCAGCAGATCGAGCGGAGAACCGGGCGCAATTCCGGCCAGAGTATCGAGTACATCCGGCGGAAGCATGGGTGCGGCGCTCATGCCGCGTGCCGTGCGGCGAGCGGCTGCGCCGGCTGCCAACCCAATGCCGGGGCGACCCGCTCGGCTACCAGTTCGAGCGAGCGCAGCGTCATCGGCGGCGGCGGGTCGATCGAATGCACTTGCACCACGAGTTCGGTCGCCCGTTCCAAGGTGCGGTCGGCGGCAAGCGATCGGATGACGTCCTCGGCGGTGCCGACATGGGCATTGGCGGCGATCAGCCACTCCGGGAGACCGCCGCCTGCCGGCAGCCGCAAGCGTTCTCTCGCCCGGCGCAGCCCGATCGCGGCGAGCCGCAGCGCCTCCTCCCGGTCATCGGCGACGAACACCGAACGGGATACCATCACGCGGGGCTCGCGGCCGGGCGGCAGCGCGGCGTGATAGGCATCGAGGATCGGACGCTGGATTTCCTCGATCGTCATCCCGGGTTTGTCGGCGGGGCGCGGCTGGGTCCGCGACAGCATTATGCCGTCGCCATCCGCTCCCGCCCGGGCCCCGCCGGAGACCGAGAACGTCGCCTGCCAGACCCGGTCGGCGAGGCCGTGATTGGTCGGATAAAGCCGGTCGCCGCCGGGCAGTTCCTGACCGGTCCACGCCCGCCGCAGCAGCGCCAGGTTGCGGACGAACAAGTCATTGCGCTCCGCCGCGTCAAGTTCGAAGGCGGCAAAGGCGGATGGATTGCCGCCGGGGCCGACCCCGACTTCCAGCCGGCCGCCCGTCATGAGGTCGAGCACGGCAGTATCCTCGGCGACCCGCAGCGGCAGTTCGAGCGGCAAAGTGATGATACCCGTCGCCAGGCGGATGCGCGAGGTGCGCGCCGCGGCCTGGGCGAGAAACACCAAGGGGGATGGCAGCCCGCCCTCGTTTTCATGAAAATGGTGCTGCGCGATCCACGCCGTATCGAAGCCGAGCCGCTCCGCATGACCAATCTGGTCGAGCGCCAGCCGATACCGTTCGGCGGGCGAGGCCTCATCGAGAAGGCGGCTGAAAAATCCGAGGCGCAATGGCCGCGAACGGGAGCCTCTCATATGCAGATCTCCGATCGGCCCCCTCCCCCATTAACCGGGGCCGCTGGTGCGCAGCGAATAGCATAGCGCAAGTCTTCGCCTTCAAGCCGCGGCATCGCTCTCCGACATGCGGCGCGATGCGCAAACTGCGGGCCCCCCGCGGCCGCGGGACCGGACAGCACCTCGGCGCCGGAGCGTTCAACCCGGCATTGCTCGACCGCAACGTTCATTGCCACAAAATTTTTGACGCACGGAGCGGAGACGCTTCGAGCGCCGTCCGCGTTAATTCGGCAGGACTGCGAAAGGTCGACTCTCCCGCGAAAAAACACCTCCGACGATTTCTCGAGCTTCTTGGATCAGAGATGCGAATTGTCGTGACAGAGAGAGAGGCTTCGCGTCCCCGGAAGCTCGCGCCGGCGGCGCGCGGCAGTACGGTTCCGGCCACCCTCCTGGCTGGGCTGATCATTGCCGCGCTGTATTTCGGCCGCGTGATCCTGGTCCCCTGCGCACTTGCGGTGCTGCTGAGCTTTCTGCTGGCGCCGGCGGTGAGATGGCTGCGGCGTTGGCGGGTGCCGCGGGTCAGCGCGGTGATCGCGACCGTGCTTCTTGCCTTCATCGCGATACTCGGTTTCGGCGTCGTGATCGGAGAAGAAATTGCCTCGCTCGGCCAGAACCTTCCGGAATATCAGCAGAACCTGAATTCCAAGGTGCGCTCGCTGCAAGGCGTGCTGCCCGGCGCCGGACTGTTCGGGCGCGCCTCGACCATGTTCCGCGAACTCGGCAAGGAGCTGAGCGGCAGCCCGAGTCCGGGCGTCGCGCCGGCCGGGGCGGTATCCTCGACCGCCAATCCGGTGCCGGTCGTGATCCGCGAGCCCGAGACCGCGCCGCTTCAGGTCGTCGAGAGCGTCATCGGTCCGCTGCTGGAGCCGCTCGCAACCAGCGGCCTCGTCATTGTATTCGTGGTGTTGATCCTGCTCAAGCGCGAGGACCTGCGTGACCGGCTGCTGCGGCTCGCCGGCGGCAGCGATATCCATCGCACCACCGAGGCGATGAATGACGCCGCGCAGCGGGTCAGCCGCTACCTGCTGATGCAGCTGATCATCAATGGCTGCTACGGCATCCCGGTTGGCCTCGGCTTGACTGTGATCGGCATCCCGAACGCCGCCCTGTGGGGCATGATGGCGGTGCTGCTGCGCTTCATTCCTTATTTCGGAGTGGTCATCGCGGCGGCTTTTCCGCTCGCGCTGGCGGTGGCGGTTGATCCCGGCTGGAGCCTTTTGGGGTGGACCGTGCTGCTGCTGGTCGCGATCGAGCTGGTCATCAGCAACATCGTCGAGCCCTGGGTTTACGGGGTCAGTACCGGCCTGTCGTCGGTCGCGGTGATTCTGGCGGCGACATTCTGGACGTGGTTGTGGGGACCGGTCGGCCTGCTGCTGTCGACCCCGTTGACCGTCTGCCTCGTGGTGCTCGGCCGGCACGTGCCGCAACTGCAATTCCTTGACGTGCTGCTTGGCAATGAACCGGCACTCGCGCCGGAGGAGAGCCTTTATCAGCGGCTGCTGGCGAATGATCCCGAGGAGGCCACGGAACAGGCCGAAGAGTTCTCGCGGGAAAAGTCGATCACGGCGTTTTTCGACGAGGTGGCAATCCCGGCGTTGGCGATGGCGCAGGCCGACAGCGACCGCGATGCGATGACTGTTGAGCGGCGCGCCCGCGTCAGCGCCGGGTTCGCCACCATGCTGGAAAACTTGGCGGAAGACGGGCTGATGGAGCCTGACCCCGGCGAGCCGGAGGCGCAGCCGCGGCGCGGCCCGGTCGTTTGCGTCGCCGGCCGCAACGAGCTCGACGCGGCGGCGGCAGAGCTGCTCCGGCACCTGCTGCAATCGCACGGCCAGCCGGCGAGCGTATTACCGCCGGAAACGCTCTCCGCCGATAACCCAAACCGCGTCGCGCTCAGAGAGGCCTCCATCGTCTGCCTGTCGCTGCTCAGTACCAGCTCGGCGGCGCGGGCCCGCTACTTGGTGCGCCGCTTGCGCCGCCGTGCCCGCGGGGCGCGGCTGGTGGTGGGGTTTTGGGGACAGAGCCCGACCAGCTTGTCGATCGCCGAGCTGACCGCGGCGACCGCGGCCGATGCCGTCGTAACCTCGGTCAGCGATGCGGTCGCCGAGATCGAAACGTCGCTTCGCGACGGCGAAGCCGGAGCCGGCCAGGCGATGCTGTCGGCCGAACCGGGTGCGCGCCTCGCCGATCAACCGGCATGAATCAGCCTCGCTCAAGGCGTTTGTTGCGACTGCCTGTTGTAACTTTTCGGCCAAACAGGATTGAACTCGCAAGTCGAGGTGTTGCGCATGTTGATGAAGAGTTTGCGCAATGCATCGAAATGACCGAGCGCTGACCGCCGCGCAGCGCGACCGGCTGGTCGAGATTTACGACCGGCTGCTCGAGCTTTACGTCGCGCGCGAAGAGGCCGCCAATGAGGGCGATTACCTGCGGGTCGAAGACTTGCAGCGGGAAATCGACACCTTGCTGCGCACAAAATCAGCGATCAAGAACTGGGCTGTGCTCGGTTCCGCCTAAAGCCGCGACCGGAATGGGAATGACCGCGATCGCGGCGGCCGGCCGTCGCGTGAGCCTCCGGTAAACGTTGATCTGCCGCATAGGGCGCAACCAGGCGCCGTCCGAGACGCCCGACGATGATAAGCGAATTGCCCGAAGGTCAGCGGCCCTTCAACTGCGGTTTGCGGCGCTCGCGCCAGGCTTGGTGCGCTTCCTTTTTGTCCTCGGTCATCTCGAGCGCCATGAAGCGGTAGAGATCGGCGTTGGCGGCCTCGCGCAGCGGCGCGTCGAGACCGAAATTGACCGCCTCTTTGGCAAGCCGTGCCGCCAATGGCGGCAACCCGGCGATATGCTCGGCGACCTGCATCGCCTGCGGCATCAGCTCCGGGTGCGGCACCAGCCATTGCGCGAGCCCGACGCGATAGGCTTCGTCCGCCCTTAGCGGAAACCCCATCGCGACCTTCATCGCCTGCCCCTTGCCGATCCAGCGGGCGAGGCGGACGGTGCCGCCCTGCGCCGGCAATATGCCGAGCCCGACCTGCGGCAGACGCCATTCGGCCCGCTCGGAGGCGACGATCAGATCGCAGCAATAGGTGACGATGCAGCCGATGCCGACGGCATAGCCGTTGACCGCGGCAATCAAAGGCTTGGCAAAATCCTGCAGCAGGTTCATCGCCTGGAAGCGCCGCCGCCGCGGCAGGCTCTCGATGAAATCGGCCGCCGAGTCGGTGGTATGGGTCTTCGGGTTCTTCAGATCGGCGCCGGCGCTAAACGCGCCGCCGGCATCGTCGCCGGTCAGCACCACAACCCGGATGTCGCGATCGTCCTCAAGCTGTGGCAGCAGCTCCTTGAGGCCGTCATTGTAATCTTCACCCCAGGCATTTCGGGCATGCGGCCGCGACAGGGTGATGACCCCCACCGTCCCGCGCTTGTCGAACAGAAGCGGCATGGCGATCTGTCCTCACGACGCTTGTTGATACTGCATTTCGGTCGAGATCTCTTTGTTTGTGTAGTCGGGCAGCATCAAGGTCGCGGCGATGCTGATGACGGCGCAAACACAGACGTAGATACCGATCGGAAACGTCGAATTGTAGGTGGCGAACAGCCAGGTGGAGATGAACGGCGCCGGGCCGCCGGCGATGATCGAAGCGAGCTGGTACCCGATCGAGGCGCCGCTGTAGCGCAGCCGCGGCGGGAACGCCTCGGCGATCAATGCCGCCTCCGGCCCGTACATCGTCATCACCGGGATGAACGACAGCGCCACGGCGAGGAACATCAGCCACGGGACGCGGGTGTCGAGCATCGCGAAATAGGCGAAGGTGAAGATCGCGACGGAGATGCAGCCGACGATATACATCTGCCGCCGGCCGATCACGTCCGACAGCCAGCCCGCCACCGTTACCCAGCAGAAGCCGAGGAAGGTCGTCGCGATCAAGCCGCCGAGCAGCAGGTTGCGCGAGGCGTGCAGTACCTGCGTCCCGTAGGTGAAGATGAAGGCGTTGAAGATATAGCCGGGCGACTGCTCGGCCAAACGCAGCAGCGCGGTCAGCGCGATCTCCTTGGGCTGACGCCGCAGCACTTCGAGGGTTGGCGCCCGCTCGACCCGGTTCTCGGCCAGCACGCGCTGAAACACGGGCGTTTCAAGAATGCCGAGGCGAATCCACAGCCCCACCGCGACCATGACGATGCTGAGCAGGAACGGCACGCGCCATCCCCAGGTGAAGAACTGGTCGCCGGAAATCTCGCTGAAGATGAGGACCGCGACATTGGCGAGGAACAGCCCGGCCGGTGCCCCGAATTGCGGCCAGGACGCGATAAAGCCGCGGTTCTTGTTGCTGCGCGCCCACTCCATCGCGAGCAGCACCGAGCCGCCCCATTCGCCGCCGACGCCGATGCCCTGGATCAGGCGCAGCAAGGTCAGGATCACCGCCCCCCAGATGCCGATCATGTCATAACCGGGGACAAGACCGACTGCGGCGGTGGCAATGCCGGTCATCAGCAAGGTTACGATCAACGTCGCCTTGCGGCCGATCCGGTCGCCGTAATGGCCGAAAATCGCCGCCCCGATAGGCCGGGCAATAAAGCCGATGAAGAACACGCCAAACGCCTTCAGCGTGTCGATCATCGGGTCGCCGCCGGCAAAGAACACCTTGCCGAAGACGAGGCCGGTCATCGTGCTGTAGATCAGAAAATCGTACCATTCGATCGTGGTGCCGACCGTGCTGGCAATGACCGCCCGCCGCAGATGCGCGCGATGTTCGGCCTCCGACAGAGAAGCGACAACGTCAGGTCCTGCGGACGCGATGGTCATTCCGGGTTCCTCCCAAGCTCAGTCGTTTTGAGTTGTTTCGGGAAGGATACCAGAACTGGCGGGCCTGCATAGCAGGACCCGGCACAGCGCGGGCGCCGGCGTGCGCAGGACCCGGCACGGCAGGGAGAGGACTTCGGCGACTCCGGTCACCAGATTCCTGGCGCGATCAAATCACCCCGGATTCGCGAAGTTCGGCGATTTCCTCGGCCGAAAGGCCGAGCCAGTCGCCGTACACCTCGGCGTTGTGCTGGCCGAGCTTGGGGCTCGGCACGGCGGCGACCGGATCGGCTCCGTGGAAGCGCAAAGCCGATGTAGGCACCGTAATCGGGCCGATCTCGTCGTGATCGATTTCGGCCAGAAAGCCGCGTTCGTGCATATGGCGGTCGCGCATCACCTCGCCGACATCGCGCACCGGTGCCAACGGGATGCGGTGGCGCTTGGCGATCGCGAAGATTTCCATCTTGCCGAGCGTGCGGGTCCAGCCCGCGATCACCGCGTCGGTCTCGTCGCGGTGCGCGACGCGTGCGGCAGGGCTCGAAAAGCGCGGGTCGTCGCGCAATTCCTCGCGGCCCATCGCCTGCAACAGGCTGTGCCAGTGCTCCTCGACCGCAAGGTTCATCGCGACGTAACCGTCATTCGCCGGATAAACGTTGATCGGCACGCGGCCGTGGCTGGAATTGCCGGTGCGCGGCGGCACCTTGCCGGTCTGCCAATAGGCTTCGAGCTGCGAGGTCAGCGTCGGGTAGGCCGCCTCCTGCATCGCCACCTCGACCAGCCGCCCCTGCCCGGTGCGCTCGCGCTCGAACAGTGCCGTGACCACGGCGGCATAGAGGTGGATGCCGGACAGGAAATCGACGATCGCCGGGCCGGCCTTGAGCGGCGGTCCGTCGGGGAAACCGGTGGTGCTGATCAGACCGGAAACGGCCTGGATCGTCAGATCCATCGCGAGGTTGTCGCGATCCGGTCCGGACAGCCCGTAGCCGGAGCCCGAGGCATAGATCAGCCGCGGGTTGATCTCGTGCAATGCCTGCCAGCCGACGCCGAGGCGGTCCATGACGCCCGGCGCGAAATTTTCCAGCAGCACGTCGCCCTTCTCGGCCATGCGGAACAGCAAGGCGCGGCCGCGGTCGTGCTTCAGATTCAGCGTGATCGCGCGCTTGCTCGAATTCAGCATCGCGATCGGGAAGGTCGTGCTCTTGCCCGGCGGTGCGCGCCGGCGCAGCGGCTCGCCGTGCGGCGGCTCGATCTTGATCACGTCGGCCCCGGCCTGGGCCATCAGCAGGGTTGCGTAGGGACCCTGATAGACCTGGCCGAAATCGAGGATCGTGACGCCGGCCAGCGGCCGGTTGGCGCGCGCGTCGCTCATCAGCCGTGATGCCCCGGTTCGACCGAACCGTCCGGCGGGCACCCCCGACCCCCGCGGGTCAAGCCGGCAAATGCCGCGAAAGAAAGCCGGCGGCCGCCCATTGTTGCCTATCGCCCCTTGAACCGACCCGGCGGACGCTTTTCGGCGAAGGCGCGGGCGGCCTCCTGGAAATCCTCCGACAGATAAAGCTTGAACGGGGTTGCCATGAATTGCGCCTCGCGGGTCAGGCGCTCGAGATACCAGCGCCGCGTCCGCACCGTCGTGCGCACGCTCAATGGCGGGTTCTTGGCAACCTGCAGCGCCAGCTCGCGCGCCACATCGAGGTGCTTGCCCTCGGGCGCCAGCCGATTGAAGACGCCGGCCTTGAACCCCTCCTCGGCGGTGAAGAACCGCCCGGTCAGGGCGATCTCGTCGCCGAACGCGCCGGCGCCGCGGAAATGGAACAAGGCCCAATAGCGCGACGCGCCGAGCCCGCGCGAGGTCTCGGTCAATTGCAGCCGGGTCCCTTCGGCGGCGACGATCAGGTCGCATTCCAGGGTCAGGCCGAGCGCCAGCCCAAGCACATAGCCGTGCACCGCCGCGATGACCGGCTTCCAGTTGACCGAGCGCGTCAGCAGGTCGGCCGAGTTCGTGCCCCAGCCCTGCGGTCCGCCGAGGCGCTCAAACTCGTCGCGGCTGCGCAACTGCCGCTGATGCACGTCGGCGCCGCTGGAGAAGGCGCGTCCCTGGCCGCACAGGATCGCAACCTCGGCCTCGGGGTCGAGATCGAACCGGCGCAGCGCCTCCGCCAGCTGCTGGACCACCTCGTCGCTGACCGCATTGAGACGGTCCGGGCGGTTCAGCGTGATCGTCGCCACGCGGTCCTCGCAGGCATAAAGCACAAGTTCGTGGTCAGCCGAGCCCGCCATGGCTTCCTCCCGAGGTTGACGGGAAGCTTGCCGGGCGACCCGATCCGATGTCAACGCCGGCCTGACCGTGTCCGCGGCGCTCTCTAGCCTTCAGCGAGTCCGCGTGTCAGGATGTTCGACCAACGCGCTATAGGCACAATCGAAGCGAAAGCAAGAACATGAACAGGAACACCACGGCTCCGGCGCTGCTTCTGTCCCGCCGCACCCTGGCGGGGGCGATGGCGCTCGCGCTGGTGCTGCTGGCCTCGGGGGCGGCCCGCGCGGCCGAGCCGATCACGATCGGCTTCGGCATGGCCTTGACCGGCGGCCTCGCGGCGATCGGCAAATCGGCGCTGCTGGCGATGCAGATCTGGGAGAAAGACATCAATGCCAAAGGTGGCCTGTTGGGCCGCCCGGTGAAGCTGGTCTATTACGACGACCAGAGCAACCCGCCGACCGTGCCCGGCCTTTATACGAAGCTGATCGATGTCGACAAGGTCGACATCGTGGTCTCGGGCTACGCCACCAATATGATCGCGCCGGCGATGCCGGTCATCATCCAGCACGACCGGCTGTTTCTTGGCCTGTTCGGGCTCGCGGTCAACACCGAGTTCCATTACCCCAAATACTTCTCGATGCTGCCGGCCGGGCCCGACCCGAAACACGCCTTTGCCCAGCCGTTCTTCGACGTCGCCCTCGCCGGCGACCCCAAACCCAAGACCCTGGCGATCGTCGCGGCCGACGCCGAATACCCGAAAAATGCCTCCGAAGGGGCGCGCGACATCGCCAAATCCGCGGGGTTGCAGATCGTTTACGACAAGAGCTATCCGCCATCGACCACCGACTACACGCCGATCGTCCGCGCCGTGCAGGCGACCAGCCCCGACATGGTGTTCGTCGCGTCCTATCCGCCCGATTCGGTCGGCATGGTGCGCGCGATCAACGAGACCGGGTTCAAGACCCGCTATATCGGCGGCGGCATGGTCGGATTGCAGATCACCTCAATCAAGCAGCAGCTCGGCCCGGCGATCAACGGCATCATCGATTATGACTGGTGGATTCCGTCCCCGGCTCTGCAATTTCCGGGGGTCATGGATTTCCTGAAGACCTACCAGGAGCAGGCGGCGAGCGCCGGCGTCGATCCCTTGGGATGGTACCTGCCGCCCTTCGCCTATGCCAACATGCAGGTGCTCGCCCAGGCGATCGAAGGGGCCAAGACCCTCGACCAGGGCAAGCTCGCCGACTACATCCGCGGCAACAGCTTTAAGACCATCGTCGGCGATATCGCCTACGGCACCGATGGCGAGTGGTCGAAGCCGCGCGTCCTTGAGGTGCAGTTTCAGGGCATCAAAGGCAACAGCCTCGACCAGTTCAAGGACATCAAAACCGAGGCCATCCTCGAACCCATCGAATACCGCACCGGGCAAGTGATCGCACCCTATTCGGCCGGGCAGAAATAATAATAGCCCGATAAGGCGACCTGTGGTTCCCCACCTGGGCGCCCCCGCTTTCGAGGCGATCAGGGAACCAATTGCGCTGGAGTAAACGCAGGTGCGTCCTTCGAGACGCGCCGCAAGCGGCGCTCCTCAGAGTCCGACTCGAAATGAATCAAGGTCGGTCAGGCTCTTGCGAGACGGCGGGTGAGGAGG
>Ga0213875_10000422_pt1 | contig 37067 bp, 30 predicted proteins | sample BarmaccomBMRX_R8_FD_160105 | JGI IMG/M metagenome (GOLD analysis project Ga0213875, IMG submission 160105) | Root-associated microbial communities from Barbacenia macrantha in rupestrian grasslands, the National Park of Serra do Cipo, Brazil - RX_R8 | ecosystem: Host-associated > Plants > Roots...
GGCCGCGACCGCGCCGGTGTAGCCGACCGCCAGGTCGATCTCACCGAGCAGCAGCACGAACACTTCGGCCATGCCCAGGATGATGTAGGGCGCACCCTGGATCAGCAGGTTGACCAGGTTCCCGGGCGACAGGAACAGCGAGTTCCGGGCCTGGAAGTAGATGACGATGGCGACCAGGCCGATGAGGACCGGGAGCGCCCCGCTCTCGCCGCTGCGGATCCGCCGGACCTGGATCCGGGCGTACTCGCCGAGCGAGTTGGCGATCACCTCGGGCGCCGAGGTGGCGACCTGGGCCGCGACCTCGTCGCCGTGCTCGGGGGTATCAGGTGTCTCGGGTGACGGCTGGTGAGTTTCGGTACTCACGATGCCTCCCCTGCGTGCTGGCCCACCCGTGGGTGGGTCCGGTCCGAACGGCCGGTGGTCATGAGCTCCACGATCGACGCCGTGTCGAGCTCGGAGGCCGACTCCACCGCCGCCATCGTGCCGAGGTACAGCACCGCGATGCGGTCGGAGACGCTCATCACGTCGGTCAGGTTGTGCGAGACGACCAGGACCGCGATGCCGCGGCTGGACAGCGTCTTGATCAGGTCGAGGACGACCTTGGTCTGGGTCACGCCCAGGGCCGCGGTCGGCTCGTCCATGATCACCAGCTGGGCGTTCTGCATGACCGCGCGGGCCACCGCGACCGCCTGGCGCTGGCCGCCGGACAGCGAGCCGACCGGCTGGCGGATCGAGCGGACCGTCACCACCGACAGGTCGGACAGCGTCTTCTTGGCCTCGAGCTCCATGTGGATCTCGTCCAGCTGGCCGCGCTTGAGTTCCTCGCGGCCGAGGAACATGTTCTGCACGATGTCCAGGTTGTCGCACAGGGCGAGGTCCTGGTAGACGGTGGCGATCCCGAGGTCGGTGGCCGCCTTCGGGCTGTGCAGGCTGACCGGCTTGCCCTGCCAGTAGATCTGCCCGCCGTCCGGCTGCCAGATCCCCGAGATCGTCTTGATCAGGGTCGACTTACCCGCGCCGTTGTCGCCGACCAGGGCGGTCACCTGGCCGGCGGGGAGGGTCAGGTTGATGTCGTTGAGCGCCCGGACCGGGCCGAAGTTCTTCCCGACCTCGCGCAGTTCGAGCAGCGGTGTGTCATCGCTGGCGCGCCCAGCCGGGTTGCTGGAGGTCGCCGCAGGGGACGGCGCCCGGCCGCCATTGGCAGGCCGGGCGCCGTCGGCGGCGCTTGGTGTGGTCACCAAACACGTCCGATCTGATGCCGATGATTTGTGATCATCATGGCGTGATGTTGTTGGCCTTGCAGTCCGAAGCGTAGCTACCTGCGCAGAGCTGCTTGGCCGGCACGAACTGGTCCTTGATGACGGTGTCGTTCATGTTGGACGGGGTGACCCACTCCGGCGTCAGCAGGACCGACGGGACCGCCGTCTTGGTCTGCGGGTCGGTGGTGGAGCCGTTGGCCAGCGCGGTCGGCGGCTTGTCGCCGGCCCGCAGGTACATGGCCAGCGAAGCGGCCGCCTGAGCCTCCAGGTAGATCGGCTTGTAGGCGGTACCGCACTGGTAACCGGCCAGGATGTTCTGCAGGCCGACCAGCGTCGCGTCCTGCCCGGTGACCGGGAAGGTCTTGGGCTTGACGCTCAGCGACTGCAGGTAGTGGATGATCGGGGCGGCGTTCTCGTCGTTCGGCACCAGCACCGAGTTGATGGTCTTGTGCGCGGTGTACTGCTGCTGGAACTCGGTCTCGGCCGTGGGCGGGTCCCAGGTACCGGCGGCCGAGCCGACCTGCTTCCAGCCGCCGCCACTGGCGAACTTCGACGCCAGCACGGCGTCGTAGCCCTGGGCGAACAGGGTGGCGTTGTTGTCGGTCGGGGCGCCCTTCATCACCAGCACCTGCGGGCTCTTGACGCCCCAGGCGGTGACGCAGCTCTCCAGGCCCTGCCCGATCAGGGTGCCGACCTGGACGTTGTTGAAGCTGACGTAGTAGCTGCGGCTACCACCGACGGTCAGCCGGTCGTAGTCGATCACCGAGACGCCGTGCTGCTTGGCGTAGGACTCGATCTTGGCGCCGACACCGGCGTCGAGCGGGTCCATGACCAGGACGGTGGCGCCCTTGGTGATGTCTTCCTGGGCGTCGGTGAACTCGGTGGTGTCACTGCCCTGGGCGTTCTGCACCGAGAACTGCGACGAGGTCAGGCCCGCCGTGCTCAGCGCCTTGCTCAGGTACGGGGCGTCGAACTCGGTGTACCGGGCGGACGAGACCGTGTCCGGCAGGATGACGCCGACGCTGCCCTTGCCCTTGGACGCGAGCGGCTTGAGCGTCGCCATGGCCGAGAAGTCACGCGTGAACGACGACGTCGAGATGCTCGGCGTGCCGCTCGAGGAACCGCCGCTGGAGGCGGAGCTGCTGGACGAAGGCGAGCTGCCGCCGCCGCTGCTGCTGCAGGCCGCGAGGGCAACACCGGCGGTCACGGCGAGCGCCGATGTCCAGCTGATTCTGGTCATCAAATTCAAAGGATCACCTCAAGTGTCTGCGGGGACCGCGGACGAAAGACATGCATCTATGCGGTCTTCCGTGCAGGAAACCGCCGCGGCCTCAGCTTTTGACGGAAACCTTAGAACGCGGGGAATTAACGGGGCCTTAACATCGCCGCCGCGTCGTAAAAATACTGTGAACAAGGCCGGCCGCAAGCCGCCCGCAACCGGCTACTCCGGGGCGAAACGGTAGCCCGCGCGGGGCTGGGTGAGGATGAGCGGCTCGCCGCCCTCGGTCTCCAGCTTGGCGCGCAGTCGCCGCACGTAGACCCGCACGTACTCGGTCTCGGTCTCGTAACCCAGACCCCACACCCGCCGCAGCAGATGGGCGTGGGTGAGCAGCTTGCCCCGGTTGGTGGCCAGCTCCCGCAGCAGCGCGAACTCGGTCGGGGTGAGGTGGACCGGCTGGCCCAGCCGGTGCACCTGCTGGCGGGCCAGGTCGATGGTGATGTCGCCCGCCACGATGACCGGCGCCTGCGGCTCGGGCAGCACCGCCGGGCGGGTCCGGCGCAGCGTGGCGGTGATCCGGGCCAGCAGCTCCTCGATGCTGAACGGCTTGGTCAGGTAGTCGTCGGCCCCCATGTTGAGCGCGGTCACCTTGTCCCGCTCGCCGCCGCGGGCCGACACCACGATGATGCCGACCAGCGAGCGCTCGCGGATCTGGCGGCACAGCTCGAACCCGTCCGCCTCCGGCAGCATCAGGTCCAGCAGCACGATGTCGGGGTCCTCGGTCTCCAGCAGCTTGAGCACCCGCATGCCGTCCTGGGAGACCACGGTGTCGAACCCGCGCACGGCCAGGTTGGACCGGATCAGGTCGACGATGTTGGGGTCGTCCTCCACCACCAGGACACGGGTGTTAGCGGCCGGGTCAGCCATCATGCTCCTCTTCCGGACGGGCCAGCTGAGACAGGGCCGCGGCCGGGGCGCCGGGCACCAGCGCCAGCACGGCCGGGCCGGCGTCGCCGGGATCCTCCTGGGCGTCGGCCGGCAGGTAGACCCGGAACTCGGTGCCCTGCTCCAGCCGCCGCAGCTCGATCCGGCCCTGATGGGCGTCGACGATGCCCTGGGTGATGGACAGGCCGAGCCCGGCCCCGCCGGTCCGGGTCCGGCGCCGCCGCCCGGCCTCGAACGGCGCCACCGCCAGCTCGTCGGGGATCCCGGCGCCGTCGTCGCGCACGCTGATCAGCACCTCGGGCCCGTCCGCCTCGGCGGTGACCCAGACCCGGGTGCCGGGCGGGTTGTGCCCGACCGCGTTGTTGATGAGGTTGACGAAGACCTGCTCCAGCCGGTCGTGGTCGGCCCAGATGACCGGCAGGTCGGGGGCGCAGGAGACGGTGACGGCGGCCCGGCCGGCCGGGGTCAGGCAGGCCACCGCCGCCTGCACCACCAGCGGCAGGTCACACCAGTCGGGCTGCAGCCGCATCAGCCCCGACTCGATGGTGGAGAAGTCGAGCAGGTCATCCACCAGCCGCCCGAGCCGGGCCGACTCGGCCGCGATGCGGTCCAGGAACCGGTCCTGCGAGCTGCGGTCCCAGGTCACGTCGGTCTGCATCAGGCTCGAGGCGTAACCGCGGATGGCGGTGAGGGGGGTGCGCAGCTCGTGGCTGAGCCGGGACAGGAAGTCCCGCTGCAGCTCACCGGACCGCCGCAGGGCGGCCGCCTCGGCGTGCGCCAGCCCCGCCTCTTCCCGGTCGAGGGCCAGCCGCAGCGAGTGGGCGGCGTCTTCCATCAGCGCGATCTCTTCGTGGGCGGCCTTCGCGCTGGGCTGCTTCCAGCTGGCCAGCAGCACGGCCGGCCCGTTGGCGGCGGTGAACGCGACCAGCCGGACCCGGCGGCCCTGGCCGCTGGTGAGCTCGCGCGGCGCCCCGTCCGGGTACGCGGCCAGCACCTTCTCGGCCGCCTCATGCAGCCCCGGCGAGGCGTCGGCGGCGTCGCGGCCAGGACCGGCGAACGCCCGCCACTCCAGCGCGCCGTCCATGTGGGTGGCCAGCGCCACCTCGTCCGCCTGCAGGCCCCGGCGCAGCGCCTGGGCGGCGATGACCAGGCCGTCGGCCACCCGGGCGGGGCCGGCCAGGTTCTCCAGGATCTCCCGGATCGTCTCCAGCACCCGGTTGCGGGCGGTGGCCTGCTCCAGCAGCCGGTCACGCTCGATCGCGCTGGCCGCGTAGCCGGCGTAAAGGGTGACCAGCTGCAGCTCGTGGCGGTGAGGCATGCCCGCCTCGGGCCGGAACACGGTGATGATGCCGGACAGGCCGCCCGGGCCGACCACCGGCACCGACCAGGAGCTGGCCGCCCCGGCCAGCTCGGCCAGCGTCCGGAACCCGGTCCAGGCCGTGCTGGACCGCACGTCGGCCTCGATGACCGGCTTCTGGGTGGCGGCCGCGAGGCCGACCGGGCCGCCCGGCAGGCCGAACGGCAGCTGCGCCCAGTCGGTCAGCTGGCCGGCCGTGAACCCGAGCGAGGCGGCCAGCACCAGCGCCTGGTCCGGGCCGCCGGGGCCGCCCGCCGCGCCCTGGTCGGAGACCAGGTGGATGGACAGCTGCTCGGTGCCGAGGGCGGCCCCGAGGGCGGACATGATCAGCGACAGGCTGGACGAGGCGTCGGCCGACACCAGCCGGTCGGCCAGCCCGTGCAGCCGGGTCAGCTGGCGGCGGGCCGAGGAGTCGACCGGCTGGCCGGACAGCAGCGCCACCACGTCGTCCGGGTGGGTGCTGACCGGGTCGAGGTCGGCCACGATGCGGCCCTGCCGGAGCACCACGATGCGATCGGCCAGCCGGAACATCTGGTCGATGTCGTGGCAGGCCAGCAGGATCGTGGTGCCCTTCTCCCGGAGCCCGGCGATCAGCTCCTCGACCTGGGCCGCCTCCATCACGCCGAGCGAGGAGGTGGGCTCGTCGAGGGCCAGCAGCCGGGGCTTGTGCCCCATCGCCCGGGCCACCGCCACCAGCTGGCGCTGCCCGCCCGACAGCGCGCTGACCCGCCGGGTGGTGTCCTTGATGGGGATGCCCAGGCTGTCCAGCAGCGTGGCCGCGGTCCGGTGGAAGCGGCTCTCGGAGAACATCATCCGCCGGGTCTCCCGGCCCAGCAGCACGTTGGCGGCGACGTCGAGGTTCTCGCACAGGGCCAGGTCCTGCCAGACCACGGCCACGCCCTCGCGGGCGGCGGCGGCCGGGTCGGGGGCGATCCGGCGGCCGGAGATCCAGACCTCGCCCTGGCTGGGGGTGATGTCACCGGCGATGCAGCGCACCAGCGTGGTCTTGCCCGCGCCGTTCTCACCGGCCAGCGCGATCAGCTCGCCCGGGCGCACGGTCAGGTTCACGCCGTCCAGGGCCTGCACGGTGCCGAACCGGACGGACAGTCCGGACACCGACAGCAGCGGCGTTACCGCTGCCGGGGCCAACTCCGACGCTGCGACCATTCACTCATTGTGTGGCAGCGCGGCCAGTGGTCCAACCCGGGGCGCTATCGTTTCCGTCGAAGGCCCGCGCTGAACCGCACAGGAAGGCCAGGACGGTGCGATGAACGACACTGGGCGCACCGGACCCGCCCCTCAGCAGCCCGGCGCCGCGCTGTTCCCCGGCCCGGGCGAGATGGCCCGCCGGATGCGCGACTACCCGTGGCCGCGGTCCGGCCTGGGCGACCCGCACGACTGGCCCGCCAGCCTCCGCACCGCCGTCCGGATCTGCCTCACCTCCCGGTTCCCGATGATCGTGTGGTGGGGCGAGCAGCTGCAGTTCTTCTACAACGACGCCTACCAGCCGCTGCTCGGCAGCAAGCACCCGGCCCTGGGCAAGCCGGGCGAGTCGGTCTGGTCGGAGATCTGGGACATCATCGGGCCGATGCTCGACTCGGTGAGGGCCAGCGGGCAGGCCACCTGGTCCGAGGACCTGCTGTTGCCGATGAACCGGCACGGCTACTGGGAAGAGACCTACTGGACCTACTCCTACAGCCCGCTGCACGACGACAGTGGCGTCGTCCGCGGGGTGTTCACCGCGGTCAGCGACACCACCCTGCGGGTGGTGGGCGAGCGGCGGCTGGCGGCCCTGCAGGACCTGGGGGCGCTGGCCGGCCGGGCCCGCGGCGCCGCCGAGGCGGCCCAGCTGGTGGCCCGGGCGCTGGCGGGGGCGGCCGCCGACGTCCCGTTCGCCGCCATCTACCTGCGTAAGCCCGGTACCGAGGAGCTGATGCTGACCGCCACCAGCCCGCCCGGCACCGCCCCCGCCCCGCGGCCCGGCGGCCCCGGCGGCTGGCCGGTGGCCGACGTGCTGCGCACCGGCGAGCCGGCCACCGTGTCCGACGTGGCCGCCCGGTTCGCGGGCCTGCCGTCGGGCGGCTGGGAGACCTCGCCCGCTCAGGCGGTGGTGCTGCCGCTGCCGGGCGAGGCGGGCGGCCCCGCGACCGGGGTGATGGTGCTGGCGGCCAGCGCCGGCCGGGCGCTCGACGACGCCTACCGGTCGTTCCTGGGCCTGGTCGCCCAGCAGACGGCCGCGCTGGTCAACGGCGCCCAGGCCTATCAGGTCCAGCAGCGCCGGGCCGAGGAGCTGACCGAGCTGGACCGGGCCAAGACGGCCTTCTTCTCCAACATCAGCCACGAGTTCCGCACCCCGCTGACCTTGATCATGGGCCCCGTCGAGGAGCTGCGCGGCCAGCTGGCCGGGGCCGACGCCGGCGTCCGGCAGGAGCTGGAGGTCATCCACCGCAACGGGCTGCGGCTCGGCAAGCTGGTGAACACGCTGCTGGACTTCTCCCGGATCGAGGCGGGCCGGATGCAGGCCCGCTACGAGCCGGTCGACCTGGCCGCGTTCACCGCCGACCTGGCCAGCGTGTTCCGCTCGGCGGTGGAGCGGGCGAGCGTGACCTACCGGGTCGACTGCCCGGAGCTGCCGCAGCTGGTCTACGTCGACCAGGAGATGTGGGAAAAGGTCGTCCTCAACCTGCTCAGCAACGCGCTCAAGTTCACGTTCGAGGGCACGATCAGCGTCACCCTGCGGGCCGACGGCGACACCGCGGTGCTGCGGATCGCCGACACCGGGATCGGGGTGGCGGCGGCCGAGATGCCGCGCCTGTTCGAGCGGTTCCACCGCATCCCCAGCGCCCGGTCCCGGTCCAACGAGGGCAGCGGCATCGGCCTGGCGCTGGTCCGGGAGCTGGTCAGCCTGCACGGCGGCACGATCCGGGCCGACAGCACCGAGGGGGCCGGGACCGAGTTCACCATCCGGCTGCCGTTCGGCCGCGACCACCTGCCCCCGGCCCACGTGGCCGACGCGACCCCGGCGGGCCTGGTCTCCTCGGCGGGCACGGTGTCGGCGGCGGCCGACCCGTTCCTGGCCGAGGCGCTGCGCTGGCTGCCGGAGGCCGGGTCGGCGACCGGCCCGCTGCCGGTCCTGGCCGCCGCCGGCCCGGCCGTCGCCGCCGCCGAACCGCCCGGCGACGGCGAGCCCACCCGGGTGCTGCTGGCCGACGACAACGCCGACATGCGCGAGTACCTGCAGCGTCTGCTGGGGGCCCGGTACCAGGTGACCGCGGTCGCGGACGGGCTGGCCGCCCTCGACGCCGTCCACGCGGACGCCCCCGACCTGGTCATCAGCGACGTGATGATGCCCGGCCTGGACGGCCTCGGGCTGGTGGCGGCGCTGCGCTCGGACCCGCGCACGGCCGACGTGCCGGTGCTGCTGCTGTCGGCCCGGGCCGGGCAGGAAGCGGCGGTCGAGGGCCTCGGGGCCGGCGCCGACGACTACCTGGTCAAGCCGTTCTCGGCCGCCGAGCTGCTGGCCCGGGTGCGGGCCAACGTGGAGCTGTCGCGGCTGCGCACCCATCACGCCCGCTGGCGGTCGGCCCTGATCGACTCGCTGCACGAGGCGTTCTTCGTGTGCGACGAGACCGGCGCGGTGGTCGAGATCAACGCCGCCTTCACCGACACCCTCGGCTACGGCCCCGAGGGCCTGCCGTACCCGGCCGAGCACGTGTGGTGGCCGCAGGCGGACAACGACCCCGAGGGTCACCGCCAGGTCGCGGCCGCGTTCGGCGAGCTGATGGGGCAGAGCCGGGGCAGCTTCACCGCCCCGGTCACCCACCGGGACGGGCACCGGCTGTGGGTGGCGGCCAGCTTCAACGAGGTGGCCGATCCCGACACCGGCCGCCGGATGGTGGTCGGCACCCTGCGCGACATCACCGCCGAGCACTACGCCGGCCAGCGCGAGGCGGCGCTGGCCGCGATGGGCCTGCTGCTGTCCCGGGCCACCAGCTTGCCGCAGGCCCTGCAGGGCGCCCTGAACGAGCTCCGGCGGCTCTGGCAGGCCCGCCGGGCCCTGGCCGTGACCTGGGCCGACGGCGAACCGCCGACGGTCATGGCGACCGGCCCCGAGCGCGCCTGGAGCGACCTGCCGGGCCCGCTCCAGCAAGCGCTCGCCCGCCTCCGGCCGGGGCCGTTGCTGACCCCGGCCGACGGCGACGGCGGCGACGGCCCGGGCGTCGGGATCACCGTGGACCATCCGCTCGGCCTGCTGGCGGTCTGGATCGACCTGGACCCGGCCCGCCCGTTCACCGCCGAGGACCGCGCGCTGCTGGCGCTGCTGGGCGGCTACCTGGGCCAGGCCCTGCACCGGGTGTACCAGAGCGAGCAGCAGCGGGAGACGGCGCTGGTGCTGCAGCGGGCCATCCTCGGGCCGCCCCGGCTGCCGGCCGGGTTCGCGGCCCGCTACGAGCCCGCCAGCCGCCCGCTCGAGGTCGGCGGCGACTGGTTCGACATCGTCGAGCTGCCGGACGGCCGGACCGGCATCGTGGTCGGCGACTGCGTCGGGCACGGGCTGGAGGCCGCCACCGTGATGGGCCAGCTGCGCAGCGCCTGCCGGGCGCTGCTGCTGCAGGAGGCGAGCGCCGCCCAGACCCTGAGCGCGATGGACCGGTTCGCGGCGATGATCCCCGGGGCGATCTGCAGCACCGTGTTCTGCGGCATCCTCGACGCCGAGGCCGGCCGGCTGACCTACAGCAGCGCCGGTCATCCGCCCGGGATCCTGGCCCACCCGGACGGCCGGATCCAGCTGCTGGGCGGCGGCCGGTCGTTCCCGCTGGCGGTCCGCCCGGCCATCACCCGGACCGAGGCCAGCTGCTCGGTCCCCGCCCGGGCCACCCTCCTGCTGTACACCGACGGCCTGGTCGAGCGGCGCCGCCGGTCGCTCAACACGGGCATCGCCGAAGCCGGGTCGGCCGTGCTGGCGGGCCACGGCCGCACCGTCGAGGAGCTGGCGGACGGGCTGATGAGCACGCTGGCCCCGGACGGCGGCTACGAGGACGACGTGGCGCTGGTGCTCTACCGGCACCCGGCCCCGCTCGAGCTGGACTTCGCGGCCGACTCGGCCCAGCTGGCCCCGGTCCGGAGGGCTCTGCGCGACTGGCTGGCCCGGTGCGACCTCAGCCAGCGGGCGGCCCAGGACGTGCTGGTGGCGGCGGGCGAGGCCTGCGCCAACGCGGTCGAGCACGGCCACCGCGACGCGCCCGGCCAGCCGGTCCGGCTGCGCGCGGCCGTCACCGCCAGCCAGCTCCGGCTGACCGTCGCCGACAGCGGCCGCTGGAAGGCCGCTCAGCCGGGCGCCAACCCGCACCGCGGCCACGGCATCCCGCTGATGAAGGCGCTCATGCAGCGGGTAACCATCGAGCCGGACGCGACCGGCACCACCGTCGACATGCAGCTCAGGATCACTACATGACCACACCGCTGACCCTGTCCACCAGCCGGCGGCCGGACGGCAGCCTGGTGCTGACCGCCGACGGCGAGATCGACATGAGCAACGCCAGCCAGCTCGGGGACGCGCTGGTCCAGGCGGGCACCGGCCCGGTCGTCGTCGACCTGACCGCGGTCGGGTACCTGGACAGCGCCGGCCTGACCGTGCTGTTCAGCCACGCCGACCACATCGAGCTGGTCGCCACCGCGCTGCTGACCCCGGTGCTGACGATTTCCGGATTGACCGAGCTCACCCAGGTACGCCGGGCCGAGCCGAGAGCCCTCTAGTCAGACCCTTTTAAAAATTCTGAAAATGCCGCGGCCGGATCCAGTCCCCGGTCAGTGCGACTCCCGGGTGACCACGTCCCCGCTCGCCCCCCGTAGGAAGTCCAGGTCAGCGCCTTCCTCGGCGCCCTGCACGCTGTTCACGTAGAGCAGCTCCCAGCCGCGCCGGGGCTTGGCGACCGCTTCCGCCATCGCCGCCGCCACCGGCCGGTCCCGCAGCTCGTCCTCGGTCAGCTCCACGTCCACCCGGCGGCCGGGCACGTCGAGCACGATCCAGTCCCCGGTCCGGATCCGGGCCAGCGGACCGCCGGCCGCACCCTCGGGCGAGACGTGCAGCACCACCGTCCCGTAGGCGGTGCCGCTCATCCGCCCGTCGCAGATGCGGACCATGTCGCGGACGCCCTCGCGCACCAGCTTGGCCGGCATCGGCATGTTCGACACCTCGGGCATGCCCGGGTAACCCTTGGGGCCGCAGCCGCGCAGCACCAGTACCGAGTCGGCGTCCACCTCCAGGTCCTCGTCGTCGATCCTTCTGTGCAGGTCCTCGATCGAGTCGAACACCAGGGCCCGGCCCCGGTGCTGCAGCAGGTGGGCCGAGGCGGCCGCCGGCTTGATGACCGCCCCGTTCGGGGCCAGGTTGCCGCGCAGCACGGCGATACCGGCCGCCTCCTGGACCGGCTTGTCCCGGACCGCGATGACCTCGCGGTCCCAGATCTGGGCGTCGTCCAGGTAGTCGGCCAGCGGCCGCCCGGTCATCGTCAGCGCGGACGGGTCGAGCAGGTCCCTGACCTCGCGCAGCACCGAGAGCAGGCCACCCGCCCGGTGGAAGTCCTCCATCAGGAACTGCCCGGCCGGCTGCAGGTTGACCAGCAGCGGCACCTCGGCACCGATGCGGTCGAAGTCGTCCAGCGTCAGCGGGATCCCCAGCCGCCCGGCGATGGCCAGCAGGTGCACGACCGCGTTGGTCGACCCGCCCAGCGCGGCCAGCGCCACGATCGCGTTGTGGAACGAGGCGGCCGACAGCACCTGGCTGGGACGCCGCCCGGACCGCACCATCTCGACCGCCAGCACCCCGGTCGCGTGCGCCTGGGCCAGCAGCCGGCTGTCCGGCGCGGGCAGCCCGGCCGTGCCGGGCAGGGTGGTGCCCAGCACCTCGGACAGCAGCCCCATGGTGGAGGCGGTGCCCATGGTGTTGCAGTGGCCTTTGCTGCGGATCATCGCCGATTCCGAGGCGGTGAAGTCGGCCTGGGACAGCTTGCCGCCGCGCACGTCCTCGCTGAGCCGCCACACGTCGGTCCCGCAGCCCAGCGGCATACCCCGGAACGTGCCGGTCAGCATCGGGCCACCCGGCACCACCACCGCGGGCAGGTCGACCGAGGCCGCCCCCATCAGCAGCGACGGGATGGTCTTGTCACAGCCGCCGAGCAGGACCACGCCGTCGAGCGGGTTGGCCCGGATCATCTCCTCGATGGCCATCGCCGCCATGTTCCGCCACAGCATCGCGGTCGGCCGCAGGTTGGTCTCGCCCAGTCCCACCACCGGCATGTCGAGCGGGACGCCGCCCGCCTCCCAGATCCCGGCCGCGACGTGCTGGCCCACCTCGGTCAGGTGGCGGTTGCAGGGCACCAGGTCGGAGGCGGTGTTGGCGATCGCGATCTGCGGACGGCCCCGGAACGCGGAATCCGGCAGTCCCCGGCGCATCCAGGCCCGGTGCAGGTAGCCGTCCTTGTCGTCGCCGCCGTACCAGCCATCACTGCGCAGACCTGCCATCGTTTCCCTGCTCCCGGGCTGTCGCTCTAATATGCGGAACGCCATGGACGTTACCCCTGCCCCCGAAGCGCGGACCAGGTAGCCCGGCGTGCGCGCGTTCGTCATCACCGGCCCCGGCCAGGCCGGGGTCCGCGACCTCGAGCCCCCCGAGCCCGGCCCCGGCCAGGTCGTGGTCGACGTCGAGCGGGCCGGCGTGTGCGGCACCGACGTCGAGTTCTGGACCGGCCACATGGTGTACCTGCGGACCGGCGAGGCCAGCTACCCGGTCCGGATCGGCCACGAGTGGTGCGGCACGGTGACCGGGGCGGGCGACGAGGCGGGCGCGGCCTGGCTCGGCCAGCGGGTCACCGGCGACACCATGCTCGGGTGCCGCCACTGCCAGCGCTGCCGCAGCGGCCGCCAGCACCTGTGCGCCGACCGCTACGAGATCGGCATCCGCGGCGGCTGGCCCGGCGCCTTGGCGGAGCAGTTGCTCGTCCCGGTCACGGCCCTGCTGCCGCTGCCGGACGAGGCCGGCCCCACCGCCGGCGCCCTGGTCGAGCCGGGCGGCAACGCCCTCCGGGCCGTCCGCGCCACCGGAGTCGCCGAGGGCGTCGCGGCTGGCCGGCGCCTGCTGATCATCGGGCCCGGCACCATCGGCCTGCTGAGCGCCCTGATCGCGCGCGCCCAGGGCGCCGACGTCCACCTGCTCGGCCAGACTGAGCGGTCGCTGCGGTTCGCCCGGTCGCTGGGGTTCGCCCAGACCTGGGTGCACGACACGCTGCCGGACGGGCTGTTCGACGCGATCATCGACGCCTCGACCGGGGCCGACAGCGCCGCCCTGGCCGCATCCCTGATCGAGCCGGGCGGCCGGATCGCGTTCATCGGCCTGTCCTCCGAGCCCAGCCTGCTCGACACCCGCCAGCTGGTCCTCAAGGACGTCACCGCCACCGGCGTGCTGAGCGCCTCCGGCGGCCTGGCCGAAACCATCTCGCTCTACGCCGCCGGCGCGGTCGACCCCACTCCGATCGTCGCCGCCACCGTCGGTTTGGACGAGGCCGCCACCGTCCTCGCGGGCCGCCGCCCTCTGGAGTGGGGCGACGCCCCCAAAGTCCACATCGATCCCAAGCGCTGACGCCCGTCGGGCTAAGGCCCCGGCTGGAGGCGCCCGGCTGAGAGGCCGCCGGGGCTGGTGGGGCGCCGGGGCTGAGCGGTCACCGGACCGAGGCTGCACCGGGCCAATGGGGCGTCGGCTGAGAGGTGCCCAGGGCTGGCGGAACGCGGGGCTGAGAGGCCGCCGTGGCTGGGGAGGCCCGTGGGGCTGACGAGGCTCGCTGGTCACACCACGGCTGGGACCACTGAGCCTGGCGAGGCTGCTGTCGCGCCCCTAGGAATGATCATGGTTTCGGTGGAGCAAAACCGGCGATAATCACCGACTTTGCTCCAGTGAGACCGGGGCTGTTGGGGATGTGACCAGAGTGCCGGGAGAGGCACGCCAAGTACACACTCATGACCGGGTTTGCCCCTTCCGTCGCCATCGCCCGGCGGGGGCTGACAGCCCCATCCCGTCGCCGTCGTCCCGCCAACCGGGAGGGCCAAGTCCCCCGCCATCGCAGAGCCCGAAGTACCCCGCCGGAGTCGCCAATCCCGGGTTTCCTGGGACCACAGCGGCCGGTGTGTCTTCAGGGGCTGGTGACGGGACAGCTGGCTGGAGCTGGGACCTACTCCGCTTCGAGCACGCCCTGCCGCGTCGCCGCCACCGCCTGCCGCGGATCCCCACCCGGCAGCTCCACCGCCAGCCGCTCGAACACCGCCAGGTCGTCACGACCCGGCTCCCGCTGCGCGTACTCCCACAGTGCGTCGATATCGCCGCGGTCCAGCACCGCCTGGCGCAGCGCCGCCACCAGCTCGTCCCGCTCGGCCCGGATCCCCGGCGCATCCGAGCGCGGCAGGAGTGGCGCCTGGCCGGCCGCCAGCGCCGCCCGCAGGTCGCCGCGCCGCAACGCCGTCCGGGCGGTCAGGAAGTCGGCGTCGACGCCGGCCCGCAGGCGGTACGGCTTGGTCCGCATGGCCCGCTCGCCCAGCTGGGTACGCAGCCGGTGGATCTCGGCCCGGGCGGTCACCGGGTTGCCGTCCTCGCCGTACAGGGCCAGCGCCAGCTGCTCGGCCGTCAGCCCGGCCGGGGCCAGCGCCAGCAGGGCCAGCAGCTCGGCCCGGCGCAGGGTGAGCGGCAGCTCGCGGCCGTCGAGGACCGCCGACGGCGTGTCCCGCAGGAACGACAGCGACAGGGCCGGCCGCTGGGTGACGGCGCGGCCGCCCGGCCGCGGCACCCGGAGCAGGTAACCCTCGGACAGCGGCTCGAGCTGGGCCTCGCGCCCGTCGGCCAGCAGCACCGCGTCCGCCCCGGAGCGCAGGTCGACCCGGTCGGGCCACGGCCCGGCGGGCTCGCCCGCCAGCACCCGCCCGGTCGGGGTGACCAGCGCGCCCGCTTCACCCCGGAGGCCAGCCAGGTGCGGCATGTTGCGGGCCCGCAGCTGCTCGTCGCGGACCGCCATCTGGACCCGCAGGTGACTCTCGGCCAGCTCGGCCGTCGCGGTGACCAGGCTGACCACGGCCGGGTGGAAGTCCTGCCGGTAGCCGCTGACGTCGATCGCGCCGATCTGGGTGCCGGTGTCCGGGTCGTGGACCGGGGCGGCCGCGCAGCTCCAGGTCTGGTAGGTCCGCACCAGGTGCTCGGCCGAGTAGATCTGCACCGGGGCGTCGATCGCGAGGGCGGTGCCCATCGCGTTGGTGCCGATCGTGTCCTCGGCCCAGCGGGTGCCCTCGCACAAGCCGACCGGGTCGGCCTGCAGGCACACGTCGACGGCGCCCTCCCGCCACAGGATCGTGCCGTGCGCGTCGGTGACGATCATGATGTGGTGGGAGGCGTCGGCGATGTCGACCAGCATCTTCCGCAGCAGCGGGATCACCGAGGTCAGCGGGTGGGCCGAACGTACGTCGGCCACGTCCTCGGGGGCGTAGACCAGCGGCGGCCGGTAGTCGTCGGGGTCGACGTGGGCGGCCAGCGACCGGCGCCAGGACTCGGCGATCAGCGAGCGTGAGGGAACCCGGGCCCGGCTTCCGCTCAGTTCGGCTTCGTGCGTCTGCTTCAGCATCCGGAACTGCTCACGGGGGTCCGTCGCCAGGCTCTCGGCCGGCCGGGGCCGGACGGGCTTGCCACTCATCTGCGGACTCCGGTGTCTGCGACGGCGCGCCAGGGCGTTACCGCTGCTAGCGGCCCAGCTCTGACGAGCGTAACCCCGGGGCCGGAGGCGGGCAAGAAGTCACAGCGCGACATGCAACGGCTTTGCAACGTCACCCGGCTTACCGTCGGCGGTTAAGTGATGTACAGCACCTGGAGGCCCCACCATGACCAGATACGCGGCTCCTGGAGAAGCCGGCAGCGTCGTCAGCTACCGGCCGCGTTATGACCATTTCATCGGCGGCGAGTACGTACCCCCCGCCAGCGGCAAGTACTTTGAGAACCCGACCCCGGTGACCGGCCAGACCTTCACCGAGATCGCCCGGGGCACGGCCGACGACGTCGACCGCGCGGTCGCCGCCGCCGAGGGCGCCAGCGCCGCCTGGGGCCGGACGTCGGCCGGTGAGCGCGCCAGCATCCTCAACAAGATCGCCGACCGGATCGAGCAGAACCTCGAGATGATCGCGGTCGCCGAGTCCTGGGAGAACGGCAAGCCGGTCCGCGAGACCCTGGCCGCCGACATCCCGCTGGCCGTCGACCACTTCCGCTACTTCGCGGGCGCGATCCGGGCCCAGGAGGGCTCGATCTCGCAGATCGACGACGACACGGTCGCGTACCACTTCCACGAGCCGCTCGGCGTGGTCGGCCAGATCATCCCCTGGAACTTCCCGATCCTGATGGCGACCTGGAAGCTGGCCCCGGCCCTGGCCGCCGGTAACTGCGTGGTGCTCAAGCCGGCCGAGCAGACCCCGGCCTCGATCCACGTGGTGATGGAGCTGATCGCCGACCTGCTCCCGCCGGGCGTGATCAACGTGGTCAACGGCTTCGGGGTCGAGGCGGGCAAGCCGCTGGCCCAGAACAAGGGCATCCGCAAGGTCGCCTTCACCGGTGAGACCACCACCGGCCGCCTGATCATGCAGTACGCCAGCGAGAACCTGATCCCGGTCACGCTCGAGCTGGGCGGCAAGAGCCCGAATATCTTCTTCGGCGACGTGGCCGACCACAACGACGCCTTCTACAACAAGGCCCAGGAGGGCTTCGCGATGTTCGCCCTCAACCAGGGCGAGGTCTGCACCTGCCCGTCGCGGGCGCTCATCCAGTCGTCGATCTACGACAAGTTCCTCGGCGACGGGGTCGAGCGGGTCAAGGCCATCAAGCAGGGTCACCCGCTGGACACCGACACCCAGGTCGGCGCCCAGGCGTCCAACGACCAGTTCGAGAAGATCCTGTCCTACATCGACATCGGCAAGCAGGAGGGCGCCAAGGTCCTCGCCGGTGGCGAGAAGGCCGAGCTCAGCGGCGAGCTGTCGGGCGGCTTCTACGTCCAGCCGACGATCTTCGAGGGCGACAACAAGATGCGGATCTTCCAGGAGGAGATCTTCGGCCCGGTGGTGTCGGTCACCAAGTTCGACGACTACGACGACGCCATCAAGACCGCCAACGACACGCTGTACGGCCTCGGCGCCGGTGTCTGGTCCCGCAGCGGTGACACCGCCTACCGGGCCGGCCGCGACATCCAGGCCGGCCGGGTCTGGACGAACTGCTACCACGCTTACCCGGCCCACGCCGCGTTCGGTGGCTACAAGCAGTCCGGCGTCGGCCGCGAGAACCACAAGATGATGCTGGACCACTACCAGCAGACGAAGAACCTGCTCGTGTCCTACTCACCGGACGCGCTCGGCTTCTTCTAGAAAAGGGCAGCTCGTAGACTGGGCCCGTGGGGAGACCGCAGGGTTTCCCCACGGGCGCTCTCCCCTTTAAGCGCCCGAGGAGGCTGGCATGTCCACAGCACGGGTAGACGTTTCCGAGGCCGCGGCCGGCATGCTGCGGCAGCTGACCGAAGAGCACGGCCCGCTGATGTTCCATCAGTCCGGCGGGTGCTGCGACGGCAGCTCACCGATGTGCTACCCGGACGGCGAGTTCCGCACCGGCCACTCCGACGTGCACCTCGGCGACCTGGTCATCGACGGGATCGAGAAGCCGATCGGCTTCTGGATGTCGGCCTCCCAGTTCGAGTACTGGAGCCACACCCACCTGACCGTCGACCTGGTCAAGGGCCGGGGCAGCGGCTTCTCGCTGGAGGCCCCGGAGGGGTTCCGGTTCATGATCCGGTCCCGGCTGTTCACCGAGGACGAGCTGAACGACCTGCCCGCCCTCATCAGCCACTGATTTCCACAGCTCTCCCCAATCCCTACGACAACCGTCGTCGTAGTTAGAGTGAGCGACGGGTGACCGGCCGGCCCTGGCGCGGGCATGCGCAATCGCGCGTGCTGCCGCAAGCCAAGGAGACAGGCAATGGGCAAGGGGTTCGTACCTAAACGCGTCGCGATACTGGCCGCTGCCACCACCGTGGCCACGCTCTCGGCGGTACTGCCGGCCGCCGCCGGTACCGGCCGGCCCGCCGGGCTGAAGCAGGCCGAGGTGGCCAGTACCGTCCCCGCCAACGGGGACCTCAACCCGTACGGGGTCGCCGTCGTGCCGCGCCGCCACGGCGACCTCATCGCCGGTGACGTGCTGGTCAGCAACTTCAACAACCGGGCCAACCAGCAGGGCCGGGGCACCACGATCGTGGAAATCTCCCCCGCTGGCCAGCGGCGGCTGTTCGCGTCCATCCCGGCCACGTCGGTGCCCGGCGGGGTGGGGCTGACCACCGCCCTGGTGGCGCTGCGCTCGGGCTGGGTCATCGTCGGCAGCCTCCCGACCGCCGACGGGACCTCCGCCACCGCCCGGCCCGGTGAGCTGTTCGTGCTCGACCCCTGGGGCCGGGTCCGGGAGGTCATCCGCGGCTACGGGATCGACGGGCCGTGGGACGCGACCGCGCTGGACCTGGGCGGGCGCGCCGACCTGTTCGTCACCAACGTGCTGCCCGGCATCACCGGCGGCCAGCCCGCCGCCACCACCCGCGGCGACGTGGTCCGGCTGACGCTGGACCTGACCGGGGACGTGCCCCGCGTCGTGGCCAGCACGGTGATCGCCGACGGGATCTCGGTCCACACCGACCCGGCCGCGCTGATCGTCGGACCGACCGGCGTGGCGCTCGGCCGGAACGGCACCCTGTTCGTGGCCGACACCGTGAACTCCCGCATCGCCGCGGTTCCCGACGCGGTCCAGCGGCAGCACCCGGTCGACGCCGGGGCGGCCGGGGCCACCGTGTCGGCCGATCCGCACCTCAACGGCCCGCTCGGGCTGGCCCTGACCCCGAACGGCGATCTGCTGGCCGCCGACGGCGGGGACAACAACCTGGTCGAGCTGACCCAGGCCGGCCAGTTCGTCGCGGTCCGCGACGTGGACACCGCCGACGCACCCGGCGGGGCCCTGTTCGGGCTGGCCACCGCCCACCCGGATCAGGTCTACTTCGTCAACGACGACAGCAACACGCTGAACGTGCTGCGCTGAGGCCGGGCGTGGGTCGGCGTCAGGGTGGCGCCGACCCGCGCTTGCGTTCCTGGGCGACCACGTCGTCCAGGTCCTTGAGCCGGGCCGCGCCCTGGACCGAGCGGCTCATCCGCGGGTTGCCGGCGAACTGCTCGGCGTGCCGGTCGATGAAGGCCCAGTAGCCCGCGGTGAACGGGCAGGCGTCCTCGCCGACCCGGACCGACGGCCGGTAGCGGCAGTCCCCGCAGTAGTCGCTCATGCGGTTGATGTAGGCACCGCCGCCCGCGTAGGGCTTGGTCGCCATCAGGCCGCCGTCGGCGTGCTGGGACATGCCGACCACATTGGGCACCATCACCCAGTCGTAGCCGTCCACGAAGTTGGTGTGGAACCACTCGGTCACCTCGGCCGGGTTCCAGCCGCGCTGCAGCGCGTAGTTGCCCAGCACCATCAGCCGGATGATGTGGTGGGCGTACCCGTGCTCGTTGACCTGGGCCAATGCGTCGGACAGGCAGCGCGCCCGCACCGCGCCGGCGTCGAGGCCGGTGAACCAGTCCGGCAGCGTCCGCCGGGCCCGCAGCTGGTTGCGGTGCCGGTAGTCGTCGCCGAAGTGCCAGTAGAGGTGCCAGACGTAGTCCCGCCACCCGATGATCTGCCGGGTGAAGCCCTCGACGCTGCCGATCGGGGCGTCGCCGTCCCGGTAGGCCTGCTCGGCCGCCCGCACGCACTCCAGCGGGTCGAGCAGGCCGAGGTTGAGAGCGGGGGACAGATGGCTGTGGGCCAGCACCGGGTCGGCGGCCAGCATCGCGTCCTGCTGGGGGCCGAACGCGGGCAGCCGGTCGCGGACGAAGGCGCGCAGCGCCGCCAGTGCCTCCGGCCGGGTCACCGGGAACTCGCGGGGGCCGTCCTGCCCGGTGAACCGGACCTCTCCGGCCTTGGCCCAGGCGTCCAGGTCGGCCCGGACCTGTTCGTCGATGTCATCCTCGGCCGGCCGCTTGGGCGGTGGCACGTTCAGGCCACCCTCGGGCGGTGGCTCGCGGTTCTCGTGGTCGAAGTTCCAGCGGCCGCCGGCCGGGTCGTCCCCGTCCATGAGGACCCGGAACCGCACCCGGGCATCCCGGTAGAAGTCTTCCAGCAGCAGCCGGCGGCGGCCGCGGCCCCTGGCCCACGCCTGGAACTCCTCGGCGCTGGCCGCGAACCCGCGCGACGGCAGCACGGTGACCTGCGGCAGGCTCTCGACCAGGCGGTTGGCGGCGAACGTGGTCGGGCCGCACACGCTCAGGTCCGATGCGTCCCGGCCGGCCCGGTCCAGTGCTTCGCGGTAGGTGCCGGCCTGAATGAACCGGGCCTGGTCGCCCAGCTCGGCCGCCCGGTGCCGGAGGGCCGACAGGACCAGGTGGGCTTTGCGCCGGTGGACCGGCCGCCGGGCGAACGCCGCCTTGGATTCGATCAGCAGGACCGGCTGGTCCTTCTCGTCCAGGAAGTGCGGCCCGAGCTGGTCGGCGAACAGCCAGCGCCGCCCGTCCCCGTGATCAGGAATGGTGGTCTCCGGCGGCGAGGAACTCGCGGGCGGCCCGGGTGCCGGACGCCATCGCCCCCTGGACCGAGCCGGTCGCCCGGTGGTCGCCGCACACGAAGCGGCCGGGGCCCACCTTGGTCTGGCGGCTGAGCGGCCAGGGCGCGGGCATCGCGGGCAGCGCCCCCGGCACCGGGTAGGTGGCCAGCGGCTCCCAGCCGTCGGTACTGGTGCCGTACAGCTCGCCGAGCCGGGCCCGCACCTCGGGCTCCCGGCCGCTGGCGTCGCCCAGCACCGAGCTGGAGATCAGCGCCCGCCCGGGCGGGGCGAACGTAGCGGAGACCTCAGACAGCACCACGGTGTTGAGGATCTTGCGCTCGGTGTCGAGCAGCAGCGTCGGCTCGGCCAACGGCGATGCCGCCGCCGCATGGTAAAAGGTGGTGACGGTCCGGGTGTCGGGCACGTCGAGGCCGGGCAGTAGCCGGGCGGCCACGGCCGGGCCGGTGGCCACCACCACCGCCTGGGCCGGGATCTCGCTGCCGTCGGCCAGCTCCGCCCCGTCGGCGGTGAGCGCCCGCACCTCGGTGTCCAAGCGCACGGTTCCGGGCGGCAGCTGGGCGGCGAGCTGTTCGGGCACGGCCTGGATGCCGCGTCGTGGCAGGCACAGCGTGCCGCGCAGGAAGCTCCGCCAGACCAGGTGGAAAAAGCGGGCCGAGGTCTCCAGTTCGTCTTCCAGGAACACCCCGGCCAGGAACGGCCGGAAGAACAGCTCACACAGCTCGGGTGAGACCCCCGCCTCGGTCAGCGCGGCGTACGTGGCCCGGTCGGGCTGCTGCTTGATCAGCCCGACCGGCAGCAGCATGTCGGCCGCGCTCAGCCGGGCCAGCGCGAGCACGTCGGCCGGGCCGCCGAGGCGCCCGCGCAACAGGTCGCCCACCCCGGACGGCTGCCGGGTCGGGTCCGCGAACCGCAGCCGGCGGTCACCGGCCTGCAGCAGGGCCCCGGCCGTGAACGGCCGCAGTTGCAGGGCCCGCAGGTTGAGACGCCTTTTCACCTGCGGGTAAGCCGTATTGAAAACCTGAAAGCCCCGGTCCAGCAGGAACCCGTCCCGCCGGTCGGTTCGCATCCGGCCGCCGACCGCGTCGCCGGCTTCGAGCACCTGGACGGGAACGCCGGCCGCGGCCAGGTCGAGCGCGCAGGCCAGCCCCGCGACCCCGGCCCCGACGACGACCACCGGCCCGTTGCTGTGTGGCGGCATGGGGTGCTTCTACCCGGCCTGGCCCCGCCAACCCCGCCCACCGGCAGAAGTTACCGCTGGTCAATACTGATGCCGTGGCACACGCTGGGGTCGCCTGGTTCCGCCGTCAGGTCTTCGCCCGGACCGATCTCGATCAGCTGCCCGCCCAGCTGACGCAGCGCTACGGCATCGAGGTCGCCGGCGTCACCGAATTGGACGTCGGCGTGTACCGGGTCGCCCGGGCCGACGGCCCGGACTGGGTGGCCCGGGTGTTCCCGGCCGCGCGTCCGGTGACGGCCGCCGACGGCGACGCGCAGGTCCTGCGGGCGCTGGCCGCGGGCGGCTTCCCGGCCGAACGCTGTGCGGCCGGGTCCCCGGTTTCGGTGCTGGCCGGACAGCCGGTGCTGGTGACCGAGTTCGTGGCCGGCGACCGCCCGCGCGGGAACGGCCGGACCTACGCGATCCTCGGGGCGCTGCTCGGCCGCCTGCACGCACGGAGCGGGGAGAACCGGCCGCCCGGCGGTGGCTGGCACCACCTGGCGCTGGCCGGAACGCCGGCCGATGAGGTGGCGGTGGCGCGGTCGCTGCTGGGCGAGCTCCGGCGGGCGGCGGGCCGGGCGGATGCGGATGGGCTCGCCGGGCTGGATGAGGCCCTGGCGGCCGCCGCCGCGACCGCGACGGGCCTGCCGGAGGCGTTCGTCCACCCGGACTTCGTCCCGGTCAACGCCATCACCCCGGCCGCCGACCCCGAGGCGCACCCCACCATCGTCGACTGGACCAACGCCGGCCGCGGCCCCCGGCTCTGGTCGCTGGCCTTCGTCCTGTGGGCGGCCGGCGCCCGCGACCCGCGGCTGGTCGACGCCTTCGTCTCCCGCTACCGGCGCCACGTCGCGCTGACCGACGCGGAGCGGGCGGCGCTGCCGGTCGCGATCGGCGCCCGCCCGCTGACGATGTCGGTCTGGGGCCTGGCCGTCGGGCGCGGTTCGGTGCCGCAGGCGGTCCAGGACCACCAGACCGTCACCCGGCAGGCGCAGGAGATCGCCTCCCGCGCCCGCCGGGCGCTCGACGCCGGCTGACCGCCGGTCGTCCGCTGGCGGGTGACCCCCCTCAGGTCACCCGGCAGCCAGTAAAAGCGTGTGCCGGGGCGGCAGTTGCACCGGCGAGCTGACCAGGCTCATCCACGCCACCAGCGAGATGTCCCCGGCCGTGACCCGGATCTTCTTGTAGGCGGCGGGGTCGGTCACCGCCTTGGCGTGCTTGACCGTGTACTGGTACACGGCGTCGGACACGATCAGGCCGAGCGGGACGTCGCTGTCGCCGATGGCCCGCTTGAGCGCGGCCGAGTCGAGCAGCCGCTTGGTGTTGATGATGACCTCGCCCGAGACGCCCATGTCGTCGCTGACCACCGCGCCCACGTCGAGCGCGACCCGCAGCTGGAAGCGGGTGCCCAACGGGCAGTCCCGGTCCTCGTTATGCAGCCGCAGCGCGATCGGGAGGGCGACCAGCAGGTACTCCAGCACCTTGGCGGTCGGCACCGAGGCCGGGACCACCACCAGGGCACCGTCGCCCCGGTCATCCCAGAAGCACTCGGTCCAGATGGCCTTGAGCGCGGCGTAGGTCATGGCCCCCAGGTCACGCCGGATGCGCAGGCGGTCATGGTCGTCCCGCTGGCCGGAGCTGAATCCGACCACGTCGGTATAGATGACCGTGCAGTTCTCGCCGGTGAACGGCCGCCCCTGAACGCGCCGGAAGACGACGGCCGGCTCGCCGTCGGCCACCGTGCCGTCCCCGGTCCCGAGGCCGTCGTCGCCGGCCGAGCCGGGCGGCTCCTCGGTCAGCCGGTCGTAGACCTGGCTCTCGACGATGTCGAGGACTTCGGGGTGCGCGCTCAGGAACGCGGCAAAGTCGGGCGTCTGCATGACCAGCGCCTGGACGATGCCGAGGGCCACGACGGTGGCGGACCGCACGTTGACCTGCAGCGCGGCCCGCTCCCCGATCAGCTGGCCGCGACCCCGGCGGGCGAGGACCCGCTCGGTGCCGTTTTCGGCGACCCGGACCTCGGTCTGACCGCGCAGGATCACCACCACGTGGTTGGCGGTCTCGCCCTCCCGCATCAGGCGGGCGCCGGCGGCGAACGTTCGCAGCTCGGCCCGCGATCGGAACTGCTCCCGCTCGGCCGGGCGGAGCGCATCCCAGAAGCTGACCGGAGGCTTGGCCCGGCGCCGTGGACGTGGTGCGGCCGCCGGCATCCCGGCCGGGGCGCGGTACGTGTCCGGCTGACTCTTGCTGTGCGGCCGCCGCGGCCGCCAGATGCGTTCGTGACCGTGGCCGGTCCACCGGTGGCCTCGGTACTCACCGTCGCTGGCGACCGGCTCGCCCGCCCGGGACGGGTGCGGCCGGGAGCCGTTCAGGCAGAGGTCGAAATCCAGGATGCCCCGATGCACGTGCACCTCGAGGCGGTTGGGAGAGCGTCCGCCCGCCGGACTCTCGCCGGGTACCAGCTCCCCGGGGTCCTCCTCGCCGGAGGCGTCGAACGGATAGGCCGACATCGAGCCCCCCTTCCGTGAGCGGCCGTCGGTCCTGTGGCCACTGATGACGTTGGAGCCGGAGTGGTCCGGCCCCTCCCCACCATAGAAGGTTTTGATGGCATTTTGCTATGTTGCATTATAAAATATTGGAGTCTGCACCCTACGTTGATGAGAGGTTACGCCCTGCAAGTTTCGGCGGACCCTTACGCCCGCGGGTTCCGTCACCGTGCACCCTGTGACTGAAGTGACGATTGTGTTAATAATGCGCCGTTGTGGAGATTTGAACGGTTCCATGTTGAAAGCTGGCAACTCGCACGGTTGGGTGTTGACAGGTTGCGAGGGTTCAGTGATGTTGCCTGTGACGGCGCAAATGGGGCTGAACGTGACACCGGGCAGGCGGCGTGTGCACGCAAGATCGAGTGGTTGTAGAGTGCAACCTGCCACCCTGCCTGCTGGCAGGGGGTGACCTGGCGAGTTGGGCTACTTAAACTCGGAGCGTGAGCAGCCGATGGGGGCGGACCTAGGTCCGGTGGTGCAGAGCGCGCTGCTGCGGGCCGAGCTGGTCCGGCTGCGCAAAAAAAGCGGGCTCACCCAGGAGCAGGTCGCGCGCAGCCTGGAGTGGTCGCCGTCCAAGCTGATCCGGGTCGAGGGCGGGCACAGCGCGATCACCAAGGTCGATCTGGACGCGCTGCTGGATAAGTACGGCGTGCCAGCCGAGCCTGACGCCAGTCGCGCCCGGCTGCAGCAGCTAAACCGCGGTGCCCGGTCAACGGGCTGGTGGGATGCCTACAGCAAAGAAGTCGGGGCACCGTACCTCAAGTACGTGGGCTACGAGGCGGGCGCGTCGGCGATCCGCCAGTTCCCCGGCACGGTCATCCCCGGCCTGCTGCAGACCCAGCCGTACGCCAGCGCGCTGACCACCAGCGCCATCGAGGCGGTCGACGTCGGCCCGGTCGTCCGGCTGCGGATGCAGCGCCAGCAGGAGCTGGCCAAGCGCGACGATCCGCCCCGGCAGCAGTACGTGCTGGACGAGGCTTCGATCCGGCGTCACGTGGGCGCCGGCACCGATCCCGGCATCATGCCGGCTCAGCTCCGGCACATCGCCGATACCGCCGCCACCGACGACCTGGTCAGCGTGCGGCTGATTCCGTTCACCAAGGGTGCCTACGGGCTGTCGGGCGCCTTCACGCTGCTGGAATTCGAGGCCGATCTGCTGGACCTGGTCTACCTCGACCCGGGCCAGGCCGAGCTGGCGATCATCGCCACCGAAAGCGACCGGGTCTCGGACTACGCGAGCACGTTCGAGGCCCTGCTGGACCTGGCTCTGCCGGAGAACGAGTCGATCGAGTTCATCCGGGCCGCCGCCGAGGAAATGCTGTAGCGGTTCGATCGACGCCCGCGGGCCGGCCGCATCCCGTGCTCACCCATCTCACCACCACCAGTGATGAATTTGCGTAACACCTTTAGTGTCGCAAATTAATGCGCATTCAGGCGTAGGCGGCCAAAGCAAATCCGTTTATACTCCTAGCGAGGTTGTCCTAGGGGGCTACGGCTTTGCACTGCGTGATCACTGTCGTACGGGTGCTTCATCTTATTGCCATGGCCTCTGCGGGCGAGCGGAGGATCTTTGATGTGTGTTCAGCCGGGGCCGCACTTCCCTTTTAACTGGCGGAAGAGCAGCCACAGCGCCGACCAGGGAAACTGTGTCGAGGTAGCTACTCAGATCGAATACGTGCTGGTCAGGGACTCGAAACAGGACAATGGCGGCGCGCTCGCGATGACTTCCGCACAGTGGAAACTCTTCCTGGCCCGTATCAGGAAATGATCACACAATTGCGCGCGGTGACAACTCAAAGGTATTACCGTTGGCTATCTGGATTTATCCTGGATTCTTTCTGCATCACGGACCGTGAGGTTTGGTTACAGCTAATTGCGGGAAATGCGATTCGCAGCTTCTTGGTTCAGCCCTAAAACGGGTCTAGCTGATCGCCTGCGTTTCGATCAGCTTGCGCAACTCGGGCCACGATTGAGCGAAGGCGGGGAGCAGCGGATACCCGTCGACCTCCTCGATCGGGACCCAGCGCAGCTCGGCCGTCTCCCACGTCGCCCAGCCCGAACCGATGGTCACCGGGGCGTCGGACGGCAACGGGACCACGAACGTGGTGTAGGACCAGCCGCTGACACAGGCGTACCGGTGGCTGTCGGCCGCCAGCGCCCCGGTCAGGCTGAGGCCGGGCACTTCCTCGGACGCTTCTCGGACGGCGGCTTCCCAGGGGGTTTCGCCCGCGTCGATGGCGCCGCCGATCGTGCTCCAGGTGCCGCCCAGGTGGGTGCCCTCGCTGCGCAGCGCCAGCAGCACCCGGACACCCGCGGGGGTGACGGTGAACGGGAGCAGGCCGGCTGCCCCGCTGACCCCCCAGTGCCGGCCGTGCACCGGGCACTTCAGCCATCCGCTCATCCTTTAGAGCGTAGTTCTGCAAATCAGTACGCTGATGCCATGGCTGACAGTACCGGGACGCCGGAGACCGATCCGGACAGTGCGCCATCGAACTGTGCGCCGCCGGACAGCGCGTCGCCGGAGATCGACGTGACCAAGGCGCACCCGGCCCGGATGTACGACTACTTCCTCGGCGGCAAGGACAACTTCGCCGCCGACCGGGCCGTGGCCGGCCGGGTGCTGGAGAGCTGGGGCAGCGTGCGCACCGCGGTCCGGGAAAACCGGGCGTTCCTCGGCCGGGCCGTGCGCTATCTGGCCCGCGAGGCCGGGATCAGCCAGTTCCTCGACATCGGGACCGGGCTGCCCAGCGCCAACAACGTGCACGAGGTGGCCCAGTCGGTCAACCCGGCCGCCCGGGTGGTCTACGCCGACAACGACCCGATCGTGCTCACGCACGCCCGGGCGCTGCTGGCCAGCGGCCCGCAGGGGGTCACCACCTATCTGGACGCCGACGTCCGGGATCCAGCGGCGATCCTGGCCGACCCGGTCACCCGGGCCACCCTCGACTTCAGTCAGCCGATCGGGCTGATCCTGGTCGCGGTGCTGCACTTCCTGCCGGACGAGGACGAGCCCCGGCGGATCGTGCAGACGCTGATCGACGCGCTGCCGTCCGGCAGCTACCTGGTCGCCTCGCACGCGACGGGCGAGCACAACGAGACCGGTCTGGCGGGTGCGGGCCGGGCCTACAGCCAGGGCGGTATGCGGGGCGCCATCCGCAACTCCGAGGTGTTCGCCGACCTGGCCTTCGCCGGGCTGGAGCTGGTCGACCCGGGGGTGGTGCTGGTGTCGGAGTGGCGCCCCGAGCACGACGCCATCCGGCCGCTGGCGGCGGAGGTCAACACCTACGGCGGCGTCGCCCGGAAGCCGTGAGCCCGAAGACCTTGAGGATCTTTAGCACCACCGCGATCGCCCGTACCTGCCTGGCCGGCACGCTCGGGCTGCCGCTGCTGGCGGCCGTGCAGGCGTGCGCCGCGCCGTCCGGAGGTGCGCCCACCGCCCAGTCGGCGGTCGCCCCCACCTCGCCCGGCCCGGCGCCGGCCACCAGCGTGACCAGCAAGAGCCCCCGCGCCACCGCGACCAGGCCGTCACCCACTTCGTCGTCGCCGGCGAGCGGGACGGCCGGCCACCAGGACCCGTTCGGCAGCGCCGCCCGCGCGTACGTGAACGGCCGCAGCGGCACCGTGACCGCGGCCGTGTACGACGTCAGCACCGGCCAGACCTGGACCTTGGGGAGCAGCAAGCCGCAGGCCGAAGCCAGCGTGGTCAAGCTGAACATCCTCGAGGCGCTCTACGCCCAGCACGGCCGCGACGGTCTGTCCGCGTCGGACACCTCGCTGACCCGCCAGATGATGGAGGACAGCGACAACGACGCCGCCACCGATCTGTGGGAGGAGGCGGGCGGCCCGTCCCGGATCGCGTCGTTCAACACCGCGGCCGGGCTGACCGACACCGAGCCGTCATCCTGCGTCCAGTGCCCGGACTTCCCCTGGCCCGGCTGGGGGCTGAGCACCACCACCCCCACCGACCAGCTGGCCCTGCTGCGCGAGCTGGTCAAGCCGGGCGGGCTACTGACCGGGAGCCAGCGGGACGCGGCCCTGGAGCTGATGGAGAACGTGGCGCCGTCGCAGCGCTGGGGGGTCAGCGGCGGGGTCCCGGCCGCCGCCACCGTGGCCCTCAAGGACGGCTGGCTGCCGCTGAACGACAGCAACACCGACTGGCAGATCAACAGCGTCGGGTGGGTGTCCGGGAGCGGCCGCGACTACCTGATGGCGGTGCTGACCACCGGCAACCCGACCGAGCAGTACGGCATCGACACCATCAACGAGCTGGCCGCCCAGGTCTGGCAGCGCCTGGGCTGACCGGGCGACCCGCCGCCGCCCGGGCCGGGCTCCCCGCGGGTCAGAGCTGGCCGGTCGAGTACCGGGTCAGGCCGTACCTGGCCGCCAGCGGGTTCCACTGCGACACGAACGCGCTCTTGGCGCTGCTGGCGGTGCCGTCGGGGCCGTCGGCGGCGGCCAGGTTGGCGTCGTTGTGGGTGTGACAGCTGCTGGACACTTCGTCCTGGGCCCACTTGGACAGGTCCTCGTCGACCGTGGCCGACGCCTGCCAGGCGGTGGTCAGCTCGCGCACCATGGTGGCCGGCAGCAGGGTCCGGCCCGGCATGCTGGCCAGCTGCTTGAGCAGCCGCTGGCGGGAGGTGGCGCCCTCCTGGAACTGGGCCGGGGCCTGGCCGACGGCCGACGTGCAGTGGTTGACCGCGCCGACCGCGCTCACGATCGTGTCCCGGTCGGTGACACTCTGGGCCAGCAGCGCCCCCAGGGCGGTGGCGGCCGACTTCCCGGTCGGGGCGGCCGACGCCGACCTGGCCGGCTTGGCGGTGGGCTGGGTCGCGGCCGCGCTGGAGCTGCCGAGCCCGTGGAAGGCGTGCACGATCAGGAACGCGGGCACCACCAGGACGGCCGCCAGCAGCACGAACAGCCCGGCCACGAGGCCCCGGCGGGGCCGGGCGGGACCGTCGGCGCCGCCGACGTCGGTGATGGCCGGCCGCGCGGTGGACGTCCGTCCCCAGCGTGACTTGGCGGGCGCCTGCTCCCACTGCGGGTTGAAGCCGACCTGATCCATCCAGCTGGTGCCGAACTTCTCGGTCGCCCCGGGCGCGGGCGGTCCGGGCGGCGGCGGGCTGGTGGGCGCCGGGGCCGCGGCGGGCAGCGCGTACTGGGCCGGCGGCGGCGGATAGGACGGCCGCGGCCCCGAACCGGCCCGGCCGGGCGGCGGCGGCAGCGGGCGATCCGGCGGCGGCGGGGTCGGGCGCTCGGTGGCCGCGTAGACCGGAGCGGTGGCCGTCGGCCGGTAGGCGGGCCCGGTCAGCGGCGGCCCGGGCTCGGCCGGCGGCAGCGCGGGCGACGGCAGCACGGGAGGCGCGGGCGCCGGCGGCTCCGGCTCGGCCGCGGACGGCAGCTGGGGCGGCGGGTAGGCCGGTCCGGTCGGGGGCGCCGGGTAATTGGGCGCGGCCGGGCCCGGGGTGGAACCAGCGGCGTCAGCGTCCCGCCAGACCGTGCCGCCCGAGCGCGGGGCCGGCGGCACCGGCGGCCGGCTGCCCGGCCAGGTATCGGAGGCCGCTTCTGCCTGCTCCGGAGCGGGCGGCCGCCGCATGTCGGGCTCGGTGACCGACGTCCCGGCCGTGGTCGTCGCGTGCCCGCAGTTGCCGCAGAATCGGGTACTGGGTGACAGTTCACTGCCGCACTGCACGCAATAACGCTGCTGACCCCCCATGCGTCTCCTGGTCCACTCGACGGCAGGTCCGGCTCACCGGCGAAAGCACCCGGCCAGCCAAGCCAGCTTATTTGCTGGACCCCCGATCGAGAGGGCGAATGCCCCCGTTCGGGCACAGACGTGACGCCTGGTCACTGACGGGCGAACCCAGCGTCCCCGCGACCCTTGTCGGGCCTACGGCCGGGACGTACGCTTTGCTTGCTGCTGTCGTCGCGCTGCGGGCCCTGCCATGATCTCGCCGGTTAACGAAAGTCCAGCATGTGAGCCGATTCCGGTCGCGCGCCGCTTCGTTACCCGTCATGATCAAGGACAAGACGTCCGCCAGCGCCAGATTTGCCAGTAATCCCGTGGATCGGTACACCACGGGCACGCGCTCTGCGTCTTTTAAAGGACAGCGAGGGAGAAGACGTGAACGTGAAAAGGGCCGCGGCCCTCGTCGCAAGCGCCATTGGTGCGCTCGTGCTTGCGGCGGTAGTGGGTCTTGGCCACGTCGCCAGCCACCCCTCCGCCACCCCGGCCAAGGCGACCCTGACCGCCTACATCTACGGCGACAGCGTCAACGTCCCCGCCACCTCGAGCACCAGCACCAGCAGCTCGTCCAGCACGCCGAGCTACGTCGACGACAGCTCGGGCTACACCAGCTACTACGGGGACGGCAGCTCGACGACCGGCTCCGCGTCCAGCGACTCGATCTACGGCGACAGCTCCGGGTCGATCTACGGCGACGGCTCCTCGGCCATCTACGGGGACAGCAGCAGCAGCGGCAGCAACACGATCTACGGCGACGGCACCAGCAGCGTCACCGAAGACATCTACGGGGACTGACCTCCGCATCGGCGGCGACCGGCCGGGCCGCCCGCTGCTTCAGCGCGCCGGGCGCAGCTCGGTAGCCGCGTTGTGCGCCTCTTCGAGGGCCGCCGTCATCATGTCGGCGGCCTGGCCGGCGGCGGTGAGCGCCTCCATGACCTCGGTCACCGACTGGTCCGGGTCCGCGCCGGATCCGTGCCTGACCTGCCCGTCCTCCTGCTGAGCGACCAGGAACCGGGACAGCTGCTCGCACAGCTGCGGTATCCCCTGGCCCATCAGGCCCAGGCTGTCGATGATGTCGCGGACCTCGTCCGGGCTGCCCAGCTCGCCGCCACCGTAGGTCAGGTGGTTCAGCGCGCGGATGGCCTCGGCCGCCTGGCTGGCGATTTCGCGCGGCGTCATCGTGCTCGCCAACTCGGTCACTGACCGGCCGCCAGCGGTCGCCGGGCGGGAAGCGGTGCGGTCATCTGTCTCCTCGGGGGCTGCGCGGCTCGGGCCGCGAAGGTCGTATCGGCAGGCACCTGACGAAAAGCGCTCACTAGTACGATACGTGACGTTCGGGCGCCCATGGGGGGCATCCGGGCCGGGCGGGGACCCGGCCGGGCGGGCGGCTTCCTCGACGCCACACGAATAACGCTACCCGGGATGGGCCCGAGATCAACCTCGCTCCGAAGACAGCCGCGGCTACCAGCGCGGCGACCGGCCCGGTCGTGGTGGCGGCCCCGTTCCAGAGCATCGACGAGATCGCGGCCCAGGCCAACGACTCCGGCTACGGCCTCGGGGCCGGCATCTGGACCAAGGACATCGCCAAGGCCCACGCGCTGGCCAAGAAGCGGCGGGCGGGCACGGTCTGGATCAACTGCTACAACGTGTTCGACGCCTCGCGGCCGCTCGGCGGGTGCAAGCAGTCGGGCTGGGGCCGCGAGATGGGCCACGAGGCCCTGGCGGCCTGCACCGAGGTCAAGGCGGTCACCGCCCCGCTCTGATCACCACGCAGCCGGGGGGAGCCCCGGCGGTGACAGCCCTTTAAGAATAGGAAAACGGCGGGGACCGGCTACGGACCGGTCCCCGTCACGCGTCCGGGCGGGCGGCGGCCGCCCGCTGGGCCAGCCCGTCCACGTAGAGGTCGACCAGCATCCCGAACTGGACGTCGTTGTCCCACTGGGCGAAGTGCGGGGCGCTGGCCACGATGTTGGGGAACTGGTCGGCCGGCAGCGAGGCCAGGTAGCCGCTGATCGCGCTCGGCGAGGGCGCCGCCCGCTGGTCGTCGGCGCTGGCCACCGGCTCGGCCATCTCGTCCATCGTGAACCCGTTGACCAGTGCGAACAGCAGCAGATAGCCGGACACGGCCAGGTCGTCGGGCACCCCGCCGGCCCGCAGCACGCCGACCACCTGCTCGGTGTAGCGGAGCGCGTGCGGTCCCATCGGGATGCGGCCCATCGAGATCGCCACCAGGTCGCGGTGGCGCAGGATCGTCGCCCGCTGGCTCAGCGCGATCTGCCTGAGCTGCTCCTTCCAGCGGGCGCCGTCCGGGCGGGGGACGTCCATCTCCCCGATGATCTGGTCGAAGATCAGGTCCAGCAGGCCGTCCTTGTTGCCCACGTGCCAGTAGAGCGAGGCGGGGCCGGTGTTGAGCGCGTCCGCCACCTTCCGCATGCTCAGCCCCTCGAGGCCTTCGCTGTCGAGGATCTTGATCGCGGCCTCGGTGATCGCCTCGGCCGTGATCGGGTCCCGGCGCGCCCGGCTCGGCCGCCGCGGGGAACGCTGCCAGGGCGGTTCTGGAACCTCGCTCGTCACACGAACAGCGTACTACTCACGAACACAGTGGACACGAACGTACGACCATGCTAGAACAGTGTTCGACGAACGCTGTTCCAGGAACATCGTTCGATCGAAGACCAGTGTTCTACCAAAGGGAGTAGCGATGAACACGCGAGCGCCGGCCGAGCTGCGGGACCCGGCGGCCGCCGGGGGCTACCCGCGCCGCTGGTTCGCCGCGGCCGCGATGATGGCCGCGGTGCTGATGGATCTGGTCGACGTGACGATCGTCAACGTCGCCCTGCCGACGATCCGGCACGACCTGGGGGCCAGCGCCACCCAGCTCGAGTGGGTGGTGTCGGCCTACATGCTGGCGTTCGCGGCGGTGCTGATCGCCGCGGGCAACCTCGGTGACCGGCTCGGGCGCAAGCGGCTGTTCCTGGCCGGGATCGCGCTGTTCGGGCTGGCCAGCCTGGCCGCCGGGGTGTCGCAGACGGCCGCCGAGCTGATCGCGGCCCGGGTCGTGCAGGGGGCGGCGGCCGCGGTGATGACCCCGCAGCTGCTGGCCACCTTCCGGACCATGTTCACCGGCCGCGAACGGGGGCAGGCGTTCGGCGTCTACGGGGCGGTACTGGGGCTCGCCTCGGCCGCCGGCCTGCTGCTGGGCGGGGTCCTGACCAGCGCCAACCTGTTCGGCTGGGGCTGGCGCACGGTGTTCTTCGTCAACCTGCCGATCGCGGTGGCCGCGCTGATCGGGTCGGCCCGGCTGGTGCCGGAGAACCGGGAACGCACCGGCGGCCGGATCGACGTCACCGGGGCCCTGCTGCTGACCGCGGCCCTGGTCGCGATCACCTACCCGCTGCTGGAGGGACGCAGCCTGGGCTGGCCCGCCTGGTCCTGGGCGCTGCTGGCGGCCGGCGTCGTCGCCCTGGCCCTGCTGGGCCTGACCGAAGCCCGGCGCCAGCACCGGAAGGTCGCGCCGCTGCTGCGGACCAGGCTGTTCCGGGTCCCCGCGTTCACCACCGGCCTGATCGTCCAGCTCGCGTTCGCCTTCGGTATCCAGGGGTTCTTCCTGATCTTCACGCTCTGGGTGCAGGCGGGCCAGCACTACTCGCCGCTGCGGGCCGGGCTGACCGCGGTGGCGTTCAGCGTGGGCAGCTTCCTGCTCGCCCCGCAGGCGGTGCCGCTGGCCCAGCGGTTCGGCCGCTGGGTGCTGGCCCTCGGCGGCCTGCTGTTCGCGGCCGGCATCGCCGGGGTGGACATCGGCGCCCACCACGTCGGCACCGGCACCAGCCCCTGGCCGCTGGTGCCGGGCCTGGTGGTGGCCGGAATGGGCCTCTCCCTGCTGGTCATCCCGCTGGTCAACGTGGTGCTGGCCGCGGTCCCGGCCGAAGCCGCGGGCGGGGCGTCGGGCCTGTTCAGCACCGCGCAGCAGCTGGGCGGGGCGATCGGGGTGGCGGTGACCGGGACGATCTTCTTCGGGTACCTCGGCCGGCACTCTTTCCAGGCCGCGTTCATGCACACCGCCCCGTACGCGGCCGGGGCGCTGCTGATCTGCGCGGTCCTGTCGCTCACGCTGCCGAACACGGCGGTCGAGGACGACGGCGCCTGAGCCCGGCGCCGCGGGGCCTTACGCGGCCGGGCCGGTGGCCTTGTCCATCACCAGACGGACCACCACCCGGACCGCGCCCGGCCGGTCCTCGCCCGGGTCCCGGCCGTCGTACTTCCACGACAGCCCGGTGTCGAACCGGCGCCCGGCGTCCGGCGTCATCGACACCCGGCCGCGCAGCTCCACGTAGTTCTCGGGGTCGGCCGAGTCGATCACCGACACGCTGACCCGGGGATCGCGCAGCATGTTGCGGTGCTTGCGGCGCCCCTCCACGGTGGAGAACAGGACGTCGGCCCCGTCCCGGCCGACCCACATGACCGAGGTCTGCGGGCTGCCGTCCGGGTTCACGGTGGCCAGCACCGCGTAGTTGCGGCCGTCCAGCAGCGCCACCGCCGCCCGGCTGAGCTCGAATCCCATGGCCGCACCGTAACAGCGCTGTCGGCGGTCGTGGTTAGCCTGGCGGGGTGATCACTGCGCTGGCGGTGGAGAACTACCGGTCACTGCGTCACCTGGTGCTGCCGGTGGCGCGGCTGAACGTCGTGACCGGCGTGAACGGGAGTGGCAAGTCCAGCCTGTACCGGGCGCTGCGGCTGCTGGCCGACTCGGCCCGCAACGGCGCGGTGGCGGCGCTGGCCCGCGAGGGCGGCCTGGCCTCGACGCTGTGGGCGGGCTCGTCCGGTTCCGGGCGGTCGCTGCGGCAGGGCCCGCCGCTGGTTCAGGGCGGCGACGGGCAGCGGCTGCTGCTCGGCTTCGCCGGCGACGACTTCGGGTACGCGATCGACCTCGGGGTGCCGACGCCCGCCACCACCATGTTCGGGGCGGATCCGGAGATCAAGGCTGAGGCGGTCTGGGCCGGGCCGCTGCTGCGGCCGGCCGCCCTGCTGGCCGACCGGGGCGCCAGCGGCAGCGTGCGGATCCGCCGCGACCGCGGAGACTGGGACCGGCTGCCGTACTTCCTCAAGCCGTTCGACAGCATGCTCGGCGAGGTGGCCGATCCCCAGCGGGCCCCGGAGCTGCTGGTGCTGCGCGAGCGGATCCGGTCCTGGCGCTTCTATGACCACCTGCGCACCGACGAGCGCGCCCCGGCCCGGGCGGCCCAGCTCGGCACCCGGACGCCGATCCTCAGCCACGACGGGGCCGACCTGGCCGCCGCCCTGCAGACGATCCGCGAGATCGGCGACGACCAGGCCATGAACGACGCCATCGGCCACGCCTTCCCCGGCAGCCGGGTCGAGATCATCGGGGCCGGCGGTCACCTCCAGCTGACCCTCCGCCAGCGGGGCCTGGAGCGGCCGCTGCGGGCGGCCGAGGTCTCCGACGGCACGCTGCGCTACCTGCTGTGGGTGGCGGCCCTGCTCACCCCCCGGCCGCCCGAGCTGCTGGTGCTCAACGAGCCGGAGACCAGCCTGCACCCCGACCTGATCGGCCCGCTGGCCGACCTCATCGTCGCCGCGTCGGCCCACACCCAGATCATCGTCGTCACCCACGCCCAGCCGCTGGTGGCCGCCCTGGAGGAGGGCTCGGCCCAGCTGATCGAGCTGTTCAAGGAGGACGGGCGGACCCTGGTGGCCGGGCAGGGCCTCCTCGACGAGCCGGCCTGGCACTGGCCGAAGCGCTGAGTACCGGGCCGGCCGCGGCCGGGCCCCTCAGCGGGGAGCCGGGTCGCCGAGCTGGGCGGCCAGCCGATCGAGCCGTTCGGCGTCGGGACCGCCGGGCGCAGCGGTGCAGACGACGAGCACCGGGCCGGGGGCGCCCGGGATCGGGTAGGCATCCCAGTCCAGGTCCATCCGCCCGACCAGCGGATGGTCGATCATCATCTGCCCCCGGGTGGTGCCCTCGACGTCGTGACGGCCCCACAGCTCGGCGAACTCGGGGCTGGCCGTCGTGAGCTGGGCGATCAGGTCTTCCGCGCGCGGGTGGCCCGGCTCGGCCGCGACCTGGGCCCGCAGCATGGCGGTGAGCTCGGCCACCGTGGCCTTGCGGTTCGGGCAGGTCTGGTCGGCTTCGGGTCGCAGGAACAGGGCGAGCAGGTTGCGCTCTTCGGCCGGCCACTGGGCGAAGTCGCCGAGCAGCGCGCCCGCCAGCGGGTTCCAGGCCAGCAGGTCGAGGAACCGCCCGGCCACCAGGGCGGGGGAACTCATCGTGGCCAGCAGCCGCAAGGTGGTGGGCGGCACCACCTCCGGCCCGTACCGGCCCGGGCGGCCCGGTGATCGCATCGCGGCCGCCAGCCGGTGCAGGTAGCTGGACTCTTCCGGCGTCAGCCGGAGCGCCCCGGCCACGCTGTCGAGCACCTGGTCCGAGGGATGCACCTCGCGCCCCTGCTCCATGCGCTGGTAGTAGTCGGTGCTCACCCCGGCCAGCAGGGCCAGTTCCTCGCGGCGCAGGCCGGCCACGCGCCGCCGGGGACCCGGCACCAGGCCGAGATCCTCCGGCTGGACCCGGGCCCGGCGGGTCCGCAGGAACTCGCCGAGCTGCTGCCGCGGGTCGGTCGCCATGTCTCCAGTATCGCGCCCAGGGTGGGTCCGGCGGTCCCAGGAGAAGGTGAACGACCCAGGTTCCGGTCAGCTGTTCCACCCTCGGGGGAGACGAACGGACGACAGAAGGGATCAGTGGTGAAGGCTGCTCAGCTCGGCCGGTTCGGTCCGCCCGGCGTGCTCACGATCAACGAGGTCGACTCCCCGGTCCCCGGCCCGGGTGAGGTGCTGGTGCAGGTCGAGGCGTCCAGCCTGAACGGGCACGACGCGCTGGTCCGGTCGGGCCAGCTCAAGCTGGTCTCCGGCCGTAAGTTCCCGATCGGCACCGGCCTCGACTTCGCGGGCGTGGTGACCGCGACCGGCGCGGGCGTGAGCGGGTTTTCCCCGGGCGACCGGGTGTGGGGCACCGTGCATCCCCGGCAGCGGCACGTCACCGGCGCGGCCGCCGAGTACGTCACCGTGCCGGCCGACC
>Ga0213875_10000423_pt1 | contig 37021 bp, 31 predicted proteins | sample BarmaccomBMRX_R8_FD_160105 | JGI IMG/M metagenome (GOLD analysis project Ga0213875, IMG submission 160105) | Root-associated microbial communities from Barbacenia macrantha in rupestrian grasslands, the National Park of Serra do Cipo, Brazil - RX_R8 | ecosystem: Host-associated > Plants > Roots...
TGAGTTCTAAAATGCTCAGCTCTGCTCTTGCGACCATCGTCAGCGACGCCAGCGCCGTTGTCACCTCGGTGGGCAACTACGTCAGCGAGGTCGCCAGCGCGATTGCCTCGACGCTGTAGTCGAAGCCTCGAGAACGAGGCGGGCCCGGGCACATTCTGTGCCCGGGCCCGTTCGTATGCCCGGGGATCGGCTCATCACCGGGCGCGGATGGATTGGTAGGCCGCGAGCGACTCGTTGCGCTCCTTAGCGTGGTCCACGATCCGCTCGGGATAGCCGTCCGGCAGGCCCTGCTGGCGCTCCCAGGGCTGGTGGATCTCCTTACCGGCCAGTTCGGCCAGCTCGGGCACGTAGCGGCGGATGTAGGCGCCGTCGGGGTCGAACTTCTCGCCCTGGGTGACCGGGTTGAAGATCCGGAAGTAGGGGGCCGCGTCGGTGCCGGTACCCGCCGTCCACTGCCAGCCGTGCTGATTGCTGGCCAGGTCACCGTCGACGAGGTGGCGCATGAAGTGCCGGGCCCCGTGCGTCCACTCGATATGCAGGTCCTTGACCAGGAACGACGCCACGATCATGCGCAGCCGGTTGTGCATCCAGCCTTCGGCCAGCAGCTGGCGCATGCCGGCGTCGACGATCGGGTAGCCGGTCCGGCCGTCGGCCCAGGCCTGGAACGCCTCGTCCGCCTGCTTACCGGAGGCGTACGGCATCTTCGCCATCTGGGGCAGGAAGTACTCGCGGGCGCTGTCCGGCCAGAAGTGCAGCACGGCCGCGTAGAACTCCCGCCAGGCGATCTCCTTGCGGTAGGTCGAATCGCCGCCGTCCAGGGCGGCCAGGATCGTCCGCGGGTGGATCGAGCCCCACTTGAGGTAGGGCGACATCCGCGAGGTGCGGTTCAGGTCGGGACGGTCCCGCTCGGAGTCGTAGCCGCTCAGGTGGCTGCGGCGGAACCGGCGCCAGGCGGCCAGGGCCGCCTCCTCCCCCGCCTCCGGCAGCGTCAGGCCGGACGGCAGGTCAGGATCCTGGGGGATGCCGGTGCCGTCCAGGGTGTGCCACTTGGTGGCGCCGGGCGATTTGGCGGGCGCCCGCCAGCCGTGCGCGGACCAGGCCTTGTAGAACGGCGTGTACACCTTGAACGGGGTGCCGTCGCCCTTGAGGACGCGGCCGGGGGCGATCGCGTACGGTGACCCGGTGCGGACCAGCTCGACGTCGTCGCCGAGAGCCTCCTCGACCCGCTCGTCGCGGGCCTTGCCGTAGGGGCCGAAGTCGGCGCTGATGTGCACCGAGGAGGCACCCGCCTCCTTGGCCACGGCCGGCACCACGTTCTCGGGCTGGCCGCGGCGGACGACCAGCCCGCCGCCGTGCTCGCGCAGCTGCTGGTCCAGCTTCCGCAGGGTCCGGTACATGAACGCCACCCGGGCCGCCCCGGACGGCTTGCGGAGCGCGTCGTCGAGCACGAACAGCGCGGTCACGGGCCCCTCGTCGGCCGCCGCGAGCAGGGCCGGGTGGTCACCCAGCCGCAGATCCCGGCGGAACCACAGCACAGCTGCCATCAGCTGACTCCCCTCCGTGTGGCCTTGAAGCTAGCTGACTTCCCCTTTCGGCCGGGAGCATTCCCCTCGGTTACCGCACGATCTCGATCAGCAGCACCCAGGTGTTGACCAGGCCCGCGGCGATCGTGAGCACCGTGGCCGGTACGAGCCAGTACAGCCCGCCGCCGACCGAGGCGAGCAGGCTGATGCCGGCCACCAGGACGCAGGCGCAGCTGCCGCCCATCGGCAGCACCCGGGTGACCAGCCACGACCATTGGGGCTCGTACTCGGACCGGCCCGTCTGGCGGTCGACGACCTGGGCCGCGGCCCAGGTGACGACCGCGGTAGCGATGAACTCCCAGCCCAGCGCCTTCTGGGCCTGCAACGGCACCACCAGCAGGAGCGCGAAGATCAGCGGCAAGACGAAGAAGAACAGGGTCTGGGCGGCCCGGCCGGGCAGCGGCTTGTAGTCCAGGATCCGCTTGAGGTTGATGGAAACCGCGATGAACAGCAGGCCGGTCAGGGTGGCGGCGGCGGTGGCGACGGTGGTCGCAAATCCGCCCCAGTCGGTGGCGAGGTAGCCGACGCCGGCCGGGAGGGGCACCTCAGGCCGCCGTCAGCTGGTAGCGGGAGCCCACGCTGGTCGGCAGCCAGGCGTCCGGCAGCGCCCGCTGCAGCGCGTGCTGGGCCCGCCAGCCGGTGCAGTGGCCGGGCACGATCAGGGCCGGGGCCAGCTCGGTGAGGGCGGCCACGGTCGGCCCGATGATCGGCTCGAAGGCCGGGCCGGACAGGTGGAAGCCGCCGATCAGGGCGGCCAGCCGGTCCACCCCGGTCAGCCGCCGGGCCTGGCGGACGATGTTGACCACCCCGGCATGCCCGCAGCCGGTGACCACCACCAGCCCCTGGCCACGGACGTTGACGACCAGCGCCTGGTCGTCGAGGACGAGCGGGTCGGACTGCCAGCCGGTGCCGTCCCAGGCCTGGTGGGGCGGGGGCAGGCCCCGCTCGAACTCGGTCGTCCGGTCCACCTCACCGGTGATGAGGATGCTGCCGCCGGCCAGCAGCGACGGCTGGCGGCGCTCGATGACCTCGAACCCTTCCTGCTCGAGGGCGGCCCGCGACAGCGTCGGCATCTCGAACGGGGTGCCGCGGGGCGGGGCCAGCCGCCGCCGGGTCCAGACGGCCGGGTGCACGGTCAGCGGCAGCCCGGTCCGGCCGCGCAGCCGGGCCAGCCCGGGGAAGCCGCCGGTGTGGTCGAAGTGGCCGTGGCTGAGCACCACGCCCTGGACGTCGGCCAGGCCGAGCTCGAGGAACTCGGCGTTGACGGCCAGCCCGTCCGGTGACACGCCGGTGTCGAACAGCACCGTGGTCGACTGGTCGCCCCGGCGGGCGGTGACCAGGGCCGAATAGCCGTGCTCGGCTCGCAGCCCGGGCACGGTCCAGCCCGCTTCGAACTGGGGCGCGGGCTGGTGGCCGGTGCTGCCCAGGGACGGGCGGGTGACCGGGCCGCCCGACGGCAGCAGGGCGTCGAAGACGTTGTCGACCAGGGTGGTGATCGTGACCTCGTCGACCTCGGGCAGGGTCACCGGGTCGACGGCCGGACCCTCGGCGGCCCGGGGCGCGGTCAGGGCGGCGTCGGCGGCCGTGGTTCTCGAGTCATCGCACACCTGGCCGACCGTAGTGTCTCGGGCGGCCGAGGGCCAGGGCGGGATGTGGCGGGGTTGTCCGGGCGCGGGCGGGGAAAGGCGTGAGACGATCGCGGCGACCGAGGGAGGAACGGGATGTTCGACCGACGATGGGCGGCGCTGGAGCAGCGGGAGATCCAGCGCCGGCTCGGCGCCGAGCCGGGCACCGGGCCGGGCGCCCGGCCGCGGCCGGACCGGGCGGCCGGCACCGACCTGCTGCCGCAGATCAAGCACATCGTGGTGCTGATGATGGAGAACCACTCCTACGACAACTACCTCGGCACGCTGGCCGGGCGCGGCGAGGGCCTGGCGCCGGGACCGGACGGCACGCCGGCCACGTCGAACCCCGGGCTCGACGGCAGCCTCGTCTGGTCGCACCCTTTTACATCAACGGTGCAAGTGGAGCGGGTCCCCACCCAGACCTGGAACGTCAGCCACCTGCAATTCAACGACGGCCGGAACGACGGGTTCGTCACCAGCATCGAGCGGTTCGTGCCGGGCGCCGATCCGGCCGTGCCGATGGGCTACTGGACCGAGGCCGATCTGCCCTTCTACCACGGGCTGGCGCGGACGTTCCCGCTGGCCGATCACTGGTTCTGCTCGTGCCTGGGGCCGACGTTCCCGAACCGGCGGTTCATGCTGGCCGGGACCGCCAACGGCCTGATCGACGACCTGCCCTGGGACCTGGTCGACTACCCGGCCGCAGGCACCATCTTCGACGCGCTGACCAGGAACGACATCAGCTGGTTCAACTACCACAACGTGCGCCCGCTCGGGCACGTGATCTCGCGGCTCTTCGGTGCCCGCGGGCTGACGCTGGCGCGGCGGTTCGCCTCGCTCGGCCGCCTGTTCCCGGCGCTGGTGCACGCCGAGCGGGGCAACAAGTCGTTCACCGCCGACCTGTACCCGTTGGGGCTGGCCGGCTGCGTCCGCCATCTGCGCACGACCAAGGAGTTCCTGGCGGCGGCGGACGCGGGCACGCTGCCCGGGTTCTGCATCGTCGACCCCGACTACGGCGACACCTCGGAGGAGAACCCGCAGGACATCCGCAACGGCGAAGGCTTCGCGGCCGAGGTCATCAACCGCGTGATGCACGGCAAGGGCTGGGAGCACACCCTGCTGATCTGGACCTACGACGAGCACGGGGGCTACTACGACCACGTGCCGCCGCCGCAAGCGGTGCCGCCCGACGACGTGCCCGGCCGGGACCTGGTGCTGTCCTGGCCGTCGTGGCTCCTGACCCTGCTGCGGCCGTTCCTGGGACCGGCGCTGACCGAGCTGCGCAACACCGACGCCGGGCCGCGCACCTTCGACCGGCTCGGGTTCCGGGTGCCGGCCGTGATCGTCTCCCCCTACGCCCGGCCGGAGTTTGTCAGCAGCACCGTGTTCGACCACACGTCGATCCTCAAGCTGATCGAGCAGAAGTGGAACCTGCCCGCACTGACCCGGCGGGACGCGGCCGCCACCTCACCGCTGGACGCGCTGGACCTGGACGGGCCGCCGGCGTTCCTGACCCCGCCGGTACTGCCCGCGCCGAGCCGGCCGTGGCATCTTCACTAGGAGCAACATGTGGCAGACCCTGGAAAACCGTGAGATCAGCCGCCGGGGGCGTCGCCTGCCGGCCGAGCGCCCGGGCGAACGGCCCCGGCCCGACCGGCCGGCCGGCACCGACCTGCTGCCGCAGATCAAGCACATCGTGGTGCTGATGATGGAGAACCACTCCTACGACAACTACCTGGGCACGCTGAAGGGCCGGGGCGACGGGCTGCCGGACGGGGCGGCGGCCGCCAACCCGGGCCGGGACGGCACCGCCGTCGAACCCCATCACCTGTCCGCGACCGGGCAGGTCAAGGACAACCCGACGCAGAGCTGGCACGGCGCCCACGTGCAATGGAACCAGGGCCGCAACGACGGGTTCGTGCGCAGCGTCGAGGAGCTGGGGCCGGGCCAGGACGCCGCCTTGCCGATGGGCTACTGGACCGCGGACGACCTGCCCTTCTACCACGGGCTGGCGCAGACGTTCCCGCTCGCCGACCGGTGGTTCTCGTCCTGCCTGGGCCCGACGTTCCCGAACCGGCGGTTCATGATCGCGGGCACCGCCCACGGGCTGATCGACGACCTGCCCTGGGACATCCTCGACCTGCCGCCCGGTGGCACCATCTTCGACGTGCTGACCAGGAACGACATCAGCTGGTTCAACTATCACAACGTCCGCCCGGCCCGGGTGCTGCTCAAGCGGGCGCTCGGCCAGAACGGGCTGCGGGCGGCCCGCGGCGTGGCCCGGGTCGGCCGCTGGTTCCCGCGGATCACCAAACGCGTCCAGGGCAACAAGCAGTTCACCGCCGACCTGTACCCGCTGGGGATCGCGGGCTGCGTCCGGCACCTGCGGCGAACCGAGCAGTTCTTCGCCGACGCCGACGCCGGCACGCTGCCCGGATTCAGCATCGTCGACCCCGACTTCGACGTCTTCTCGGAGGAGAACCCGCAGGACATCCACAAGGGTGAGAGCTTCGCGGCCGAGGTCGTCAACCGGGTGATGCACGGCAAGGGCTGGGAGCACACCCTGCTGATCTGGACCTATGACGAGGGCGGCGGCTACTACGACCACGTGCCGCCGCCGGAAGCGGTGCCGCCCGACGACGTGCCCGCCCACAACCCGCTGCTGGCCGCGCCGGGCTGGGTCAAGGCCCTGCTGCGGCCGGTGCTCGGCTCCTACCTGCGCAAGATCAGGACCGAGGACGACGGGCCGGACCGCTACGACCGGCTCGGGTTCCGGGTGCCGGCCGTGATCGTGTCCCCGTACGCCCGGCCCGAGTTCGTGACCAGCACGGTGTTCGACCACACGTCGATCCTCAAGCTGGTCGAGCAGAAGTGGAACCTGCCCGCGCTGACCCGCAGGGACGCGGCCGCGACGGCGCCGCTGGACGCCTTGGACCTGGAGGGGCCACCGGCGTTCCTAACCCCGCCGGACCTGCCGGAGGCGGCCATGCGCTGGGGTGACTGGGAAGATGAGCGGGCGGCGCTGACCCGGCGGGGCCGGCGGCCCCGGAAGTTACCCGGGCGGCAGAGGTGAACCGGGCTCGTCGGGTTCGGGCGGGAACGCCTCGCCGGCCTGCGAGCCTGCTTCGGGCGGGAACGCTTCGCCGGTGCCGGTGCCGGTGCCGGAATCGGGCTCGGGCGGGAACGACTCACCGGCGTCGGGGTTGGGCTCGGGCGGGAACACCTCGCCCTGGTCGGCACTGGGCTCGGGCGGGAACGGGGAGTTGTCGGTCATCGGGTCCTCCTGGGTGTCCTCGGCGGCGGCCCCCGCCCCAGTCTCCACCCGATTAACGGGTTGTGTAAGGCCCGCGGAGGTTGGTAGGAACGGCGGCATGCTGCGCGGAGAGTTGGTGGCCCTGCGGGCCCGGCAGGACAGTGACATCCCGGTGCTGGAGGCCGATCTGCACTCCGACGTCGTGACCTGGTCCCGGTCCGACGGCCGGCCGTGGCGGCCGCTGCCGGCGGGTTCGGACGATTCGCCGTACAAGATCCGCAACTCGCGGGACGACCCGGCCGTTTTCTCGGTGGTGGAGCTGGCCAGCGACGAGCTGGCGGGGGACGCGAGCCTGTGGAAGGTCGACCCGCACAATCGGTCCGCGCACCTGGGATTGTCGCTGCGCCCGTCGTTCCGGGGCCGGGGGCTGGGCACCGACGTGGTGCGGGCGCTGTGCCGGTACGGCTTCGAGATCCGCGGCCTGAACCGGCTGCAGGTGGAGACGCTGGCCGACAACCAGGCGATGCTGCGGTCGGCCACCCAGGCCGGGTTCACCCGGGAGGGCGTGCTGCGCCAGGCGGGCTGGGTCAACGGCGAGTTCGTGGACGAGGTGATCCTCGGCCAGCTGGCCTCGGAATGGTTCGGCTGAGCCGGCTCGGGGGCTTCGGCTAGGTCGGCGAGCGAGGTAGCGCCTTGACCGTCTCGGCCAGGGCTTCCATGGCCGGGACCGAGGACAGCAGGGCGGCGGCGGTCGCCGGCGGCAGCTGCTCCAGGCAGGCCGTCAGCACCTGGGTGCGGTGCTCGCGGATCCGCTCGTGCACGCTGGCCCCAGCCGGGGTGACCTCGACCCGGGCCGCCCGCAGGTCGCTCGGGTCGGGCAGCCGCCGGATCAGGCCCTTCTCGTCCAGCGCGCGGACGACCCGGGACAGCATGGTCGGGTTCAGTCCTTCCAGCCCGGCCAGGTCGGCCAGCCCGAGCGGGCCGCGGCCGCGGACCAGGCCCAGCACCGAGTACTGGGTCGGGGTCAGGTCCTCGTCGGTGGAGGTGTCGTTGAGCTGACGCGCGAGCTTGCCGATGACGGCCCGCAGCCGCGTCACCAGTTCGACGTCCATGATCCTCCCGGAGGCGCTTGATTGCTTATCGGCAAGCAACTACCGTAATCGTACGTGAGAGAGGTTACGGCCACATCCGCTGCCGTGGCGCCCCGGGACGAGACCGGGCGGCCCCCGGTCCGGCGCAACCTGATCTTCGCGATCGTCTCGATCGGGCTGTTCATGGCCTCGATCGACCAGACCATCGTGGCCACCGCGCTGCCCGCGATCCAGAAAGAGCTGCACACCCAGATCAACTGGAGCAGCTGGACGATCACGATCTACGCCCTCGGGCAGGTCGTGGCGATGCCGATGGCCGGCAAGATCAGCGACATGTACGGCCGCAAGCGGGTGTTCCTGGTGGCGGCGGCGGTGTTCACCGCCTCCTCGCTGTGCTGCGGCTTCGCCGGCAACATCTGGCTGCTGCTGATCCCCCGGGCCACCCAGGCGCTGGGCGGCGGCGCGTTCATGCCCTCGGCCACCGGCATCGTCTCCGACCACTTCGGCGCCCAGCGGGACCGGGCGGTCGGCATGTTCACCTCGATCCTGCCGATCGGCGGGATCGTCGGCCCGATCATCGGCGGGGTGTTCGTCAGCTACTGGTCCTGGCGCGGGATCTTCCTGGTCAACGTGCCGATCGGCATCATCCTGATCGCCCTGGTGGCCAAGTTCATCCCGGCCAACTCGGTGCGGGTGGCCCGCCGGATCGACATCCGCGGGATCGCGATCCTGGCCGTACTGATCCTGTCGGCGATGTTCGGCATCACCTACCTGGGGACCGGCGACGTGACCTGGTACAGCCCGGTGTTCCTGGGCTGCGAGGCGCTGGCGCTGGCGGCCGCCTGGGCGTTCGTCCGCCACGCGCGGCGGGACCCGGCCCCGTTCGTGCCGATCCGGCTGCTGCACGGGCGCGGGTTCGGGGTGATGAACGTGATCAACCTGGTCTACGGGGCGGCCGTGCTCGGGTTCGCGGCCCTGGTCCCGCTGTACGGGCAGGAGCGGTACCACATCGCCCCGCTGGGGGCGGGCACGCTGCTGACCGCCCGGGCGGTGGGGATGATCTCGGTGGCCGGGCTGGCGGTGTTCGCGCTGCGCCGGACCGGGTACCGGCTGCCGATGATCGGCGGTTTCGTCATCCTCGCGGCCGGGCTGACCTTGATGGCCTGGCCCGCGCCGATCTCGCCGTACGCCTGGCTGGCGATCGGGGCGGCGGTGACCGGCTGCGGCATGGGACTGTCGGTGCCGGCCGCCAACAACGCCAGCCTCCAGCTGGCCCCCGACCAGATAGCGGCCATCGCCGGCCTGCGGGGGATGTTCCGGCAGAGCGGCTCGATCATCGCGGTATCGATCACCACCGCGATCGTGGCCCGCAGCCACGATCCGGGCGTGATGCAGGCGCACGTGTTCGTGGTGTTCGCGGCGCTGCTGGTGGTGCTGCTGCCGGTGGTCTGGCTGATGGTGCCAGACCACCGCGGCAACTGGTGAGGGAGCCGGGCCGGGGGGCGGGCCGGCCCCCACATCAGCAGTCACACTGGCCACGAAACGTTCAAAAGGTGCGAAATTACCCTGGATTCCCACGAGCCAGGCGATCGTTAATGTGTCGGCCGCACTTTGACGGGTAGCGTCCCTTCACGGCGCGGGTGAGTAAGGTCCCGGCGAAGGAGGCCGGTGAAGGAGGATGGGTCGTGAGGATGGCAAACGTGCGAGCACGCGCACGATGACCTCACCTCCGCTACCGGAGCCGCCGCCGTCCGCGCGCGCGGGCCAGTCAGCCTACCCGGATCCGTCGCCCGGGGCGGCCGCGTCAGCCGGGGCGGGCGCACTGCACGCGGCCGCGATCTACAACTCCGAGCGCGACCTGCGTACCTGGATCCTGTCGTTCCTGATGGAGGGGCTCACCCGGCGGGAAAAGGTGGTCGCGATCGTGCCCCCGCGCACCGCCGAGATCCTCGGCAGCGCGCTCGGATCGGGCGCGATGATGATCCAGTGGGGCGTGCCCGGCATGGATTACCAGCATCTGGGCCGCGCCTCCGAGGCGCTCCGCACCTTTCTCGACGCCCAGCGCGCAGCCGGTGAGACAACGCGGCTGCTGACCGAGAACGACCTGGACGGCGGCAGCCGCGGGCCCGGCCGGCTGGCCAGCTACCTGCGCTCGGAGGCGGCTGCCGACGAGCTGTACGGCACCCACGGATTCCCCTGGCTCTGCCTGTACGACCAGCACCGGTTCACGCCCGGGATCCTGGCCGACGTCGAGCGGATCCACCCGCACCTGCTCGACGACAAAGGCCAGCCGGTGCTGAACCAGGACCACGTGGACACCGTCACCTACCTGTCCGCCCACCCCGGCCCGGTGTCGGTGGTACCGCCCACGGTCCGGCTCGACCTCGACCTGACCGACATCGACGACCTCGGCGACATCCGCCGCCAGACCGGGGAAGCGATGCTGGCCCAGGGTCTGTCGGCCGCCGACACCCAGCTCGCCGAGGTGGCCGTGGGCGAGGTCATCGCCAACGCGTTCCGGCACGGGGTCCCGCCCGGCCGGGTGCGCAGCTGGCGTGAGGCCGACGCCGTGATCGTCCGGGTCGACTCGGCCGGCCCGGGTCCGGCCGTCGCGGTGTCCGGCTTCCGGCCGCCCGACCTGGCGGCCGGATCGGGGGCCGGCCTGTGGGTCGCCCGCCAGATCGCCGACGTCGTGCACGTGGAGACCCGCCGCGACGGCACCACCGTCGAGCTGCAGTTCCCGCTGCCTTAGCCGCAGGCGCGGCCACCACTCCCCCAGCCTGGTCATGCACTGAGGCTGCTCGGCGACCTGGAATCCGGCGCCGTCGGCAACGCGTTCGGCAACGAGATCCCGGTCATTCCCGGAGGGCTGGCCCGCATCGTCGGCGCGGGGCGGCTGGCCTGGCGCATGGCCGGGTTCCGGCGGATCGAGGTCAGCGCGGCCTCGGCCGCGGAGGCTGAGGCCGGTGTCGCCTGGTCGCTGGAGAAGAGCGTGGCGCCTCCTCCGTGAGCTTGCGGGCAGGACGGACACCTGAGCGGGAACCGGAGTACGGCGGGATGCTGGCCGGTCACGGGAAAAAATGAAAAGACGCCAACCTGTCTTCCTGGCCGACGCCGCTCACGGCTCACACGCCCGCGGCGGCCTGGGCGGCGATCAGGTTGTCGGCCGCCTGGCGGAGGCCCTCCAGCTGGTCCAGCTCGGCGTCCTCGTGCTCGATGTTGACCGCCATGTCCGGGTCGACGGCGGCCAGCGCCCGCAGGAAGTCGGCCCAGAACGCCTGGTCGTGGCCACGCCCGACCGCGACGAAGTTCCAGGCGGCGTCCTCCGGCCAGCGGTTCATGACGTTGCGGCCGCCGATGCTGACCGGGTTGTCCTCCGGTGGCACCCGCCGGAAGCGGTCGTCCAGCACCCCGAAGATCTTGCCGTTCGCCTCGTTGATCCGGGTGTCCTTGGCGGCTGCGTGGTACACCAGCCCGCCCAGCCGCCCGACCGCCGCGACCGGGTCGATGCCCTGCCAGAACAGGTGGCTGGGGTCCAGCTCGGCGCCCACGTGGGTGGCGTTGACGTCGGTCACCAGCCGCTCCAGCGACCCCGGGTTGAACACCACGTTGTGCGGGTGCATCTCGATGCACACCTTCACGTCGGCGTCCCGGGCCCGGGCCTGGATGTCGGTCCAGAACGGGATCACCACCTCTTTCCACTGGTAGTCGAGCATGTCGAGGTGCTGGCTGCTCCAGGGGTTGACCACCCAGGCCGGGTAGCGGGCGCTGGCGTCGGAGCCGGGCAGCCCGGACATCGCCACCACCCGCTTGACCCCCAGCAGGGCCGCGACCTCGATCGCCTGCCGCAGGTCGGCCGCGTGCTGGGGGCCGACCTCGGGGTCGGGGTCGAGCGGATTGCCGTTGACGTTGAGCCCGGTCAGCGTGATCCCGGCCTGGTCGAACAGCCTCAGGTAGGCCTCGACCGCCCCGTGCCCCAGCTGCAGCTGCTGGATCGGCAGGTGGGGGGCGGGGACGAACCCGCCCGCGTTGATCTCGGCGCCGGTCAGGCCCAGCTCTTTGAGGATCTTCAAGGTCTCGGACAGCGAACGGTCGTGCAGGCAGGCGGTGTAGGCGCCAAGCTTCATCGGTCATCCTCCTCAGACACGGCGATTTCGCGGCCGCCCTCGGCCGCCGACGCGATGATCGCGTCCAGGACGCGTAGGTTGTGCAGGCCCTCGGCCAGCCGTGGGCAGCGCGGCAGCCCGGTTGCGGGGCCGACGCCGGCATTGGCGTTGGCGCCGGCGTTGGCGTTGGCGTTGGCGATCTCTTCGAGGAAGGCCCGGGCCTGGTAGGTGAAGAAGTCGTTCTGGCCGTGGCCCACGCTGGGGAAGTCCATCGGCAGGCCGCGGGTCATGTACGGGTGGGCGGGCCCCAGCTCGACCCGCCGGTAGCCGTTGACGGCCGGGCTCAGTGACCCGTCCGCGATCGTGAACTCGGCCGCCCGGCCCAGGTCGAAGGCGGCCGCCCCGTCCGCGCAGAACACCTCGAACCCGAGCGCGTTGGCCAGCCCGTAGGCGATCCGGGAGACCGAGAACGTGCCGACCGCCCCGCTCGCGAACAGGGCGGTGAAGGTGGCGATGTCCTCGTTCTCGACCGGCGCGCGCTCGTCGCTGACCGGGACGCCGGCCGCGTGCCCGACCGCGGTGCCGAGCGGCAGCGGCCGGTCGGGGATGATCGTCTCCAGCAGCGCCCCGCGCACCGCGCGCACCGGCCCGCACAGGAACTCGCCCACGTCGATCAGGTGGGTGCCGATGTCGGCCAGCGCGCCCGACCCCCGCCCGCCCTGGTATCGCCAGCTCATCGGGGCGTCGGCGGCGAACCCGTAGTCACACCAGTAATGCCCGTTGAAGTGCCGGACCGGCCCCAGCACCCCGTCGGTCACCTGCTCGCGCACGGCGCTGATGGCCGGCGACCGCCGGAACGTGAACCCGACCGCCGCCACCCGGTCGGTCTTGGCGGCCCGCTCGACCATCGCTTCGCCGTCGGCCACGCTCGGCGCCAGCGGCTTCTCGCACAGCACGTGCTTGCCCGCGTCCAGCAGTGCTTCGACGATCTCCCGGTGCAGCCGGTTCGCCACCACCACGCTGACCGCGTCGATGTCGGGCGCCTCGGCGATGGCCTGCCACGAGGTCTCGGCCCGCTGGTAGCCGTACCGCCGCGCGGTGTCTTCGGCGAACGGCTCGTAGGCGTCGGCGATCGCCACCAGCCGCACCGGGGGCAGATCCGACCCGAACACCCCGGGCGCCGCCCGGTACCCATGAGCGTGGGCCCGGCCGGCCATCCCGGCTCCGATCACCGCCACGCCGATCCCCGGCTCCGTCATCCCGCCTCGCCTCCTCTTCGACTTAAAGCGCTTTAAGGGCGGATGGGCCGGGTGGCTTCGTTGCTACTGCCCGTACTGCTGCCCGTGCTGCTGTCGGGCTGCTGCTGCCCGGCGACCGCTCCGCCGCTTGTGTTAAAGCGCTTTAAAAATGAGGGGCGGGACCTTCAGGTCAGTGGCTGGACCTTCGTGCTGGGACTCACTTGACCGGGCTGGGCACCGTCTGGTTTAAAGCGCTTTAATAGGTTCGTACCGAAGCGCGTGAGAGCTGTCAAGGGGGCGAGCGAGAGTTGGCCGAGCAGAAAACGCGGTCGTCGGCGGGGACGGCCGGGTCAGCGGGGACGGCCGGGTCAGCGCGGGCGGCCGGGTCGGCGGGGACGGCGGGGACAGCCGGGTCAGCGGGACCGGCCGCGTCGGCGGGAGGGGCGGCGGGCAGGCGGCCGCGGCTGGCGGATGTGGCGGCGCGGGCGGGGGTGTCGGCCGGGCTGGTTTCGCTGGTGCTGCGGGAACAGCCGGGGCCCAGCGAGCAGACCCGGGCACGGGTGCTGGCGGCGGCCCGGGAACTGGGGTACCGGGCCGACCGGACGGCCAGCTTGCTGGCCCGGCGGCGGAGCCAGCATCTGGGGGTGGTCATGGATGTGCGGAACACGTTCCACGCGGAGATGGTCGCCGATATCGACGCGGCGGCCACGCGGCGGGGCTACGACCTGGTGCTGAGCGTGCTGACGCCGACCCGGGACGAGCGGGCGGCGACCGAGATCCTGCTCGACTTCCGGTGTGAGGGGCTGATCCTGATCGGGCCCGAGGACCGGGCGGGCTGGCTCAACGCCCTGGGGCAGGAGCTGCCGGTGGTGGCGGTCGGGCGGCGGGTCAAGTCGGCCCGCCTGGACGTGGTGCGGGCGGCCGACGACCTCGGGGTGGGCGAGGCGGTCGCCTACCTGGCGGGGCGGGGGCACCGGGACATCGCGTTCGTGGACGGGGGGCGGGGCACGATCGCGGCCGACCGGCGGCGCGGGTATCAGCGGGCCATGCGCGTGCACGGGCTGGACGGGCGGGCCCGGGTCATTCCCGGTGACCACACCGAGGAGGCCGGGGTGCGGGCGGCGCCGGTCGTGCTCGAGGGGCACCCGACGGCGGTGATCGCCTCCAACGACCGGTGCGCGGTCGGCCTGCTCGACCGGCTGGCCCGGCTCGGGGTCAGCGTTCCCGGCGACATCTCGGTGGTCGGCTACGACGACAGCACGCTGGCCCGGCTCGGGCACGTGGACCTGACCACGGTCAGCCAGGACGCTCCCCGGCAGGCCGAAGAGGCGGTCGCGCTGCTGGCCAGCCGGCTCGACGACGGCCGCACCGCCCCGCGCGAGGTGGTGCTCCCGCCGCGCCTGGTCGTCCGCTCCACCACGGGTCGCCCGAGACCACTGTGACTGGTGGGGCTTGTGGGGCTTGTGGGGCCTGTGGGTTTTGTGGGGTTTGGGAGCCTGCGGGGTCGGCGGCGCTGGGCCAGCCGCGGGTTACCAGCCGGTGAGGGTGAGGTCGAAGCTGTAGCGGGAGGCCCGGTACAGGTGCTGGCCGTGCTCGATGGTGCGGCCCTGGTCGTCGAACGCGGCCCGTTCCATGGTGAGGAGGGGGGCGCCGCGGGTCTCGGCGAGGGCGCGGGCCTCGGCGGCGGTAGCGGCCCGGGCGCCGATGGACTGGCGGGCGATGCGGAGGGTGACGCCGGTGGCGCGGAGCAGGTTGTAGAGGCCGTGGGCCTCCAGGTCCTCGGCGTCGAGGGCCAGCAGGCTGGCCGGGACGTAGTTGCGCATCAGGGCCAGCGGCTCGCCGTCGGCGTAGCGGATGCGCTCGAACACGTACACCTCGGTGCCGGGCGGCAGCGACAGATCGGGGGCCAGGTCCTCGGCCAGCGGCTCACGGGCGAAGCTCAGCACCTTGGTCGACGGGGCCCGGCTGGCCTTGTCGAGGTCGTCGTACAGGCTGGTCAGCTCGACCTGGCGGCGGACCTTGGCGTGCACCACCTGGGTGCCGACTCCGCGCTTGCGGACCAGCAAGCCGCGGTCGACCAGGTACTGGATGGCGCGGCGCATGGTGGGGCGGGACAGACCGAGCTGGTCGGCCAGGTCGATCTCGTTCTCGAGCCGGGTCCCGGTGGCCAGCTCCCCCGATTCGATGAGGTGTTCGAGGTGCTGGGCGACCTGAAAGTAGAGCGGGACCGGACTGTTCCGGTCCACCCGGAGGGAGGGGGTGGATTGGTTCACGGCGACCTCTCTGCCGGCCAGGCCCCAACCTGGCGTCGGCTGGTCCCATTATGGCCGGTTGGACGTGTCGTTTGTATATCAGGACGTACGAATGTCAGGACAAACTATTGACGGCCTCCGGGCGCTGGCGTACAAAGACAACATTCCGCCCCCGGATCCAGCGTCGTGTCTGGGGGATTTCGCCCGGGCGCCGCGAGGTGGCTGGGGGGATTCCGGCTCGGTACCAGAGCGGTCGCTGAGGGGATCCCGCCAGGCATCGCACGGGGCGGGCGGGATCGGTCTGGATGCCGCGGTAACCAGAGGGTTGACCAGGCACTACACGGTGACTGGGTGGATCGATCTGGTGCCCGATGGTGGCCAGAGCGGCCGGAACACGACATGCGAACTCAGCGGGCCCCAGCCGGGCGCAGGGCGCCCGACCAACAGTGACTCCCCGAAAGACCCCGAGGCCAATGGAGGCAGGGCCGATGTTCAGACCCAGAAAGCGTGTGCTCGGCACCATCCTGATCGTGTTGCTGACGATGGCGGTGGCGGCCGCCTGCAGCGCCACCGGCGGCAAGAAGGCCGCCGAGGCGCAGGCGAACGCCGGCTCCGGTTCGACCGGGCACGCCAACACCCCCCGGTACACGATCGACATGATCACCCATGCGCAGCCGGGCGACACGTTCTGGGACATCATCCGGGCCGGCGCCACCGCGGCCGCGTCCAAGGACAACATCGCGCTGCACTACTCGAACAACGACGACCCGACCCAGCAGGCCAACCTGATCCAGGACGCGATCAACAGCCACGTCAACGGCATCGCGGTCACCGACCCCGACCCGCAGGCGATCTGCCCGACGATCCAGAAGGCCAAGGCGGCCGGGATCCCGGTGGTCATGTTCAACGCCGGCATCAGCAACTGGCAGTCCTGCGGGGGCATGTCGTACTTCGGTTCGGACGAGACCGTGGCCGGGACCGCGGCCGGCAAGCGGCTGGCGGCGGCGGGCAAGAAGCATGTGCTCTGTGTGCTCCAGGCCCAGGGCCAGGTCCAGCTGGAAGCCCGCTGCGCCGGTGTCGTGGCCGGTCTCGGCTCCGAGGGCACGGTGACCAAGCTGTACGTCAACGGCACCGACAACTCCTCGATGCTGTCGACCATGAGCGCCAAGCTCGCCCAGGACAAGAGCATCGACGCGGTGATCACGCTGGGCGCCCCGGTGGCGCTGGTGGCGATCAACGCGATCAGCCAGGCCCACAGCAGCGCCAAGCTCTACACGTTCGACACCAACGCGGCCGAGATCGCCAAGATCAAGTCGGGCGCGGTCCAGTGGGCGGTCGACCAGCAGCCCTACCTGCAGGGTTACGAGTCGGTCGACTCGCTGTGGCTGTACCTGACCAACGCCGACGTGATCGGCGGTAACCAGACCGTGCTGACCGGCCCGGCCTTCATCGACGCCAGCAACGTCGGCACGATCTCCAAGTACGCCGCCCGCGGCACCCGGTAAGGAAGGCCTGCCATGAGCGACACCATTGAAGCCTCACCCCCGCCGATGCTCGATGAACGGGTCGGCCGGAAGTCCGCGCTGTCGCGGGTGTTCGGCCGGCCCGAGGCGGGGTCGATCGCGGGCGCGATCATCATCTACCTGTTCTTCTTCGCGGTCGCGCCCTCGTTCCGCAACGCCAGCTCGTTCTCGTCCACGCTGTACGTGAGCTCGACCTACGGCCTGATGGTGGCGCCGGTGGCGCTGCTGATGATCGGCGGCGAGTTCGACCTGTCGGCCGGGGTGGCGGTGACCAGCTCGGCGCTGTGCGCATCGATCTTCAGCTACGAGTTCACCACCAACGTCTGGGTCGGCGTGCTCGTCGCGCTGGCGCTGTCGCTGTTCGTCGGGTTCCTGAACGGCTGGCTGGTGGTCAAGACCGGGATCCCCAGCTTCCTGGTCACCTTGGGCATGTTCTTCATGTTGCAAGGCTTGAACCTGGCCTTGACGCAGACGCTGACCAACCAGGTGGCCAGCCCGTCGATCTCCAACATCCAGGGGTTCGCCTCGGCCCAGCACGTGTTCGCGTCCAGCTTCACCGTCGGCGGCGTGAACATCCGCACCTCGATCGTCTACTGGATCGTGGTGGTCGCGATCGCGACCTGGATCCTGCTGCGGACCCGGGTCGGCAACTGGATCTTCTCGGTCGGCGGCTCGGCCCCCAGCGCCCGCGCGGTCGGGGTGCCGGTGGGCCGGATGAAGATCGGCCTGTTCATGTCGGTCGGCCTGCTGGCCTGGTTCACCGGCATGATCACGCTGTTCCAGTTCAACACGATCCAGTCCGGCCAGGGCGTCGGCAACGAGTTCGTGTACATCATCGCCGCGGTGGTGGGCGGCTGCCTGCTGACCGGCGGCTACGGCTCGGCGGTGGGGGCGGCGCTCGGCGCGCTCATCTTCGGCATGGTCAACCAGGGCATCGTCTACGCGGGCTGGGACCCGGACTGGTTCACGTTCTTCGTGGGCGCGCTGCTGCTGGGCGTCATCCTGTTCAACACCTACATCCGGCGCCGGGCGGAGGCCAACCGATGACCAGCACACTGGAAAACGAGAAACAGACCGCCACCCCGCTGGTCCGGCTGAACAAGGCCGGGAAGCGCTACGGCAACGTCATTGCCCTGTCCGACATCGACCTGCAGGTCGGCGCGGGCGAGGTCATGTGCGTGCTCGGCGACAACGGGGCAGGCAAATCCACCCTGATCAAGATCATCGCCGGGCTGCACCAGCCGAGCGCGGGCACCTACGAGGTGGAGGGCGAGGCGGTCAGCTTCGACTCGCCCCGTGAGGCCCTGGACCGCGGTATCGCCACCGTCTACCAGGACCTGGCCGTGGTGCCGCTGATGTCAGTGTGGCGGAACTTCTTCCTCGGCAACGAGGTGCGCAAGGGCCCGCAGATGGACATCGCGTTCATGAAGAAGACCTGCAAGGACGAGATGCTGGCCATGGGCATCGACCTGCGCGACGTCGAGCAGCCGATCGGCACGCTGTCCGGCGGCGAGCGGCAGTGCGTGGCCATCTCCCGGGCCGTCTACTTCGGGGCCAAGGTGCTGATCCTGGACGAGCCGACCGCCGCCCTCGGCGTGAAGCAGTCCGGGGTGGTGCTGAAGTACATCATCCAGGCCCGCGAACGCGGGCTGGGCGTCATCTTCATCACCCACAACCCGCACCACGCCTACCCGGTCGGTGACCGGTTCCTGCTGCTGAACCGCGGCCGGAGCATCGGTTACTACGAGAAGAGCCAGGTCACCCGGGAAGAGCTGACCGGGCTGATGGCCGGCGGCGGCGAACTGGAGGCGCTCAGCCACGAGCTGGAGGCGGCCGGCGGCGCGGCCGCGGGCGTGGCGGCGGCGCTGGGCGAGGAGATCGGCGGGCTGGGCCTGACCCACGACGACAACGGCGACGGGACCAGCGCGGCCGGTCCGCCGGGCCCCCCCAGAGCGTCCGGCAACTCCGGGCCACCTGGTACCCCCAGCAACCCGGCATGACGGGCACGATCCGGATCGGGCTGGCGGGGTTGGGCCGCATGGGGCGGATCCACGCCGCCAGCCTGGCCGCCCGGTGCCCGTCAGCCGAGCTGGCCTGCGTGTTCGACGCCGACGCGGGGCTGGCCGGGCAGGTGGCGGACCAGTTCGGCGTGGACCGGGCGGCCTCGTTCGAGTCGATCCTGACCGACGACGACGTCGACGGGGTGGCGATCGCCACCCCGACCGGGACCCACGCCGAGCTGGCGGTCCAGGCCGCCCGGGCAGGTAAGCACGTGTTCTGCGAGAAGCCGATCTCGCTGGACCGGCAGGCCACCGTGCGGGTCCTGGAGGCGGTGCGGGCGGCCGGGGTGGTGTTCCAGGTCGGCTTCCACCGCCGGTTCGACCCGGACTGGGCGGCGGTGGCGGGCCGGATCCGGGCCGGCGAGCTGGGTGAGGTCTACCTGTTCCGGACCTCGCTGCGGGACATGACCCCGCCCCGGCCGGAGTTCCTGGCCGGGTCGGGCGGGTTCTTCGTGGACTGCACGATCCACGACCTCGACGTCGCCCGCTGGCTGGCCGGTGAGGTGACCGAGGTGACCGCCCACGGCAGCGCGCTGTCGGACCCGGGGTTCGCCGACATCGGCGACGTGGACAACGCGGTGGTGGTGCTCAGGTTCGAGAACGGGGCGCTCGGCGTGATCGACGAGAGCCGGGCGGCCGGGTACGGGTACGAGGCCTCCACCGAGGTGCTGGGCAGCCGGGCCACCGTCCGCATCGACGACCCCTACGACCGGCACTACGAATGGCGGGTACCGGGCCAGGCCACCCACGGGCTGCCCCGGGACTTCGAGGAGCGGTTCGGGCCGGCCTACCCGGCCGAACTGGAGCACTTCGCCCGCTGCGTGCGGGACGGGCTGGCCCCGGAGCCGGGCGCGGCCGACGCGCTGGCCGCGTTCGACCTGGCCCGGGCGGCCGAGCAGTCCTGGCGCGAGGGCCGGACGATCGCCGTACACGCCGAGCGCACCGACGACGGCGTGCGCTACACGACCAAGCGGGAGAACCAATGAGCGCGCCGCCTGCACCGCCGGGCCCGGCCGGCCAGAGCCAATCCGGCCCGCTCGAGGTGCTGACCATGGGGCGGATCGGGGTCGACATCTACCCGCTGCAGACCGGCCGGTCGCTGCGCCAGGTGGAGACGTTCGGCAAGTACCTGGGCGGCAGCGCCACCAACGTGGCGGTGGCGGCCGCCCGCTACGGCCGCCGGTCGGCGGTCATCAGCCGCACCGGCCAGGACCCGTTCGGTGACTACATCCACGACGCGCTGGCCGGGTTCGGGGTCGACGACCGGTTCGTGACCGCGGTGCCGTCGCTGCCGACCCCGGTGACGTTCTGCGAGATCTTCCCGCCGGACGACTTCCCGCTGTACTTCTACCGGTTCCCGACCGCCCCCGACCTGCAGATCGAGCCGGGTGAGCTGGACCTGGGGGCGATCGAGAACGCGAGCATCTTCTGGATGACCGGCACCGGCCTGTGCCAGGAGCCGAGCCGCGGGGCCACCCTGCGGGCGCTGGCGGCCCGGTCGCAGGCGCGGGCGGCCAGTGGCGAACACCAGCCCGCCGGGCCGACCGTGTTCGACCTGGACTACCGGGCGATGTTCTGGTCCTCCCGGGAGGAGGCCCGGCAGTGGTACGCCGAGGCGCTGCCGCACGCCACCGTCGCGGTCGGCAACCTGGACGAGTGCGACACCGCGGTCGGGGTCCGGGAGCCGCGCAAGGCGGCCGAGGCGCTGCACGAGGCCGGGATCAAGCTGGCCATCATCAAGCAGGGGCCGGACGGGGTGCTGGCCTCGGACGGCGACCAGGTGGTGGAGGTGCCGCCGGTCCCGGTCGAGGTGGTCAACGGGCTGGGGGCCGGGGACGCGTTCGGCGGGGCGCTCTGTCACAGCCTGCTGTCGGGCTGGGACCTGGAACGGACGCTGCGGTTCGCCAACACGGCCGGGGCGATCGTCGCCTCCCGGCTGGCCTGCGCCGACGCGATGCCGACGGCCGATGAGGTGGCGGCCAGGATGTCGGAGGCCCAGCGTGCGTGACGCCGACCTGAGGCAGCTGGTGGAGACCCGGGTGCACCGGCCGCAGGCCATCGCCGAGGCGGCCGCCCGCCGCCAGCCCGCCACCGTCGACCCCGACGGGCACGGCAAACTGATGATCATCGCCGCCGACCACCCCGCCCGCGGGGCGCTGCGGGCCGGCGACCAGCCGTTCGCGATGGGGCACCGGGCGGCGCTGCTGGACCGGCTGTGCCTGGCGCTGTCCCGGCCCGGGGTCAACGGCGTGCTCGGCACCCCCGACATCCTCGAGGACCTGCTGCTGCTGGGGGCGCTGGAGGGCAAGGTGGTGATCGGCTCGATGAACCGGGGCGGCCTGGCCGGGACCACGTTCGAGATCGACGACCGGTTCACCGCCTACGACGCGGCCGGCATCGCCGCGGCCGGGTTCGACGGCGGCAAGATGCTGATCCGGATCGACCCGGACGACCCGGCCACCGCCCGCACCCTGGACGCCTGCGGCCAGGCGGTCAGCGCGCTGGCCGCCCGCCAGCTGATCGCCATGGTCGAGCCGTTCATCTCCCACCGCCGGGACGGCAAGATCCGCAACGACCTGAGCCCGGAGGCGATGATGCGGGCGATCGCGGTCGCGTCCGGGCTCGGCAACACCTCGGCCTACACCTGGCTCAAGGTGCCGTACGTGGACGACATGGAACGGGTCATGGCCGCCTCCACCCTGCCCGCGCTGATCCTCGGCGGCGAGGTCGCCCCCGACCAGAACGCGGTCATGGCCAGCTGGCGCAAGACCCTGGAACTGCCGACCGTGAGGGGGTTCGTCATCGGACGTTCACTGCTGTTCCCGCCGGACGACGACGTGGCCGGGGCGGTCGACACCGTGGTGGAGATGCTGTGAGCGCGCCCGAGACGATCGGCGCGACTCCGTCCCAGCTGGTCCGGCACGGGAGCACCGCGACCGGCCCGTTCGTCACCGCGATCACGCCGGAGCGGGCCGGCTGGGGCTACAGCGGACTACGGGTGGCCGAGCTGCCGCCGGGCGGCCGGGTCGAGCTCGGCACCGGCCCCGACGAGGTGCTGGTGCTGCCGCTGAACGGCGGCGCCGAGGTCGAGTGCGACGGCCAGCGGTTCACGCTGCAGGGCCGCCCGGACGTGTTCAGCGCGGTCACCGACTTCGCCTACCTGCCGCGGGACGCCCGCGCGGTGGTGACCAGCGCCGGCGGCGGGCGGTTGGCGTTCCCGTCGACCCGGGCCGACCGGCGGCTGACCGCCCGGTACGGGCCGGCCGCGGGCGTGTCGGTCGAGCTGCGCGGGGCCGGGGTGGCCAGCCGCCAGGTGAACAACTTCTGCACCCCGGAGACGTTCGCAGCCGACCGGATGATCGCGGTCGAGGTGCTGACCCCGGGCGGCAACTGGTCCTCCTATCCCCCGCACAAGCACGACCAGGCGACCGCGGAGGAGTCCCAGCTGGAAGAGATCTACTACTTCGAGGTGGCCCGCGGCGGCCCCGCCTACCAGCGGGTCTACGGATCCGGGCCGGGCCGCGAGATCGACGTGTGCGCCGAGGTCAGCACCGGCGACGTGGTGCTGATCCCGCACGGCTACCACGGCCCGTCGATGGCTGCCCCCGGCTACGACCTGTACTACCTGAACGTGATGGGCGGTCCCGGCGAGCGGGTATGGAAGTTCTGCGACGACCCGGCCCACGCCTGGATCCGCGGCACCTGGGCGGACGCCGAGATCGATCCCCGGTTGCCGATGACCAGGGCGGAGAACACGACATGAGCGGCAGCACGGTCCGGCTGACGGTGGCCCAGGCGGTGGTCCGGTTCCTGGCCCAGCAGTACAGCGAGCGGGACGGGGCCCAGCAGCGGCTGATCCCCGGCTGCTTCGGCATCTTCGGCCACGGCAACGTGGCCGGGATCGGCCAGGCGCTGCTGGAATCCCAGCTCACCCGGCGCGGCGAGCTGCCCTACTACCTGGCCCGCAACGAGCAGGCGATGGTGCACGCAGCGGTCGGGTTCGCCCGGATGCGGAACCGGACCCAGGCCATGGCCTGCACCGCCTCGATCGGGCCGGGCTCCACCAACATGGTGACCGGGGCCGCCCTGGCCACGGTCAACCGGATCCCGGTGCTGCTGCTGCCGAGCGACGTGTTCGCCACCCGGGTGGCGACGCCGGTGCTGCAGGAACTGGAGGACCCGCGGGCGGGCGACGTGTCCGTGAACGATGCGTTCCGGCCGGTGTCGCGGTACTTCGACCGGATCTGGCGGCCCGAGCAGCTGCCGTCGGCGCTGCTGTCGGCCATGCGGGTCCTGGCCGACCCGGCTGAGACCGGGGCGGTCACGATCGCGTTGCCGCAGGACGTGCAGGTGCAGGCGTACGACTGGCCGTCAGACCTTTTCAATAAAAGAAAATGGAACATCGCGCGGCCGGTACCCGAGCCCGAGGCGATCTCGCGCGCCACCGGAATCATCCGCAGCGCCCGGCGGCCGCTGATCATCGCGGGCGGCGGCGTGCTGTACTCGGGAGGCGAGCACGCGCTGCAGCGGCTGGCCGACCAGACCGGCATCCCGGTGGCCGACACCCAGGCGGGCAAGGGCGCCGTGCCCTGGGATCACCCGCAGGCGGCGGGCGGGGTCGGCTCGACCGGCACGCCGCCCGCCAACGAGCTGGCGGCCGCGGCCGACGTGGCGATCGGGATCGGCACCCGCTACAGCGACTTCACCACCGCGTCGCGGACCGCGTTCGCCGATCCGGGCGTGCGGTTCGTGAACGTCAACGTGGCCGCGTTCGACGCCGCCAAGGAGTCGGCCACCTCGGTGGTGGCCGACGCCCGGCGCGGTCTGGACGCGCTGGCGGCGGGGCTGGCCGGTTACCGGGTGACCGACGCCTACGTCGCCCACTACCGGCGGCTCATCGAGCGCTGGAACCCGGTGGTCGAGCACGCCTACCACCTCGGGCACCAGCCGCTGCCCGCCCAGACCGAGGTGATCGGCGCGGTCAACGAGGTCATCGGCCCGCGCGACGTGATCGTCCAGGCGGCCGGCAGCCTGCCCGGTGACCTGCAGCTGCTGTGGCGGGCGCGCGATCCCAAGCAGTACCACGTGGAGTACGGCTATTCCTGCATGGGCTACGAGATCGCGGCCGGCCTCGGCATCAAGATGGCGGCGCCCGACCGCGAGGTCGTGGTCATGGTGGGCGACGGCTCGTACCTGATGCTGTCCTCGGAGATCGTCACCGCGGTGTCCGAAGGCATCAAGCTCACCATCGTGCTCATCGACAACCGGGGCTTTTCCAGCATCGGCTCGCTGTCGGAGACCCTCGGCTCGCAGCGGTTCGGCACCTCCTACCGGTACCGCAACCACGAGTCGGGGATGCTCGACGGCGGCAACCTGCCGGTCGACCTGGCCGCCAACGCCGAGAGCCTGGGCGCCGACGTGCTGCGGACGCACACCATCGACGAGTTCCGGGTGGCGCTGGGCAAGGCCAAGGCGGCCGCCCGGACCACCGTGGTCTACATCGAAACCGACCCGCTGGCGCCGGTGCCGGACGCCGACAGCTGGTGGGACGTGCCGGTCGCCGAGGTGGCGGCGCTGCCCAGCACCCAGCGCGCCCGCGAAGCCTACGAACAGCACAAACAGCAGCAGCGCGACTACCTGTAATCCCAGCTCGTCCCGGCGCGATATCTGTAGGAGCCCTCGTGAATACTTCCACGCGTTCGGCCCGGCTGCTGCTGGGCAGCTGCCCCGACTCGTGGGGGGTCTGGTTCGCCGACGACCCCCGCCAGACCCCGTGGTCCCGCTTCCTGGACGAGCTGGCCGCGGTCGGCTACCAGTACCTGGAGCTGGGGCCCTACGGCTACCTGCCCACCGACCCGGCCCAGCTGGCCGACGAGGTCGGCCGCCGCGGGCTGACCGTGGCCGGCGGCACCGTGGGCGGGCACAGCGGGCTGCACAAGGCGGGCGACTTCGATTCGATCCTGGCCGCGACCCGGCAGGTGGCCGCGCTCACCGCGGCGCTGGGGGCCAGGCACGTGATCTTCGTGCCGGTGCCCGGGTACCGGGACGACGTGACCGGGGGGTACCTGGAGCCGCCCGAGCTGGACACGGACGGGTGGCGGACGCTGATCTCGGCGACCAACGAGATCGGGCGCCAGATTTCTGAAGACTACGGGGTGCGGCTGCAGTTCCACCCGCACGCCGACAGCCACGTGATGACCCAGCCGCAGGTCGAGCGGTTCCTGGGCGACACCGACCCCCGGTACGTGTCGCTGTGCCTGGACACCGGGCACCTGGCCTACGGGCGGGCGGACTCGGTGCAGATCATCAAGAACTTCCCGGACCGGATCGGCTACGTGCACATCAAGCAGATGGACCCCGCCATCGTGGCCAAGGCCGAGGCCGAGGACCTGGCGTTCGGGCAGGCGGTGGCGATGGGGGCCAGCGTCGAGCCGCCGAACGGATTGCCGGACGTGCCGTCGGTGCTGGCGGCGCTGGAGGAGCTGGACGCCGAGCTGTTCACGGTGGTCGAGCAGGACATGTACCCGTGCGACTTCGGCAAGCCAAAGCCGATCGCGGAGCGGACCTACCAGTACTTGACCGGGCAGTTTCACTCGGGCGCGCGATGTGGAGGTGCGGCATGACGGTACGGGTGGGTGTGATCGGGGTCGGCCTGATCGGCGAGGACCACGTGCGGCGGCTGAGCACGGTGGTCGACGGCGCGGCGGTGGCCGCGGTGACCGACGTCGACGCGGGCCGGGCGGAGGCGGTGGCCAAGCAGTACGGGGTGGCGGCCGTGCACGCCAGCGGCGAGGAGGTCATCGCCGACCCGGCCGTCGACGCGGTGGTGGTGGCGTCCTGGGGACCGACCCACGAGCAGTACGTGCTGGCCGGGATCGCGGCCGGCAAGGCCGTCTTTTGTGAAAAGCCGCTGGCCACGACGGCGGAAGCGTCCGAGCGGGTGCTGGCGGCGGAGACCGCGGCCGGACGGCGGCTGGTGCAGGTCGGGTTCATGCGGCGCTACGACTCGGCTTACCGCGACGTACGGGCGGCGGTGGCGGCCGGGTCGATCGGGGTGCCGCTGCTGGCCCACATGGCGCACCGCAACCCGTCGGTGCCGCCCACCGTGACCAGCGAGGACGCCATCAACGACTCGGCCGTCCACGAGATCGACGTGACCCGCTGGCTGCTGGGCGAAGAGATCACCTCGGTGCTGGTGCTGGGCCCGCGCCGGTCGTCGCACGCGTCGCCGATCCTGCAGGACCCGATGGTGGTGATGTTCCGGACCGCCAGCGGGGTGCTGGTCGACGACGAGCTGGGGCTGAACGTCCGCTACGGGTACGACATCCGGTGCGAGATCGTCTGCGAGACCGGGCAGGCGCGGCTGCCGGCCGGGGATCCGGTGCCGCCGGACTGGCGGGTGCGGTTCAGCGACGCCTACGACACCGAGTTCCGGGCGTGGATCGCGGACGTCGCGGCCGGGCGCGAGCCGGGCGGGCCGTCGGCCTGGGACGGGTACGCGGCGACGGTGGTGGCGGGGGCGTGCGTGGAGGCGCTGCACTCGGGGGCGTGGACCGAGGTGGAGCTGCGGGAGCGGCCGGCGCTGTACCGGTAGGGCGTCGGCGTCGCTGAACCGGCTAGCGCGGGATGGGCTGACCGCTGGCCGGGGCGCGCTTCAGCGGATGGCGGGCGGCGCGGGCCTGGGCGGGGAGGCGGGTGAGCAGTTCGGCCGCTTCGGCGACGGTGCGGTCGGTGGCGGCGGCGGTGACGCGCTTGCCGGCGACGTCGAGCTTGACCGAGGCGAGGCCGAGGCGGCGCTGGACCGGGCCCTGCACCCAGCGGACGCTCTGCACCTTCTCCAGCGGGATCCAGGTGGTGGTGCGGCGCAGGCGACCCCGGGAGGCCACCGCGTAATGGTCGTCGCCGCCGAAGGCGAGGAAGTGGTAGTTGAGCGGGGCCTTCCAGCGGGTGCTGGCGGGGGGCCGGGCGGTCGGGCGGGGCGGGTCGGTGACCAGCTCGGCCAGCATCCGCTCGGCCTCGGCCCGGTTGCCGACCGGGACCAGCGCCCGCCAGCGCTTGGCTTCCGATCGGTTCTCGCGGCGCTGGCGGGAACCGGCCACGTCAACCTCGAGGCGCCCCCAGCCGAGCCAGCGCCACACCAGCGGCTCGACCAGCCGGACGGCCTGGACCCGGCCCGGCCGGATGGTCTCGGCCGTGGTCTGGATCAGGCCGGACCGCAGCCGCAGGCCGTCCGGGGCCAGCGCCACCACGGTGCCGTACTCGCCGTTGAACTGGCGCCAGACGCCGAAGATCGCGCCGATCAGGAACGGCAGGTAGATGCCGCTGGCCGCGGTCGAGTGGACGGCGACGGCGATGACCACGACGGCGGCGATGATGACGGCCAGGATGACGCCGGTGATGCTGAGCAGCAGCCCGCCCACCAGCCGGCCGGGCTGCACGCGGAACAGCACCCGCTCGTCGGCCTGGACCTCGGCCGGGGTCGCGGCCACCGGTGCCCGTGTGGTCCGGGAGGCGGAGGTGGCGGGGCTGGTTTTGGTGGTCTTGGCGAGCGAGAGCAGGTCGGAGCGGAGCTTGACCGCATCGGCCCGGCGCAGCGCGATCAGGCGGGCCTTGGAGGAGTCGGCGCCCGCCATCCGCAGCTGGATCGACGCCAGCCCGAGCGCCCGGGCCAGCCCGGTCTGGACCACGTCGATCGCCTGGACCTGGGACAGCGGGAAGCGCAGGGACTGGCGGCGGATCAGCCCGGTCTCGATGAACAGCACCCCGGCGTCGACCCGCCAGCGGGTCACCGCCCAGTTGATGATGCCCGCCACCAGCACGACGAAGATGACCACGCCCTCGCTGATGAACTCGCCGCCACCGGACTTGCGCCCGTTGACCACGACCAGGATCACCAGCAGGATGACCAGGCTGGTGAAGTGGCGGCCGCTGCGGACCAGCGGTGACAGCGGGTGCAGGCGGTGCCAGCCGGTCATGTCGCCGGGCGGCGTGACCGGCTGGCCGGGCGAGCGCCCCGGCGCCGGATCGGAATCGGACCCCGGAAAGGCCGGCAGCTGGCTCATAGCCCGGCGGCCTGGGATTCGCCGAGCTGGGCGAGCTGATCGCGCAGGCGCGAGGCCTCGGCCCGTTCGAGGCCGGGGATGCGGGCGTCGCTGGCGGCGGCCGCGGTGTGCATCCGCACGGTGGCCAGGCCGAGGCTGCGTTCGACGGGACCGGCGGTCACGTCGATGAACTGCATCCGGCCGTAGGGCACGACCGACTGGCGGCGGATCAGCACCCCGCGCCGCACCATCAGGTCGTCGCCCCGTTCGGCGTAGGACCAGGCCGCGACCCGGCGGGCCACGAACCACTCCCCCACCAGCCCGGCCGCCACCAGCGCGAGCGCGACGATGAGCCCGATGACGGCGCTGCCCGCCAGCCCGCCGATCAGCCCGCCGACGGCCGCGATCGGCAGCGTGCCCGCCGCGACCTGGATCCGGCGGGCCCGCAGCAGCCGTGGTGACGGCCGCTGCCAGTGCAAACTGTCATCCCCTGTGTCCGGCCGCAGACCGGTGTCCCCTGCCGTCATTGCCGACGGTCCTCCCGTGGTGGGGTTGTCCCGTTTTGCCGGTTCTTGTGCCAGCGATTTTGCCCGGCGCCCGGTCAGCGAAACACTAGCGGAGTTTGGCCCGCCGCCCAGGGCGGCCAGCGGCCGGGGGCCGGTGACTCACCGGTCCGGTCAGTCGGTCACCGAGCGCAGGTAGGCCAGCACGGCCCGGACCCGGTTGTTGTCGGTGTCGGTCGCCTCCAGCCCGAGCTTGGCGAACACGCTGGTCACGTGGGCTTCCACCGTGCGCGGGGACAGGAACAGGTCCTTGGCGATGCCGACGTTGGAGCGGCCCTCGGCCATCCGGCTGAGCACTTCGCGCTCGCGCGGGTTGAGGGTGTCGATGGTGCCGCTGGTCCGGCGGCGCTGCAGCAGGCGGCGGACCACGGCCGGGTCGATCACGGTCTCCCCGGCCACGATCCGTTCCAGCGCCGCGACCAGGTTCTGGGCGTCGGTGACGTTGTCCTTGAGCAGGTAGCCGACGCCGTGGCCGACCGCGTCGATCAGCGTGCCCGCGTAGCTGGCCTCGGCGTAGGTGGACAGCACGAGGATGCCGACCCGCGGGTCCCAGGCGCGGATGGCGGCCGCGGTCTCGATGCCCTCGCCGGTGAACGTGGGCGGCATCCGCAGGTCGAGGATGACCGCGTCGGGCGGGTCAGGGACGATGTTGCCCATCAGCTCGTCGCCGGACGAGGCCTGGCTGCTGACCTCGACCCCGGATGCCCGCAGGAGCAGTTCGAGCCCGGTGCGGAACAGGGCGGAGTCGTCGGCCAGCGCTACCCGCACGGAATCCTCAGCAGCAGCCGGGTGCCCTGGCCGGCGGGGCTGTCGATGACCACGTCACCGCCGGCCGCGGCCGCCCGGTCGGTGATGTTGGCCAGCCCGCGGCCGGCCCGGTCGGCGCCGCCCACCCCGTCGTCGGCGATCTCCATCGCCAGCTCGCCGGCCGCCAGCCGGACGGTCACCGTGACCTGGCCGGCCTGGGCGTGCTTGACCGCGTTGGCCAGCGCCTCGCAGGCGATGAAGTAGGCGGTGGCCTCGATCGCGTCCGGCAGCCGGTCGGGCGAGCCGGGGGCCAGCCGCCCGGGGGCGCCCGCGGGCTCCGGGATCTCGGCCACGTCCAGCCGGATGGCCAGCGGCAGCCGGTCGGCCACCTCGGCCAGCGCCACCGCCAGCCCGCCCTGGACCAGGGTGGCGGGGTGGATGCCGTGGGCCAGGTCGCGCAGTTCGGCCAGCACCGTGGTCAGGTCGTCGCGGGCCTGGGCGAAGGCGGCCGCCGCGGCCGGGTCGTCGCTGGCGGCCACCGCCGCCGCCAGCCGGGCGGCCAGCGCCAGCAGATGCTGCTGGGCACCGTCGTGCAGGTCCCGTTCCAGCCGGCGGCGCTCGGCCAGGGCCGCCTCGGCCAGCCGGGCCCGGGACGCGCGGACGCTCTCGAGCTCGGCTTCGGCCGCCTGGGCCTGCAGCCGGGCGTTGCGCAGGGCGAGTTCGCTGGTGCGGATGGCCGCCTCGAACAGTCCCCGGTAGCGGGCCAGGGTGGCGTCGGCGATGACGACCGCGAGCGGGGTGCCGGCGTCGGTCCGGATCACCTCGACCAGCCGCTGGCCGGGCGGCGGCATCGGCACCGTGCCGACCGGGTCGGTGCTGGCCGGGTCGGGGGCCGGCACCGCGACCACCTCCAGGGTGGGATCGTGCAGGGTCTCCCGCAGGGCGTAGCGGACCTCGTACAGGTCGGCGCCGGCCGCCACCCGGGCGGTCAGCCCGGCCAGGTTCCGGGCCAGCAGCCCGCGCTGGACGACGGCGACCAGAAACGCCAGCGGCAGCAGGAAGTCGACCACGCTCTCGGCCAGGAAGGCGTCGGTCGGCCCCTCGCTGATGTTGGCGAACAGCTGGGCCACGGCGGTGATCGAGGCGGCCGCCACCGCGGCCAGGCCGGCCGCGATCACGGGGGCGATGACGATGCGGTCAAGACCCTTGACCTGGATCAGCCGGCGGATGAGGAACACCACTACGACCAGCGCGAACGCACCGTCGCCAACATTTTCAAAAATACTGAAAAGGTGGTTGAGCTGAGGGTCGGCACTGAGCGTGGGCCACCACGAGGCGGACGCATAACCGGTCGAGACGGCGGTCGAGGTGACCACCACCAGACTGCGGGTGACCAGCATCCAGCCCGTCAGTAGCCCGATGTAGGTGCGCTCGACCCGGGTCAGCGCGGGCCGCGGGTAGCGCAGCACCGCGTAGGCGCCGAACACCCGGTCGATGCCGCCGAACACCACCGCGTAGACCGGCCAGGGGCCGCCGTTCCAGGCGTCCACGAAGTCGAGCGAGCGGAACACCCCGGCCAGGATCAGCGCCCAGGCCACCCCGCGCTGGCCGTCTTCGCGGCGCAGCAGCAGGCCGGTGAGGATGAACGCGAGCGACATGATCACGTTGACCGTGGCCAGCGACGGGGTGTCCCGCCACATCGGCAGCTGGGCGACCGTGTCGAGGGCGCCGAGGGCGGCCAGTACCAGGGCGGCGGTCAGCCAGAAGCGCAGCCGGCCGGGCGCCGCCGACGGGCCGGAGGACACCGGTTCACTCGATGCTGGCGCGCTCGTAACGGACGAGGCGGGCGGCGCGGAGGCGAGGTCCCGGCGCACGACCACGGCGCCTGCGTCAGCCTCCACGCGGTCATTATCGCCTGGTCGGCGGATACCGCGCAGGCGGTTGTCAAGAGGGAAACCCCGCGTCGATGGCGGTGCTTTCCACGATCCCAAAACGGCCCTGGTCACGCACACTGAAGGCGTGCACGTCGGGCAACCGAACAGGAACAGGCTGCGGTCAACACAGCCCGCGGATCGGATGGCATGGAGGGGAGTCCTCCGGACCGTCCTGCCGATTGCCGCCGGCCGAGCACGTCGCCGAAGAGCAGGCGAACCGTCAGTATGACGTGAGGTGGGGGGCGCCGCCCGCCGAGGGTATTGAGGCGGGCGGGTCCACCCGGAAGCCGGGGACGATCAAGCAGCTGGTCGTTGCCCCGGCGCTCAGGCTCAGTCAGGGTCGTCCACGCGGAAGCCGACCTTGAGGGTGACCTGGAAGTGGTTGACCTCATTGTTCTCGATGTGGCCGCGGATGTTCGTGACCTCAAACCAGTCCAGGTTGTGCAGCGTCCGGGCGGCCCGGGCGATCGCGCCCTTGATCGCGTCGTCCACGCTCACGGTCGAACTGCCGACGAGCTCGGTGATCGAGTAGGTGTGGTCAGCCATGGTCATCCCTTCGTTGCGGTGCCGGTAGCGACCTACCCCGGGATTCGGCCAGGGAAAACACCGTCCGTAACGGGTGTGACGTTGCGTTTCTGTGACCTCATTAAGTTATCTGTTACCTATTGCAACTTTTAACGCGGTTCAGTTGAATTCCTTACGATCGCGCGTTGTGCGCCTTCCGGGCCTGATCCCCTGCGGAAGGAACTATGAGAAGATCCCCCCACGTCATCGGCATCGCCGCCGGTGCGTCCCTAGCGTGCGTGCTCGCTGGCGCCGCGACCGCCACGGCGGCGACCTCGGCGCGGAGCGCGTCGACCCCGTCGACGGCGGCCACGTCGGCCACGCCCGTCATCGTCATCCTGAACAACCAGTCCGGCACCCCGTCGGCCACCGAGTCGCCGCTGATCTCCCAGGTCAAGGCGGCCGGGGGCACCAACGTCATCGGGTACAGCGCGGTCGCCTCGTTCGCCGCCACGGTGTCGCCGGCCGAAGCGGCGACGCTGGCGGCCAACCCGGCCGTCGCCTCGGTGGTGCCGGACCAGAAGGTCAGCGTGGCCCCGGCGACGGCCAGCCAGGTGCCGGCCAAGCCGACCGGGCCCACGGCCGGCGGCAGCTCCCAGCCGTCCACCATCTGCGGCACCGCGGCCCACCCGCTGCTGCCGGAGGACCTGACCACCACGCACGCCAACGAGGCGCACGCGCAGGGCATCACCGGCGCCGGCGTGACCGTGGCCTGGATCGCCGACGGCCTGGACCCGAACAACCCCGACTTCATCCGCAACGGCAAGTCCATCTTCAAGGACTATGTGGACTTCTCCGGGAGCGGCCCCAATACCCAGACAGGCGGGGAAGAGGCGTTCGGCGACGCATCGATGATCGCGGCGCAGGGCAACCAGACCTACGACCTGTCGAACTACAACAACCCGGCCTTCCCGCTGCCCAAGAACTGTGACATCAAGATCGAGGGCATGGCCCCCGGCGCGTCGCTGATCGGGCTCAAGGCCGGCGGCGAGCTGCTGGCCAACTCCGCGATCCTGCAGTCGATCGACTACGCGATCACGCACGGGGCCAACGTCATCAACGAGTCGTTCGGCAGCAACGTCTACTCCGACAACAACGCCCGCGACACGATCCAGCTGTTCGACGACGCGGCCGTCCGGCACGGCATCACCGTCACCGTGTCGACCGGCGACGCCGGCGTCTCGGGCACCCAGGGCAGCCCGTCGACCGACCCGAACGTGATCTCGGCGGGCGCGTCGACCGACTTCCAGAGCTACGAGCAGACCGGCTACGCCGGCGCCCGCACGTTCTCCAACGGCAAGTGGGTCGACGACAACGTCTCGGCGCTGTCCTCGGGCGGCATCAGCCAGGGCGGGCAGGTCCCCGACCTGGTGGCCCCGGGCGAGGCCGACTGGGCGCTGTGCTCGACCAACACCGCCATCTTCACCGAGTGCGTGAACTACAACGGCAAGCCCTCCCCGATCCTGCTGTTCGGCGGGACCAGTGAGGCCTCGCCGGTCACCGCGGGCGCGGCGGCGCTGGTCATCCAGGCGTTCCGGCAGACCCACCACGGCGAGTCCCCGTCCCCGGCGCTGGTCAAGCAGTTCCTGACCGGCACCGCGACCGACCTGGCCCTGCCCGCCTCCGAGCAGGGCTCGGGCTTGCTAAACGCCGACGCGGCGGTCCAAGCGGCCGAGCACTACCACGGCAGCACCGGCAGCAGCCAGCCCGGCCAGGTGGTCACCACGCCGACCCAGAAGCTGCTGACCGGCGCGCCCGGCGCGGCCGTGGGCACCGGCCTGGCGGTCACCAACGACAGCAGCAAGACCGCCAAGGTCGCGCTGGGCACCCGCGGCTACGCCAACACGTCCAGCTACCAGACCAGCGTGGCGCTGAACGCGGCGACTGACCCGACGTTCCTGTACGCGACCAACGGCCTGCCGTGGGCCTACAAGAAGGTCACGTTCCACGTGAACGGGGGCGCGACGCGGCTGGCGGTGACGATCGACTGGAAGGGTGATCCGGAAGGGGTGCCGGGCGGCTCGGTGGTCCGGCTCACGCTGATCGGCCCGGACGGTGCGTTCGTGACCAACACCCGCCCGCAGGGCGGCACCGTGTCGGCCAATTACGGACTGGTCGACGTGGCCCACCCGCAGGGTGGCACCTGGACGGCGGTGCTGTACACGCCGACCAAGGCGGCGGCCGTGGCCGGCCAGCCGCAGCCGTTCACCGGGAACGTCATCCTGAACGCCACCACCCAGAACGCGGTGGCGGACGGCTCGGTCAGCCCGTCCTCGCTCACGCTGGGGCCCGGGCAGACCGGGTACGCGCAGCTGCGCACCCACATCGACGGCACCGCGGGCGACACCGCCGAGAACGTGACGGTGTCGGCTCCGGGTCAGCAGTCGTCGGTCCCGGTCGTGCTGCGGCCGGTGATCCCGGTCAGCGGCGGCCAGGGCACGTTCACCGGCACCATCAACGGCGGCAACGCCCGGGCCGGGGCCCCGACCCAGACGAACACCTACTCGTTCAACGTGCCGTCGGGTGAGAAGGACCTGAACGTCGGGGTACGCCTCAGCTCCGACCCGAACGTCCTGATCGAGGGGGCGCTGATCGACCCGGACGGTGAGACCGTCGACGTCGACACCAACGCCACCGCGGTCAACTCGACCACCGGGGTGGTCACCAGCGGGCCCGACCTGCAGCTGGTGCAGAACGCCCCCGAGCGCGGGCAGTGGCGGTTCGTGCTGATCGTGGTGGACCCGGTGAGCGGCGCCGAGGTGGCGCAGAACTTCACCGGCACGATCAACTTCAACGCGGCCAAGGTCTCGTCGAACCTGCCGTCGAGCACCAGCACCACGCTGGCGGCCGGCCAGGCCAGCAGCTTCACGGTCAGCTACACCAACCCGGGCTCGGTGACCGAGCCGGTGCAGGCCGACCCGCGCCTGAAGGCCAGTGCGAACCTGGCGCTGGCTTCGCTGTCCGGCACGAGCACGATCACCCTGCCGGTCAGCGTGACCAACCTCGGCAACGAGCCGTTCTACCTGGTGCCCCCGGGTACCAGCCAGCTCACGGTGGCGGCGACGTCCAGCAGCCCGGCCCAGCTGGAGCTGAGCGGACCGCTCGGGGAGCCGGACGTGTTCGGCGACCTCGGGGCCGCTCAGGCCGGCAACCTGACCTCGGTGGCCCGGGTCACCGAGGCCGGCGGCCGGCACCTGGTGGCGCAGGGTGAGTGGGGCACGTTCGTCCAGCAGATCGGGCCGTTCACCGACGCGGGCGCCCCGGCCGGGACCAGCACGCTGGCCGCGACCGCGGTGACCCAGCCGCTGGACCCGGCGGTGACCTCGGCGGCGGGCGACCCGTTCGCTCCGGCCTTCACCGGGCAGGCTCCGACCGGCACCCCGGTCAACGTCGCCCCGGGCCAGACCGGCGCGCTGAAGGTCACGATCACCCCGACCGGCAAGTCCGGGACGGTCGTGCACGGTGTGCTCTACCTGGTCACGTCGGCGTTCACCGGCGACAACCTGGTCGGCAACGCCGCCGCGGGCGGGCTGGGCGCGGTCGGCACCAGCGGTGACGTGCTCGCCGCGGTGCCGTACAGCTACACCATCAAGTAGGGCAGCAACAGTTGTGGGGGCCACCCGGCTGGGTGGCCCCCACACACGCGTTGGCTAGCTGGTCAGTGGCGGCGGAGCTGCATGGCCACGCTGACCTGGGTGATGCCCAGCACCAGCAGCCAGATCCCGGCCAGCCAGGCCAGGGTCAGGATCGAGATGGCCGGCCAGAACAGCAGCACCAGGCCGGCGATGATGCCGAGCACGCCGGACAGCAGGCTGAACCCCCGCCCCGGCATGTTCTTGTGCTCGGCGGCCGAGACGACCAGGCCGATGCCGTCGACCAGCCAGAAGATGCCGAGCAGGAGCCCCAGCGACAGCAGCGTGATCACGATGTGCCGGAGCGAGTAGAAGCCGAGCAGCAGGGACAGGACGCCGAGGATGGCCCACAGCACCCGGGCCCCGCCGCTCTCGTCCCCGAACGTGACCGCACCGACCAGCCGGTAGATGCCCCACACGATCAACTCGACGCCGAACAGGACCGCGAGCACCAGCAAGGTTCTCCCCGGCCAGGCCAGCGCGAGCAGGCCCACCACGATCGAGACGACCCCGAAGATGGCGGGCCACCACCAGGCCCGGCCCACCCGGGCCATCCGGTCGTGGACGTCGTTGCCGCCGCCCATGCCGACATTATGAAATCCCAAACGGTTCACCAGCCACCACCCTTCCCGAGGGGTCCAGAACGATCATGTACCCGGGGGTTGTGGCCGGCAACCGGGTCGGCTAGGCGGTGTTGGCCTCGGGGGCGTAAGCCCCCCAGACCCCCCGGGGGCTACGCCCCCATTAAGCCGGAGTGGTGGCGTAGCGGGTCATCACGGTCTCGACGACCGGCGGGGACAGCGGCTGACCGGCCGCGATCAGGTCGTGCAGGTCGCGGAAATACTGGACGTAGAGGTCGGGGGTGAACGTGTTCAGCAGCACCAGCGGGGCGTCGCCGGGGTTGGCGAACGTGTGCGGGGCGCCGGGCGGCACCATGACCAGCGAGCCGGCCGGGGCGTCGTAGGACTTCTCCCCCACCGTGAACCGGCCCGTGCCCGACACCACGTAGAACCCCTCGTCGTGGCGAGCGTGCCGGTGCGGGGGCGGCCCGTCGGTGTGCGGGGCCACGGTGATCTCGCCGAGCCCGAGCCGGTGGCCGGTGTGGCGGCCGTCCTCGAGGATGCGCATCTGGGTGGGGGGCGGCAGCAGGGTGTCGCCCTCGTCCGGGCCGACCACGGTCACGTCGGTCCGGCCGGGGTCGGTGTGGGTGAGCAGGAAGTCTCCCAGCAGCCGGAGCAGCGTGTCCGGGGTCTCGAGCTGGGGCAGGTGCCCGGAGGTGGCGATCAGCTGGAATTCGGCGCCGGGGATGGCGCGCGCGTAGGCCAGCCCCTGCTCGGCCGGGATCATGCGGTCGGCCCCGCCCCAGACGACCAGCACCGGGGCCTTGATGGCGGGCAGCCGCCCGGCCAGGGTGGGATCAACCATGGCGGTACCGGCGTAGACCCGCAGGGCGGCCTGGTTGGCAGCCATGGCGGCCTTGGCCGGCGGCGGCAGCTGGTCGACGTCGATCCGGAACTTGTCCGGGTCGTAGTAGCTGAGGTCGAAGACCTGGTCCAGCGTCAGCGAGAAGAAGTCGGCGGTCGGGGCGGTGTCGACCGGCAGGCCGGCCGCGTCGGACAGCACCACGGCCGCCACCCGGGGGCTGTTGAGGATCGCGATCTCGGCCGCGATCCAGCCGCCGATCGAGTTCCCGATCACGGTCACGCCGGTCAGTTCGAGCTGGTCGAGCAGGGCGACGTAGACCTGGGCGAGCTGAGCGATGGTGGTGAGCTGGTCCGGGCGGGGGGTGCCGCCGAAGCCGGGGTGGAG
>Ga0213875_10000424_pt1 | contig 37012 bp, 28 predicted proteins | sample BarmaccomBMRX_R8_FD_160105 | JGI IMG/M metagenome (GOLD analysis project Ga0213875, IMG submission 160105) | Root-associated microbial communities from Barbacenia macrantha in rupestrian grasslands, the National Park of Serra do Cipo, Brazil - RX_R8 | ecosystem: Host-associated > Plants > Roots...
GGTTGAACAGGAACATCCACAGCACCCCGGCGATCGCCGGCGCGATCGCGTAGGGCAGCAGCAACACCGTTTTGTAGAAGGCGGCGCCGCGGACCACCCGGTTGGCCATCACCGCGAGCAGCAGCCCGGGGGCCAATGCCAGAACCGCCACCGCCAAACTGAACAGCGCGGTGATCTCGACCGAGCCGAGATAATCGGGGTCCGTCAGGATCGCCGTAAAATTCTCCAGCCCGACAAAGCGGGTCGAGAGCCCGAACGCATCCTCGCGGCGCACCGACTGCAAGACCGCCTGCGCCGCCGGCCAGAAGAAGAAGACGATCGTGACCGCGAGCTGCGGCGCCAGCAGCAGCGCCGGCACCCCCCAGCCGGCGAAGACGACCCGCCGCTCCATTCAACCCCCGAACGGCCTCTCGGCCGCGAGCCGCTACACCGCCAGCCCGAGGCTTTCGGCGACGCCAAAGCCTTGCGCCAGAGCGGTCAGCTTGCCCCAGGTCGCATCCTCGACCTCGATCCCGTCGCGCGCGCGTTCCTGCTGCCGCCGATACTCGATCTCGCCGGGATAGAGCACGCCGGCGCTGCCCTCGGCCGGCGGCGTGTCCTTCAGATAGCGGACGAACTCGCCGACATCCTTCTTGAACTGGCCGAGCGGCCGGAACGCCTCGACCTTGAAGACCGCCATGAAGCAGCCGTCATTGTGCCTCCCGGTCGGCTCGACCCCGAAGCCGAGGCCGGTCAGCAACCCGCACAGGATCTCGACCATGACGGCCAGCCCGTAACCCTTGTAGCCGCCGTCCGGGCCGCCGAGCGGGAGCAGCGCGCCGCCCTGGCGGAGCTGGCGTGGGTCGGTCGTCGGGCGGCCGTCCTTGCCGATGATCCAGCCTTCATGCACCGCCTCATTGCGCGCCACCGCGAGCGCGATCTTTCCGGCGGCGGCCGCCGAGGTCGCCATGTCGAGGTAAAGCGGCCCGTCGAGGTCGGAGGGGATCGCCATCGAGATCGGGTTGGTGCCGAGCCGCGCCTCGCGGCCGCCGAACGGCGCGACGGCCTTCGGCGAGCGACCGGAATCGGCGGTGATCAGCCCGATCATCCCGGCTTCGGCCGCCATCTGCGTGTAGCTCGACAGGCGGCCGATATGGCCCTGCCGGAACACCGTCGCCGCGGCCACATTGGCGCTCTGCGCCTTGTCGATTGTCAGCCGTATCGCCCGCTCGTTGACGACGTAGCCGAAGCCCCAATGGCCGTCGACGACGGTCGTCGTCGGCGATTCCTGCACGATCGTCCAGGGCGCGCCGGGGACGATATGCCCGGCCTTGATGCGCTCGATATAGGTCGGGATCTGGATGACCCCGTGCGAATCGTGCCCGACGAGGTTGGCGCCGACGATGTGGCGCATGACCAGCGCCGCTTCGTCGCGCGGCGTCCCCGCCGCCTCGAACAGCACGCGACCGATAGACTCCAGGCGATCCGCCGCGATCTTCGGCATGCTGTCCTCCGCTGGCTGGCCGTTCGCGGCAGCTTAGCCGCGACGCAGGCGCGCGGGTAGGCCGGCGTTCAAGGCTCGGGGAAGTCGAGCCTGGCCATCCTTTCCGGCGTGTCGACCGCAGGCGCGACCGCATCGCCCCCGAGATAGGCGAAGGCGCCGCGCAGGGCCGGCAGCGCGTCCCCGCAAGGCAGACCGTCGAGATACGCGCGCAGGCCGGCCTTGCGCGCCGATTGCGCAAAGCGCAGCGCCTCAGGGACCAGCCGTTCCGGCTGGGCGCGGGCGGGGCATTCGGCGCCGACCGCCATCATCCCGCTCTCCTTGAGGGGCGCGAAGTCTCGCCGCGCCAGATCGAGCCGGGCGACGACACCGTAGGCGTTCGAGCGCAGTGCTGTCGTCAGCTCGAGCAGCCGGCCCTGCAACACCCCGTTCGGAACATCGACCAGCTCGAACAGCAGCAAGCGCTTCTCGGCTTCGCTCAGGGAGGCCAGCGCGTGGATGTATTCGAGACGGCCGGACAGCTTGGCGAGCGTGTCGAAATGAACCGGAATGCAGAGCAGCAGCCGGCGCCCCGCGGCGACCAGCTTGCGAATTTCGAGGATAGCCGCCTGGCGCGCCGCGCGGTCGATCCGCGCCTTGAGGTCCGCATCGTTGGCGACCGCCGAATAGGCCGGACGCCAACCGCCGACTTCGCCGAGCGCAGGCAGCAGCGGCACCGACGCAAAGAGGACCGCGTTCGCGCGCACCGGGTCCCACATCGGCCGGTACATAAAGCGCAGCCCCGCGAGACAGGTCGCCTCGCCGGGATTGTCGAGCGTCGGGTCCGCGGCCGGGCCGTTTCCCCCGGTTCCGCCGCGGCCTAGCGGGCGCAGCCGCGCGGGTCTTGGTCGCGAGCGTCCGGCGGCCGGGCGACGGACGACCGGTCCGGAGGGCGGCCCGGCGCCCGGCTCGTGCAACAGCCTCAGCAGAGCGGCCCTGACCGGCACGGTCTCGAAATCGACCTCGCCGTCGAGCCGGACGACCGCGCTCTTGACCTCGATCAGTTCGGCCCCTTCCTCGCCGATCAGATCGGCGGCGATCTCGCGAGCCATCAGCGCGCATTTGAGCTGGGCCGCCGCGGCGGTCAAATTCGCCATGACGAGCACGAACTCGAACTCGTCCCATTTGCCGTAAATGTCGCTCGGGCCGAGGCGGCGCTCGATCGCGTTCCGCGCGATGCGCTCCGCCCGCTCGGCGACGCGCTGCCAATCCGCCCCGAAATGCCGCTTGATGCGCCCGAGGCCGAGCAGGTTGACGCGGCCGGCGAGCGCCGAGTTCGAACTGGCGACGATCTCCCGCAGGCGCCGGACAAAAATCGCCTCGATCTCGGCAGAGGGGTCCGATGGGCCGGTGTCACCGGACAGCACGGCCGAATGCTTCGGCCTGATCAGACCGTCAACCCGCAGCCGAAGCTGGTCGAGCACGCGCGCCTTCCGCAGGCAGGGGGGCGGGATCGATGTCCCTGAACCCGCCACTCTGGGCCGCGTCGATTAAGCCGCGGTTAAGCAATGCCTCCGGCTAACCGGAGGTGCCACACGCTGCCCATCCGCATCCGCCACGTGAATGGAGGCGACCGCCTCAGTTGTGCGCGGGCGGCGGCGGCGCGGTGCTGCCGGCGGCGGGTTCGGGGAGGCGGGGGACGTGGTAGGCGTCGAGCAGCGCGTCGATTGCGGCGCGGTTGCGCTCGAGCGCCGCATCGATCTCGCTCTTGAACGCGGCGTCGCCCTTGCGCACCCCCATCGCGATGTCGAAGGTCATCGGCCACGGCCCGTCCTGCGCCGGGTGGACCGGGGCGACGGCGAGCGCGACCGGCTCGCGATTTGCGAAATAGCCGCCAAGCGGCCCCCACGGCAGCGCGAGGTCGATCTCGCCCTGCGCGACCGCATCGACGATCGCGGCGGGCGGGTTCGGCCGGGCGTAGTCGCCGTACAGCATGTAGCCGCGCACATTGTCGACCATGCCGCGCCTGGCGAGCGCATGCGCCGGCGGGGTGTTCATCGCGTCGTTGCCGATCATCTGCACCCCGATCGTCAGCCCGCGCAGCCGCGGGTCGTCGAAGGAGGCGATATCGAGCTTGCGGTCGGCCCGCGTCACGAAGACATAGGTCGAGCGGTAATAGGGACGGGTCGGCGCGACCAGATCGACCCCGCTCGCGATGCCCGGCCACAAATCGCATTCCTGCGCCCGCAGGGTATTGCGGATGAAGCCGCGGCGCTGCGCCCACCAGGTGTAGCCGATCGTCGCGCCGAGATCCTTTGCGATCAGCTCGGCGATCTTGTTCTCGAACCCCTCGCCCTTGTCGTTCGAGAAGGGCAGGTTGTTGGGGTCGGCGCAGACCCGCAGCTCGCGCGCCTCGGCATTCGCGGCCGCCAGCAGGAGCAGGGAGCCGAGCGCCGCACCGAGGCGCTTCATTTCGGGACGGTCTGTACGCCCGGTGCCTCCGATTTCTCCGGCGGCGGCGGCGCGGCCGGCGCAGGCGGCGGCGTCGGCGTCGTCTGGCCGGCATTGGCCGGGGACGGCGAGGACAGCGACAGCACGAAGGCGGAAATCTCCCAGATCTCGGCGTCCGGGATCTTGCCTCCCCAGGACGGCATGCCGTTCGGGCGACCCTGCACGATCGAGGCGTAGATCTGATCGAGCCGGCCGCCGTAGCGCCATTGATTGTCCATCAGCGCCGGCCCCATCCCGCCGCCGCCATGCGAATGGCAGCCCGAGCAATTGTACCAGGCGAACAATTGCTGCCCTTTGTTGATGTATTCCGGATTGCCCTGATACGCCTTGACGTGAGGGTCCGCGGGCGGCGGCGAGCCGCCGCCGGGGAACAGCGTCGTGACCGCAACCCCGAGCGGCCCGCTCTCCTTCAGCGGCAGATCGCTCGGCGCCTGCGCCCGCGCGGCGAGGGTCGTCGCTGCGCTTGCGGCGCACAACGCCGCCGCGGCGGCGATCGCGTTACGTCGGCGGCAGGGCGAAGACATAGAGCGTCCCTCCCGGCATGGTCTTTTGTTTCAGATCGCTCATCGCCCCGACGAAGCCGAGCGCGGCGGTCGGGTCCTTGGGGTCGAGATTGCCGGCGACGATCGCGCCGGCCCAGCCGCCCACGCCGGACAGGATCGCGATGTATTCGCGGCCGTCCGGTCCCTTATAGGCGATCGGCTGGCCGATGATGCCGGAGCCGGTCTTGAACTGCCATTTGAGCTCGCCGGTACGGGCATCGACGGCTTTGAACCAGCCCTCCATCGTGCCGTAGAAGACGAGGTCGCCGGCGGTCGCCAGCGCGCCGCTCCACACCGGCAGGTCTTCCTTGTCCTGCCAGGCCGGCTTGCGCTTGACCGGGTCCCAGGCGGTCAGGAAGCCGCGATTGCCGCCGGGCCCCGCCTTCATGACGACGTTGGCGCCGACGAATGGAGTGCCGGAGATGTAGTTGACCTCGACGTTCTCCCAATCCATGCACAGATTGGCGTGCGGCAAATACATCAGCCCGGTGCGCGGCGAATAGGCAGAAGGCTCCCAATCCTTCTGGCCGGAGGCGGTCGGGCAGATGTCGCGCACGGTCTGGCCGAGCTTCGTCATCTTGTCGGGATTGATGATCGGGCGACCGGTCTTCAGGTCGATGCCCTTCGTAGAATTGACCGGCCCGAACGGGTCGGCCGAATAGACCTGCCCGGTCGCCCGGTCGATCACATAGACGTAGCCGTCGCGCTCCGGGCGGACGAGCACCTTGCGCGTCTCGCCGTTGACCGGCATGTCGAGAAGCACGCTTTCGTTGATGCCGTCGTAATCGTGCTCGTCATGCGGATAGGTGTCGTAGAACCACTTCGCGGCGCCGGTGTCGGGGTCGCGCGCGAACAGGCCGGAGGTCCATTTGTTGTCGCCCGGCCGCTGCTCGGCGTTCCATGGGCCGGGATTGCCGGTGCCGTAATAGATCAGGTTCAGGTCGGGGTCGTAGGAGATCCACCCCCAGACGGTGCCGCCGCCGGTCATCCAGGCCTGCGGCGGCCAGCTCTTGACCCCGAGATCCTCGCCCTTGTCGGTGTCGTAAAACGGCTTGAAGTCGGGTCCGATCAGCACGTCCTTGTCGGGACCGGTGTGAAACGCCTTCCAGGCGAGCTTGCCGTCCTTGGCGTCGAGCGCCGCGATCCAGCCGCGCACTCCCATCTCGCCGCCGGAATCCCCGACCAATACCTTCCCCTTCACGACCAGCGGCGCCATCGTGATCGTCTCGCCGCGGTTGATGTCGCCGAGCTTGGTCTTCCAGACCTCCTTGCCGTTCTCGGCATCGACCGCGATCGTGTTGCCGTCGAGCGTGTTGTAGATGATCTTGCCGTCCCAGAAGACCGCGCCGCGGTTGACGACGTCGCAGCAGGCGACGCCCTGGCTGGCCGCCTCCGGGTGCGGCTGATACGACCATTTCATCGGCGCGCCCGGCTTGGTCAGGTCGAGCGCGAACAGGATGTTCGGGTAGGGCGTCACGATATACATCGTGTTGTCGACGACCAGCGGCGCCGCTTCCTGACCTCTGTTCACCCCGGTGTCGAAGGTGAATTCGACGCGCAATTTGGCGATCGTAGTGCCGTTGATCTGGTTGAGCTCGGAAAACCGGGTCGAGGCGTAGTTCTTGGCCGGCATCGTCCACTGCCCGTCATCGGCCGGCGCGGCCGAGGCGGGCGGCTGCGGCGTCTGGGCGGCGACGAACCCCGGCACGAGCGCGAGCGCCGCCACCGCCGCGCCGCAGAGCAGCCGCGCAGCGGCCCTCGCGCGAGTGCCCGCCATTTGTGACCAGCGAAGCGTGCGGCCCTCCTTCTCCCTCTCCACCCCCGGGGGTGGAGAGGGTCGGGGTGAGGCGGGGGATTTCAGGGCGCTCGCAGCCATATGTTCCGGGCCAGCCCACCTCACCCTCCCAGCCCCCACCCCTTCCCTCCCCCGCAGGCGGGGGAGGGTTAGGGAGGGGGCGGGCTGGGTCCCTCCCTCTCCCCCCGATGGGCGGAGAGGGTCGCGCTTTGCGGTCCGCCAATTCCGGGCGTCAGCGCAGGGTGTAGAGGTAGGCCGCGACGTCTCGAGCGTCATGGTCGTTCAGCTCCATATTCGGCATCGCGTTGCCGGGCACGAAACTTTGCGGCGCGCGCAGCCACTTGATCATGTTCTCCGGCGTGTTCGGCAGCAGCCCCGCGATGATCGTGCGCTCGCCGATATTGTCGAGCGGCGGCCCGACCTTGCCGCGCGCCCCGTTGATGCCGGGCAGCGAATGGCAGGCGCCGCAGCCGAGCCGCGCGATCAGCTTGCCGCCGCGCCCGGGATCGCCGCCAAAGGCGGTGCTTTTCGGGGCATCCTGGTCGCAGGCGGCAAGGCTCAACACGAGCCCGGCGATCAGCCCCGCGCCGACCAGCCCGGTCCCGACCCGCAAACCCCTCCTCACCCGGGACATGGCGGCACCGTCGCCAACGAGACGAGATCGCAGATCAGCGCGGCCAGGATCATCGGACCCATCAACAGGCCGCTTGCCGCGAGGAACCGGGCGCGTCCGACCGCCGGCGGCAGGACATCGTTGTGCCGCGGCGCCGGCCGCCCGCGGCTGGCCTGCCACAAGCGGTAGGACAGCCAGGTCCCGCCGAGCGCCAGCACGATCGCCGCGAGGTTGATCGCGAACAGCGCCGTCCCGACACCCTCCCAGCCCGGCAGCGGGTGCGCGCGCGGCGCCTCATGCGGGTAGCACGGGTGGCTGTCGAGCCCGTAATTGACGTTGAGCTGAACGAACCAGGCGAGCGGGCCCGCCGCTACGGCGAAGATCAGCGCGGCAAGCCCGACCGGCGAGGCGACGCCGCGCGCCCGGCGGCGAGCCTCCGCCGCCTCGGTATCGATCGTCACGGGATCACCATGGCAACATCACCACAGGCGCGGGGTGATGTAGAAGGTGGTGAAAACCGCCAGCCACACCGCGTCCACGAAATGCCAGTAGGCGTTGCCGATCAGCACCGGCGCGTTGCGCCGGCGGTCGAAATAGCCGAGCGCCGACCAGACCAGCACCATCAACAGCACGGCCAGCCCGACCACGACATGCGCCATGTGGAACCCGGTCACGGTGTAGTACATCGAGCCGTAGGTGCTGGCGCGGATCGACGCGGCGCGGCTCTGCCACTCCATCAGCTGGATAGAGACGAACACGGCGCCGAGCACCAATGCTCCGAGCAGACCCAATAGGAGCTGCCAGCGCGCGCCCCTTCTGACGCCGCGCTCGCCGATCCAGGCGGCGACGCTGCTCAAGAGCAATATCGCGGTATTGGGCAGCGCGAGGCCGAGCGACGGCAATTCGCGCGGCAGCCACTCGCGATGCATCTGCACGTCGAAATAGAAGTAGCTGAACAGAAGGTAGAAGAAGAGCGCGCCCTCGGTCGCGATCAGGCAGAGCAGGCCCCACCAGCCGAGCCCGCGCCGCTCGATGGCACCGACCGGCAGCCGCTCCGGCGCCAGCGCGGCGTCAGTCATCGCCGGCTCCCGCGGCTTGCGCCAGGCTGCGCCGCGGCCACAGCCACGCGATCAGCGCGCCGGCGACCACTGCCGCAGAAGCGCCGGCCAGCCACCACCAATGTAAGAGCGCGCCGGTAAACCCGGCCGAAGCGCCGACGGTCAGGATGAACGGGCTGTAGGAATCCTCCGGCATCTTCGCGATCAGGTCGAGATCGCCATCGAGCGGGGTCGTGACTATCGTCTCGCGCCCGTGATCGAGGATGAGCCCCTGGCGAACCGAGGATCGGTTGGCGGCTTCGCCGAGCCGATCCTCCCACAGCGGATGCCGGCTCGCGACTTCCGGGATCACCGCGAAATTGTAGGAAGGGGGCGGCGAGGAGACCGACCATTCCAACGTATCGGCGTCCCACGGATTGGCCCCCGCGATGCGCCCGCCGCGCAGGCTGACGACCACATTCACCAACAGCAGCAGCACGCCGATCGCGAACAATAGCGAGCCGATACTGGTGACCATGTTCAACGTGTCCCAGCCCATCCCGGCCGGATAGGTGTAGACCCGCCGCGGCATGCCGTAGAGACCGGTCAGATGCATCGGCAGAAAACCGAGGTTGAAGCCGATGAACATCGTCCAGAAATTCCATTTCCCGAGCCGCTCGTCGAGCAGCCGGCCGGTCATCTTCGGGAACCAGAAATAAACGGCGCCGACCACCGGAAAGACGTTGATGCCGATCAGCACGTAATGGATGTGCGCGACGATGAAATAGGTGTCGGTCAATTGCCAATCGACCGGCACCGAGCCGGTCATGAACCCGGACACGCCGCCGATCACAAACAGCACGATCATGCTGGCGAAGAACAGGAAGGCGGTCGTGATGACCGGCCGCCCGAGCCAGATCGTTGCGATCCAGGCGAACACCGCGACCGCGCTCGGGATCGAGATCATGATCGAGGTGCTGCTGAAGAAGGACAGCGCCAGATTGGGCAGACCGGTCGCGAACATGTGGTGCACCCAGACGCCAAAGCCGAGCACCATGGTTGCGACGGTCGAGAGCGCGACCGGCGTGTAGCCGACCAGCGGGCGCCGGCAGAAAACTGGCAGCCCTTCCGACACCATCCCCATCGCCGGCAGGACGACGACATAGACCCAGGGATGCGCAAATATCCAGAACAGGTGCTGCCACAACAAGGGCTGCCCCTGCTGGTTCACATCGAAGAAATGCGTCGAGAATTGCCGGTCCATCCACAGCATGAAGAAGGCGAGGCTGACGCTCGGCACGACCAGCAGGTTGGCGGCCGAGGCGGTCAGCGTGCCCCAGGTCATGATCGGCACGCGGTTGATCGACATGCCGGGGGCGCGCATGCGCAGAAAGGTCACCACGAAATTGGCCGCGCCCACGGTCGTGGAGAGGCCGTAGAACACCATCCCCAGCGCGTAGAAATCCATGTTGAGGCCGGGGTTGTAGGGCCGCTCGGCATAGGGGACGTAGTTGAACCAGCCGTCATTCGGCCCGGCGCCGATCAGGAACCCGGCATACATGAAGATCCCGGAGGCGAGGTAGACCCAATAGGACAGCGCGTTGAGCCGCGGGAAGGCCATGTCGCGCGACCCGAAGATCAGCGGCCATAAATAATTGCTGAAACCCGACAGGATCGGCAGGGCGTAAAGGAAAATCATCGTCATGCCGTGCGTCGAGAACAGCTGGTTGTACTGTTCCGGCGTCAGCAGATGCTGCTCCGGGCGGGCGAGCTGCAGTCGCATGATCAAGGCTTCGAACCCGCCGAGAATCAGGAAGACGAAAGAGGTGACGATGTAGCGGTGCCCGATCTCCTTGTGATCGACGGTCGAGATCCAGCCGGCGATGCCGGGCTCGGTCTTCCAGATCTGCTCGAGCCCGCGGCCATAGGAGGTCGCGGTGCTGGCGATCTCCGGGCGCCGCTCGGTCTCGACAAGTGTCACGGCCGGTCGCCTCAGTCGAGGGTTGCGAGATAGGTTCTGATGTCGTCGAGTTCCGGCCCCGACAGATAGAGGACCGGCATCCGGGTGCCCGGCTTGATCGCCTGCGGGTTGGCGATCCAGCCCGACAAATTCCCGGCGTCGTTCGGCAGGGTGCCGGCCGCGATCGTGCTGCGGCTCATCAGATGGGTCAGGTCGGGCGCGACGATGCCGCCCGCCTCGGTGCCGCGCACCGTATGGCAGGCGCCGCAGTGATAGGCGAAGCTGCGCTCGCCGCGCGTCGTCTTCTCGGAAGTCGGCGTCGTTCCGGGCCGCAGCTGGCTGTCCCACCAGGCCTGGAAATCGAGCCGCGGCTGGGCGACGACGTAGAGGCCCATATGCGCGTGCTGCCAGCCGCAGAATTCGGTGCATTGGCCGCGGTAATAACCGGGCTGATCGGCTTCGAGCCACATCACATTGGTCTGGCCCGGGATCGTGTCGGTCTTGCCGGTCAGCGACGGGACCCAGAAGGAATGGATGACATCGCCGCCGACCAGCCGCAGCAGCACCGGCTCGCCGGTCGGGATGTGGATCTCGTTGGCGGTGATCAGGATGCGCGAGGGGTCCTCGCTGAGGTAGCGCGCCTTCCACCACCACTGCTTGCCGGTGATCTCGATCGTGACCGGCGTCGGACGGCCCGGCCCGTTGACGGCGGCCAACACGACGACCGTCCACACCAGCGAGCCGAACAGCGCGACCGTCGAAATCCCGACGCCGATCGTCAGCCAGGTCGTCCCGCTCGCGCCGCCCTGCACCGGTTCGCGCTCGACCGCGCCGTCGATGCCGCGGGCGCGCCGCACCCAGACCCCGACCGCGACGAGCGCCGTGCAGATCACGACGACGACGACCGAGATGATCAGCAAGCCCCAGGTCAGTTGCGTGACCGGATAGGCCTTCGTCCCGAAGCCGTGCAGGTAGGACATCGGCTGCTGCGCCGCCCGCGCGAGGCCGGGCGTCACGCCGGCGAGGAGCGGCAGAGCGATTGCGACAAGCTGGCGGATCAGGGCCTCCCTGACATCGTTATGGGCGCAGCAGAGGCGGGGTTCGGGTTGTCGGCGCGCTGCGCGGTTTAGCTTCTCGAAACACGGTCCTCAGGCGCCGCGCACCTCCATCCCTATTGCCGTACGGCTCGGGGTCGCGGTCCTCCTCGCATCGCCACGCGATAGCGGCCAGAAAGCCAGGACGGACGCGGCGAGAAACACCAGACAACCCGGCACCCACATGATGCCGCCGCCGAGCTGCTGGTCCTGCAGCGGCGTCAGCCCCCAGGCGGCGGTGGTCAGCGCATGCGGCTCATAGAGCGGGCGCGGCGCCAATGTGATCAGCGCCCCGAGAAACCCCATCTGGGTCGAGGAGATCAGCCCGGCGGCGACCCGGTGCATCGTTTTGCGCGGCGATCGGTCGAGCAGCCCCTGCCACAACCACAGCGCCGCCGCAAACAGGCTGAGATGCATCAGCCAGTACACCCCGGAACTCGCGAAAGTCGCGGCGTAGGGGCCGGGAGCGTGCCACAGCCACAACATCGCGGCGAACGCGCCCGACGCGCAGAGCGGCGCGCTCGGGATTGCGCTGCCGCCGGGCGCAGCGGTCCGGATGCCGGGAACGAGCGCGCGGCAGGCACTCCCGGCCGAACCGAGCACGATGAGCGGCGCGGCAACGAGGCCGAGGATCGCGTGCTGCGAAACACGCGCCGCGAACAAGGAGACGGAAAGCGGGCAAAGCGGCGAAACCAACGCCGCCGCCGCGGTCAGCCATCCGCCATAGAAGAGCGCGATCGAGCTCCGGCTCAGTCTGTGTCCGGCGCGGGCCTCGCGCACCGCCCCGGCCGCATAAAGCGCCGCCGCCGCGCATAGGGCGGCGATCAGGATCGGGTCGAGATTCCAGCGCGACCAGATCGCGTCGGGCACGGGCGGCGGTCCGCAATACGGGATCGCCGAGAGGGGCGTCGTCGAGATTGCCAGCTGCGCCCCCATTCGAGTCGCCACCCCTCCCTTGCGACGAGGAAAGGAACGCTCCAGGCGAGGAAAGTTCCAACCCCGTCGCCCGTCGTTCTAGAGCCCCTTGACGTTTGTTCTGTCTGTCATCCCGGAGTGAGGCGGACCGGAACGTTCAACCTTCCGTTCTTCTCCGCTGTCGGGCAACCAGCGGGTAGGCGTGCCACAGCCCGATCAGCAGGATCAGCGCGGCGACGCCCGCCGCCAGCCCGGCGCCCGGCGACCCCGCAACCTTCCCGATCACGACGTAGACGCTCCCGGCCAGACCGAAGGCCAGCGGGATCGTCGCGGCGGTCAGCATGATGCTGCCGGCGCGGTGCATCTCCGGCGTATCCTCGCCGGCGAAGACGATCCGGTGATAGGCCGCAGGCGCCATCAGCAGCATCACCGAGAGCGCGAGACAGCACAGGCTCGCGGCATGCACCACCTTCGCGGTCGCGGGCAGGTTTGCAAAGCTCTCGGTCAGCACGATCGAGAGCTGAAAACCGAGCAATGCCTGCGCCCCGGGCAACACCACCCGGCTCTCGGTCAACATCTGCTCGATCTTGGCGTGAAGCGGCGTTTTCACCCGAGTCTCTCCCCTGCCCTGCGCGGCCGCGCGCTGAGCCGCGCCCGATCTCTGTCGCGCCAGATGCGGCAGCAGATACCACAGCCCGAGCGCAACCAGCGTCGCACCGGCGCCCGCGGCAATCGCGCCGCCGCGACCGAAGAGGCGCCCTCCGACCACGAACAGATTGAGCCCGAGGGCGAGCGCGAACGGCAACAAGGCCGCATCCGCGATGGCGGTGACGAGGCGGTGCAACGGCGTGCTGTCCTCGCCACCTTCGACGATCCGGTGATACGGGCCCGGCGTAATCAGCAGCCCGACGACGCAGACCATCAGCCCGAGCGCGACCGCATCGGCGAGCCGGGCGGCGCGGGGCAATTCGGGATAGGCCTGGCTGAAGACGCCGCGGAACTGGAAGCCGAGCAGCACCTGCGCGCCCAAGATCAGCACCCGCGTTTCGCCGAGCGCGGTCTTGACCTTCTTCGAGAATTCCTCGTCGGAATCCGCCATATTGCGTTCGGCGGCAGCGCTAAGCCGAACCTCGTTCGGCGAAGCGCGCCTGGGCCGCTTCGACCAGCCGGCGCGCCTTGTCCCCGTCGCCATGGCCGGTCGGCTTGAATTCCTTGCCGTTCAGCCGGTTGTACTGGGCGAAAAACGCCTCGATCTCCTCGACGAGCTGCGGGCGCAAATCGTCCAGCCTGCGGATCTCGGCGTGGCTGCGCGAGCGGGTCGCGACCGCCAGCAGCCGATCGTTGCGGACCCATTTGCCGTCGTCTTCGCGCTGCTCGGCCTCGATCACGCCGATCAGCCGGGCGGCGACGATGCATCCCACCACAACCGGGGCATCGAGCAGCAGCAGCACGTCGAGCGGGTCGCCATCCTCGCCGACCGTCGACGGGATGAGCCCGAAATCATGCGGGAAGCTCATTCCCGCCGGCAGCACGCCGCCCAGCCGGAAGGCGCCGTATCGCTCGTCGTAATTGTATTTGTTGCGGCTGCCGCGCGGCGTTTCCACCACCACGGTCAGATGCTCCTCCTCGAAGGTCGGTAGCTCCGACAATAGCCGAACCGCGCTCGCCGAGGACCCCATCGTCACTGCCTCCACCTAGCCCGACCTGCACCGGACGCCGCCGGCGATAGGGGGCAACGGGCGCCGCGCCTTCCCGTTCCCGCAGCCCCGGCATTGGCGCCGAGGTCAGCCGAGACCGGGCAAATCGATGCCGCAGCTCTGCAATAGCAGGACGAGGTTGAGCGCCAGAACGAGCCCGGTGCCGGCGATCGCGGCGGCGTCGGTCAGCGCGCCGTTGGCGAGCGGCCCCATGATGTCGCGCCGCCGCGTGAACAGGACGAGCGCGATCATCGGCGCCGGCAGGGCGAGGCTCAACAGGATCTGGCTCAGCACCAGCGCCCTGGTGCCGTCCACCCCCGCCGCGACGACGGCGAAAGCCGGCAGCATCGTCACCAGCCGGCGCACCCAGATCGGGATGCGGAAGCCGACAAAGCCTTGCATGACGATCTGCCCCGCCATCGTCCCGACCGCCGAACTCGACAGTCCCGACGCGATCAGGGAGACGAGAAAGGCCGCCGCCGCGGCCGTCCCGAGCAATGGCGCAAGGGCGCGATAAGCGGTTTCGATCTGCGCGATGTCGCCATGGCTCAGATGAAACGCGCTCGCGGCCATGATGACCATCGCGAGATTGACCGCGCCGGCCACCGCCAGCGCGATCACCACCTCGCGGTTGGAAAAGCGCAATACGGCGCGGCGGTCGCGTTCGCCGCGGACCGGCACGCGCGCCTGGGTCAGGCCGGAATGCAGGTAGATCGCATGCGGCATGACCGTCGCGCCGATGATCCCGACCGAGATCGACACGGCCTGGGCGTCGGGCAGTTGCGGCACCGCCATGCCGCGCGCGACGCCAGGCCAGGCGACCGGCGCGATCAGCAGCTCGGCCAGATAGCACAGCCCGATCACCCCGACGAAGCCGCCGATGATCATTTCCATGCCGCGGAAGCCGGAGCGCTCGGCGAGCAGGATCGCGTAGGTTGCAACCGCGGTGACCGCCATCCCGGCGATCAGCGGCAGGCCGAGCAGCAGCGCCAGCCCGATCGCGCCGCCGAGGAACTCGGCGAGGTCGGTCGCCATCGCGGCCACCTCGCTGACCACCCACATGGCCAACACAACCGGGGTCGAGAACCGCTCGCGGCACATCTCGGCGAGGTTGCGCCCGGTCGCGATGCCGAGCTTGGCCGACAGCGCCTGGAACAGCATCGCGATCAGATCGGCGAGCACGACGACCCACAGCAGCCTGTACCCGTAGCGGGAGCCGGCCTGGATGTTCATCGCGAAATTGCCGGGGTCCATATAGGCCGTGGAGGCGATGACCGCCGGCCCGGCGAACAGCAGCGCCTTGCGCAGCCCGCCGGCCCGACCTGCGTCGAGGACGTCGCCGATCGCTCCCTGGGTGCGCAGCGACAGGCTCGGCCGATCGCTGCGAACCTGCATCATGCCGCGCGGCGGCCTGCCCTGCCGCGCCCGCCGGCCGGGCACCGCCGGGTGCGGGTCGTCTAGCGGCATCGCAACGCGGGCGCCCCCAAACCCGGCCCTGCCATAAAGCGCTGCCCGGCACCGATGACGACCACGATCAACCCCGCTCCAGCAATGCCCGAGACTCGTCCACGGCGACAGAACCGTCGTGACTGAAACGGGAACGCCTTAGCGCAGTTCCGAACCGGGGCCCCGGGCCGGCCTCGCGGTCAGGTCAGGTATTCGCAGCGGAAGCCGTCGCCCCAGCGCTTGATGTGGCCGACCGAGGGCGACGGGAAATGCATCGTGCAGCACAAGGTGTCGGTGTCGCAGTAGCGCTCGAGGAAGCGGCGCCGGGTCGCTGCGGCCTGCTCGCGATTGAAATCGACCCGCATGACGAGATCGGGGTAGCGCGCCTGCAGCGGCGAATGGATCAGATCGCCGGTGAACACCGCGGCGTCGCGGCCGCCGCGCCCGAGGCAGACCGCGAAATGATCCGGCGTGTGACCGGGGGTCGGGGTCAGCCGGACATGGTCGTCGAGGGCGTGATCGCTGGTGACGAGCTCGGCCTTTTTGGCCTCGACGATCGGCAACACGCTGTCGGCGATCGCGTCCTGCGGGTTCTTGCGGTGCTCTTCCGACCAGTAATCGTATTCCTTTTGCGAAAACAGATAGCGCGCATTCGGGAAGGTCGGGACCCAGCGGCCGTTTTCGAGGCGCGTGTTCCAGCCGACATGGTCCGCGTGGAGATGCGTGCACATGACGAAATCGATGTCCTCGACCGAGGTACCGGAGGCCTTCAGCGCCTGCATGAAATGCGGGTCGTTCTTGTGGTGCCAGGCCTGCCGGTGCGGCCGCGCCTTGTCATTGCCGATGCAGGTGTCGACCAGCACCGTGTGGTGCGGCGTCTTCACCACATAGGATTGGAAGCACAGCACGATGTTGCCGGTGTTCGGGTCGAGCGCCGCCGGCTCCATCCACGGCCGGTTCTCCTCCAGCATCTCGGTCGAGAGCGTGGGCAGGAATTCGAGCACCGGGGTGAAGCCGTATTCCTGCTCGACGATGCGGTGAACGGTCATGTCCTCGACGGCGTATTCGGTGCGCATCGTCTCGCTCCCCTGTGCGTTGCGGCGTTGGCGGGATCGTATCCCGGCGGCCGCAGGATAACAAACCTCGACTGCCTGCCGCGGGAAGCCCGCCGGCTCCGCGAAAATCGCGTGCTGACGGCCGGGCGCGAATTCCCCTAGGATCGCGTCCCCTTCCTCTTCCGGACGCGACCGATGTCCCCAGAAATCGTCAAACAGCTTGCCCCGACCGGCGTGCTGCGGGCCGGCATCAATATGGGCAATTTCCTGCTGGTGACCGGGCGCACCGCGTCGGGCGATCCGGAGGGAGTGTCGCCCGACATGGCGCGGGCGATCGCCGACCGGCTCGGCGTGCCGGTCGCCTACCGGCCCTATGCGCGGCCCGGCGAATTGGCGGATGCGGCCGGGACCGGCGCCTGGGATATCGGGCTGATCGGCGCCGAGCCGGCCCGCGCCGAGAAGATCGATTTCACCGCCGCTTATGTCGAGATCGAGGCGACCTACCTCGTGCCGCCGGGCTCGCCGCTGCAGACCATCGCCGAAGTAGACCGGGCCGGCATCCGCATCGCGGTTACCGCGCGCAGCGCCTACGACCTTTGGCTCGAGCGCAACATCAAAAATGCCGAGCTGGTGCGCGGCAACAATGCCGAGCAGGCCTTCAAGCAGTTTCTCGACCAGAAGCTCGACGCCTATGCCGGATTGCGCCCCGGATTATTGTCGGATGTCGAAAAACTGCCCGGCGCCCGCATCCTGGAGGGCAAATTCACGGCGGTGCAGCAGGCGGTCGGCACCGCCCGGGAAAACGCCGAGGGCGCGGCCTTCCTGCGCGACTTCGTCGAGGAGGCCAAGGCGTCGGGCCTCGTCGCGCGGCTGATCGAAAAGCACAAGGTCGTCGGCCGCCTCTCGGTCGCCCCGCCGGCCTGACGCCGGGGCGGTTCGTCGAGCGGCGCCGGCCCCCACCCTCCCGCTGACGCGGGTCCCTCCCTCCCCCGCATGCGGGGGAGGGAGGGACGGGGGCTTTTCAGCCGAATTCCGCGCTCGCCTATTCCTTCGAACGGCGCAGCTCGATGTAGCCTGAGGCGTCGATGGCGGCCTCGAAGAGGCGGCCGATGACGGTCGAGGTTTCGTCCTCGACGATGACGGCCGGCCCGGTCAGGACGGCGCCGGGCGGCAGCGCGGCGCGGTGGTAGATCGCGACCTCGACGAATTCGCCGGTCTCCGGATCGAATACCGGGCGATGGCGAACCGGCGCGGGGGTCGAGCGGGCCGGCGCGGCGGTGGGCGGCGCCTCCCTGTCCGGGACCGGCGCGCTCAGCAGCAATACCCAGCTCAGCACCTCGACCTCGACGCCGGGGATGATGCGGCTGTAGAGCCCGCGGTAGGCTTCCTCGAACGCCGCCAACAATTCGGCCGCATCGGCCGCGGCGTAGGCGCGCGTCGGCAATGGCACGGCGATCTCGTGCCCCTGGCCGCGGTAGCGCATGAAGGCGGACCGGGTCTCGGTCAAAGGCCCGTCCGGGGCGCCGCGCCGCACGATCGCCTCGGCTTCGGTGCGCATCGCCGCGAGCATTGCGTTGGCGGCGGCGGCGTCGAACCGGTCGAGCCGCTGCAGGCCGGAGCGCACGATCTCGTAGGCGATCGGTGCGCGCAGGAAGCCGACGGCCGAGCCGACCCCGGCATTCGACGGCACCAGCACGCGGTCGAGCCCGAGCTTCTCGGCCATGCGCGAGGCATGCAGCGGCGCCGCCCCGCCGAATGCGACGAGGGTGCGGCCGCGCGCGTCCTTGCCGCTTTCGATGGCGTGGACGCGGGCGGCGTTCGCCATGTTCTCGTCGACGATTTCGCTGACCCCGAGCGCCGCCAGTTCGACGGCGAGGTCGAGCGGCGTCGCAACTTCCTGCCGCATCGCGGCTTCTGCCGCAGCGCGGTCGAGCGGCATGCGCCCGCCGGAGAAGCCGGTCGGGTCGATGCGGCCGAGCAGCAGGTCGGCGTCGGTGACGGTCGGCGCCGCACCGCCGCGGCCATAGCAGGCCGGCCCCGGCATCGCCCCGGCGCTGTCGGGGCCGACGGTGATCCGCTTCAGCCGGTCGACCCGCGCGATCGAGCCGCCGCCGGCGCCGATCTCGACCATCTCGATGACCGGGATGCGCAACGGCAGGCCGCTGCCCTTCTTGAAACGGTAGATCCGCGCCACCTCGAAGGCGCGGCTGGTCTGCGGCTGGAAATCGTCGATCAGGCAAATCTTCGCGGTCGTGCCGCCCATGTCGTAGGACAGTACCTTGTCGAGACCGCATTGCCGCGCGATGTGGCTGGCGAATAGCGCGCCGCCGGCCGGCCCCGATTCGACGAGGCGCACCGGGAAGCGGATGGCCGTCTCGACGGTGGTCAGGCCGCCGCCGGACAGCATCAGGAAGAGCGGGCAGACGAAGCCTTCGCCCTGCAGCAAGCGTTCGAGATCCGCCAGGTAGCGCCCCATCATCGGCTGCACATAGGCGTTGGCGCAGGCGGTCGAGAAGCGCTCGTATTCGCGCATCTCGGGCGACACGTCGCTCGACAGGGTCAGCGTGACCCCGCGCAGGCGTTGCGCCAGTAACTCGCCAGCGCGCCGTTCATGCGCCGGGTTGGCGTAGCTGTGCAGAAACCCGATCGCGACGCTTTCGATCGCCGCCGCGTCGAGCCGCTCGGCCAGACGCGACACCGCCTCCTCGTCGAGCGGCAGCAGGACCCGGCCATGCGCATCGACCCGCTCGGGCACGCCGAAGCGCAGGCGGCGCGGCACCAAGGGCGGCGGCAGGTCGATATTGACGTCGTATTGCTCGAAGCGGTTTTCGTGGCGGATCTCGATCGTGTCGCGGAACCCCTCGGTCGTGACCAGCGCGGTGCGGGCGCCCTTGCGCTCGATCAGCGCATTGGTCGCGAGGGTCGTGCCGTGGATGATGATCGACAGGTCGCCGGGGGCGAGCGCCGCCTCGCGCAACACCGTGCGGATCGCGTCGAGAACCGCGATCTCGGGCGCCTCGGGGGTGGTCAGGATCTTGGCGCTGAAGCGGCAGTCGCCGTCGCCGCCCGAGACCTCCAGCGCGACATCGGTGAAGGTGCCGCCGATATCGACGCCGAGCCGCGCCGCGCGCCTATCCGCCACCGATGCCCCTCATCCGGTCAAAGCGACCTCGTGTTTGGCCGCCGGTCCCGGCGGTGTCAACCGCCTCAGACCTCGCGACCGAGAGCCCGGTCGACCGACAGGAAGCCGCCGCCGCGGATCAGCAATGCGAGGCAGATCAGCATCAGATAGAGCGGCACCTCCATGCCGCGACCGGTCCAGAACCAGCCGATATGGACGTGGACGTGAAAGGCGGCGACCAGCATGAACCCGGTCAGCAAGGCCGCCGCCGGCCGGGTCAGAAACCCGAACGCCAGGCACAGCCCGCCGAAGAATTCCAGGCACCCGATGTAATAGGCCCAGAACAGCGCCGGATGCAGCCCTTGCGCCGCGAACCCCTCCGCGGTCTTGGCGATGTCGCCGCCCCAGAGCCCGAACAGCTTCTGCATGCCGTGCGGCACAAAGAACAGGCCGGTCGCCACCCTGACGAGCGGCCAGGAATAGGTTTCGAGCCCGGCATAGACATGACCCAGCACCGGGATCACGTAGCGCGGGCGGTCGAGACTGTCGTACATGCGGTTCCCCTCCGTTGCGGCGAGGCTACACGATCGCGGCGCCGCCCGGACGACATAGGCAATCGCAACCGCCGCGCCAGCCCCGGTGCTCAAAATACGACACTAAGTACGTTCCGCGCGTCAGCGTTTATGCGCCAAGCGACGCGGGCCGCCTTCATCAGCGGCCCGCACCAGCGCAGGCATCATCCGGCGGCCGCCCGCTCAAGGGCGGCGACGTCGAGCTTGATCATCCTGGTCATCGCGGCGAAGACACGGGCGCAGATGGTTGGGTCGGGGTGGGCCAGCAGCCGCGGCAGAGCCTCGGGTACGATTTGCCAGGGCACGCCCCACCTGTCGCGCAGCCAGCCGCACCTGATTTCCGATCCTCCGTCGGCCGTCAGCGCGCCCCAAAGCCGATCGACTTCCGCCTGGTCGGCGCACTGCACCGAGATCGACGCGGCGGTTCCGTAATCCACCGGCGTGCCGCCGTTCAAGGCTTGGAAGCTATGAACGCCTAGGGTGAAGGCAACCATGATCACGTCGCCCGCTTCCCCGCCGGGCCACACCCCTGGCGAGCGCTGGATGCGATCGAGGCTGGAGCCAGGCAGGAGAGAGACATAGAAGCGAGCGGCCCTCTCCGCGTCTTTCCCAAACCAAAGGCAGGTACTGACTTTCGACATCGCGCCATCCTCTCTCCGCTGAGGTCCGCCTTCGCTGTGGGAGCCAAGTGCCGGATTTACACGAGCAGCCTGTGCAGGATGACGCATCCGCGTCCTGCGCCGTCGTAAATTTGCCACGCTCGGCCTATTGATCTGGGAAAACTCGGCGGGGGTGGCAGAGATGGACCGGGTGCGGCGCGGCGGGCTGGCGATCCTGTTTCTGTTGGCGGCGGGCACGCCGGCCGCGGCCGCGGAGCTCGCGCTGAAGCGGGTCATGCTGTCGAGCGGCGGGGTCGGGTATTTCGAATACGAGGCGACCGTCTCGGGCGACGCGGCGCTGACCCTCGACCTGCCGCTCGACCAGATCGACGATGTGCTGAAGAGCCTCGTCGTCTACGACCAATCAGGCACCGCCGGCGAAATCACCCTGCCCGGCCGTCAGCCGCTCGAGGAGAGTTTCGCCGATCTGCCGTTCGACGCCTCGGCGCTTGGCTCGGCGATGGACTTGCTGAATGCGCTGCAAGGCGCCGACATCCGCATTTCCGGGGAAAAGCCCCTGGCCGGCAAGCTCGTCCATGCCGATCGCGAAAGCCTGATCGTGAACAACCTTCCGGCGGAGCGCACGCGGGTCACCGTGCTGACCGAGGCCGGGCTGCAAAGCGCCCTCCTGCAAGACATCGACAGCATCGGCTTTACCGACCCGGAATTGCAGAAGAAGGTCGCGACCGCGCTCGCTCGCGTCGCCGAATACCGCGCGAGCCGGCAGCGGCGCCTGACGCTGACGACGCATGGCGGCGCGCGGCGCGCGATCCGGGTCGGCTATGTCGTCGCGGTGCCGGTGTGGAAGGCGTCCTACCGGCTGCTGCTGGCGGCCGACCCGCAGGCCGACAAGGCGCGCCTGCAAGGCTGGGCCGTGCTGGAAAATTTCAGCGGCCAGCCCTGGCACGATGTCGAGTTGACCCTGTTGTCGGGAAACCCGGTCACATTCCGGCAGGCGCTGTTCGACAGCTATTACGTGCAGCGCCCGGAGGTGCCGATCGAGACCGGCAGCCGCGTGCTGCCGCCGCCCGATACCGGCGCGCGCCGCTTGGCGCAGGCGCGCAGCGCGGCGAGCCCGCCGCCGCCGCCGATGGGCCCGGCGCCGATGCCCGCGCTGGCCGCTCCCGCCCCAAGCCCTCCGACACCGCCGATGGCGGGCGGGGCGGCACCGCCCGCGGCCCAGATCGAGGCGGCGCAAACCGCCGAGGACGCGACGCAAATCGCCTTTACCTTGCCGAACAAGATCAGCGCCGAGGCCGGCCGCAGCCTGGTCGTGCCGATCGTCGATCGCGAGCTGCCCGGCGGCCGGCTCGATCTCTATCAGCCGCACACCGAGCCGCAGCATCCGCTTGCCGCGATCGCGCTGACCAATACCGGCGAGAGCGGGCTGCCGCCCGGTGCGCTAACCCTCTACGAAGATATCGCCGGACATGGCGAGAGCTATGTCGGCGACGCGCGCCTCGCCACCTTCCCGACCGGCGAGAAGCGCCTGCTCGGCTACGCCGTCGACAACAAGGTCGCGATCGATCGCGGCTCGACCGAGCGGCGCTATGTCGTGAAGGCGACGATTTCGCAGGGCGTGATGCGGGTCACCCGCCTCGTCCGGCAGACGACGAAATACGAGGTTTCGACCGCGGCCGGCGCGACCGCCGTCGCCAGCCGGCTCGTGGTCGAGCATCCCCGGCGCGCCGATTGGACCCTGGCCGCACCGGACCCGAAGACGGTCGAGGCGACCGCCGATACGTACCGCATCCCGGTCGCGCTCGACGCCAAAGGCAATGGCGAGCTGGCCGTCACCGAGGATCACCCACTCGAAGAGAGCATCGGACTGACCGACCTTGGCGACGACCGCCTGACCGCGCTGGTCGGCGGCAGCGAGCTGACCCCGGCGCTGCGCCAGGCCTTGGGCCAAGTCGCGGCTCGCCGACAGACCGTGGCGCAGCGCCGCACCGAACTCGACCGGCTGAAGCAGCGGCGCGACCAGCTGGTCGCGGACGAAAAGCGGCTGCGCGACATCATCGCGCCGCTCGGCAAGGATTCGGGCCTGCGCAAGCGCACGATCGAAAAGCTCAGCGCAACCGAAGAAGCGGTTGAGACGCTGTCGGGCCGGATCGCGACGAGCGCCGGCGAACTCGCCACCGCCGAAGACGATCTGCGCAACTACGTCAACGGGCTCAGCCTTTAGAGAGGCCGCCGCCGCGGCAAAGCCCGCCATAAGATTGCCGGCTTCGTACGCTATGGTCCCGAGCATGCCGTGCGCCGACCTACAAGCCGAGCCTACAACCAACGAGGGTATTCCCGCTGCTGATTTGCTGCATTAGCAGCGGCGGCCGACCGGAAACACAACCGAAGAGTGCAGACGATGGCCCAGCGTCCCGACATCTCGCTCACCCCGGAGGAGCAGGCCGCCTTCCTGCGCGAGCACCGCAAGGCGGCGCTCGCGACGATCGACAAGGACGGGTTCCCGCATCTCGTGGCGATGAGCTTTGCGGTCGAGGACGGCGCCTTCTACATGACCTCCTACGGCAAGGCGCAGAAGGTCGTGAATCTGCGCCGCAACCCGAAGGCTGCGCTGATGGTCGAGGGCGGCGAGTCCTATGCCGAACTGCGCGGGATCATGGTCCGCGGCGAGTGTGAGATCATCGCCGGGCCGGAGGCGGTCGAGCATGTCTTCGCGCTGCTGGCGAAGGCGCGTGGCGAGACCGCGCCGCGCCCCGGCCCGCTCGCCAGCGCACCGAAGCGCGTCGTCCTCAAGCTCGTGCCGCACAAGATCACGAGTTGGGACCACAGCAAGCTGGGCGGCCGCTACTGACGACGCGCTTTGGCGTGCGGAAAGCGCCGGGCCTCCCCATATATCTCCAGACCCCTTTGCCGGTGAACCGATGCGCCGCGCGCCGTTTGCGTGCGCAGAGGCGTGCGGCCTCGTCTAAACAATAGGCAGCGATGATGGACGGCGATTTCGATACGAACGAGCTTGCCCTGACCAAATTCGGCATCGGCCAGCCGGTGCGCCGTCAGGAGGACCCGATCCTGGTGCGCGGGCAAGGCCGCTATACCGACGACATAAGCCTGCCGGGCCAGCTCCATGCCGCAATCGTGCGCAGCCGCTACGCGCATGGCGTGATCCGCACGATCGACATCGAAGCGGCGCGCGCGATGCCGGGCGTCGTCGCCGTCTATACTGGGCAGGACATCGAAGCGGCCGGGTTCGGCCCGATGCCGGCCGGTCAGGGAGTCCCGACCCGCGATGGCAAGCCGATGCACCGCCCGGCCAAATACGCGCTGACGGCCGACAAGGTGCGCTATGTCGGCGACCCGTTCGCGGTGGTGATCGCCGAAACGGCGGTGCAGGCCAAGGACGCCACAGAAGCGGTGCTGCTGGAGATCGACCCGTTGCCAGCCGTGACGACGCCGCGCGACGCCGTTGCACCCGGCGCGCCACAATTGCATGACGAGGCGCCGGGCAATATCGCGGTCGATTTCCACCATGGCGACAGCGAGAAGGTTGCGGCGGCCTTCGCGCGCGCGGCGCATGTCACGAAGCTGCACATTCCGAGCAATCGCGTCGTCGTCTCGGCGATGGAGCCGCGTTCGGCGCTTGCCGAATACGACCGCGCGAGCGGCCGCTGGACCCTGCATGTCGGCTGCCAGGGCGTCTTCGGGCTGCGCAACGCATTGGCCGGCATTCTGAAGGCCGAGCGCGACAAGATCCGCGTGCTGACCGGCAATGTCGGCGGCTCGTTCGGCATGAAGGCGGCGCCCTATCCCGAATATGTCTGCCTCTTCCTGGCGGCGCGGGCGCTCGGCCGGCCGGTCAAATGGACGGACGACCGCTCGGAAAGCTTCGTGTCGGACAGCCATGGCCGCGACCACGACATGACGGCCGAGCTGGCGCTCGACGCCGTGGGGAATTTCCTCGCCGTGCGGGTCACCGGCTACGGCAATTTCGGCGCCTATCCGAACCGCGCGACGCCGCTGCCGGCGACCGTCAACGCGGTCAAGAACACGATCGGCGTCTACAAGACCCCGCTCGAAGAGGTCGCGACCAAATGCGTCTACACCAACACGCCGCCGGTCGGACCCTACCGCGGAGCCGGGCGGCCCGAGGGCAATTACTACATGGAGCGGCTGATCGACACCGCGGCGGCCGAGATGGGGCTGGACCCGGTCGAATTACGCCGCCGCAACCACATCGTGCCCGACGCGATGCCGTATGCCGCGCCCTCTGGCATGAGCTATGACAGCGGCGAATTCACCGCCGTGCTCGACCGGGTGCTCGATCTCGCCGATTGGGACGGCTTCGAAGCGCGGAAGGCCCAGAGCCGGGCGCGCGGCAGGCTGCGCGGGCGCGGCATCGGCGATTACCTCGAAGTTACCGGCCCGCCCTCGGACGAGATGGGCGGCATCCGCTTCGAGCCCGACGGCACGGTGACGATCATCACCGGCACGCTCGATTACGGGCAGGGGCACTGGAGCCCGCTCGCGCAGGTCTTGCACGAGAAGCTTGGCGTGCCGTTCGAGCGCGTCCGGCTGTTGCAGGGCGACAGCGACGAGCTGATCGCCGGCGGCGGCACGGGCGGATCGAAATCGATCATGGCGAGCGGGGGCGCCGTGATCGAAGCGAGCGAGAAGGTCATCGAGCAGGGCCGCGAGATCGCCGCGCATGTGCTCGAGGCGGCGGCGGCGGACATCGAGTTCCGGCGCGGCCGCTTCGTCATCGCCGGCACCGACCGCGCGATCGGCATTATGGAATTGGCCGAGACGATCCGCGGCGGGATCGACCTGCCGCCCGAGCTGCCGCGCTCGCTCGACGTGAAGATGGTGGCGAAGGGCGGCCCTTCGGCCTTCCCCAACGGCGCCCATGTCGCGGAAATCGAGATCGACCCCGAGACCGGGGTCGTCGAGGTGGTGCGCTACACGATGGTCAACGATTTCGGCGTCGTCGTGAACCCGCTGCTGGTGGCCGGACAGGCGCATGGCGGCATCGTCCAGGGGATCGGGCAGGCATTGATGGAACAGGCCCGGTTCGACGAGGAGGGCCAGCTGCTGACCGGCTCCTATATGGATTACGCGCTGCCGCGCGCCACCGACGGGGTCATGTTCGCCTGGGGCAGCCACCCCGTGCCGTGCCGGACCAACCTGCTCGGCGCCAAGGGATGCGGCGAGGCGGGCTGCGCCGGCGCGTTGCCTTCGGTCATGAACGCGATCGTCGACGCGCTGTCGGAATACGGCATCCGCCACATCAATATGCCGGCGACGCCGCTCAAGGTGTGGCAGGCGATCGAGCGGACCAAGGCGAACGGCAACGGGCCGGGCTGATGCGTACCGGCGCTGGCGCCGCGCCGATTGACAAGCGCGTCGGCGGCCGGTTCTGATCCGCGCCGGATATCGCGGACCGGGGAGGAAGCATTGGCTAAATTCAGGATTGCGACGCCGGCGGGCGCCAGCTTTACCGTCGCCGGCGGCGGCTACGGCTATGAGATGGAGGCGCTGACCCCGATCGACGCCGAGATCTACGAAGTTCCCGCCGGCTCCGAAGCGGAGTTCGTCGCCGCCGCGCGCGACGCCGACGCGCTTTACGCCAAGGGCCGGCCGATCACCAAGGCCATGATCGACGGATTGCAGCGCTGCAAGATCATCGCGCTCGGCAGCGTCGGGGTCGACTCGGTCGACGTCGGCGCCGCCACCGACAAGGGCATCCCCGTCACCAATTGCCCGGACACCTTCATCGAGGAGGTGGCCGACCATGCGATGCGCCTGATCCTCGCCACGCATGGCCGCCTCGTCGTGCAGGATCGGCTGGTGCGCGAGGGCCGCTGGTCCGAGGGCCGGCCGATGCTGCTGCAGATCCCGCGCCTGCGCGGCCTGACGCTCGGCCTGATCGCGTTCGGCCATGTCGCGCGCGCGGTCGCCGAACGGGCCAAGCCGTTCGGCCTCAACATCGTGGCCTACGATCCGTTCATCGAAGAGATCGTCATGGTCGAGCGCGGCGTCGAGCCGGTCAGCCTCTCCGAACTGCTCGCCCGGGCCGATATCGTGTCGATGCATTCGCCCGCCACCGCGAGCGCCAACCGGATGCTTCGCGAGGAGCATTTCCGGCAGATGAAGAAGAGCGCGATCTACATCAGCACCGGCCGCGGGCCGACCACAGACGAGGCCGCCTTGATCAAGGCGCTCGACGAGGGCTGGATCGCCGCCGCCGGGCTCGACGTGCTCGAAACGGAGCCGCCGGGCGGCAACAACCCGCTATTGCGGATGGATAAGGTCATCCTGACTGCGCATGTCGCCTCGGCGACGTCCCGCTTCGACCCGGCGCGCCGCCGCCGAGTTGGGCACGAACTGGCGCTGGTGCTGTCCGGCAAATGGCCGATGTCCTGCGTCAACCCGGCCGTATTGGGCGCCAGCGGGCTGCGCCGCTGGCAGCCGGTCTCGATGGAGCGCGGCCCGAATTCCTAGTACCCTGAACGATAAGTTCGTTTGATAGTTATTGTTGTCATTCCGGGGGCCGCCCCCGGGTCCGCGCTGCGCGCGGCCCGAGGACAGGCTCCGCGGCAGCCCGGAACCCAAGGACACGGGCCTTTCCCGGTTTTCTTAGGCCGGTGTTCATGGGTTCCGGGCTCGCGAGCTGCGCTCCCGCCCCGGAATGACGAGGAGAATAAGGGTGCGAATTTCTGGTTCAGGACACTAGAGCAGTATCCCCTCAAATCGAATCCCTTCTCTTGGCCCCGTGGCCGGGCTTGTCCCGGCCACCCACGTCTTGCTCGCGTGCATGCCGATAAAGACATGGACCCGCGGGTCGAGCCCGCGGGAGGGGAGTTCTTTTCAACGCCGATCGGACCTCATCGGGTTCCGCTCTATACGGGGACGCGATCAGGCGCTGCTTGCGCGGGCTTCGCGCGCCGCGATCGCTTGCTCGCGCTCGATCAGCAGGCGGGCGCGGTCGACGATCGGAACGTCGATCATCTTGCCGTCGACCGTGACGGCCCCGACGCCTGCCGCGAGCGCCTCGTCGTAGGCCGCGACGACACGGCGGGCATGGTCCAGCTCGGCCGCGCTCGGGCGAAACTCCTCGTTGAGGATGGCGACCTGGCTCGGATGGATGACCGAGGCGCCGACAAAGCCGAGACGCCGCGAGCGACGGATCGTCTGGCGGAAACCGTCGAGGTCGCCGAATTCGGCGACCGTGCCGAAAAACCCCAAGGGCATGATGCCGGCCGCGCGCGCGGCGAAGACGCACATCTGCTTCGGCACGAACAGCCCTTCCGCCTCGGGCAGGATGCCGGCGGAGAGCGCGAAATCCTCGGCGCCGAGATTGAGGCCGACGAGGCGCGGATGGGCGCGCGCGATGTCCTGGATGCGGAACAATGCCGCGGCCGTCTCGACCATCGCCAGCATCTTGGTCGTGCCCGGCGCCATGCCGCGTTCGGCCTCGAGCTCGTCGATGATCTCGGCGACGAGCCGCACATGCTCCGGGCTGTCGGCCTTCGGGAGGGCGACGGCCTGCATGCCGGGGCCGATCACCGCTTCGAGGTCGCGCACCGTCATGCGCAGCGGGCGGTTCAGCCGCACCACGACATCGGCGCCGCCGCGCGAGACCAGCGCCGCCGCTTCCGGCACGAGGGTGCGCGCGCGTTCCTTCTCCGACGCGGCGACGCTGTCTTCGAGATCGAGAATGATCGCGTCGGCGCCCCGTTTCGCGGCGCCTTCGACAAACCGGCGCTGCGTCACCGGCACGAACAGCAGCGAGCGCCAGACGGGCAGGGATTGGGTCGTCATGGCCGGTCCGTCGCGGCGGTTCGGGCGACGCCGACGATGCCTTCCTGCACGAGCGCCTCGATCTCGTCCCGTTTCAGGCCGAGCTCGGCCAGGATGTCGGCGGTGTCCTGCCCGAGGACCGGCGCCGGGCGGCGCAGGCCGCCGGGGGTGTCGGACAGGCGCGGGATGACATTGTGCATCAGGATCTGCCCGACCTCCGGGTCGGGCATGTCGACCACGATTTCGCGCGCCCCGACATGCGGGTCGTCGAGAAATTGGTCGATGTCGTAGACCGGCGCGGCGGTGACTTCGGCCTGCTCGAAAATCTGCATGTTCTCGGCGAGGGTGCGCGCGCCGATAAAGGCGACGATCGGCGCCTCGCATTCCTCGGCATGACGCACCCGGTCGCTGTTGGTGCGGAAGCGCGGGTCGGAGATCATGTCGGCGCGGCCGATCGCCCGGAACAGCCGCTCGGACATCGCCTGGATCGAGGCCGAGATGCCGATGTAGCGGCCGTCCTTGGTGCGGAAGACATTGCGCGGCGAGGTCGTCTCCGAGCGGCTGCCGGTGCGCGGCCGCACCTGCCCGGTCAGCCGATAGATCGGCGCCTCGGTCGCGATGAACGAGAACAGCGGGTCGAGCAATGGCAGATCGATGACCTGCCCCTTGCCACCCTTGACCTCGACCTCGCACAAGGCGACGAGCACGGCCGAGGCGCCATAGAGCCCGGCCACCATGTCGGCGAGAGCGGTCGGCGGCAGCACCGGCTCGCGATCGGCAAAGCCGGTGCGCGAGGCGTAGCCCGACATGCTCTCGACCAATGTCCCGAAACCGGGGCGGTCGCGATACGGCCCGTCCTGGCCCCAACCCGACACGCGCACGATGACGAGACGGGGATTACGGCGGTGCAGTTCGGCCGGCGCCAACCCCATCTTCTCGAGGGTGCCGGGCCGGAAATTCTCGATCAGCACCTGCGCGCGATCGATCAGAGACAGCAGGATCTCGCGCCCGCGCGGCTCGCGCAGGCTCAGCGCCAGACTCTTTTTGTTGCGCGCGTAGACCTTCCAGTGGACGCTGACCCCGTCGGTTTGCCAGGCGCGCAGCGGGTCGCCCTTCTTCGGGTCCTCGACCTTGACAACCTCCGCACCGAAATCGGCGAGCTGCGAGGTGACCGCGTTGCCGGCAACCAGGCGCGACATATCGACGACTCGAATGCCATCGAGCGGGCAGGCGGCACTCGGCTCGAAGGCTCTGACGGGCACCACCATAGGCCGGCCCCACCTTTTCGTTTGGTTGCGGACAGCTTAGCCGGCGCCCGACGCGAAACAAAGAGGCGGCCGATCTCCTATTCCGCCGCCGCCTTGTAATCGCGGTCGACCTGATCCGGCGCAATGTACTCGGGCGCCGGCGGCGGGTAGTGGCCCGCCGGCACGAGCGCATGGTCGTGCGGGATTGTGTCTCGGGCGTCCCGGCCGCGCGGCCGCCGCCTTCCGATCGTGCCGACCCAATCCCTGAGCCGTTCCATATAAAGGTAGGTGACCGGGATCGTGAACAGTGTAAGCAACTGCGACACGATCAGACCGCCGACGACCGCAACGCCTAGCGGCTGGCGCAATTCGGACCCGGCCCCGACGCCGACCGCAATCGGCAATGTGCCGAGGATGGCCGACATCGTCGTCATCATGATCGGCCGGAAGCGCAATATGGCCGCTTCGTAGATCGCCTCCTCCGGCGATTTGCCCTCGTGCCGGCGGCGCTCCAGCGCGAAGTCAATCATCATGATCGCGTTCTTCTTGACGATGCCGATCAGCATGATGAGGCCGATGATCGCGATGACCGACAGGTCGAAGCCGAACAGCTCGAGGCTGAGCAGCGCGCCGACGCTCGCCGAAGGCAGGCTCATCAGGATCGTGACCGGGTGGATGAAGCTCTCGTAGAGGATGCCGAGCACGACATAGACGGCGAAGATCGCGGCGGCGATCAGCAGGGGCTGCGTGCGCAACGAACTCTGGAAGGCTTGCGCGCTGCCCTGGAACGAGGTCTCGACCGTCTGCGGCAATCCGATCTGCCGGGTCGCCTGGTTGATGCGCCCGACGGCATCCCCGAGCGAGGTTCCCTGCGCCAAGTTGAAGGACAAGGTGACGGCCGGGAACTGGCCCTGATGGTTGACCGCAATGGTGGTCGAGCCAGGCACGAAATCCGCGAACTGGCTCATCGGGACGAGCGCCCCGCCGGTCCCGTGGACATAGATGCGGGACAGCGCGGACATGTCCTGCTGGTATTGCGGCGCCACCTCCATGACGACGTGGTAGGTGTTGAGCGCGCCGTAAATCTGCGTGACGTAACGCTGGCCGAATGCGTCGTACAGCGTGCTTTCGATCAGGTTCGGGTTGACGCCGAGCCGCGTCGCGAGGTCGCGATTGATGCGGATCGTCATCTGCGGGCTCTGGTTTTCCTGGTCGCTGGCGACGTCCTGCAGGCCCGGCACCTTTTTTAGCGCGTCCTCGACTTTCGGAGCCCATCGGGTGAGTTCCTGAATGTCGATGTCCTGCAAGGTGTACTGATACTGCGTGCGGCTCAGCCGGCCGCCGATCTGGATGCTCTGCACCGCCTGCAGATAGGTCGTGATGCCGGGGATCTGGGCCAGTTTCGGCCGCAGCCGGTCGATGATGTGCTGCGCATCGGATTTGCGCTTGTCCGTCGGCTTCAGGCTGATGAAGAAGCGGCCGGTATTGCCGCCTGAGCTGGCCCCCCCGCCGATCGAATCGCCGACCGTGGCCACATCCGGGTCTTGCAGGATGACCGCCGCCGCCTGCTGCTGCCGATCCGCCATGCCGCTGAACGAGACGTCGGAGCCGGCTTCACTGAAGCCGAAGATCAGCCCCGTGTCTTCCTGGGGGAAGAAGCCTTTCGGCATCGCGATGACGAGCCAGGCGGTGACGGCGATCAAGGCGAGGTTGACCGCGAACGCGATCAGCCTGAACCGCAGAACGAGCTGGAGCAGGCGCTCATAGCCGGCAACGAGCTTCTCGAAGGCGCGCTCTGCCCATTCGTAAAGCCGCCCGTGCCGCACCGTTTTCGGGTCCTTCAGGACGAGCGCCGCCAGGGTCGGGGAGAGCGTCAGCGCGATCAGGGCCGACAACACGATCGCGACCGTGACCGTGACCGCAAACTCCCGGAACAGCCGGCCGACGATGCCGCTCATGAACAGCAGCGGAATGAACACCGCGATCAGCGACACGGTGATCGAGACGATCGTAAAGCCGATCTCGCCTGAGCCGCGCAGCGCGGCGTCGAACGGCTTCTCGCCTTCTTCGAGATACCGGAAGATGTTCTCGAGCATGACGACCGCGTCGTCGACGACGAGTCCGACCGCGAGGGTCAGCGCCATCAGCGACAGATTGTCGAGGCTGTAGCCGCACAGATAGAGGACTGCAAAGGTGCCGACCAGCGACAGCGGCACCGTGATGCTCGGGATGACCGTCGCCCAGAAGCTTCGCAGGAAGACGAAGATGACAAGCACGACGAGTACGATCGTCATGCACAAGGTGGTCTGCACGTCTTTGAAGCTTGCGCTGATCGAGATCGAGCGGTCGCTGACGAGGCTAAGTTTGATCGAGGGGGGTATTCCCGCTTGCAATTGCGGCAGGCGCGCCTTGATTGCGGCGACGAGCTGCAAGGTGTTCGCACCCGGCTGGCGCCAGATGCCGATCATCTCGCCCAAGTGATTGTTGACCCAGCTGAGCTGGAGCGGGCTGTCGGAACCGTCCACGACCCGACCGATGTCGCTGATCCGCACCGGCGCCCCGTTGCGGTAGGCGACGATGACACGGCTCAGCGCGTTCGCTTCGAGGAGCTGACTGTTTGCGCCGATCTGGAACGCCTGTTGCGGGCCTTGCAGCGTGCCGATCGGAAGCTCGACGGTGTTGTTGCCGATGGCGGTTGCGACATCGTCGAGGCCGATGCCGCGGGCCGCCAGTTGCGCAGGATTGACCTGCACCGTCGGCGCATATTTCTGTTCGCCGAAAATAAGCACCTGGCCGACATCGGGCAGCATCGAGATCCGCTGCGCAATATTCAGATCGGCATACTGATCGAGCCGGTTCAGGGTCACCGCGTCGGAGACCAACCCGAGGATCAACACCGGCTGGTCTGCCGGGTTGACCTTGCGATAGGTCGGCGGGTTCGGCAGGTTCTTCGGCAGCGACCCGCTTGCCGCGTTGATCGCCGCCTGCACATCGGCGGCGGCTCCGTCGATGTTGCGCGACAGGTCGAACTGCAACGTGATCGCGGTCGTCCCGAGCACGTTTGTCGAGGTTATCTGGTTCACCCCCGGCAGGTCGGCGAATTGGCGCTCGAGCGGCTGCGCGACCGACGACGCCATGATCTCGGGGCTGGCGCCCGGCAGGCTCGCCGAGACGCTGATCGTGGGAAAATCGACGCTGGGCAGAGCCGCAACCGGCAGCAGCTCGTAGCCGACGATGCCGCCGACGAGCAGCGCCATCATCAGCAGCGCCGTCGCGATCGGACGCCGGATGAAAGGCTCGGATATGTTCATCGCGGCGAGATCCCGCCGACCGGTCCGGAGGTGGTCCCGCTGGTGCCGATCCCTTCGAGCCCGAGCTGGGTTTCTTTGGCGATCGACTGCCCGGGCGCCCCCTGCTGGACCGCCACCTTCGTGCCCGTCGCCAATTTATCCTGACCGGATACGACCACCCGATCGCCGGCCGCGAGCCCCTTGCCGATCAAGGCCGCGCTGTCTTCTGTCTGGACCACGGTCACCGATCGCGCCTCGGCCGTCGAATCCGGTTTGACGAGATAAACAAAGGCACCCTGCGGACCCATCTGGATCGCCCCGGACGGGACTGTTACGCCGTTCTTCACGATGTCGAGTACGAGGTGGGCGTTGACAAACTCCCCGGGCCAAAGGGCCGCATCCTCGTTGGGAAAGGCCGCCTTCAGCGTCACCATCCCGGTGCTCTGATCGACTTGGTTGTTGAGGACGCTGAGCACGCCGGCCGCGACCTGCTTATCGTCGTCGCCGTTGAAGGCGAGCACCGGAAGCCCCTGCGGCGTCAAGCGCTCGCGCAGCCGCCCCAGATCGCGCTCCGGAATCGTGAAAACGACCCCAATCGGCCTGATTTGAGCGACGACGACCAATGTCGTCATCGCGCTGGCCTGGACCAGATTGCCGATATCGACTTGCCGCAGCCCGGTGACCCCGTCGATCGGCGAGCGTATCGAGGAGTAGTCGAGGTTCAGCCTCGCGGTCTCGACTGCCGCCTCGTCCGATTTGACCGCCGCTTCGAGCTGCGCCACGAGGGCGCGCTGCGTGTCGTATTGCTGTCGCGTCACCGCGAGCTGGCTCGGGAGCAGCGCCGCATAGCGGGCGAGGTCGCGACGGGCATTCTCCAGATTGGCCGCGTCCTTCCCCTGGTTGGCGACCGCCTGGTCGAGCTGCGCCTGAAACGGCCGCGGATCGACCTGCATCAGTAGATCGCCCGCATGCACGAACTGGCCTTCGTTGAACCCAACCTTGACGATGTTGCCGTCCACCCGGCTTTTCACCGCGACCGTGTTGTAGGCGAGCACCGAGCCGATGCCGCGGATCACGATCGGCACGTCTTGGGTTTGCGCTTCGGCGACCAGCACGGGGGCGGGCGGCGGCCCGCTTTCCGTTGCTTGTGCTGCTTGGCGGCCGCCCTGCGCCGCTTTGCCGCCATTCGCCGAAGCGGCCTGGTTACGATCGCCGCCGCTCTCGGCCTGCGCCGCCGGCGCACTTGCATGCGGGATCGTGAACCAGCCGACCAGCGCCACCACAAAGACGGCAGCAATCATCAGCAGCAGCTTGGTGGAACGCCGCACCACAATCGTCCTTCCGCCGGGGGTTCCCCGTCTAACGCTGCCGCCGGACCTTCGTCTCCCCGGCCGCGAGGCAACCCTGGTAATCGGACCGGAAGGGTTGCCCTGTGGCCGAGAGGCTGGGTGGCCCGGGTTTCGGCTCGCGCCTCCCGGTCACGCCGAACGGGCGCCCAGCGCCACGGTTCCCTCGCTGACGGCCGGCCTCGCCAGCGGCCCCGCGTATCGGGCGATGCGACCAGGCTCTGCGAGGATTCACCCAAGCCCGAAATGGCTTCGGTGCTCAGGCCTGATCAGGGGGCACGCCCAAATGGGGTTTGCGCGAACTTAAGCGCGCGCTCTGCCGCCCTACCCGGCACATCCTGCCGAGCCGCTCGGCAAAAATTGCCCGATTAACCCGTTGTTCACGCAGCTTCTGTACTTCCTTCCCGCGCGGTTCCACGCCGCTTCAGGAGATAGGTGCAAGCGCGTGAACTCGCTGTTGCAGAGTTTGCGAAATCTCGGCCCGGCGCGGCTGGTCGCCTTGGCCGGCGTCGCGGTGGTGACGCTCGGGATGTTCGCCTTCCTGGCGACGCGGATGTCGGCTCCGTCGCTGCGGCTGCTCTACAGCGATCTCGACCTGCGCGACAGCGGCCAGGTCGTGGCCAAGCTCGAAGCGATGAACATCCCTTTCGAGCTGAAGGGCGACGGCGCGCAGATCCTGGTGCCATCCGACCAGGTCGCGAAATTGCGCATGGCGATGGCAGAGCAGGGCCTGCCGCGGGGCGGCTCGATCGGGTACGAGATCTTCGACAAGGGCGAGACGCTCGGGACCTCGACCTTCCAGCAGAATATGAATCAATTGCGGGCGCTCGAAGGCGAGCTCGCCCGCACCATCGCCAGCCTCGGCGCGGTCCAGTCGGCGCGAGTCCACCTCGTGCTGCCGCGGCGCGAACTGTTCAGCCGCGACAAGCAGGAGCCTAGCGCCTCAATCGTCGTCAAACTGCGCAATGGCGACCGGCTCGGCAAAGGGCAGGTCGCCGCCATTCAGCATCTCGTCGCGGGCGCGGTGCCCGAGTTGCGGGCCAATCGGGTGGTGATCGTCGATAGCGACGGCACGATGCTCGCCCGCGACGGCGGCGGCCCGGACGACGCGGGCCAGGATTACGAGGACCGCCGCACCGCCTACGAGACGCGCCTCGGCAAGACCGTCGAGGACATGCTCGAGCGCTCTTTGGGGCCGGGGAAAGTCCGCGTCGAGGTCCGGGCCGACATGGATTTCGACCGCATCACGACCAACACCGAGACCTTCGACCCCGACGGCCAGGTCGTGCGCTCGACCCAGTCGACGAAGGAGGATTCGGACAACGGCGAAAACGCCGGCGAGTCCGTCACAGTCTCGACGAACCTTCCGGAAGGGCAAAAACCCCAGCCGCCGGCTTCCGCCGGCAGCCGGTCGAAGACCGGCCGCAACGAGGAAACCACGAATTACGAAATATCAAAGACCGTGAAGAGCCAGGTTCGCGAGGGCGGCGTCATCCGGCGCCTCTCGGTCGCGGTGCTGGTAGACGGGACTTATGCCGCCGGCGCGGACGGCAAGCGCGGCTACCAGCCGCGCTCCGCGGATGAGCTGCAACAGATCGGCACTCTGGTGCGCTCGGCCATCGGCTACGACCAGAAGCGGGGCGACGCGGTCGACGTCGTGAACCTGCGCTTCGCCGCGCCGGAGGAGCCCGGCCCAGAGGCGCCGGACGGGTATTTCGGGCTCGCGAAGAGCGACCTCTTCCGGATCGGCGAAAGTGCTGGGCTCGTGCTCGTCGCGCTTGTCGTCGTGCTGCTCGTCGTGCGCCCGGCGATGCGGCGGGTGCTGGACACCTTGCCGGCACCGGTCGGCGCACTACCCGAGATGGAGCCGCAACGGCTGCTCACCCACCAGGACGGCGGCACCGCTGCGTTGCCGGCGCCCGGGGGAGACGGCCAGCTGGTCGTTGCCCGCACGGCCGAGGAGATCGATCAAATGATCGATATCGGTCAGGTCGAGGGCCGCGTACGAGCCTCGAGCCTGCGCAAGATCGGCGAGATCGTCGAAAAACACCCGGAAGAAGCGCTCTCGATCGTGCGCAGCTGGATGTACGAGCGAGGCTAGCAGGCGATGCGTACCCGTGACGATGTGCGCTCGCTGACCGGGCCTGAAAAGGCCGCGATCCTGCTCTTCGCGCTCGGCGAGGAGCATTGCAGCCGCATCTTCGCGATGATGGACGAGGAGGAGATCAAGGAAATCTCCGCCACCATGGCCAATTTGGGCACGGTCAATTCCGCCATCGTCGAGTCGCTGTTCGTCGAATTCGCCGACCACATCTCGTCGACGGGGTCGCTGATCGGCTCCTACGAGAGCACCGAGCGGCTGCTCCTGAAGACGATGAACCAGGAGAAAGTCAACGCCATCATGGAGGAGATCCGCGGACCCGCGGGTCGTACCATGTGGGACAAGCTCGGCAATGTGAACGAGGTCGTCCTCGCCAACTACCTGAAGAACGAATACCCGCAAACCGTCGCGGTGGTGCTGTCGAAGGTGAAGTCGGAGCATGCCGGGCGCGTCCTCGCGCAGCTGCCCGAAAGCTTCGCGATGGAAGTGGTCATGCGCATGCTGCGCATGGAATCGGTGCAGAAGGATGTGCTCGACGATGTCGAGCGTACCTTACGGACCGAATTCTTCACCAGCCTCGCCCGCACGAGCCGGCGCGACGCCCACGAAGCGATCGCCGAAATTTTCAACAGCCTCGATCGCAGTACCGAAAGCCGCTTTATCGCGGCATTGGAAGAGCGCAACCGCGATGCGGCCGAGCGCATCAAATCGCTGATGTTCACCTTCGAGGACCTCGGGAATCTCGATCCAAATTCGGTCCAGGTGCTGCTCCGCTACATCGACAAGACCAAGATTCC
>Ga0213875_10000425_pt1 | contig 37004 bp, 43 predicted proteins | sample BarmaccomBMRX_R8_FD_160105 | JGI IMG/M metagenome (GOLD analysis project Ga0213875, IMG submission 160105) | Root-associated microbial communities from Barbacenia macrantha in rupestrian grasslands, the National Park of Serra do Cipo, Brazil - RX_R8 | ecosystem: Host-associated > Plants > Roots...
CGACGTGGCGGTGCTGGCCGAGCCGACCGCCTGCGCGCTGCACGGCATCGACGTGCTGGCGCCGCGGCCGGGCTGCGACGCGCTGATCTTCGGGGCCGGCCCGACCGGGCTGATCCTGGCCCAGCTACTCAGCGCGGCCGGCGCCGCCCGGGTGACGGTGGCCGCCCCGACCGCGGCCAAGCTCGAGCTGGCGGCCGGCTGGGGCGCCCAGACGGTGCTGGCCTCGCGGGGCGCGCCCGAGCACACCGCCGCGCAGCTGCGGGACCTCGCACCGGACGGGTTCGACGCGGTCATCGACGCCACCGGGGTCCCGGCCGTGCTCGAGCAGTGCCCGCCGCTGACCGCCGTCGGCGGCACCATCCTGGTCTACGGGGTCACCCCCGAGCAGGCGGTGTGGCCGGTCAGCCCCTACGACGTGTTCCGCCGGGAGCTGACGATCAAGGGGTCGTTCTCACAGGCGTTCAGCTTCGACCGGGCCCTGCGGATGCTGCGGGCCGGGCGGGTGCAGACGGCCGGGATGATCACCCACCGGTTCGGGCTCGACGGTTACGGGGACGCGCTGGCGGCGGTGGCTGATGACCGCGGCTGCCTGAAGGCCATCATCGAGCCCTGAAGACGGCCCGGCCGGGTAGGGCGGCCCCGGTCGGGCCCGTAGCTCGTGCAGGCTTTACCTCGGGCGGCCCGCAGCCCGGGTGGGCCGGAGCCTGGGCGAGCGGGCCGGAGCCTGGGCTAATCGCTTTTCTTGCTGTTATCACAGTTTGGGCGAGGCGGAGGATGGCGGGTCCACTCGGGGTGTGGGGGCCTCGGCCCGTGCGAGCCGTGGGGCGCAGGTGAACGGTGGGGCGGCGTGTGGAGCAGGCGGCCGATTAGGGAAGACTTTTTTGCAGACACTGCCCTTCTTCCCTAATCGGGGGGACCTGGCAGTGTGGAGGCGCGTGGGGCCCGTGCGATTTGAGGGGTTGTGGCGCGCCGACGCGGGGCTGATCAGGCGCCCAGCAACAGCTCGGGGACGGCGGCCCGGGCCAGCGCGCGCAACGCCTCGGCGTCGGCTTCGGGGACGGACTGGTAGGGCCAGCGGACGCGGGTGCCGATCGGAGCCCAGGCACCGATGTGGGCCAGGGTCTTGTCCAGAGCCGGGTTGCTGTAACCGTGCTGCTGAAGGGGGGTGATGTGGCGGGCCAGGAAGCCCTGCAGGCGGCCTTCGACGTCGGCCGCCTGGGCCGGGTCGGTGCGCATCAGCTCATACCAGGCGACCGCGCCGGCCGGGCTGAGGCAGGCGACGTTGGAGTAGGAGCCGGCCGCGCCCCGGGCCAGGCCGGTGGCCAGCGTGTGGCCGGCCACGAACACCGCCAGCCGGTCCAGCACCGGGCGCATGGACCGGTACCAGCCGGCGTCTCCCCCGGCCACCTTGATCCCGATGAGCTGGGGCACCTGGTCGGCCAGGCGGACCAGGGCGGGCGGATCGAGCCGGGTCTTGGCGTGCGGCGGGTTGTACAGGACCAGCGGTATGTCACCGGCCGCGGCGGCCAGGCCGGTCAGGGTGGCCACCACCTCGGCCGGCTGGACCGGGGCCCAGTCGGGCAGGATGACCTGGATCGCGGCCGGGCGGAGGCGGGCCGCCCGGGCGACCCGGTCCCGGCTGAGGCGGGCGCTCATGTGGCCGGCGCCGAGCTGGAACGGCACTCCGGCGGCGGTCGCATACTCGGCCAGCAGGGCGCTGACCAGGTCGTACTCGTCCTCGTCGAGTTCGTGGAACTCGCCCGCGGTGCCGTGCGCGTACAGGCCATCCAGGCCTGCCGCGGTCAGCGACTCCAGCTGCGGCCGGAGCCGGGCCTCGTCGATCCGGCCGCCGGGGTCCAGCGGCAGCAGCACCGTGCCCCATACGCCGCGCAGCGACGTCCGGTCCACGATCTACCCGACCGAGGAGTGCGGACGGGGCACGCCGAGCGGGTCGGTGACCGCGTAGATCGAAGCCAGCACGCCCGGGCTGACCGGGATGCCGTCGCGCAGCCGTTCGGCCCGGGTCCGGGCCTCGACCTCGCCGGGCAGCAGCACCGGCCCGGGGGCGTTTCCGCGGCCGGCCGTGACCAGCAGCTCGCGGAACTGCCCGGCGTCGGCCGCGTAGGCGCCGGGGTCGGCGAACGCGCCGACCGACAGGGCGATCATGACGGTGCCGTTGCCGCCGCCGTAGCCGGGGCTGGGGGCGGCGCCCATCCCGCTGAGCAGGCCGCCGACCAGATCGATCATGACGCTCAGGCCTGAGCCCTTGTGGCCGCCGAACGGCAGCAGGGCGCCGCCCGCGTAGAAGTCATCGGCGTTGGTGGACGGGCGCCCGTCGGCGTCGACGATGAGGCCCTCGGCGACCGGGCGGCCGTCGGCGGCCGCCAGCTTGAGCTTGCCCTCGGCCACCGCGGCGGTGGAAAAGTCGACCACCAGCGGGCCGGCCGGGCCCGCGGGCGCGGCCCAGGCGAACGGGTTGGTACCCAGCGCCCGCCCGGCCCCGCCGAACGGCGCCACCACCGGGCCGCCGTTGCCGAACGACAGGCCGACCAGGCCCCGGTCGGCCAGGGTGGCCACGTACTCGCCGAGGCGGCCGATGTGGTTGCAGTCGCGGATGGTCACGGCGGCGACCCCGTTGGCCCGGGCGGTGTCGGACAGCACCTCCACCGCCAGCTGGGCGGCCGGCTGCCCGAAGCCCCAGTGACCCTCGATGACGGCGACGGCCTGCTGGCGCTGGCCGACCTCGGGCTCGGCGGCGGGCCGGATCTGGCCGTCGGCCACCCAGCCCGCGTACTGGATCAGCCGGATGAACCCGTGCGAATCGTGGCCGACCAGGTTGGACAGCACCAGCGAGGTGGCGACCCGATCGGCGATCGGGGCCGGTGCTCCGAGGGCGGCCAGCGCGGCCGAGGTGAACGTGGCCAGGTCTGGCGGGGCGAACCGGCCGCTGGCTTGTCCCCCGGTGCTGGGGGTGCCTTTCGTGGCTATCGTCACCTGTTGACAATTATCAGTTAGCTATGGTCTAGTCAACGCGTCGCAGCTCATAGAGGGGAACCACCGTGATTTCCGGCGTCTACGTTCCGCTGCTCACCCCCTTCGACCAACAGGGACACATTGACACCGGCGCCTACGGTGCCTACGCCCAGTGGCTGGCGAGCCGGGGGGTCGACGGGCTGGTGCCGTTCGGCAGCACCGGCGAGGGGCCGTCGGTCAGCCCCCGCGAACGGCTGGCGGTGCTGGCCACGCTGCCCGACGCGGTGCCGGGCACGTCGCTGATCCCGGCGGTCACCGAGTCCAGCCTGGACGCGGTGCTGGAGTTCGTGGCGGCCGCCAACGACCTGCCGGTCACCGCGATCATGGTGCTGCCGCCTTACTACTTCCGGCCGCTGGCCGCCGACGACCTGCGCCGGTTCATGGAGCCGGTGCTGGCGGCCAGCCGCCACCCGGTGCTGCTGTACCACATTCCGGTGTTCGGGCCGCCGGTCCCGGTCGACGCGATCACCGCCCTGGCCGGGCCGAAGCTGTGGGGCGTGAAGGACTCGAGCGGCGACATCGACAACACCAAGGCGGTGCTCGCGGCCGGGGCCAACGTCATGGTCGGCTCGGAGGCCCGGCTGGCCGAAGCCGTTGGCCTGGGCGCCGCGGGCGGCATCTGCGGCCTGGCCAACCTGCTGCCCGAGCACCTGCTGGCCGCCTGCACGGCGGCCAAGGCGGGCGACCCGGCCAAGGGCGACGCGATCCTCGCCCCGGCTCTGAAGTTCCTGCAGCAGCTGATCGACGCCTGCCCGGGTAGCCCGGTGGCCTGGATCCCGGTGGCCAAGCAGCTGGCGGGCGGGCGCAGCGGGGTGGACCTGGGTGGCACCCGGCCGCCGGTGCCGCCCGCGCCGGCCGGCGACGTCGCCGCGGCGCTGGCCCCGGCGCTGGAGACCGCACTATCGGAGCTGGCACAGGTATGACCGGGCCGGCCTCGGAGCCGGACGAGGCCGGAGGGGCAGGCGGGTCGGGTGAGACACACGCGCTAAGTGTGAACAGTGCTGTGAATGAGGCTAAAGGGTTTAGGGAGGGCGGCGCTTTGAGGGAGGCGGGCGGGGCGGGCGATGCGGTGATCGGGCTCGACCTGGGCGGCAGCACCGTGCGGGCGGTCGTCACCGGGCCGCCCGGGGTCGTGCTGCACCGGGTGGCGGTCCGGCACACCGCGCGCGGGTACCCGGCGGTGCTGGACCTGCTGGAGCGGGTGGTGACCCAGGGCCGGGAGGCGGTGGAGCCCCGGGCGGTGCGGGCGGTCGGGCTGGCGGTGGCGGGGTGGCTGTCGGCGGATCGGGAGCAACTGCTGGCGGGGGCGAACCTGGGGGTGACCGGGGCGCCGTTGCGGCGGGATCTGGAGCGGCGGGTGGGGCTGCCGGTGATCGCTGACAATGATGGCAACGCGGCGGCGCTGGCGGAGGCGCGGGCCGGGGCCGGGCAGCAGGCCCGGATGCTGGTCATGCTGACGCTGGGGACCGGCGTCGGGGGCGGGATCGTGGCGGACGGGCGGCTGCTGACCGGGGCGGCGGGGCTCGGTGGCGAGCTCGGTCACCTGCCGCTGGTCACCGGCGGACCCGTCTGCGTGTGCGGGGGGCGCGGTTGCCTGGAGGTGTACGCCAGCGGGCCGGCCGTGGCCCGGGCGGCGGCGCAGGCCGGGCTGACCGCTGAGGACGTGGCGGCGGCGGCCCGGGGCGGCGCGCCGACCGCAGCGCAGGCCGGGCTGGCCGGGGCGGATGGGGGCGGCGTGACGGCCGAGGACGTGATGGCGGGAGCGGGCGGGGGCGGGCTGACGGCCGAGGATGTGGTGGCGGCGGCGCGGGGCGGCGCGGCGGCCGCGGTCGAGGCGCTGGCGGCGGCGGGTGAGGCGGTCGGGCAGGCGGTGGCGCGGCTGGTGCCGGTCCTCAACCCCGACCTCGTCTTGCTGGGCGGCGGGCTGGCGGCCGGGGCCACCGACCTGATCCTGATCCCCGCCCGGCGGGCGCTGGCCGAGGCCACCCCGCTCAGCAACGTCGTGGCCGCTCCCCCGATTCAGCTGGCCACCGGGGGCGCCGACGCGGGGGCGCTGGGGGCGTCTTACCTTCCCGATATGAATCTCAGCCGCAGCCCGGCAGGAGCACCAGCGTGAACTCTTTCAGTGAAAATCCGCTACGGCTGGGGGTCATCGGCTGCGGCCGGATCGCCCAGGTCGCGCACCTCCCGGGCCTGGCCAAGGCCGGGACGATCTCGCTGGCCGGGGTCAGCGATCGCAGCCCGACGCTGGCCAAGGGGGTGGGGGCCCGGTACGGGGTCCCCGGCTTCACCGAGGTCAGCGAGCTGCTGGCCCAGGATATCGAGGCGGTGCTGATCGCGGTCCCGGACCGGTTCCACCTGCCGGTCGGGACCGAGGCGCTGGCCGCGGGCAAGCACGTGCTGATGGAAAAGCCGGCCGCCAGCACCAGCGCGGAGGCGGCCGAGCTGGCGCGGCGGGCGGCCGAGGCGGGGCTGAAGGTCCAGATCGGCGCGATGCGGCGGCACGACCCGGGCATCAACTACGCGCGGGACGCGGTGGCCGGGATCGGGCCGGTGGTCAGCGTCAGCTGCTGGTACCGGGTGCACGCCAAGCTGCGGCCGCCGACCGAGCAGACGCTGTTCCCGTACACGGTGGTGGACGAGGACGTCCGCCGCCACGAGGCCGAGTTCAAGGCCGACCGGCAGCGCTACCTGCTGGCCACCCACGGCGCCCACGTGTTCGACACGCTGCGCTACCTGGCGGGTGAGGTGACCGCCGTCCAGGCCCGGGTCGCCCGCGTCGGGGCCGACTTCAGCTGGCACGGATCCGGGACGCTGGCCGGCGGCGGGCTGGCCAGCTTCGAGATCAGCGCCAACGTGCACTCGGACTACTCCGAAGGCTTCGAGATCTACGGCGAGCGCGGGCACGTGAGCGTCCGCTCGTGGTTCCCGTTCTTCCGGCGGGCCAGCTCGGTGCGGGTGTTCAGCGAGGACGACACCACCTGGCGGTCGCCGGAGTTCGGGGCGGCCGACACCTACCAGCGCCAGGCCGAGGCGTTCGCGGCGGCGGTCCGGACCGGGGTCGCCACCGACCCGTCGGCCGACGACGGCGTGCAGGCGCTGCGGCTGATCGAGGCGGTCGCGGCCAGCGCCGCCCAGTCCGGTGCGGAAGTGACTCCGTGAGCGGTGAGCACGAGCTGGGCATCTTCGCGCGGACGTTCCCGCGGGCGAGCGCCGGGGAGGCGGCCGCCGCCGTCGCCGCGGCCGGGTTCGGCCTGGTCCAGCTCAACCTGTCGGCGGTCGGCCTGCCGACCCTGCCCGGGCCGGCCGAGACCAGCGAGCTGGACTTCGGCGCGATCGGGCGCGCGTTCGAGGAGTCGGGCATTGGCGTCTGGGGCCTGTCGGCCTCCTACAACATGGTCCACCCGGACCCGGCCGTGCGGGCCGGGCAGACGGCGGCGGCGGTCGCGCTCATCGGGCGGGCTCCCGAACTCGGCGTCACCGCGGTCACCTTGTGCACCGGTTCCCGCGACCCGGACAACATGTGGCACCGGCATCCCGGCAACGACGAGCCGTCGGCCTGGCACGACCTGCGGGCCAGCCTGGACGCGCTGCTGCCGGCGGCGGCCGCGGCCGGGGTCCGGCTCGGTATCGAGCCCGAGCCGGGCAACGTCATCGCCGACGCCGGCCGGGCCCGGCGGCTGCTGGACGAGCTGGGCGGCGACGCCCAGCTGACCGGGATCATCCTCGATCCGGCCAACCTGGTCACGGTGGCGACGGCCGGGCGGCAGGCGGACATCCTCGCGGCGGCGGCCGAGGAACTGGCCGGGGCGATCTTCTGCCTGCACGCCAAGGACGTGGTCGAATCCGGCTACGCGGCGGCCGGGACCGGGCAGCTGGACTACGGGCTGGTGCTGGCGCTGCTGGCCGGGACGCCGGCCGGGACTCCGCTGATCGTCCAGGACGCGGCCGAGGACGACGTCGCCCGGGTGCGGGACTTCCTGCTGGCCCAGGCGGCCGCGACCGGGGCGGCTGACCTGCGGGTGCCCGCGCCCCGGCGGTGACGGCGGTGCCGGTCGCCCGGCTGGAGGCGGCCCGCTACGCCCACCGGGCTCACTTCCGGATCGACGGCAGCGGGCCGCTGGGGGTCCGGCAGCCGGTCCTGCTGCTGCACGGGCTGGGCGGCGACTGCGGCCAGCCGTGGGCGTTCCTGGACGGATCCAGCCGGCTGCGGCGGATCGCCCCCGACCTGCGGGCCCACGGTGTCACCAGCTACATCGGGCCGGCCGAGGCGTTCACCTTCGACGGCCTGGCCGACGACGTGGTCGCGCTGCTGGACCGGCTCGGGGTGAGCGGGCCGGTACTGGTGGCCGGGGTCTCGATGGGGGCCGGGGTCGGGCTGAACCTGGCCGTCCGCTACCCGGACCGGGTGCGGGCGCTGGTGCTGGTCCGGCCGGCCTGGCTGGACCAGCCGGGCGGGCCCCACCTGGCCGCCTTCCCGCTGATCGCCGACCTGCTGCGGACCTACGGGACCAGCGCCGGGCTGGCCCGGTTCGAGCGGTCGGGACCGCACGAGACCGTGCGGGCGGTGACCGAGTCCGGGGCGGCCAGCCTGCGCGGGCAGTTCACCGCCCCCTACGCGGTCGAGCGGGCGGTCCGGCTCGACCGGATGCCGGCCTCGGCCCCGGTTCCCGACGCGGACGCGCTGCAGCTCGTACGGTGCCCGGCGCTGGTGGTGGGGGCGCCGCGGGACCCGGTCCACCCGGTCGCGCTGGCTGAGGCGACGGCGGCGGCGCTGCCGCAGGCGTCACTGCGGGTGGTCATGGCCCGCGACGACGATCCGCCGCGTCAGCTGGCCCAGATCGCGGCCGCGACCGCTGACTTCGTGGCGCAACGGTAGAGCGGTGCGGTACCAGAGCGGGAACCGGAGTACGGCGGGGTGCGACCGGTCTCGGGAAATCAGCTGAGCAGATAAGATTCGGCCCGCTGGCGGGCGTCGGGCACCTTTTCGGTGTCGGTCTGCTGCTCGATCAAGGTGCCGCAGATCCGGTTGTAGGCGTCCCGGATGTGCTGCCCGATGGCGGCGACCGCCTCCGGCTCGTCGCCCGCCCGGATCAGTTCGAGGATGCGGCTGTGGCTGGTGATCATGCCCTCGCGCCAGTCCTGGCTGGCCACCGTGCGCAGCAGCAGGAACCAGTGCACCTGCATGCGGATGCTGGACCAGCTGCGGTACAGGCGCTCGTGGTGGGCGGCGCGGAAGATGTTGTCGTGGAAGGCGACGTCGAGCTGGGCCGCCACCTGCTCGGTGATCTTGCGCTTCATGCCCGCCCGCAGGTCGGCCAGGGACTGCTCGAGGGCGGCCAGGTCGGTGTCATCGCGGCGGCGGATGGCCAGCCGGACCGCCAGCTCCTCGATCACCGAGCGCAGGCTGTAGACCTCACCGAAGTCCTCGACCGAGAGCTGCACGACCGTGGCCCCGCGGTGCCGGGAGAGCGTGACCAGGCCTTCCCGCTCGAGGATGAGGAAGGCGTCGCGGACCGGGCCCCGGCTGACGTCGAGCGACTCGGAGATCTGCTCCTCGCGCAGGTGCTGCCCGGGTGACAGCTCGGAGTTGAGGATGGCCTCACGGAGCCGCTCGGCGACGACGTCGCCCAGCGACGTGCGGACCGCGGGCCCCGTCAGCAGCGGGCCGCTGGCCACGGACTCCTTGGCGGAGGTGGTCCATGGACTGCTCAACATGCTCTCCACTCGTCGAAACCCCCGGTGACGTATACCATTCCCGGCCCCGGATCGGCCCTGGTCCGCGGGCACAGGTCACTGCCGATTGTAAACGACAAACATCACGGGGTACGCGCGGGGCCGTTACCGCCAGGGTTGCCGCATGATGAAGGGGGGCGCTGTCGCCAGCCCCGGCCGGGGCTGGGGAAGCCGTTGCTGGCAAGCTCCAGTAGGTGACCACGTTCGAGGGAGCCGAATCAGCCGAGCGCCGGGTCGCTCTCGTGACCGCCGACCACCTGCCCGCGGGCATGGAGGACACCGCCGGGCTGGTCGACCAGCTTCGCGGCGCGGGAGCGGAGCCGACCCTGGTGCCATGGAGCGACCCGCATGCGGCCTGGGACAGCTTCGACCGGATCATGCTGCACTCACCTTGGGATTACAGCACTCGCTTGGCTGAATTTTCCGGCTGGCTGGACAACTTCACGAACGACGCGCGGATGGTCAATCCTGCGGCGCTGATCTCATGGAACCTGGACAAACGCTATCTCCTGGACCTGGCCGCGAAGGGCGTAATCATCCCGCTCACCCTGGCTCAGGACGTCGGCCGGAACTTCACCGAACCCGCGCTCACCGAACTGGCCGCGGGGGCGCCGTTGGTGGTCAAGCCCGCCGTGGGCGCCGGTGGCGGGCGCACCTACCGCCAGTCGTCAGCGGCCGAGGCCATCAGGCTGATCCGCGCAGAGATGCCGGACGAGCCGGTGCTGGTCCAGCGGTACGAGGCCATGATCGAGGCCAGCGGCGAATTCTCCGTCATCTATCTCGGGGACTCGGTCAGCCACGTGGTCCGCAAGACGCCTGGCACCCGGGAGTTTCGTGTCCAGTCCCAGTACGGCGGGACGGTTACGCGCCTGCCGGTCGAACCGTGGATGAGAGACTACGCGCGCTCGGTCGTCGGGAAGCTGCCAGGTCAGCCGAGGTACGCGCGGCTGGACTTCATCGTCGACGAGGCCGGAACGACGAAGCTGATGGAGATAGAGCTGGCCGAACCGGATCTCTTCCTCCGGTACGACGACCGCTCGCACCGCGCGCTGGCCGACGCCATCCTGGATTCACCCGGCTGACTCGAGATGCCGGTCGCGACGACGGGCTGGCTGGGTCAGCAGTGGCGCAGGGTGCTGCTGGGCAGGACGCCGAAGCGCTGCCGGTAGGCCAGCACGAAGGACGGCGGGTTCGTCCAGCCCCAGCGGTGCGCGACGTCGGCCACGGGCCGGTGGCCAGGGACGGTGACGGGCGCGATACTTCCAACTGCGGCGCGACGATGGCCGGGTTCGAGCACGGCCGGCCACGGGTCAAGGGGGTGCGATCGTGAGTACGGCGACGGGGCGGGCGGCCGGGGCGCCGGTGCTGCTGTCGGTCAACGTCGGGCTGCCCAGGGACGTGCCCTGGCAGGGCAGGACCGTCTACACCGGGGTCTGGAAGGAGCCGGTGGCCGGGCCGCAGATGGTCCGGCGGCTGAACATCGACGGCGACGGCCAGGGTGACAAGGCCGGGCACGGCGGCGAGCAGCGGGCGGTGATGGTCTACCAGGTCCAGTCCTATGACCACTGGGCTGAGCACTTCGGCCGCCGCGACCTGACGTACGGGATCTTCGGCGAGAACCTGACCGTCGACGGGCTGGGCGACGACGAGGTCTGCATCGGCGACCGGTACCGGATCGGCGAGGCCGAATTCGAGGTCACCCAGCCGCGGGTCACCTGCTACCGGGTCGGCCTGCGGTTCGGCGCGCCGGAGCTGCCCGCGCTGCTGGTCGGCCACCACCGGCCCGGCTTCTACATGCGGGTGATCACCGAGGGCCACATCGAAGCCGGGGACTCCATTACCAAGACCAGGTCCGGGCCGGGCGCGATGTCCGTGGCCGACATTGACGCGCTGCTGTACCTGCCGGACCACGACCGGGCCAGACTGCAGACGGCATTGACGATCCCGGCCCTGTCGCCGGGCTGGCAGGCGTCGTTCCGCGACCTGCTGGCGGTGCCCGGCAGCGACGGGCTGGCGCCGATCCCGCCGCCGGCCACCAAGCCGGCCTGGCCCGGCTTCCGGGAACTGCGGGTCACCAAGGTCAGCCGGGAGAGCGACAACGTGGTCTCGCTGTACCTGGCGGCGGCCGACGGCGGGGCGCTGCCCCCGTTCCGGTCCGGCCAGTACCTGACGCTGAAGGTGAGCGGGGCCGGGCAGCCGGCCCCGGTCCGCAACTACTCGCTGTCGTCGGCGGCGGGCGACCCCACCTACCGGATCAGCGTCAAGCAGGAGCCGCAGGGCGTCGCCAGCCGTTACCTGGACCAGCAGGTGCAGCCGGGTGCGACCTTCGAGGTGGCCGCCCCGCGGGGCAACTTCATCCTCGGCGACGGCACCGGATCGACCAGCACCGGCCCGGTCCTGCTGATCTCGGCCGGCATCGGGGTCACGCCGGTGCTGTCGATCCTCTACCAGCTGGCGGCCGGCCACAGCGAACGGGACATCTGGTGGCTGCACGGGGCGCGCGGGCCGCGCGAGCACCCGTTCGCGGCCGAGACCAGCCGGCTGCTGGCCACGCTGCCGCATACCCACGAGCGCGTCTTCTACAGCGCCGCCACCGCCGCCGAACGGCGCGCGGCCCACGCCCGCGCGGGCCGGCTGACCAAGCAGGCGCTGGCCGGGCTGGCCCTCCCGGCCGGGGCCAGCGCCTACGTGTGCGGGCCGGCCGCGTTCATGGCCGACATGAGCGACGCGCTGACCGCGATCGGCCTCGACCGGGCCGCGATCCACACCGAGCTGTTCGGGGCCCGGCCGGCGATCAACCCTGGAGTCACCGGGCAGGTCAGCAAGCCGCCGCACCAGCCGCCGGGGCCACCCGGGCCGGGGCCGCAGGTCACCTTCAGCCGCAGTGGCCTAACGGTGCCGTTCGGCCCCAGCTGGCGGAGCGTGCTCGACCTGGCCGACGCCTGCGACGTGCCGACCCGCTGGAGCTGCCGGACCGGGGTCTGCCACACCTGCGTCACCCCGCTGCTGACCGGCACGATCAGCTACGACCCGGACCCGCTGGAACCGCCCGGCGACGGCCAGATCCTGATCTGCTGCGCCCAGCCCGGCACCGACGTCGTGCTCGACCTGTAGCTACATGGTGCCGAAGGTGCCGCGCCAGGGGGTCACCGGGCGGGGCGCGGGCTGGTAGTAGCGGCTGGACGCCCCGGTCACCAGCAGCACGGTCACGGCCAGGGCGATCAGCCAGAACACGATGCCGGCCACCAGGTCGGCCGGCGCCCAGGTGGGGGTGCCGTCGCTGATCGCGATGGCCAGGCTCAGGCTGGTCACGCCGAAGTTGAGGGCGACGGCGATCCGGGCCCGGTTCCGGCCGCGGATCAGTCCCCGGATCAGGAGCAACCAGACGGCGATGCCGGCCCCCGCGCCGAAGTAGTCGATGGTCAGGCTGGTGTTCAGCGCGTGCTGGGCGGCGGCCAGGCCCGGGTAGCTGTGGGCCACCGCCGCCCGGACGCGGTCGGCGGTGACGATGATCGTGATCAGCGTGGCCACCTGGGCCACGGCGCCCGCGAACATCAGCCCGATGGCCGCCCGGACGGTGCGCGGGGGCGAGCCGGGCGGGCGCAGCCGCATCCGCAGCGCGCCCCGGAGCAGGTCGGCGGTGGCGGCCGGGCCGGGCCGCTGCTGCCCGTCCTCGGCGCAGGCCAGCAGCACCGCGAGGATCTCCTCCTCGTTCTCGCGCCGGAACGCGCGCGGGTAGCAGGCCAGCCGCCGCCGGTAGCGCCGCTCCAACTTGTTCATCGTCGGCCTCCCGTCCGTCTCAGGCGATGCCGTCGGCCAGGCCGGGCCGGAGCCGCTGCATGGCCGCACGGGCGTTGGCGTGCAGGCGAGCGGCCTCGTCGGCCAGCCGCCGCTCGCCGTCGGGGGTGAGCCGGTAGTAGCGGCGCAGGCGGCCGTCGGCGATCTCCTCGCGGTCGACCGCGATCAGGCCGTCCGCCTTCAGCCGGTCCAGGGCCGTGTACAGGGTGCCGGCCCGCAGCCGGACCCGGCCGCCCGAGATCGAGCTGACGTCGCCGATGATCCCGTAGCCGTGCTGGCTGCCGGCCGCCAGCGAGGTCAGGATCAGGTAGGTCGCCTCCTGCATGGCCCGTTCGCTCATAAAAACTTTATATATCACTGGACTGACTATGGCAAGAGCCGGCTTTCCGGTCTGGGGCTGGCTCTTTCATATTCTTAAAGGGCTGGATTCGGCCGGGCTGGTCAGCGCTGGTGCAGGGTGTGGCTGGGCAGGACCCCGTAGGCGGCCCGGTAGTAGAGCGCGAACCGGCTGGGGCTGGCGAAACCCCAGCGGTAGGCGACGGTGGTGACGGTGGTGAGGCCGGGGTCGGCATCGACCAGCTCGTGGTGGGCGAGCTCGAGCCGGACCCGGCGCAGGTAGTCCATCGGGGTCATGTCCAGGTGGCGGCGGAAGGCCAGCTGCACCGCGCGGATCGTGACGTGGGCGGCGTCGGCGATGTCGGCCACCGAGATGTCGCGGTGGGCGTGCTCGTCGATGAACGTGACCGCCCGCTGCAGGGCGGCGTAGTGGCTGTCGCGCCGGTCCTCGATGGTGGCGTCGGTGAGCGCGTTGTGGGGGAAGGTGACCAGGGCGGTGGCGACCAGCAGGCGGGCCGCGGCCGCGGCCAGCAGCGGCTGGCCGGTCGCGTCGGGGTTGAGCAGGACCGCGTCCCGGACGTAGGCGAACGTGTTCTTCCAGTGCTGGGTGGCCTGGGCCGAGACCGGCTGGTAGCCGGTGAACCGGAGCGGCTGCTGACGATGGCCGGGGTCGGTACCGGCCAGCTCGGTGACCAGGGCCGGGTCGATGACGGCGAGGTTGGACTGGACCTCGCGGATGCTGCCCCGGTAGGGGTGCTCGGGCTGGGCGGTCAGGTACAGGTCACCCGGCCCCATCCGGCGCTCGCTGCCGTCCGACTCGAGCCGGAGCCGGCCGGAGCAGACCTCGCCGAGGACCAGGGTGCCGAGCGCGGCCGCCTCGACGTCGACGCTCATGCGGAAGTTCAGGTGGTCCAGGCGGACCCCGGCGTTGAGCTGAGCCTGGGTCATCTGCAGGCCGCGCCGCTGGCCGTGGGCGCCGATCCGCATCCGCCCGTACTCGGTGCTGAGGATGTGCTCGGCCAGCCCCAGGTCGGACGTCTCGAACACGTCGCTCATCGCCAGGCCACTTCACTCGCCACGCGGTCCTCTTCCCCGGCCTCGCCCCCGGCTCGGCCCGATATGTCCGGAACGAAAAGTTATGCCGCAGGCGAAGGAAACGCAGCCCCGAAAACGAACAACCGGGCCGGCCGATCAGCGGTGGGCGAAGTCAGTGGCGGGCGGCCGGGGCGCGCAGGCCCTGGAGCCGGTCGTAGCGGCCCTGGACGTCGGCCATGGGCCTTATTCAGCCTGAACGGCACCGCGGGGGGCAACTGGATTGACCAGGCGTTGCATCCACACCGAGCTGAGGTAGCGGCCGTTCTTGACCGCGTACTCGCGGAACGTGCCGACCTCGGTGAAGCCGAACTTGCGGTGCAGCGCGACCGAGGCGTCGTTGGGCAGGGCGATGCCGGCCACGGCGACGTGCACCGGTTCGCCGGCCAGGCTGTCCAGCAGGGCCCGGTACAGCGCCGAGCCGACCCCCTGACCGCGGCGGGCGGCGTCGAGGCCGACGCTGAACTCGACCGTCTCCCGGAAACCCTCGTGCGCCCGGTAGGGCTGGCTGGCGGCGTAGCCGAGCACCCGGCCGTCCCGGCGGGCGACCAGCAGCCGGTGCGGGCCGGCCGGGGAGAACTGCCCGAACCAGTCCCGCCGCCCGGCCACGGTGACCGGTTCGCTGTCGAACGAGGCGTCGGAGTTCATGATCGTCTCGTTCAGGATGGCCACGATCGCGGGCCGGTCGTCCTCGGTGGCGGGCCCAATCTCAAGGGGCTCGGCGGGCTCGGCGGGCTCGGCGGGCTCGGTCTGGGCGACCATCAGCACGTAGCCGTCGGGGTCGGTGACCTTCAGCTCCTGCCGGGGGCCGGGGCTGCCGTCCACTATTTCGCCGGCGTCGACGCCATGGGCGAGCAGCTGGTCCCGCAGCGCGGCCAGGTCCGGTGCGTAGAGGTAGAACAGGACGCCCTGCCCGGCCGGGTCGACCGGGTCGCCGTCGACCGTCACCATCAGCTCGGCCGCCCCGCTGCGGAGCGCCGCCCAGACCGGGCGCTCGCGGTACCGGTAGACGCTGGCCGGGACGAACCCGAGCTGCTGGTAGAACGCGATCGAGCGGGCCACGTCCTCGACGTGGACGAACGGGACCAGCCGGTCGGCGCGGTGTTGAGGCGGGGCGGTCACCGAGTCGGGCGGGCGGGGCCCGTCGCGGGCAGGCGGATGATGCACGACTTCATTGTGGCCCGGGCGGCGGCATCAGTAACGCCTGGCGCGGGCGCTGGTTTGTCTCCAGTGACGCCGCGGGCAAGCGACCCTTTAAATATATATGATGGCAGACATAGTTCCCTGGAAAGGAGTCCTCATGCCGTTCGTCAACATCTCCCTGGCCCGTGGCAAGTCGGGCGAGTACCTCGAGGCCGTCTCCCGGGCCGTGCACGACGCGCTGGTGGCCGAGCTGCACATGAAGCCGGACGACGAGTTCCAGCTCATCCGCCAGCACGAGCCGGGTGAGATGGTGTTCCGCCGCGACTTCCGCGGCGGCCCCCGGTCCGACGACTGGATCGTGTTCACGATCACCGACGGCCTCGAGCGGGGCGAGCGGGCCAAGCGCCGCTTCTACCAGGCCCTGGTCCGGCGGCTGGAAGAAAACCCGGGGGTGCGGCCGGCCGACGTCTTCGTCATGATGACGGTGACGCCGCCGGAGAACTTCTCCTTCGCCGACGGGGTGATCGGCACCGACGTCGCCGCGGCCGAGGCGATCGAGGCCGCCGCCCAGGACCCCGGCCGCCGGGAGAGCTACCCGAAGGCCGAGATGGCCTACGCGATCACCGAGCTGCTCGGGCACCGGGACAGCGGCCCCATCCTGCCGATGCTGCGACCGGACTTCGTGCTCAAGATCCCGACCACGCTGTCCTACGGCGGGGAGTTCACCGGCCCGGAGGCCTTCGCCGAGTTCTTCGCGGGGGTGCCCGGCGGGGCGACGGTGTGGACGTCCTTCGACGTCCACGTCGACCAGGTCATCGAGTCGGCCGACTACCTGGTCGCCCAGCTCACCAACACCGGTGTCCTCAAGGCGACCGGCGAGACGGTGGTGATCCAGAACGCCTGGTTCTTCGAGGTCGCCGGCGGCCGGCTGGTCGGCGCGCAGCTATACGCGGACACGGCGGCGGTCAGCAGCCGCGCCGCCTGACCGGTTCAATCGCTACGCCCATCCGAAGCATGGCCCCTTGTCCTCGTCACTGCCCTGGCGCGGGCCGGACAGCTCGGAAGCGGGCAGGCGTGCTGCTGCCTGATCGGAGCATACGTTTCCCGGCCGGGGAATGAAAAACGGCCGGTTCAGCCGAATACGCCGCCAGCCAGGTCGGCCTTAATTCTGCGCGGTCGGCTACGTCTGCGTGGTCGGCGTCCAGGCCGTCGAGGAATTCGCTGACCGACCGCTTGGATCTGAGCACGTAGCGGGCCACGTGCGGGCCGTGCTGAGCGAATATTTCGTGTTCGCGGTCCGTCTCTGACCGGCGTATCCGGCAGATGCGGACCGCCAGCCGCCACTCGTCGCGCAACCGCCGCCAGTGCGGATAGCCGCAGCCGGCCGGGAGCTCGTCCGGCATCCGGAAGCCGCGCAGGAACGCGCGGCCTGCGCAAAGCCACCAGGGCAGGTCGAGAAACACAGCGGTGTCGGCCCGTTCAAGCCGGAGGTCGAGGGTCTCGGGGTAGTTGCCGTCGGCGATCCAGGCATCGCCGGCCAGCAGGGCACGCTGCTCCTCGCGCCACTCGGCCTCCGCCGGGGCCACCCAGCCGGGCTTCCAGAAGTGGACGTCAAGCACGATGACCGGCAGGCCGGTCCTGGCCGCCAGCGCGAGCGCGAGCGTGCTCTTCCCGGACCCGGCCATCCCGGTGACGATGACGCGGCGTCCCAGCGCCGATGGGGCTTCAGCCATCGCGGTCAGTGTCCCTCACGGACGGACAGCAAAACGGCCAGCTCCTCGACTGGAACTGGCCGGTGAATGGTGGGCGATACTGGGATCGAACCAGTGACCTCCTCGGTGTGAACGAGGCGCTCTCCCGCTGAGCCAATCGCCCGCTGCCACCAGACCCGCGGCAACCTGCGCCGCCGTCTCTGGCGTCCCCATAGCGTAGCGCATCCGCTGGGCGCGTGGCCCCGGTCAGCGGCGCAGCGGCCTGGCCGCGTTTGGAACCCGGCATCCGGGAACAACTGCTGGCGAACGTGGCAAACGATTGTCCCGCATCCGGAGCGGCCACGCACGGCGAAGAAGCCAGGGGGTGTCCGTCACGACGCGCAACCGGGCTGCACCCGTGTCGCAACCCTCCTAGCAGGGGATATCGCTTAGTGTGACCAGCACAAGGGAAACATTACACATACGTAACCATTGTTAGCGCTCACAGGGCGTTTGGGCACTTCAGAGGGTTAGAATCCTGATCTGGGCGGGTTGGTGAAACCCTCCGGAGCGGACCTGCTGGAGAAGCCGGAAAAACTCGTCGCGTTTTCGCGTCATAGTGACGAGGCGACTACGTCTAGTGAGTGAAGCCCGGAAACGGGACCCGGCGACGTAAGGGTTGGCTAGACGATGATGAACAGCAGCAGCACCAAGGTCTCAGCTGAGCTCGGCCTCCGGCTGGTCGCCGCCGAGCAAGCGGTCGTCCCTCTCGTCGCGAGCCTGCATTACAGCGGCAGCGACCCCTATGCGATCAGGATGGCGTTCCACGTGGGTTCCGAGGACCCGGTGGAGTGGATCTTCGCACGCGACCTGCTGGCCGACGGCCTGATGAGCCCCGAGGGCGACGGCGACGTCCAGATCTGGCCGTCGGCGCCGGCCGGCAGCCTGGACGGGCAGAGCCCGCTGAGCGTGCTCAACATCAAGCTGTCGTCCCCGTTCGGCGAGGCGCACTTCGAGGCGCCGGCCGAGGCGATCGGCAACTTCCTGGACCGCACGTTCCGGGTGGTGCCGATGGGCAAGGAAACCGAAGTGATCGACATCGACGCGGAGCTGAACGGGCTGCTCTGGCAGGCCTGATACCGGCAACCTGAAACGCCGTCACCGCGGCCCGCAGCCAATTGGCTGGCGGGCCGCTGGGCGTTGTGGCCCGGTGACGGCGCTTGCTGACTGCGCTCGCTGAGGACGCTCGCTGACGACGCTTGCGGACGGGGATCAGCGCGACGCGGGCATGCGAACCCAGCTCAGCAGCTGGGACTCGGTGCCGTTGAACCGGTCGGTGTCGAGCGGCGTCTCCCCGGTCTGCCAGAACGTCCAGTTCGACCACGGCCTGGGCACGGCCGGCTTGCTCACCCCGTAGTTGGCGACCCACAGCGCCCAGGAGTTCATCCCCGCGCAGTTGCCGGCCGCGGCGAAGCTCGGGCTCGTGTAGACGAGCACCCGGTGGCCGGGCGCCAGCCGGTCCAGGGTCTCCAGGAACTGGCGGGCGCGGGCGGCGGTCGTGGCCGGGGCCACCCCGTCGTTGGTGCCGTTGGACTCGGTGGCTTCCAGGTCGAGGATCAGGTTGTCCCCGGACAGCAGGCGCGACTTCACCGTGTTGTAGAACCGGTCGGCCTGCTCAACCCCGTTGTCGCTGGCGTGGAAGAAGTGGTAGCCGAAACGGGGGAACGTGTGGGTCGAGTTCATCGACCACATCGCGTCCCAGTTGTGTACCCAGTCCGGGTCGGTGATGGTCAGCCCCTCGGTGACCTTGCACGCCCCGAAGTTGATCTTGCCTTTCTCGGCCGCCCAGTTGAACAAGCCCTGGGCGTAGGAAACGTCTATGCCGGTCGGATCAGCCATGAGTGGCGGGTCCCCTCCATCAATCGGCCGGTTACGTAGTGATCCATTACCAAACGAGTCGCATGCTAACGGGGTACAGGCCCGATATCGCGACAAGATCACCCTACGCAACGCCCTGAACAGGCGCCGGCACAATCGGTGACAGAATCGTGGCGGACCGCTGATCCAGCCGGGATCTTCGGGGCAACTGGCGCCCGCCGGGGCAAACCACGACAGTCCGCCGCCGCCAATCCGCGCGGTCGAGTTTGCGCACTGGCCAGGATCGGCTACAGTTCTGTTCGCACGCCGGGCACCACCCGGTGGGCATCGGCCGTCAAGGCCGGAGCGCGGACGTGGCTCAGTTGGTAGAGCATCACCTTGCCAAGGTGAGGGTCGCGGGTTCGAATCCCGTCGTCCGCTCGGAGACGCCGAACGCCGGCGGGAAATGATTGAACGGCCTCTCAATTCCATGGTGGCCCTTCTCTTCGCGGCCGCAACGGCCGTCCGGCGGAAGACTCCTATGGCGGAGTGGCCGAGTGGTTTAGGCAAGGGCCTGCAAAGCCCTGTACACGGGTTCGATTCCCGTCTCCGCCTCGCACATCGCGGGCGATCGGCTCTGACTTCGGGGCATCCCGGGTCTGGTAGGCTCGCCTGCGCATGGACCGTTGGCGCAGTCTGGGAGCGCGCTACCTTGACACGGTAGAGGTCACTGGTTCAAGTCCAGTACGGTCCACCAGCAAGGCCCTCGATCGCGGAGTAGCGCGGCGGGGGCCACTTTTCGCTAAGGTCCTGGCGATGACGGACTGGATCTTTCAGGGCAGCGGCAAGAGCAAGCGGCACGACCTGGCGGCCGCGCTGGCCGCCTCGCCGCTGCGGTCGTGGCGGACGCCGCGCTACCGGGACCGGACGGCGGCCGGCGACCCGGTCTGGGTCCAGGTGGTGGGGCGGGACGCACCCGGCCTGTACTACCTGGCGACGATCGTGCGGCCCACTTATGAAGACCCTGAATGGCAGGTCGATGACTCCCCCTACGCGCGCTGGCGGACCGACATCCAGGTCGACTATCGCATCGACCCGCCGCTGTTGCGGGTCGAGCTGCGGGCGGCCGCCGAGCTGAGCTCGTTCTGGCCGTTCCGGGGTTTCCAGGGCTCGACCATGCCGGTGCCGCCCGAGGTCGCCGCCGCGCTGCACGAACGGGCCGCGCCCCGCCTGGCCCCGCTGTGACCGAGGCTCAGGCCAGCTCCGCCGGGTCACCCAGGGTCACGGTGCCGGCCGTGATGACCTGGGCGTAGGCGCCCAGGCAGGGGACGGTGCCGACGCCGTCGACCTCGATGCGGTTGCTTTCCAGCAGGGTGCGGACCGCACCGGCCCGGCGCGGGAGATCGCCGTGGGCGAGGGTGGGGACCGCGCAGCGGGGGGTCGGGATCAGGATCCGCAGCCGGACCGGGCCGACGGTCAGCTCGCGGCCGGTCCAGCCGTTCTCGGCGAACGGCTCGCCGCCGGGGGTGTCGAGCACCAGGTTGGGCCGGTAGCGGATCAGCTCGGCGCCCACGTGCTCCAGGGTGGCGCTGGTGACGAGGTGCACCGGCGCGAAGTCGACGAAGGTCTGGCCGGGCGTCCCCGCCCCGATCTCCAGGGTCTGGAACGGGACGTCGGCGTCGTCGCCGTGCTCGATGACGTCCTCGGGACTGGGGCGGCCGACGCTGGCCCCGGCCGGGCGCACGGTGGCGACCCGGACCTCCCGCTCCAGCAGCCGGGACAGCAGCGGCCCCGTGCCCGGGCCGGCCACCGCGACCGAGTCGCCGCCGGGCAGCGTGATGCGCGGCGACCCGCCGTTCCAGCGGGCGCTGAACGCCAGCAGCCCGCGCCAGTGCCGGGGGTGCTTGGCGGTCGCGACCCGGCCGGTCTCCCGGTCGATCAGCGCGGCCACCCGGTCGCCCTCGAGGCCACTGACCGAGAACGAGGCGGACTCCAGGTCCTCGCCGAGCATCGACTTGACCGGGTAACGGCGCAGCGCGGAGACGGTTCCGATGACGGGCATGATCACTCCTTGCTCCGGTGCCGGGCTGCCTTCGCCCGGTTGCCGCAGGCGGCCATCGAGCACCAGCGCCGCCGATGGGACCTGGTCCGGTCGTAGAACCAGAGCGTGCAGGCCGACCCTTCGCAGGGGCGCACCAGCTCCGGGTCGCCGGTCGTGAGCAGCAGCGCCACCGCCTCGGCGGGCGGCACCAGCAGCTGGCGGGCGTCGTGCCAGCGGCGGCGCTGGCGGAGGCCTGGGGCACCGCCCGCCCCGTCGGCCCCATCGGCCAGCTGCGGGAATCGGCAGTCGGTGGCGAGGATCTGGTTGAGCCGGTCGCGGACGGCGGCCGGGATCGGCGAGCCGGGATCGGCCGACCAGGTGGCGATGACCGGGCGCAGCCACTCCCGCAGCTCGACCGCGGCGGCCGCGGCCGCGTCCAGCTCGGCCGGGCTGAACGCGCCGGCGGCGGCGTCCCGGCCGGCCGGGTCGATGAGCCCGGCCTGGACCAGCCAGGCCAGGTAGGACGGGCCGTCGACGATCAGCTCGACCCGCTCCCGGCCGGGGGTGGCGGTGCTGTTGAGGAACTCCAGCGCCAGGTGGTCACCCAGGCCGACGAACTCCGCGGTCTCCACCTGATCTCCTTCAAGTAACCGTTATTTATGTACTTGACAGGTTACCAGGTATCTAACTAACCTGCTAGACGTTTTGATAAGGGTTACTTGAGGAGCTGAACGCATGCCTGCCATCCGCCACCGCATGATCAACGTCGACGGGCTGGACGTGTTCGTCCGGGAGGCCGGGGACCCCGCCCGGCCGGCCATCGTCCTGCTGCCCGGGTACCCGTCGAGCACCCGCGCCTACGTACGGCTCATCGACCGGCTGGCCCCGCAGTGGCACGTGGTGGCGATCGACTACCCGGGCTTCGGCCGCTCCGAGCCGCTGCCGGACTCCCCCACCTTCGACCGGCTGGCCGAGGTCACCGGGCACGCCATCGACCAGCTGGGGATCGGCGACTACGCGATCTACATGTTCGACTTCGGCGCCCCGGTCGGGTTCCGGATCGCGCTCCAGCACGACCAGCGCGTGCGGGCGATCGTCACCCAGAACGGCAACGCCTACACCGAGGGCCTCGGCCCGGTCATGACCCCGCTGGCCGACTGGTGGCGGGACCGCGCAGCCGGCCAGGCGTTCGCCGACCAGACCGTCAGCCTGGCCGGGACCCAGTCGCAGTGGCTGGCCGGGGCCCGCGACCCCGAGCTCATCGACCCCGAGCAGGCGCTGGCCGACCAGGCCGTCATCGACCAGCCCGGCCGGCGGCCCTACATGCAGGCGTTGCTGTGGGACTACCAGAACAACCCGCCGCAGTACCCGGCCTGGCAGGCCTGGCTGCGCCGGCGGCAGCCCAAGGTGCTGGCCATCTGGGGCGCCAACGACCCGTTCTTCACCCCGCCGGGAGCCCGCGGTTACCAGCGCGACGTGCCCGACGCCGAGGTTGTCCTGCTCGACACCGGCCACTTCGCCCTGGAAGAAGAGGCCGACACGATCGCCGAGCACACCGGGCGGCTGCTGCGCGCCACCTTCGGCGGCTAGCTTCGGCGGCTAGCCGAAATGGACCTTCCGCCCTGGTCAGGGGACGTTCGTCCCTGCTCAGATCGCGGCTGGTTTACCTACCTTCGTTCCAGGGGCGACAACGGGTGGAAGGTAAGGGTGGCCGATGGCGGAGACCGGATCACGGGTGATCACGGTGTTCCTGCTGGATGATCACGAGCTGGTGCGGGCGGGAGTGAAGGACTTCCTGCAGACGCAGCCCGATATCCGGGTGATCGGCGAGGCGGGCACGGCGGCGGCCGCGCTCGAGCGCATCCCGGCGCTGGGCCCGGACGTGGCCATCCTCGACGTCCGGCTGCCCGACGGCGACGGCATCAGCGTCTGCCAGCAGCTCCGGTCGCAGCGGCCGGAGGTCGCCTGCCTGATGCTGACCGCGCGGGCTGATGACCAGACCCGGGCCGACGCGCGGGCGGCGGGCGCGGCCGGTTACGTGCTCAAGCAGATCCGCGGCTCCGACCTGATCGGCGCGGTGCGGACGGCGGCGGGATCAGGCGAGGGGCCCGGCTCCCGGCGGCTGGCCAGCTGACGGCTCGGGTCAGGCGTGGACCGGAGTGGGCTGGCCGGTCCAGCGGGCGAGGGCGGCCCGCCACGAAGGGTCGGAGGCAGCTGTCCCCGCCCAGGCGACGTAGCCGTCCGGGCGGACCAGCAGGGCCGGCCCGGAATCGGTGCGCTGGGCGACGATGACGCCGCCGTCGGGCGGGCGGCCCGGCTCGTCGCGCGCCTGGATCAGCACGAAGCCGGGCTGGCGCTGCCGTTCGGTCAGCCGCCCGGCGGCCAGCGGCACCTCGGTGGCGCGGGTGCCGACCAGCGGGTGGTCGCCGCGGCCGGGCCGGTAGCGCAGCCCGGTACCGGCGAAACGGCCGGCCACCGCGTCGCGGACCGGTCCGCGGGCCAGCAGCCGGGGCGCCAGCCGGTCCCGCAGCCAGCGGGCCGGCCGCGGGTGCAGGGTGACCGCCCGCATCATCAGGCCCGACTGGCGTAGCACCTGCCGCCCGATCGGGTGCCGCTCGGCCTGGTAGCTGTCGAGGATGCTGTCAGCCGCGCCCCCGAGAGCGGCGGACAGTTTCCAGGCCAGGTTGGCGGCATCCTGGATGCCGGTGTTCATGCCCTGCCCGCCCATCGGCGAGTGGACGTGGGCCGCGTCCCCGACCAGGAACACCCGGCCGGCCCGGTAGTCGGTGACCTGGCGTTCCTCGCAGTGGAAGCGCGAACGCCAGCTGATGGCGCGGACGCCGACGTCGCCGCCCAGGGCCCGGTTGAGGACGTCGATGACCTCGCCTTCGTCGACCGGTTCGTGGTCGGGCACCTGGTGGGCCCGGTCCCAGGTCATGCTGCGGTACCAGGAACCGTCGGCGTCCTCGCGGCCGTACGGCACCAGGAAACCGAACACGTCGCGGGTACTGCCGAGGGTCAGTCCCGGTCCGGGTGGGCCGGCCGCCAGCCGCACGTCGGCCAGCACGACTGATGACAGCACCTGCTGTCCGGGGAAGCCGAGGCCGAGCCGGTCACGGACGGTGCTGTGGGCCCCGTCCGCCCCGATCAGGTAGGACGCCCGCCAGGTGCTGCGGTGGCCCGGATCGTGATCGTCCTTGGGCCGGGCGGTGACGGTGACGCCGTCCGCGTCCTGAGTCAGGCCGGTGACCTCGACACCCCGGTGCACCTCGGCGCCCTGGGCGGCCGCGTAGCGGGCCAGCGCCTGGTCGACGTTGGTCTGGGGGGTGACCAGCACGAACGGGTAGCGGGAGGGCAAGTGGGCGAGGTCCAGCCTGGCCCCTGCGAACAGGCCGACCTCGGTCGTGGGGCGGCCCAGCGGCAGCAGCTCGTCGGCCAGGCCGCGAGCGTCGAGCACCTCCAGGGTCCGGGCCATGGTGGCGAACGCGCGGCTGGACGGGTTGATCGTGGGCCAGCGTTCCAGCACCGCAACCGAACGCCCGGACCGGGCCAGGTCGCCGGCCGCGGTCATGCCCGCGGGCCCGCCGCCGACGACGAGCACGTCCACCCGGTGCTCGCCCGCTCCCTGGTACTCCGCAGCTACCTGGGGCTCGGCAGTCGTCAGACCCTTTCCGTTTTTCCCACATGCAGCTGATGCCATGACGACTCCTCAGCCGGCCAGGGCGGGGTCGGGGAACCAGCGGCCGAGATCATCCGGGCTGGTCACCGCGTCCTGGTTGAAGACGAAGCGCGCGCCCGGCAGCAGCTCGTGCACGGTGTTGACGATCGCCTCGAACAGCAGCGTGTTGCGGGCGACCAGCCGGATCCCGGCCCCGATGAGGACCGCGTCGTAGTGCTTGCTCATGATCGCCTGGCGGACCGTTTCGACGGCGGTCTCCCCCAGGTCGACCTGGCAGCCGTCGACGTCGAAGCCCGCCTGCCGGAGCTGGGCGATGTTGCCGTCGTGGGCGGCCTGGAGCTTGTCCGGGGTCAGCCCCGGGAACCGGGCGAACTCCGGCGACGCGTAGTCGATGACCGCGGGGTGCAGCCCGATCTGGATGGCGCTGATCGTCATCTCGTCCTCCTGCGCAAGTCGCTGGCTCGAAGTCAACGTTCGATGACTTGTAGCTTAGGGCGCGTTCAGGCGGTAAGTCAACATCTGATGACATATCCTTGAAGGATGGAGAAAGCCCGGGGTCGCGACGCGGCCCGGACCCGGGCCGACCTGCTGGCGGCGGCCCGGCGGCGGTTCGCGGCCGACGGCTACGAGCGGACCACGATCCGGGTCATCGCGGCCGACGTCGGGGTCGACCCGGCCCTGGTGATCCGCTACTTCGGCGGCAAGCAGGAACTGTTCGCGGCGGTGGCCGACCTCAGCATCAACCTGCCGGACCTGGCCGCGGTGCCGCCCGACGCGCGGGCGGGCGCGCTGCTCGATCGCTTGTTCGCGGTCTGGGAAGACGACGAGACGTTCCTGGCTCTGCTGCGCGCGGCCATGACCAGCGAGAACGTGGCGGCCAGGCTGCGCGAGGTGTTCGCCACGCAGGTCGCGCCGGCCATCAGCGCGGTCGTGCCCGACCATCCGCGCGAGCGCGCGGCGCTGATCGGGGCGCTGGTCATCGGGCTGGCCACCACCCGCTACGCGCTGGCGGCCCCGGGCGTCGCAGCGATGAGCCAGGCGGAGCTCAGCGCCTGGGCCGCGCCGGTCCTCGAGCAGTTGCTGACCGGGCCGGCCCCGGGTTAGCCGCGGCCGGGGCTCAGCGGAAGGCCTCGCGGGCGAACGTGACGTCGCCCCAGCGGCTGGTCGGGTGCTTGGCGGTCCAGGTCGCGTACTCGTACATCGACGCGACCAGGCCGTCGATGATCTCGAAGCTGAACACGAAATGGTTGGCGACCAGTTCGCCGTTGAGGTTGCCCTCGACCCGGCACTCCATCATGACCAGGTTGCCGGTCCCCGCGCCCCGCTGGACGGCCAGGAAGGCCTGCTCAGCGACGCGGAGCGTGTCCGGGTCGGGCGGCGTGATGCGCAGGTTGGCGGTCATGCCCACAATGTGTATGCAGTTTCTGGTTGGTGTCAAGGGTTGACTGCTTTGATGTAAAGGGTTGATCCGTGTCAGGCTGCGCCTTACAGTGTCAGGCGTAACCTGACAAGGAGGCCGTGTGATGCCAGCCGCGACCGAGCAGCCCGTGCGGACGGCGTGCTCGTTCTGCCTGAAGCCCAGTACCGAGGTGAACCGGCTGGTGGCCGGGCCCGGGGTGTTCATCTGCGACGGCTGCGTGGCGTTGTGCGCGCAGCTGGTCGACGGGCCACCCAATCCGGCCCCGCAGCTGGCCGCCTGGGAGCACGCGACCAGCGTGGACGAGGTGCTGGAGAGCCTGCCGCGCATCGCGGCGGCCGGGGCCCAGGTCGAGCAGCACCTGACCGGCTGGGTGCGGCGCGCCCGGGAGCTGGGGGCGACCTGGGCGCGGATCGGCGTGAGCCTGGGGATGACGCGGCAGTCGGCCTGGGGACGCTTTTCCGGCGAAGAGTAGGGAGCGCGGCGGTGTTACTGCTCGCCCAGGGCCATCCACTTCGCGGGGGTGGCCAAGGGGGTGAAGCCGAGCTTGGCGTAGACGCCGTGGGCGTCGGCGGTGGCCAGCAGCACGCGGCGCAGGCCGTAAGGGGCGAGGTGGTCGCGGACGGCGGCCACCAGGGCGGTGCCCAGCCCCTGGCCGCGGACGGCGCGGTCGATGTAGACGTCGCACAGCCAGGCGAAGGTCGCGTAGTCGGTGACGATCCGGGCGTAGCCGACCTGCAGGCCCGACCCGGCCTGGTAGGCGCCGAAGTTCAGCGAGGCGGCGACGGCCCGGTCCTGCTGGTCGCGCGGGCGGCCCATCGCCCAGTACGAGTCCTCGGCCAGCCAGCGGTGGACGCGAGCGGCGTCCAGCCGGGCCGGATCGGTGGAGAATTCATAGCCGTCGGGGGCGGGCAGCCGGTCAGCGGTCACGGGCGGATTCAAGCAGGACGGGCCGGCGGCGGGCTAGTGAATATTCGGCCGGTACCGGGCGGCCACCAGCGCCAGGAGTTCGTCGGCGACGGTGGCGGTGGGAGCAGCGGCATCGATGAGAATCGCGCCGAGCCGGAGCATCTGCGCCTCGAACCGGGCGCGGCCATCGCGGATCTCGCGGCGGCCGGCGTTGTCCTCCCAGTAGGAGAGCCCGGCGTCATCGTCGGGGTCGATGGCCAGCAGGTGACGGCGGGTCAGTTCGGCCGCGAGGGCCGTCTTCCCCGACCCGGGGTTACCGGTGACCAGGAACGCAGGCAGGGGGCATCACCTCGGTCCTGGCCTTTCCCGCAAAAGTTGAGACCATGACCAGGTAGCTGGCCGGATCGGCGGCGGGAGTCGTGATGGATGGCTGGTGTTCGGTGGCGGACCTGACGCGCTGGGGGTTCGCGCACGCGCGGGTGGTGATGGTCAACGAGGCGCACAACGGCTGGCTGCGGTGCGCCCGCACCCGGGCGGTGGGGATCGAGGTCGTCCGGGCCGCGCACGAGGTGGGGGTGCGGCGGCTGGCGATGGAGGCGCTGAACCCGCGACCGGGCCGCGGGCGGGGGCCGTTCCGCGAGATCGAGGATTGCACCGGGCCCTACCTGGAGCAGCCGGACATGCGCAGGCTGGTGGCGACCGCGCTGGAGCTGGGCTGGAGCCTCTGGGCGTACGAGGCCGAGACCGACTTCGAGGGGCGGCCCGACCCGGCCTACCTGCGCAGCATCGAGCACGCCAACTGGCGCGACCGGGAGCAGGCCCGCAACCTGGCCGGGCTGGTGGCGGACGCGCCGGGCGAGCCGCTGCTGGTGTGGGCGGGCTGGGGCCACATCCACCGGGACGCGACCGCGAACTGGGTGCCGATGGGGTGCCATTTCGCGGGCCTGGCCGGGGCCGAGCCGTTCATCATCGACCAGACCGTGACGATCAGCACCGGGGACCGGCCGCAGCCGTGGGTGGCGGAGCTGCTGGACGGGCTGGGCGACGTGCTGGATCGTTGCGGCGGTACGGCTGGGATCCGGCGGGAGCACGCTCCGCCGCCGCTGAATGAGTGGCACGGCGTTGACGCGGTGGTCGTCTCCCGGGAGAACGAGCTGACGTAGCTGGTGGCGGCCACGGTGGCCAGCGACTGGCCGGGCTTGAGCTGAAGCTTGGCGCTGATCTCCACCACAGCAGTATGAACGGCGGTCAGGGCGCGCGGAGCGGGGTGGGGGGGCCGAGGGCGGCGGCCAGCTGGGGCGGGACGGGGCGCTTGCCGGAGCCGTCGGTGCCGATGACGACGTAGACGGTGCGGGCGGTGCAGGTGGGGGTGCCGTCGCGGCGGGTCTGGAAGTCGAGAGTGAAGCTGGTGGTGCCGACCCGGGCGGTCGACACGGCCACCCGGACCTGGTCCGGCCAGCGGAGCGCGCCGTGCCAGTCGAGGTCGGTGTGCACCAGCTGAACGTCGAAGCCGGCCTCGATCATTTTCTCGTAGGGCAGGCCGCGGGCGGCCATGAACGCGGCGAACGCCTCGTCGAAGTAGGTCAGGTACCAGGCGTTGAACACGACGGCCTGGGCGTCGACCTCCATGTAGCGGACCTGGAGGGGGAACTCGAACACGCCCGTTGCGCTCATGATCCTATTGTCTACCGGGCGGCGGCCGGCGGTGGCCAGCCCGGGCCGGAGGTTCCGGAGGTTGCGGTGGCCGGGAACGACGATCTACGTGAGATCGAAAAGTTCGTGCGGCAGTGGCTGGGGGTGGTGGCCGACTACGACGCCGGGCGCGGGACCGAGCTGGTGCTGACGCTGGCCGAGTACCTGGAGCACGACGGCAACCACGAGGCGGCGGCCACCGCCCTGGGGGTGCACCGGAACACGGTGAAGTACCGGCTGCGGCGGATCCGGGAGCTGACCGGCTACGACTCAACCGTGCCCGACACCCTGCTGCACCTGCAGCTGGCCACCCGGGCCTGGCGCACCCTGCGCGACCTCGACGGCTGAGGCGGAGCAGCCGGCGGCCCAGTGCTGGCGGCCGGGGCCGGCCGTCAGTGGCGGGTCAGCGGGAACGCGAACCAGAGCAGGCCGAACATGACCAGCACGAGCGCGGCGATGACGATGCCGGTGCCGTAGCCGGCCACGAACCCGGCCACCAGCAGGACCGAGGTGGACACGGCGAAGCCGACCGTGACCAGGCCGAGGATCGCCATCACGTTGGCCGCCCGGACCAGCCGTTCCTTCTGTCCCTGGCGGAACACCAGGCGGTGGTAGGCGACCGGGCCGAGCAGCAGCGCGGTGGCCACCGCAGCCAGGACCAGGCAGGCCAGGTAGAGGTCGCGCTCTCCCCCGCTGAGCTGCTTGAACACGGTGGTGAAGGGCAGCGAGAGCAGGAACCCGAACAGCACCTGGACGCCGAGGCCCGCGACCCGCAGCTCCTGCAGCAGTTCGGCCAGGTTGCGATCGTCCCGCTCGGCCTGGCTCTCGTCGCGCGGATCCAACGTTGCCATCGTCGCCCTCAGCCGATGCTGACCAGGGTGGCCACGTCGTCGGCGGGTAGCGGCCCGTCGATGACCGCGGTGACGTGGCTGCTGACGAACTCGACGGCCCCACCGTAGCTGGACAGGAACGCGGTGTCGGCAGCGTCGCGGCCGGTGGCGATGCGGACCAGGCCGGCCCGGGGTGCCAGCAGGGTGGCATCGACCACCCGCCAGCCCCCGTCGACCAGGGCCTCGGCCACCGCGTGGAAGTCCATCGGGTCCAGGCCGGGCGCGTACACGGCGGCCAGCCGGGCCGGCAGGTCGAGCGCCCGCAGCAGCGCGATGACCAGGTGGGCGTAGTCGCGGCAGACCCCCTGGCGGCTCAGCAGCGTCTGCACCGCGCCGTCGGTCGGGCCGCTGCTGCCAGGCACGTAGGCGAGCTGGGTGCCGACCCAGGACGAGACCGCGGCCAGCAGGTCAGCCGGCGCGCCGATGCCGCCGAACTCGGCCCGGGCGACCGCGGCCAGCCGGTCCGATTCGGCGTACCGGCTGGGCCGCAGGTAGGCGAGCCGGTCGGTCTCGGTCACCGCGGCCGGGGCGCCCCGGCCCACGACCGTGGCCTGGTAGCCGACGCTCAGGCGGCCAGGTCCAGGCCGTAGCCGGTGGATCCGGCTGGGTCCGGGGGCACTGATCTCCTCGACCGGCTGCGGCCGGCCGTCGAGGGTCACGGTCAGCTCGTCCGCGACGGTGGCGCCGGGCAGGTCGGGCACCGCCACCTGCACAACCAGTTCGGCCGGGCCGCGCACGTCGACGACCAGCTGGCTGCCGACCTGGCGGGTTGTATCGTCCACGGCGACCAGTATGGGGCCACCCCGCTCGCCTGGCCGACCGGGCGGCTGGTCCCCGGCCTGCCGGGAGCCGGAGACCAGCCCGTTCATCAGGCCGTCAGCCCGCGGCCGCGCATTCGGAAACGGTCATCGGCGGATCACTCGGGGACAGCGAAATTGACTTGCTGACCGAAGTGCGGCTACCGGGAATTACCGTCCCCTTGGCATTGGTACGGTCGTAGGAAACGGTGACGCTGACCGTCCCTGATGTGCCGTTGGGATTGACAGTGGCCGCCACGTTGACCGGCGAGGTGCAGCCCGGCGCCTTGCTCAGCGAGACCAGCGGCACGCCCAGCGCGTGCAGCTGCACCGAGGCCGAGACGGTCACGTTGGCGACGCCGTTCAGGTCGATGCAGGTGCTGTTCAGGCAGGTGTCGGAGCCGCCGACCGGCCCCGGCACGGTCAGGTTGAGGACCGCGACACCGGAGGCGGCCGAGGCCAGGCCGGGAGCCAGCAGCAGCGCGCCGGCCAGGGCGCCGGCCACCGGGAGCCCGCGCATCATGGATCTACGCACCATAATTCCCCTTTAAATTCATAAAATTAAAACGTGTAGCGGAACAATGCCACCAGTAGTGCACCATCACCCCGCGAAGGTCGATCAATTAAGTGGCGACTGCTTTATTTCACGGTCGGCCATCCGGCAAACGCACGTATCCTTTATGCGGCCGAAATTGATTCAAGCGTTGTTGATATCAGGAAATTTATTTAAAAGCGGACAACGGCGTCGGGCGGTGGGGCGGCGCGGGCAGCGCGGCGGGATCGGGCCGGCGCGGGCGGCGCCCAGCGGACGGCGCGGCAGGATCGGGCCGGCGCGGGCGGCGCGCTGGGGGCGGCGCGGCGGCGCAGAGGCGATGGGGCGGCGGGTGGCGGCGCAAGGGCGACGCTCGGCGGCCTGACCGGCCCTGCGGGTCGCAGTTCGCTGGCCAGGCGGCTCACCGGCGGGCGGACGGGCGGGCGGGCGTGACGCGGGTCGGATTACAGTGTGCGGGTGGCAGAGTCGCAGACCGGGCGGGTGGACAGCTGGATCTGGTCGGTCCGGCTGGCCAAGACCCGGTCGGCCGCCTCGACCGCCTGCCGGGCCGGGCACGTCCGGGTCAATGGCACCCGGGTCAAGCCCGCCCATCCGTTGCGGGCCGGGGACGAGGTCCGGTTCCGCCAGGAAGACCGCGACCGCATCGTCGAGGTCGTGAAGATCATCAGCAAACGGGTCAGCGCCCCGGTGGCGGCCGAATGCTACGTCGATCACAGCCCGCCCCCGCCGCCGCGCGAACAGGTCATCCCGGTGGCCATCCGCGACCGTGGCGCGGGGCGGCCGACCAAGCGGGATCGGCGGACGCTGGAGAAGTGGCTCAGCCGTCCGCGCTGACGGCGGCCACGCGAGCACCGGGCCCGGTCAGGGGTCGACGACCGCGGCGACCGCTTCCAGCTCCACCAGCTGGTCGGTGTAACCGAGCACGGTGACCCCCACCAGCGTGCTCGGCACATCGTGGTCGCCGAACCCGTCGCGGACCACCTCCCAGGCCGTGACCAGGTCTTCCTGCCTGGTGGTGGCGACCAGCACCCGGGTGCTGATCACGTCGGTCAAGGTGGCGCCGGCCGCGGCCAGGGCGACGCGCAGGTTGCCGACGGCCTGGGCCGCCTGCCCGGCGTAGTCGCCGACGGCCACCGTCGACCCGTCCTGGTCCAGCGGGCAGGCGCCGGCCAGGAAGATCAGCCGAGCGTTGGCGGGCGCCGTCGCCGCGTAGGCGTATTCGGCCACGGCCGACAGTTCCGGGGCGCGGATGAGCTGAACAGCGGTCATGTCCCGATCATGGCAGGGCCGGGATCTGCCCGACCAAGGCTGGCCCGGTGCGGCAGACTGTGCCGGTGACAACTGTGAACGCGGCCCGGGTAGAGGCGGCGGCCGAGCGGCTGGCGGGAGTGGTGGCGACCACGCCGCTGGAGCGCAACGGGCGGCTGTCGGCCCTGCTGGGCTGCGACGTCTGGCTCAAGCGCGAGGACCTGCAGACCGTCCGCTCCTACAAGGCGCGCGGCGCCTACAACCTGATCGCCCAGCTCAGCGACGGTGACCGGACAGCCGGGGTGGTGGCCGCCAGCGCCGGCAACCACGCTCAGGGCCTGGCCTACGCCTGCTCGGCGCTGGGGGTGCGGGGCCGGGTCTACCTGCCGCGGACCACGCCGCGGCAGAAGCGGGACCGGATCACCATGCTCGGCGGCGACATGGTGGAGATCGTGCTGGGCGGCGACACCTACGACGAGGCGTCGGCGGCCGCCTCGCGGGACGCCTCCGCGTCGGGGGCGACGCTGGTGCCCGCCTTCGACGATCCGCGGACGATCGCCGGCCAGGGCACCGTCGCCCGCGAGGTGGTGGCCCAGCTCGGGCACGCCCCGGACGTGATGATCATCCCGGTCGGCGGGGGCGGCCTGCTGGCCGGTTCGGTGGCCTGGCTGGGCGAGCGCCACCCGGGGGTCCGGGTCATCGGGGCCGAACCGGCCGGGGCCGCCTGCGTGGCGGCCGCGCTAACGGCGGGCGGGCCGGTCACGCTGCCCGCGGTGGACACGTTCGTGGACGGCGCCGCCGTCCGCCGGGCCGGGGACCGCACCTACCCGCTGATCGCGGCGTCCGGGGCCCGGGTCCTCACCGTCGACGAGGGCCGGGTGTGCCGCGAGATGCTGGCGCTCTACCAGGTCGACGGGATCATCGCCGAGCCGGCCGGGGCGCTGGCGACCGGGCTGCTGAGCGAGCTGGCCAGCGAGGGCGTGGCCGGGGCGGCGTCGATCCCGCCCGGGTCGACGGTGGTGGCGATCGTATCCGGCGGCAACAACGACGTCAGCCGGTACGCCGAGGTGGTCGAGCGGGCGCTGATCCACGAGGGCCGCAAGCACTACTTCCTGGTCGACTTCCCCCAGGAGCCGGGCGCCCTGCGGCGGTTCCTGGATGAGGTGCTGGGCCCGGACGACGACATCACGCTGTTCGAGTACATCAAGCGCAGCAACCGGGAGACCGGCCCGGCCCTGGTCGGCATCGAGCTGTCCCGGCCCGAGGACCTGCCCGCGCTGCTGGACCGGATGAAGGCCGCCCCGCCGTCGATCGAGAAGATCGACTCGTCCAGCCCGCTGTTCCGCTTCCTGCTCTGAGGGGTCAGCCCGGGACGGAGAGCGCGGAGTGGCCAGCCGGACGGGCGGTCACCGAGGCGCTGATCCGGGCGTTCTCAGATAGCGCCGCCCGGCGGGGGTGGTCCACCGCAGGACGCCGGGCTGGGGCTGTTCGAGGCGCCAGCCCTCGGACTGTTTACACCGGTGGTGGTGCCGGCACAGCGGCGCCAGGTCACACTCGCACGTTCGGCCGCCTTGATCGTAGGGCACGGTGTGGTCAAGGTCGCAGCGCGTGGCCGCCCGCCGGCAACCGGCCGCGGTGCAGGTGGGGTCGCGGGCGATGACCAGGTGTCGCAGCCGCCGGCTGGGCTCGTAGCCTGGCTCCTGGTGCCGGTGGTCGCACTGGTACCGGGCCAGGGGACTGACCGTCAAAGTGAAGGGGCGGGAGCCGCCGAAGGCAGTCGGGGCGCCCGGTGGCTGACCACGGCCGCAGCCGTGGGCGACCGCTCGGTCGCCCTCGCCGGTGATCGTCACGCACCAGCGGGTGGCCGGGTCCGCCACCGCACCGTCCGCCAGCACACGGGCCAGCGCCGGATCAACCGGCCCGAAGCCGGCGACGTCGCCCGGTCCATTCCCCGCGGCCAGCAACGTGGCGAGCGGCAGGGTCAAGTTGAGCTGAGCGGTCAGCGAGCGGTGGCCGGCGAGGCTGGGATGCTGGCCGGGCTCGGTGGCGTCACGGGCCGGCGCGGAGTCGCGGTCCAGCAGTGCGTCCAGGTAGGCCCGGGCCCGCAGTTGCTCGAGGCTTCCCTCGACGCCGGCGTCCCGCAAACGCGCCGCCCGGTCGGTGAGCTGCTGGTCAGCGGCGAGTACGTCAGCGGGAGGCAAGCCGAAACCGGCCAGGGCGGCGGTGCCCGCATCCTCTCGCCAGCGGCGCACGCTCGGGTCCCGTTGCGCCTGTTCGCGGCGCCCGGCCGCCGCCTCCGGGTCGGCCGCCAGTACCGCCCGGCTCACCGACGCCCGCAATTGGCCAGTGGTCTGTTGCCCGGCCGAGGCGAGGACCCGGGTCTCGACCGCATGAGCCTGTTCGTCGGTGAGAACCCTGGTGGCGTCGGCGACGAGGCGAGCGCGCGAGTAGTCGATCCGGCCGGCGCGCAGGGCGGCAGCCGTGCCGGGCAGCCGGGTGGCCAGATCGAGGGCCAGGTCCAGATAGGAGCTGGCGGTGCGTCCGGAGATGGTCAGCGCCGCGGCGACCTCGTCGCCGATGAACTCGCTGAGCTCGGCCGGGAACGCCCCGGAGGGCGCCGGCGCCCTCCCTTCGGCGGGGCGGCGGCGGGCCAGTTCAGCGATCGCCGCCAGGGTGCCCGCACTGCACCACGATTCGAGCCGACGCCAGGCCTGGAGCACGCCGATCAGCTCGTCGTCGCCGAGCTCAGCCAAGCCACCGTCGCGGGTAGCGGCGTCGGTCAGCCCGGCCAGTGACCCGCCAGGCGCACTCGTATCGAGCACGCCGCCTGATTCGAAGCCAGAGCCAAAGCGAGGCGGTGGCTGCGAAGCACGTGGCAAAAAGCCGGCGGCAACACATTCGCCGGCCGCGGCGGCGGCGCGCTCTTGGCGAGCGGCGTCCACTTGATCGAAAAGGTGGTGGACAGACACGTCAGCAAACTCGGGCGGGCACCCCGATTCCAGGTCGTCGGGATGCCGCGGGCCCGGTACCGCCGACGGCCAGCGTTCGGCGCCGCAGCCCGGCACGGAGAGAGGCTCTGCCATTGCTCACCACCTTCCAGACTATACGAACATACTATCTAGGTTTTTCTCATAATGCTCATGTATTGCGAATTTTATTTCGAATTAAGCAACGCCGAAAAATGCACACAGATGGGGGCAGTGCGCGATTGCGCGGCCGAGGCGACCGGGGCCAGATGGAAAAATGTCGGCCCGCAGGGATGCGTGCGGGGCGTGGCCGGCAGGCAAGAGCACGGGCGTGGTTGGCGGTACCTGGAGCCGTGGGGCGGGGGCGTGGGGGAACGCCGGTGGTGTGGCGGTTGGGTGGCGAGTGGCTAGGAGCCGGGGGCGGCCACCCGGAGCAGTAGGGCGACGCCGATGGCGATGACCGCGAACACCACCGCCGCCACGACCGGGCCGGTCAGCGCCAGCGCGGCCGCCGCCAGCGCGAACAGCACCAGTTCGACGCCCAGCCGGAGCGGGTCGGACTGGCCGGGCCCGGCGCCTTCCAGGCCGCGGCCAGGCTGATCTTCGTTCGCGGTCATGGGTCAGAGGCCGAACTCGGCGCGGCGATCGGCCGGGACGAGGTCCAGGTACTCGTGGTGTTCGGAGATGAACCGCCGGGCGAACGGGCAGTACGGCAGGACCGCCAGCCCCTGGTTACGGGCCTCGTCGAGCACGGCCGCGATCAGGTGGCCGCCCAGCCCCTGGCCGCGGAACCTGGGATCGGTCTCGGTGTGGATGAGCGCGATCTCGGTGCTGGAGCGCTCGTACTGGACGAACCCGCCCCGCACCCCGTCCACGTCGATCTCGTAGCGTTTCTTGTCCGGGTGGTCGGTCACCTGCTCAGCCATGACGCCATGATGGCATCACGGCTCAGACTGGTTCCCAGCGCCAGCCGTCGTTGTCCTCGCACTTGATCGCCTTGCCGTCACCCGCCACGCCGGAGGCCCCGTGGTCGGAGTCGCGGCAGAACTCGCCCGGCTCATAGCAGTGGCCCGCGTCGGTCCTGGGCGTACAGGCGGCCGGGGCGGCGGCCGCCGTGGTGGGCGGCGGAGGCAGCGCCGCGTGGGTGGGCGGCGGAGCCGCGGCCTTGGTCGGCGCGGCCGCCTGCAATGGGGGCGGCGGCGGTGGCGTGGTCCGCGGGGCCGACGCGGTCCGCGGCCGGCTGGGCGGCGGGGCCGACCGCGGCGGGGTGGTGGGCGCCTGGACATTGGCCGGCTGGATGGCGGCCGCCGGCGGACTCGTCGTGGCGGCCGCCGAGGCCGCCTTTGTGGGCGTGACGGCCGCGCTATGGCTGGGAGTGCTGGAAACGGACGAACTGTTCGCGGCGGGCAGGGAACACCCGGCCAGCGTGGCCATTCCAACAATGGGCAGCACGATTAAAGCGCGCCTGACAACAATGTCAGCGCGCCGAATGGAATTGGGCACGGAAAGGTGACGCCCGAACCGGCGTTTCGGATTACACGGGGGCAGAAAAAATTCCCCGCCACCCGGAGGGGCGACGGGGAATCGGTCAAACGGTCAGTTAAAAGGGCCAATACCAGGGGTGGTGCTTCTTCGGCGCCGGCGCCTTGTGGGGCGGCGGCGGGGGATTGTGATGCACCGGCTTCACGGTGGTGCACTTGATCGTGGAACCGTGCTTGGGCTGCTGCCAGGACGGGAGCTTCTTCTCCTGGGCCGTCAGGTGCGGCGGCCCGGGGACGCGGTGGCAGACCTGCTTGGGGGCCGGCTTGGGCGCCGGGTAACCCTTGTACGGCGGCTTGCCGTGGTGGTCACCGTTAGGCGGGGGCGGCTGCGGCCCCTTGGTCGTGTGTACCGGCCACGGCACCTTGGTGGTCTTGATCGGGTCCGGCGCCTTGGTCGTGTGGACTGGCCACGGCGCCTTGATCGGGTCCGGGCCCTGGGTGGTCTTGACCGGGTCCGGGCCCTGGGTGGTCTTGACCGGGCCCGGGCTCTGGGTGGTCTTGACCGGGTCCGGGCCCTTGGTCGTGTCGACCGGCCACGGCGCCTTGATCGGGTTGGACGCCGGGGTGGACGGGCCACTGCCGGGC
>Ga0213875_10000426_pt1 | contig 36943 bp, 37 predicted proteins | sample BarmaccomBMRX_R8_FD_160105 | JGI IMG/M metagenome (GOLD analysis project Ga0213875, IMG submission 160105) | Root-associated microbial communities from Barbacenia macrantha in rupestrian grasslands, the National Park of Serra do Cipo, Brazil - RX_R8 | ecosystem: Host-associated > Plants > Roots...
GACCTACACCGAGGCCATCGACCTGGCCCGGGAGAGCGGGCAGCAGACCGAACTGGCCTTTGGCCTGGCCGGGCTGGCCTGGCTGCACGCACGCCGCGGCCGGGAAGCCGACGGCCGGGCCGCCGCCGCGGAAGCGCTGGAACTCTGCCAGGGAATGGGCACCCGGCTGCACGAGATCTGGGCCACGGCGGCCCTGGGGGAACTTGAGCTCGGCCTCGGCGGCGCGGCCGGCGCCGTGGCGCTGTTCGAGCACCAGCAGCAACTGCTCGATGACCTCGCGATCACCGACCCCGACCTCTCCCCGGCCGCCGAGCTGGTCGAGGGATACCTCACCATCGGGCGGCCCGGCGACGCGCAGCGGACCGCGACCCGGTTCTCGGCCGCAACGCAGATCAAAGGGCAGCCGTGGTCACAGGCCCGGGCGCTGCGCGCCCAGGGCATGCTGGCCGGCGAAGACGGCTTCGCCGAGGCCTTCGAGCGGGCGATCAGCCTGCACGAGCAGACCGCGGACGCATTCGAGGCCGCGCGGACACGGCTGGCGTTCGGGCAGCGGCTGCGCCGGTCCCGCAACCGGATGCTCGCCCGCGAGCAGCTGCGTTCGGCGGTGGACGCCTTCGACCGGCTCGGCGCCCGGCCCTGGGCCGATCGCGCCCGGGCCGAGCTCGCGGCCACCGGGGAAACGCACCGGCGGCGCGACGCGGAAAGCATCGACGACCTGACGCCGCAAGAGCTGCAGGTGGCGCTGCTGCTCATCGGCGGGAAGACCACGCGGGAAACCGCCGCCGCGCTGTTCCTGAGCCCGAAAACGGTCGAATACCACCTCCGCCACGTCTATCAGAAACTCGGTATCCACTCCCGTGAGGAACTCACGCAACGACTCGGCCGCGCTGACGGCACGGATGCGATTCCATAGCGGGTGGCCTGGATCGTCATCGCATAAGGGGCGGCGCTGTACGCCTGGCTGGTTATGCGGTGGCGTTGCGGTGGCGACGGCCATATTGTTCCGCTGGGGCCAGGGCCGGGCGATCATGGCCAATGCGGGCGGCCAGGAACGATGACCGTAGAACCTTTCCAGATCTGCGTATCCGATGAGGTCCTGGACGACCTGCGCCTGCGCCGATCACCGTGCCCGCGGCCGTCACCTTGAGCAACGAGCCTGCCTACGCGACCTACCCCCGCAGCCTGGCCGAACGGGCATTCGCCGACCTGCGCCACTGGAGCACACCGCACCGCGGCGGGCACTTCATGGCGCACGAGGAGCCTGCCCAGGTCGCCAGCGAGCTACGGGCCTTCTTCGGGCCACTCAGTCCCGCCGCGCCTTGACGCCGGCCCCCCTGTGGTTGACTGGTTGTCCACCTTGAACAGGGAGCATCGGTGACTCACGAACCGGACGAGGTCGATCCGCGGAACAACCCCGAATCGCGCGTGGCCGAGGAGTCGGCCAGCCAGACGGTGTCGCGTTCGAGCGACGGCGGTCCCATCTTCTCCGGGCTCCGCCCGGCGGATGCCCCTCCCGGGCCGAATCGGCAGGACGGCGATCCCGAGTCCGGCACCGGAGGGGGAAACCCGCTCGACGGCGTGCTGATCGAACCAGCCGATGCCGAGGAGGCCGTGCCCGGGGACGAGGGGCCGGAGCATCCCGGCCAGCGCTGACCGCGCGGCTGGCCGGCACCGGTACCCCGGGCCGGCGGTACTACCGCGCCGGGTAGCGCTCGCGGCGGACGGTGGTTTTGCGGCCCTTGATGCTGGTGCCGCGGAGCGCCCTGACCACGTCGTCGGCGGCTGACTCGGGCACCTCGACCAGGGAGAAGCGGTCGGCGATCTCGATCGCGCCGATGTCGCGGCCGGACAGGTCCGATTCGCCGGCGATGGCGCCGACCAGGTCCTGCGGGCGGACTCCGTCCGAACGGCCGGTGCTCACGAACAGGCGCGTCGTGCCGGTGGTCGCCCGGCGGCCACGGCGCGGGGCCGGGCCGGTGGGCCGCCCCTGGTCACGTGGTCTGGTCTTGCGGGCGGGGCGGCGGTCGTCGGCTGACGGCTGCTCGACGGCGGGGATCTCCTCGTCCTCGCGCGGTGGTTCGCTCGCCTCGTGGGCCAGCTGGACCGCAGCCAGCGCCACGTCGTAGGGGTCGAACTCGGCCCCGAGCGGGCCGACGACCGACCGGAACGCGTTCAGCTCGCCGTCGTCTTTGAGCAGGGTCTCGCGGAGCTCGGTGCGCATCCGCTCCAGGCGCTCAGACCGCAGCTGGGCGAGGGTCGGCAGCTTCTCGAGCTTGATCGGGCGCTTGGTCACCCGTTCGATGGTCTTGAGCATCCGCTGCTCGCGCGGCTCGGTCAGGGTGATGGCGGTGCCTTCGCGGCCGGCCCGGCCCACCCGGCCGATGCGGTGCACGTACGACTCCGGCGCGCTGGGCACGTCGTAGTTGATCACGTGCGTGAGCTGGTCGATGTCGAGACCGCGGGCGGCCACGTCGGTGGCCACCAGCAGGTCGATGGTGCCGCTGCGCAGCCGGGCCATGACCCGGTCGCGCTGCTTCTGGTCCATCCCGCCGTGCAGCGCCTCGGCCCGGTGGCCGCGGCCGTTCAGGGACTCGGTGAGCTGGTCCACCTCGTCCCGGGTACGGCAGAAGACGATCGTGGCCGTCGGCCGCTCCAGGTCCAGCACGCGACCGAGGGCAGCGGCCTTGTACCCGCGGGGCACGAGGTAGGCCGTCTGCCGGACCAGCAGTCCGCCAGCTGACGCCGGTGCCTGGCGGCCGAGCTCGGCCCGCACCGGTTCGCGCAGGTGGCGGCGGACCATGCCGTTGATCCGGGGCGGCATCGTGGCCGAGAACAACGCGGTCTGCCGTTCCGCCGGGGTGCTGGCCAGGATCGCCTCGATCTCCTCGGCGAACCCCATGTCGAGCATCTCGTCCGCTTCGTCGAGGACGAGGATCTCCAGACCGCCCAGCTTCAGCGTGCCCCGGTTGATGTGGTCGAGCGCGCGCCCGGGGGTGGCCACCACGACGTCGACGCCGCGCTTGAGCGGCCCCAGCTGCCGGCCGATCGGCTCGCCGCCGTACACCGCCAGGACCCGCGCTCCCATGTCACGCCCGTAGCTGCGCATCGCGGCGGCGACCTGCACCGCCAGCTCGCGGGTGGGGACCAGGATCAGGGCGAGCGGCTCGGCCCGCTCGTCGCCGGCCAGCAGCCGCTGGAGCACGGGCAGCGCGAACGCGGCCGTCTTCCCGGTCCCGGTCGCGGCCTGCCCGACCAGGTCGCGGCCCGCCAGCAGGGGCGGGATGGCAGCCAGCTGGATCGGGGTCGGTTCCTCGTAACCTAGATCCGAAAGCGCGCGGCACAGCTCTGGGGCCAGCATCAGGTCGGCGAAACCGCTCGCACCCCCGCCGTTGTCCTCGATCATGTAAAGCCTTCGACTCCTCAGTTGTTCTGCCCCGACCCAGGTAGAGCCGACCCCGCGCCCAGTTCATTCCCGGCGGCGCCCGGGCACCGGCCCACTACAGTAGATGGACTTCTGCCGCTCCACGCCGGAGATGACGTGACACCCTCCGTTACCCCAGCGCCCCGGGCCGCCCACCACTCCGGCCCCGGCTACGTGGCCAGCGCCCAGGCGCGCGACTTCGAGCTCCACGCGCCGCTGAGGCAAGCCGCCGCCCGCTGGCTCGAGCTGGTCCCGGCCGAGCACCGCCACGAGCACCGGGAATCGGCCCAGGATGCGCTGCCGACGCTGCGGGACCACACGCTCAGCGGCCCCGATCACCCGCTGGGCGCCCTGTGGGTGGCTCACCGCCACCTCAACGATCCGGTCCCCGCGGTCCGGATCGCCGCGCTGGTGCTGGCCTCGGAGGCGCTGTGGTGGCTCGGCCATTTCGAGGACGCCCGGATCGCCGCGCAGGCCGCGGCCGATGCCGATCCGGACTCGGCCCAGGCCCAGTGGCGCCTGGCGGTCGCCCTGTACCGGCTTGGCCGCTTCACCGAAGCGGGCCAGCACCTCGATGACCTGCTGAAAGTGGCCAGCCAGTTCGCTCCCGGCTGGGTGCTGCGCGGCCAGGTCAAGGTGTGGCTGAACCCAGCCACCCCGCGGCCGGGCGGGCCGACTTCGCCGCCGCGGCGGCGCTGCCCTCGGGTGCGGGCCCCTGGGTGGTGCCGTTCCGGACCACCGGGGCTGACTTCGCGGCTCAGGCTGAGGCCGAGGTCCGGGTCCACGACGCCGAGACGGGCAGTCCGTCCGACACCCCGCTCGACGTGGCCCTGCTGCCGGACAAGTCCCGGGTCGAGCTGGGGACCGATCCGGACAGCCGGTGGTATCTGGAAGGCCCCAGCCCCGGCGGCGGCGATTCGGACAGCCTGTTCAGCGGGCTGGGCGGCGACTTCACCGCCGGAGCCCGCTCGCGGACCCCGTACGGGATCCGGTTCGTCCTGTACCAGCGGAACATCGAGAACCTGTGCCCGGACGCGGCGACCCTGCGCGAGGAGATCCGCAAGTCGGTGGCCGAGCTGTTCGACGCGGCCCTGGAGTCCCGCACGACGATCGCGATCCAGGGTGCGCCGGAGGTGCACGCCGAGGGAGCCGACGGCCCGTCACCGCCGTCGCCGTGACATCCGTCATGTCCAGGCCGGGATGCTGGGCACGTCACAAACCGTAGGCGTTTCCCTAGCGTTGAAGCCATGGGAAACAACGTTCCGCAGCCGCCGTCGGCCCGTCTCCGCAACCGGCTGGAGCCGGTGGCGATGATCGCCGTGTTCGACATCGCCGGTCCGCTCGTCACGTACTCGATGGTTCGCTCGGCTGGGCTCAGTACGGTAGCGGCCCTGCTGCTCAGCGGCGTGTTCCCCGCGCTCGGAGTGCTGCTCGGTTTCGCCCGGCACCGCCGGCTGGACGCGGTCGGGGTCCTCGTCCTGGCCGGGGTGGCGGTCGGCACGATCCTGGGGCTGATCAGCGGCAACGAGAAGCTCATCCTGGCCGAGGGGTCGGTGCCGACCGCGATCTTCGGTTTCGCCTGCCTCGGCTCGCTGTGGTCCAGGCGGCCGTTGATCTTCCGGTTCGCGCTCGAGTTCATCGGGGCGGACACCCCCAGGGGACGCGATTTCGCCGCCCGGTGGCAGTACGCCGGGTTCCGCCGCGCCTTCCGGCTCTTCACCCTGGTCTGGGGGGCCGCCTACCTGGCGGAGGCGGCGGTGCGGGTGGTGATCATCGAGATGACCTCGGCCGGGACCGCGCTGGCGGTTTCCAAGATCATGCCCTACGCGGTGGCCGGGCTGCTCATCGCCTGGACCAGCCTGTACGGCCGGTGGGCCCGGCGCCGCGGGGAGCGGCTGGCCGCCGCCGCCCAGCTCAGCACCCGGCCGAGCCGGACCGCCGAACTGCACGACGTGGCCGCGTAACCCCCGGGCGAAGCCCGACAGCAGCGCGTCGAGACCAAACCGAAAGCGGCCCTCGTCGTCGGGGTCGGGGGCGAGGCGGGCCGCTTCGACGATGAGCGGCAGGTCGCCCTGGCCGAGCTGAGCCAGGGCGGCCGCCGAGCGGGGGCCGCCGCGGCGGCTGAGCTCGGGGGTGCCGGTCTCGGCCATGGCGTGGCCGATCACGTAGATGCTGAGGACGTTGATCATGTCGAGCGCCCGCGGGAGGGCGAAGCCCGCGTCGGTCAGCACCCGCAGGCCGTGTTCGAGCGTCCTGAGCGCCTGCGGGGTCACCGCCGGGCGGCTGAAGAACAGGGGTAGGACGCCGGGGTGGCCCAGCAGGGTCGTGCGCAGCGTCTCCGCGTAGCGGCGCAGCGTCTGGTCCCAGGACCGGCCGTCGGCGAGGGCCGAGTCGGTCGCGCTGTGCCGCAGGACCGACTCGACCAGGCCGTCCAGCAGCGCCGCCTTGTTCGGCACGTAGTGGTAGAGGGTCATCGCCTCGACGCCGAGGGCGGCGCCCAGCCGGCGCATGCTCAGCCCGTCCAGACCGTCGCTGTCCACCAGCGCCACGGCGGCGTCGAGGACCAGCTCGCGGCTGAGCCCGGCCCGCTCGCCCTGACCACGGCTGGCCACTGACATCCCCTTTATCAATAATCGTTTGCCGAATCTTACGACGTAAGCCTAACGTCTTACGTCGTAAGAATAAGCACTGAGGAGGACATTGTGACCGCTACCGAGTCCAGCGTGACCGGCACCGAGGCCAACAAGCAGACCGTCCGCGGCCTGATCGCGGCCATGAACGCGCATGAACGCAGCGCCCTGCCCGAGTACCTCGCGGCCGGCGTGATCGACCACAACAAGATCATCCATGGCGAGGCCGACGAACCGGGCGCGGCCTTCGACGGCTTCGCCCGGCAGCTCACGGCGTTTCCCGACCTGGCGGTGGCGCCGCAGGAGCTGATCGCCGAAGACGACCGGGTGGCCGTCCGGCTGGTGGTCAGCGGGACGCACACCGGGTCCCACCCGCGGATGCCGCAGCCGACCGGCCGGCGCTTCGAAGTCGAGCAGATCTGGATCTTCACCCTCGACCGTGGCCAGATCAGCGAGATCCGCGCCGTCAGCGACCGGCTGGGCTTGTTCGCCCAGCTGGGCTGGGACTGGCCGTCGTAGTCCCCGCCGCCCGGAATCAGGAGGGGACATGATGACGGCCACCGAGGTCCAACGCGGGGAGATCTGGAAGTAGGCCGGATAACTCGCTGATGCGCTCTTCTTTGACCCGGTGCGGCACCCGGAGCAGCCGGATGGAGGTGACCAGGCCGACGCCGCCGATCATGTTGCCCAGGGCGGACCAGCCGAGGGCCCCGGCCCAGTCGGCCCAGGTATAGGTGGCACGACCGCTGAGCAGCCCCGTGAACATGAAGATCGAGTCCAGCACCGAATGGAACAGCTGGGCCGCGACCAGCACGAAGGCCATGGCGACGGCCGCCACGATCTTCGGGCCGAAGTCATCGCCGGCGTGCTGCATGCGCGTCAGCAAGGTGATCACCACACCAGCCAGTACGGCCAGCAGCAGTGAGCGCCAGGAGATCCCCAGCGTGGCATAGTGACGGCCCAGGCTGGCCGCGGCCGGCCGTACCTCCGGCAGCGCCACCACGATCATCCCCGCCATCAGCAAGCCGCCGGCGAGATTGGCCGCCAGCGTGACCAGCCACAGGCGCGCGAGCCGAAACCAGGAACCACGCCCCGCGGCCCGGGCCGTGACCGGGACCAGAAAGTTCTCGGTGAACAGCTCGCTGCGGGCCAGCAGCAGCGCGATGAACCCGATCGTGAACGCTACCGCGCCCAGCAGTGGCTGCCCGGTCTTAGCGTCAACCACCAGGTAAGCCAGGACGCCGACCCCGATGTCCACGCCCCCGATGAACCCGGTGGTCACGAGGGCCAGCAACGGCCGGGCGAGCCGGTCACTGCCCTCGGAGACGAGCCGGTCAAACGCCTCCTCGACCGCGGGCTCGCCGCGTTCGCCGGGCGCTGTCGTCATGCGGCGTTCTGAATCGGCCATCACACCTTGCCTGGTCCTCTGCTAGTGGTGATCTTTGCCGCTACCCGAAACTGGCCGGCCAATCGCCAGGGCGGTGCTGATCACCCGGCCGAACTAGGCGCGGCGGGACGGCTCAGGCGGTCAGGGCGGCGGCTATCTGCTGAGTGGTCTGTTCCCAGCCGGGCAGGGTCAGCTGCCGTTGCCGGACGGCAGCCCGCAGCCGGTGCCGGTAGCTCTCGTCGTCCAGCCAGTCCCCGAGCGCGGCGGCCAGGGCGACCGGGTCCTCGGGTGGGACCAGCTGGCCGGGGCCGGGGCCGGTGCCGTCGGCCGGGGCGCCGAACGCTTCGGGCAGGCCGCCGACCGTGGTGGCGATGACCGGCACACCGTGGGCGAGCGCTTCGGTGACGGCCATGCCGTAGGTCTCGGCCCGCGACGGGGCCACGAGCAGGTCGGCGGTGGTGTACGCCTGGCTGAGGGGCGGGCCGGTCAGGATGCCGCTGAGCTGGACTCGGTGCTGGTAGCCGAGCTGCGCGATACGGGCCCGCACAACGGCGACGAAGTCCGGGTCGCGGTCCAGCGACCCGGCCAGCAGGCAGTACCAATCCCGGTCGGCCAGGGCCGCCAGCGCCTCGACCAGCAGGTCTTGTCCCTTGTGACGGCTGAGGACGCCGACGCAGAGCAGGCGGCCGCGGACGGGCCGGGCCTGGGTGGTGATCCGGTCGGCACCCGGGCGAGCCACGTGCACCCGGGCGGCCGGGACCGCGTAGCGGGCCAGGATCTGGCGCCGGGTCCAGTCGCTGGTGACGACCACGCCGGTGGCCGCGTGGAGCACGGACCGCTCCGACCGCTCGGCCTCGGCGTCGTCGCGGAGGCCGTCAGCGGCCACCGGCATGTGCAGCAGCACCGTCATCCGTAGCCGCCCGGCCTGCGGCCGCAGCTGGGCGGCGGCGGGCGAGGCGATGAGCCCGTCGATCAGCACGCTGTCCCCGTCGGGCACGGCGGCGACCACCCGGGCCAGGCCGTCGCGGGCGCCGACGGCGACGGTCGCGACCCGCACCTCCCAGCCGGCCGCGGCCAATCCGGCGCAGACCCGCCGGTCGTAGACGTTGCCGCCGGTGGGCTGGCCCGGGTCGTCGAACCCATCCGGGACGATGACATGGACCCGCACGTTCTCCCGCCCTCCACGACGATCAACGAACGGAAGCGTCGATGACCTCCAACTATGCCCGCTACCTGGCCGCCAAGACGACCGTGGACGACCGGGCGCTCAACCGGCCGGTGCTGGCCGAGCTGCGGCGGCTGCTGCCCGCCGGGGCGCCGCGGGTGCTGGAGATCGGCGCCGGGCTGGGGACGATGGTGGCCCGGCTGCTGGACTGGGGCGTGCTCGCCGCCGGCGAGTACACCCTGCTCGATACCGACCGGGCGCTGCTGGACGATTCGCGCCGCTGGCTGCACGCCTGGGCGGCCACCCGGGGCCTGCCCAGCGAGCTCCGGCCGGACGGGCTGCAGATCGGTGACCTGCGGGTACGCCTGCTGCAAGCCGAGCTGGGCCGTTACCTGGAGACCGAGGACGGGGCGGGGCCCGGGGCCCGGGCCGACCTCCTGATCGCCAACGCGGTGCTCGACCTGGTCGACGTGCCGGCCGTCCTGCCCGGGCTGCTGCGGCGGCTGGGGCCGGGCGGCGTCTACTGGTTCACGATCAACTACGACGGCGAGAGCGTCTTCGTGCCCGACGATCCCCACGACGACCAGGTCATGCGGGCCTACCACCGGGACATGGACGAACGCGTCCGTTACGGCCGCCCGGCCGGGGAAAGCCGGACCGGCCGCCACCTTTTCCACCAGCTGCGGGCGGCCGGGGCACCGGCGCTGGCGGCCGGCTCGTCGGACTGGGTCGTGAGCGCGGGCCCGGACGGGAACTACCCGGGCGACGAGGCCATCTTTCTGAGCAGCATCCTGAACACGATCCGGGACGCGCTGCGAAGCCACCCCGACCGCCCGGACCGGGTCGACCCGGCCGACCTGGACGGCTGGCTGGCCACGCGCGAGCGGCAGCTAGCGGCGGGCGAGCTGGTCTACGTAGCCCACCAGCTCGATTTCGCGGGCCGGGCGCCCGGCTGACGGCCCGGCTGGCGGTCCGCCATCCGGCTCGCGCAGCTGCTCCCGGCCGCGACGGCGGCGGGCGGCGTCGGTCAGCAGCAGGCCCGCGCCGGGGATGACCGCGATCAGCATCAGCACCGCGTAGAGGGTGGAGACCTCGACCCCGTGGGCCGCCCCGAGCCCGGCCGCGGCGAACGCCCAGGCGGCCGCGCCCTCCCGCGGCCCCCAGCCGCCGACGTTCAGCGGGATCGCGGCCGCGAGCTGGATGACCATCAGCAGCGCGACCAGTTCACCCAGGGGGGCGGTGCAGCCGGCGATCCGGGCGGCGACGACGAACGTGGCCGTGTGCCCGGCGATGACCAGCCCCGAGGCCAGCGTGAGCCGCGGCCACACACCCCCCGCGAGCAGGCCCCGGCGCAGGTCAGCGGCCACCGTCCGGACGGCCCGGGCCGGCCGCGACCGGCCCCGGCGAGCGGCGATGGCCACCACCAGCGCGGCCCAGGCGGCCAGGCCGGCCAGGCCCGCCAGCACGTAGGGCAGCGCGGGCCGGACCGGCGACGGCACCGTCAGCAGCACCACGGCGGTCACCACCGCCTGGACGACCTGGCCGCACAGCCGTTCCCAGCCGACCGCGCGCAGCCCCTGGCCGACGTCGCCCGCCCGCCGGCCCTGGGTGACCGCCCGGTGCACGTCGCCGACGATCCCGCACGGGAGCACCGAGTTGAGGAACAGCGAACGGTAGTAGGCGCCGGTCGCCCCGGCCAGGCCGATGTCGGTGCCGAGCGCGCGGGCCACCACCCGCCAGCGCCAGGCCGAGCACAGCGTGGTGAGGGCGGTGAGGGTGACGGCGACCGCGACTCCCGGCCAGGTGATCGCCCGCAGCCCGTCCGCGAACGGCGCCGCCCCCAGCCGGCGGCCGAGGAACCACAGCACGGTGACGCCCGCGGCCAGCCGCAGCAGCGACGGGCCGAACCGGCGGACGGCCGGAGCGATACCGGCTGGACTTGAGTACACAGACGTCACAGCAGTTATACGGGCCAAGTGGGCAAACAGATCGACTGTACGGCCGCCGGGCAAGCCAACGGGGCCGCTTGTCCGTAATAGCAACGAGGGATGCCGGCGGCGGGGCCGGTCGTCCCGGCCCGGGATGACCGCCGATCGTCACGAAACCGGAGGCTCAGTGCCCACCATCAAGCTGCCCGAGGTCCGCCCCGCCCACGGACCCGCGGACACCGTCGCCGGGCCCCGGATCCGGCGCGCGGCGCTGCTGGGGATGCTCGCCACCGCCGCCCTGCTCGGTGTGCTGGCGGCCACGGCCGGCCTCGGCCTGGCCGGTTGGATCACCGGCCTGGTCGCCGGCGCGGCCGGGCCGGCCCTGCTGGTCACCGCCCGCCTGCGCAGCGACCGGCCGGCCCTGCAGCCGGCCGACTGGGCCACCCTGACCCGGGTGGTGCTGATCGCCGGGATCGCGGCCCTGGTGGCCGACTCGTTCGGCCGCCCGCTGGCGGTTATCGCGCTGGTCACCCTGGCCAGCCTCGCGCTCACCCTCGACGCGGTGGACGGGCAGGTGGCCCGGCGGACCGGCACCGCCACCGCGCTCGGCGCCCGCATCGACGGCGAGGCCGACGCCTTCCTCATCCTGCTGCTCAGCGTGGCGGTGGCCCGCGACTACGGCGGCTGGGTGCTGGCCGTCGGGGCCGCCCGCTACGTGTTCCTGCTGGCGGGCGGGCTGATGCCCTGGCTGCGGGCGCCGCTGCCGGCCCGGTTCTGGCGCAAGGTGGTGGCCGCCGTCCAGGGCATCGCGCTCACCGTCGCCGTCTCCGGCGTGACCAGCCGCCTGGCCGGGATGATCACGGTGGTGGTCGCGCTGTTGCTGCTGGCCGAGTCGTTCGGCCACGACGTGGTCTGGCTGTACCGGACCGGCGCCCGCCCGCGCACCCGCCAGGTCGTGCACATCGCCGTGGCCGGGGTCGCGCTGGCCGCCGTCTGGTTCGATCTGGTGGCGCCCGACCGGACCTGGGATTTCAGCCTCATCGCCTTCGTCCGGATCCCCGTCGAAGTGCTGGTGCTGCTGGCGGCCGGGCTGGTGCTGCCACCCTGGCCCCGGCGGATCATGGCCGCGGTGGCCGGGATCGCTCTCAGCGCGCTGACGCTCGACAAGATCCTCAACATGGCGCTGTACGAGGAGGTCGACCGGGCGTTCAACCCGCTGAGCGACTGGGGCAGCATCAGGCCGGCCGCGGGCGTGGTCCGCGACGCCATCGGCACCTCGCTGACCAACGTCGTGCTGGTGGCGATCTGGGCCGGCATCGCCCTGCTGATCGCCGCGCTCACCGCGGCCACGATCCACGTCACCGCGGTGGTGGCCCGGCACCGGCGCGGCGCCGTCCGCGGCCTGGCCGCGCTCACCGCCGTCTGGGGGGTGAGCGCGGTGCTGGCGCTGCAGTTCACCGGGGGGACACCGATCGCCTCGACCAGCGCGACCGGGCTGGCCGTCTCGCAGGTGCACGCCTTCGGCTCAGCGCTCAGCGACCCGCGTCGCTTCACCCAGGCCACCGGCAGCCCCGACCCCGAGGCCGCTGTCCCCGCCGCCAACCTGCTGACCGGGCTGCGCGGCAAGGACGTCATCATCGTCTTCGTCGAAAGCTACGGTCAGGTCGCGGTCCAGGGTTCGAGCTTCTCGCCCGGCGTCGACGCCGTCCTGCGCCAGCAGAACGGCAACCTGACCCGGGCCGGCTGGTCCACCCGGAGCGCCTGGCTCACCTCGCCGACGTTCGGCGGCATCAGCTGGCTGGCCCATTCCACCCTGGAGTCCGGGCTGTGGGTCAACAGCAACCAGCGCTACGGCGAGCTCGTCGCCAGCCAGCGGTTCACGCTCAGCGACGCCTTCAGGAAGGCCGGCTGGCACACCGCCGCCGACGACCCGTCGGACGGCCCGAACTGGGGACCGGGCACCACCTTCTACCACTTCGACCAGCTCTACAACCAGACCAACGTCGGCTACCAGGGCCCGAAGTTCAGCTACTCGCAGATGCCCGACCAGTACACGCTGGCCGCGTTCCAGCGGAACGAGCTCACCCCCGGCCACCAGCCGGTGATGGCCGAGATCGACCTGACCTCCTCGCACATCCCCTGGGCGCCGCTGCCGCACCTGCTGCCCTGGAACCAGGTCGGCGACGGCTCGATCTTCGACGCCCAGCCCGCCCAGAGCGAATCGGCGGCCAAGGTCTGGCAGAGCAGCAACACCGTGAAGCAGTTCTACGGCCAGTCGATCCAGTACTCGATGACCGCCCTCACGTCCTGGGTGACCGAACTGAACGACCCGAACCTGGTACTCATCCTGCTCGGCGACCACCAGCCCCACACCGCCGTCAGCGGCCCGGCCGCCACCCACAACGTGCCGATCTCGATCATCACCCGCTCCCCGTCGGTGCTCCAGCAGATGTCGTCCTGGCACTGGCGCAGCGGGCTGCGGCCAACTCCCGGTGCTCCGCTCGAGCCGATGGACGCGTTCCGCAATAAACTGCTGAATACGTTCAACAGCAAAAGCCCGGCCGCGGTGAGCGGGACCTCGGGACGGTGACAGCTATATGACCCTGGGCTGGGACAACCCCACGGCCGAGCCCACCACCACCATTCTCCTCCGGCACGGTGACACCCGGCTGTCACCTGAGCACCGGTTCAGCGGGCAGCGTGACCTGCCGCTCAGTGCCAGCGGCACCCGGCAGGCCAAGGCGGCCGCCTGCCGCCTGGCCGCCGGTGACCCGATCGACGCCGTGGTCAGCTCCCCGCTGCAGCGCGCGGCCGGCACCGCCGCCATCGCCGCGGCCGAGCTGGGCCTGCCCACCGTCACCGATGACGACCTGCGGGAGACCGACTTCGGGGACTGGGAGGGCTTCACCCTGGCCGAGATCCAGCAGCGCTGGCCGGCGGCCGTGGCCCGCTGGCGGCACGACCCCGAACAGCCCCCGCCCGGCGGCGAGAGCTTCGCCGACGTCGCCCAGCGGGTGAACCGGGCCCGGGACCGGCTGCTGCGCGACCACCACGGCCAGACCGTGCTGGTCGTGACCCACATCAGCCCGATCAAGATCCTGCTGTGCCGGGCCCTGGGAGTCCCGCTCGGCGTCGTTTACCGGCTGTACCTCGGGTCCGCCTGCATCAACAAGATCCAGTGGCACGGCCGCGAGTTCGCCGCCGTCCACTGCGTCAACGACACCAGCCACCTGGCCTGACGGGCCGCCTGAGCTGGCTAGCTGGCCAGGCGGGCGCGGTAGCCGCCGAACGCGACCGGGTTCTCCCACACCCGCACCGCCAGGGTCTCACCGCCGGCCGCGCGGACGGTGGGCGCGAGGGTGTCGTGCACCCAGCGGGCGAACACCTCGACGGTGACCGCCTCGGCTTCGGGCGGGCGGATCACCTCCAGGTTGCGGCCGTCGACCCGGCCGGTCAGCCCGGTCAGCGCCGCCTCCAGCACATCCAGGTCACAGACCATCCCGCGCTGGTCGAGCTGCTCGCGGTCGACGACAATCTCGATCCGGTAGTCGTGATCATGGAGTTGCCCCTCCGGCCCGGGCACGCCCGGCATGACGTGGAAGGCCCGGACGTTGCGGCTGAGCCCGACTTCACAGGTCACCGGCAGCGCTCCTGTCGTAGTTGAGAACGGCGTGCATCAACCCCGGCTTTCCCGCATCGACGGCTCGGAATGCTTCGGCCGCCGCCTGGAAATCGAAAACGTCGGTACACAACGGGGCCAGCGGCAGCTCGGTGAGCAGGGCCACGGTCTCTCGCTGGCGCCGCGACCGGCTCCAGGTCCCGGACAGCCGCGCGGGCACGGTCGAGACCTGGGTGCTGCGGATCGTCAGCCGCCGCCGGTGGAAGGCGCCCCCGAGCGGCAGCACCACCGGCTTGGTGCCGAACCAGGACGCCACCAGCAGGGTTCCCTCGTGAGCGAGCAGATCCAGCGCCATCGCCGGGGCCTCGGGGTTGCCGCTGGCGTCGATGACCAGCGGGACCTCCGCCGCCCGCAGTTCCCCGGGGTCCGCGGCCGGGACGCCGAGGCGGCCGGCCAGGTCGCGCCGCCACTCCTGGGGCTCGGCCAGCAGCGGCCGCCACCCGGCCCGCTGCAGCAGCAGGCCGGTCAGCAGCCCGAGCACGCCCGCGCCGAGCACGATGACCCGGTCGCGGTAGCCGTCGCCGGCGTCCAGGGTCACCTGCAGCGCGGTCTCGACCAGCGGGAACAAGGTCGCGGCGGCCGGATCGACGGCGGGCAGCGCGACCAGATCACTCATCGGCGCCGCGAACACGTCCTGGTGCGGATGGAACGCGAACACCCGCTGGCCGGACTCCGCCACCTCGCCGACGCAGGCGTAGCCGTAGGCGAACGGGTAGGAGAACGTGCCCCCGAGCGCGCCGATCGTGTCGTCCAGCGCCAGGTCGGCCGGGATCTCACCCCGGTACACCAGCCGTTCGGTGCCGCCGCTGATACCGGAGCTCAGCGTCCGGACCAGCACCTCGCCGGCGGCCGGCCGGGGGGCGGGCAGCTCCCTGATCTCCACCCGGCGCGGGGCGGTGTGGAACAGCGCGCGGGCCGGCCGGGAGCTGGCCGGGCGGCTCCCGGCGCTCACCGGCCGGCTTCCGCGTTGAGGTACGACAGCACGGCCCGGACGGCGGTCCCGGCGGCGGGGCCGGCGGCGGGGCCGGCGCCCCAGCCCCGCCGGGCGCGCAGCGTCATACCCCTCATTGTGCCCGGGCGAGCAGGATCCAGCCGGTGGTGTGGCGGGCGCGGGGACTCATCCGGCGCCGGTATCCAGCTGGACCCCGACCCGGGTGGGCCTGGACCCACTCGCTAGCGTCGGCGTAGACATGCGCCCCGACCTGCGAGGAGTATCGATGGCCGTCCCGCTGCCGGACGAACTGCTTGACCTGCTCGGTCGGACCAGCCTGTGTTTCGTGGCCACGATCATGCCCGACGGCTCGCCCCAGCTCACCCAGACCTGGGTCGCGACCAACGGCGAGCACATCCTGATCAACACCCCGGACCACTCGCAGAAGGCGCGCAACGTCGCCCGCGACCAGCGCGTGGCCCTGAATATCGTCGACCCCGGCCAAACCAGCCGCTACTTCGCGGTGCGCGGCCGGGTCGTCGCGACCACCACGCAAGGGGGCGCGGAGAGCATCGATCAGATCTCCCGCAAGTACCTGGGCCGGCCGTACCCGAACTTCGGGGGGCGCCCCGAGACCCGGATGGTGATCACGATCGAAGCCGACTCGGTCCGGGCCATGGGCGGCCGTTAGCCGTCAGCGTGGGCGGCCGCTAGCCGTCAGCGTGGCGCCCGCTAGCTATCAGCCACAATAAACTAGAAACTTTCTTATTAGATTGGCTTGACGGCCCAACTCTCGTGGGCGTACAAAACTCAACAGAATCACCTGCGCGGACCGGGCGCCAGATTGCCTCAGCTCGACTCGAGCTCCTCTCGTCCCCTGGAGGGTCCATGCAGGCCGGAAGACGAATTCTGCGCACCGCTCTCATCGCCGGCTCGGCCCTCGGGCTGACCGCCGGCGGCTCGGTCCTGATGATGACGGCCGGCAGCTCGGTCCCCGCGCTGGCGCCCGCGGCCGCCCAGGCGGCCAGCACCTGCGCGGCGGCCTGGAGTGCCAGCACCGTCTACACCGCGGGCCAGCAGGCCAGCGAGAACGGCACCAACTACACGGCCAACTGGTGGACCCAGGGCAACAACCCGGCCACCAACAACGGCGGCAGCGGCTCGGGCCAGCCGTGGACCTCCAACGGGTCCTGCACCGGCGGCTCCGGCGGCGGTTCGGGCGGCGGTTCGGGCGGTGGCTCCGGCGGCGGCACCGGGACCGGCTCGGTCAGCGGCCTGCTGTTCAGCCCCTACAAGGACGTCACCATCAACATGAACTGGAACACCAACCAGATGCAGTCGGCCGTGGAGGGGTCCGACATCCCGGTGGTCGGCTCGGGCAGCCTGGTGTCGAACTACATCCCCAAGCTGCCCGCGATCACGCTGGCGTTCGCGACCGGGGCCTGCGGCAGCGAGAACTGGGGGGGCGTGGCCGGAGCGAGCTGGGCGTCCGAGAACATCCCGCAGCTGAACAACGCCGGCCTGAACTACGTGGTCTCGACCGGTGGTGAGGCCGGCACCTTCACCTGCGCCTCGACGTCGGGGATGGAGTCGTTCATCTCCCGCTACGCCGGCTCGCACCTGGTCGGCATCGACTTCGACATCGAAGGCGGCCAGTCCGCCTCCGACATCCAGAACCTGGTCAACTCGGCCGCCGGGGCCCAGTCGCAGTACCCGAACCTGCAGTTCTCGTTCACGCTGGCCACCCTGGCCGCCTCCGACGGCAGCTACGGCGGCGTGAACTCGCTCGGCAACGAGGTCGTCAACGCGGTGAAGGGCTCCAGCCTGAAGAACTACGTCATCAACCTGATGACGATGGACTACGGCAACGCCTCGAGCAGCGTCTGCGTGGTCGTCTCGGGCAGCTGCGAGATGGGCCAGTCGGCCATCCAGGCGGTGCAGAACCTCGAGCACACCTACGGGATCCCGGCCAGCAAGATCGCCGTCACCCCGATGATCGGCCTCAACGACAACGCGACCGAGACCTTCACCCCCGGTGACGTGGACACGGTCACGAGCTACGCCAAGAGCAACGGCCTGGCCGGCCTGCACATCTGGTCGCTGGACCGGGACACGCCCTGCTCCGGCGCCCAGTCCTACGCCTCCCCCACCTGCAACTCCGACTCCGGCACGACCCCGCTGGAGTTCGACAACCGCTTCCTGAGCGACCTCGGGATCTGACCCAACCCCCAGGGCGGGCCGCGCGGGACACCCCGCGCGGCCCGCTTTTCAGGTGGTGGGGATGGCCGCGACCGCCGCCGCCGTCATCCGCTGGGCGGTGGCGACCAGGCTGGCGATCGCCGCCTCGGGCGCCAGCCCGCACAGGTCGATCAGCGTGAAGAACGCCTCGGCGCTGACCACCACGGCCAGCCCGCGGACCAGCTCATCGACGTCGGCCTGGGCGGCGGGGCCGCACCGGTCGATCCACGGGGCGAGCGCGTGCTCGATCAGCCCGAAGCGGTAGGCGGGCCGGTCCTTGGCGGTCACCGGTCTGGCGATGGTGGAGGCGACGACCACCCGGACCGCCCCCTGCCGCCGCAGTGTGGCCTGGCCGAGAATCTCGGCCGCCTGGCCGATCCGCTCGACCGGGTCGTCGCCCCGGGTCACCGAGCGCAGCGCCGCGACCAGGTCGTCGGTCATCACCGCGGCCCGCAGCAGCGAGACCAGGTCGGGGAAGTAGCGGTAAGCGGTCGCCTCGGAGACCCGGGCCACGGCCGCAACGGCCGGCATCATGACCGCGGTGGCGATCATCGGCCCCGGCGACGGCGAGCTCATCACCAACGGGCCGTCGACGATCCGGATCCTCGAGGACGGCAGCAGCACCGGCCACCGGCTGGGGATGGCGGAGATCACCATCCCTCCGCACATCCCCGGGCCGCCCCAGCACCGGCACGCCCAGCACGACGAGGGTTTCTACGTCCTGTCCGGCACGGTCCGGTTCACGGTCGGGGCGGACGATCACGACGCCCCGGCCGGCACCTGGGTCATGGTCCCGCCCGGCGCCCCGCACACGTTCGCCAACGTGGGCGACAAACCGGCCGTCATGCTCAACACGTTCACCCCGGACCTCTACGTGCAGTACTTCCGCGACCTCAAGGCGATGGTCGAGTCCGGGCAGCCGCTGACCCCCGGCTCGGTCGCCGCGGTCTGGGCGAAGTACGGCACCGAACCGTCCACCGAATACGCATGAACGCCCTGCTGACGGCCAACGCCGTCGCCGCCGTGGCCAGCATCGGGTTCGCGGGGCTGGGCGCGGTCCGCCCGGCCGCGCTGAGCGGCAGCGCCCCGCCGGCCGGCGGGGAACGGTTCTACGGCTGGCTGTACGCCGCCCGGGGGATTCCGCTGGGGGTGGCGGCCGCCGTCGCCCGGCTGCTGCTGGCCAACTACGTGAACCCGGCCCGTGACCCGGTGGCTCTCCTCTGGCTCGACGCCTGGCAGGCCAGCCGCCGTCGCCCGGCCCTGCACGATGAGGTCGCCCGCCAGATGAACCACGACCTGGACCGGCTCAGCGAGCTGATCGCGGCCGGTCAGCGGGCGGGCGAGTTCGGTCCCGGTGACAGCCGGGCCCTCGCGATGCGGATCCTGGCGCTGGTCGACGGCCTCAGCGTGCAGGCCGCCATCCGCGACGCCTTCGACTACGCCGACGTGCAGCGCATGCTGTGGCGCAACGTCGAGCGCGAACTGGGCCTGCCCGCCGAGGCCCTGCGCGGTCGCTGAGCGAACGCCAATCCGGCGAGGCTCGCCGCCAAAAGTAACAAGTTGGCAACTCGATCCAACTGGTTGTTGATCTGTGTGTGATCGGTGGGGGAAGTTTGGGTGCGAGATGCCCAATGGCGGGTGTCCAGGGTTGTTCCGGTCATCCGGACCACAAGTCAGGGGGAGCGCCTGTGCGAAGAATCAACGCCGTGGTGGCGGCGGCGGCCATGATGGCCGGGGTCGGGTTCACCGCCCCGGCCGTGGCTTCGGCCGCTACCGGGCAGGCCGCCCGGACCGCGGCCGCACCCAGCGCCAGCAGCGGGACGAGCTCGATCACCTGGAGCGCCTGCACCGAGACGGACCTGATCCAGGCGGGCGCCCAGTGCGGCTACCTGGCGGTGCCGCTGAACTACAGCCACCCGTCGGGCCCGACGATCAAGATCGCGGTGTCGAGGATCCTGCACACCGCCAGCGCCCAGGACTACCGGGGCATCATCCTCACCAACCCCGGCGGCCCCGGCGGCTCCGGGCTTGACCTCAACACGTTCCTGGTCGCCCAGCTCAAGGCGGACAAGCTGAGCGCGGCCGCCAACGACTACGACTGGATCGGCTTCGACCCGCGCGGGGTCGGCAGCAGCCTGCCCGCGCTGGTGTGCGAGCCCAACTACTTCTCCGGTGACCGGGAGAGCTACGACCCGACGACCCGGTCGATCCTCGACTACTGGCTGACCCGGTCGGCCGGCTACGACCAGGCGTGCGCGTCGCAGAGCTCGGCCCAGAGCGCGCTGCTGGACAACATGACCACGATCGACTCGGCCAAGGACATGAACAGCATCCGCAAGGCGCTGGTCGGGCCCAAGGGGAAGATGAGCTACTACGGCTTCTCCTACGGCACCTACCTGGGCCAGGTCTACGCGACGCTGTACCCGCACACGCTGAACCAGCTGATCCTCGACAGCAACGTGAACCCGAAGGACATCTGGTACAAGGCCAACCTCAACCAGGACATCGCGTTCAACCGCAACATCAACATCTGGTTCGGCTGGCTGGCCAAGTACAACAGCTACTATCACCTCGGCTCGACCGCGTCGGCGGTCAGCAAGGTCTGGTACGCGGAGCTGAAGACCCTGGCCCAGCACCCGATCAACGGGGTGGTCGGCCCGGACGAGTGGACCGACATCTTCCTCGAGGCCGGCTACTACCAGCTGACCTGGCTGCAGCTCGGCAGCGCGTTCGCCGACTGGGAGAACACCCACAGCGCGTCCGCCGCCGCGAACCTGGTGAGCCTTTACCAGAGCACTGACACCCCCGGTAACGACAACGAGTTCGCCGTGTACAACGCGGTCCAGTGCACCGACATTCAGTGGCCGACCCACTGGTCGACCTGGCAGCGCGACAACGACGCCGTCAACAAGATCGCGCCGTTCGAGACCTGGGACAACGCCTGGTACAACGCGCCCTGCCTGCACTGGCCGGCCCCGGCCCAGCAGCCGGTCCAGGTCGCCTCGCACGGGAGCGGTGACGCGATCCACAGCGCGCTGCTGATCGACGAGACGCTGGACGCGGCCACCCCGTTCCCGGGCAGTCTCGAGGTCCGCAAGCTGTTCCCGCACTCGGTGCTGCTGGCCGAGCCGGGCGGCACCACGCACGCCGACTCGCTGTTCGGCAACCTGTGCGTCGACGGCACGATCGCCAACTACCTGGAGACCGGCAAGCTGCCGCCGCGCAAGCCCAACGCCGAGTGGGACATCACCTGCCAGCCGCTGCCGGTGCCCAACCCGACGGCCCAGTCCAACGCCCCGGCCGCCTCGTCGACCGGTTCGTCGGCCGCCCCGGCCCGCCTGGCTCGTCTCGCCCACTAACTGACCGGGCCAGCAGCGCCCCGGCCAGGCTCACCGCCTGGCCGGGGCGTCTTGTTTCGGTGCGGGCGGCGGCGCGGGCGCCTGGCTCAGGCCAGGAAGGCGCGGACGGCGGCCGCGAAGGCGGCCGGGTCGTCGACCCACGGGAAGTGCCCGGCCCCCGGCTGGACGACGACCGACGCGTCCGGGAACAGCAAGGCCGCCTGCCGCACCATGGCCGGGGTCACCAGCGGATCCTCATCGCCCGCGTACAGCAGGGTGGGGCCGCCGAGCCGGCTCAGCCCGGAGGAGACGGCGTCCGGATCGAGTTCGAAGCCGTCGAAGTAGCCGAGCCGTTCGGCCTGGTGGCGGTCGGCGACTCCGGCGGTCGCGTGGGCGCGGGCGGTGTCGTCCCAGCGGCCGTAGAACAGCGGCCGGGACGCGGCGAACGTCTCCACCGACAGCGACCCGGCCTGGATCTCGGCCAGCGCCGCCCGGGCGGCCGGGTACCAGGGCTCGGCCGACCGGCGCTCCAGCACGGCCTGGAAGTCCTGCTCGCTGGCGTCCACCCCGACCGTCGCCAGCCCCGGGGTGACCAGGACCAGCCGGGCGATCCGGTCCGGGTGGGCGGCCGCGTACAGCGTGGCCAGGATCGCCCCGGCCGAGTGGGCCAGCAGGTCCATCCGCTCCAGCCCCAGATGGCGGCGCAGCGCGTCGACGTCAGCGGTCATCCGGTCGACCCGGAACGTGGCCGGATCAGCGGGGTCGTCCGACAAGCCGACGCCCCGCGGATCCAGCAGGATCAGCCGCCGGTTCTCATCCAGCCCGCCCAGGTCGCCAAGGTATTCTGCCCCGCGCCCCGGGCCACCCGGCAGGCACACCAGCGGCGGCCCGTCCCCGCGGACGTGAATCCCGAGCTGAGTCCCGTCGTACGACGCGAAGCGACCGGTCATGGCCTCAGTGTTTCACCGGCCGCGCGGGCGGGCGTGTCATGCTGGGCAAATGGGGGTGAGCTGCGGGTCCAGGTCCTCGGGCCGACGGTGCCCGAGGTGGACGGGCAGCCGGTCACCCTGCGGCGGCCGCTGGTGCGGCTGGCGCGCGCGGCCGAGTGCACGCGATCGGTGCAGCCGGGTTCGCCGCCACCCCCAACCAGGCGCTGATGCCGCTGATCGCCCCGCGCGCCTACGCCCGCCTCAGCCGGAGCGTCCACGGCACCGCCCGGCCTGGTTACGCCCATTTACAGACCAGTACGGGGCATCCTACAGTCGATGGGCCACAGCGCCGTGCGTACCTGGGAGGGGCTGCATGCCCACGCCGACCGATGATCGTCGCGACCTGCTGACCGTGATCGCCTACATGCACGCCAAGCCGGGCAAGGAGGGCGAGCTCCGGGCCGCGCTGGAGTCGCTGATCGACACGACGACCGCCGAGTCGGGGTGCGTCAACTATGACCTGCACCAGGGCGTCGAAGATCCGGGCACCTTTTTCTTCTACGAGAACTGGGAGTCGGGGGCGCACCTCGACGCGCACCTGGACGCCCCGCACCTGCGGGACTTTGCCGCCAAGGTGGACGACCTGCTCGACGCGGGCGGCCTGACCATCACCCGGCTGCAGCGCATCGCCTGACCCAGTGGACTACGCCGACGCGGTCGCCACCTTCTACGCCCCGCGGCCGGACGGCACCCCGGTGCCGGAGGCGGTCCGGTCCGGCCGCCCGGCCCGCCGGCTGCGAGACGCCTGCGAGCCGATCGCCATGCACGCGGTCTGGAACCGCCTCACCATCGACCGGCTGGCCGGCCTCGGCCTCGACTTCCTGGCCAGCTACGTCGGCGGCCGGGCGGCCAGCCTGGGTGAGCCGTCGGCGCCGGTGGTGGCGGCGACGTTCGCCTGGTTCGAGCCGAACCTGATCGCCAGCCTGTACGAGACCGCCCGGGCGGCGGTCGCGCGCGACCAGCTGGTGGCCACCCGGGACGCCGCCACCACCGAGAGCCTGGCCGCGGTGCTGGCCGGGGACGACCCGGCCGAGCTGGCCGACCTGCTCGCGGACGCGGCCGAGGGCGCCGACGGTACCGGGCGGCCGCTGTTCAGCGGGCTGCGCGGGCGCGGGCGGCCCGCTGATCCGGTCCAGCGCCTGTGGTGGGCCTGCGACCTGGTGCGCGAGCATCGCGGCGACACCCACGTGGGGGTGGCCAACGCGGCCGGGCTCGGGCCGATCGAGATGAACGTGCTCACCGAGTGCTGGGTCGGCATGCCGCTGCTGTCATACACGTCGACCCGGGCCTGGCCGGAGGCGGCGATGCAGGCGGCGGTGGACGGGCTGGAGGCGCGTGGCTGGCTGCGGGACGGGACCCTGACCGACAGCGGCCGGGCCGTCCGGGCCGACATCGAGGATCGCACCGACGCCGGCGAGCAGGCGATCGTCGACGCGCTCGGCGGCCGACTGGACGACGTGTGCGATCAGCTGGACGTCTGGGGTGAGCGGTGCATCGCGGCCGGCGCCTTCCCGGCCGACATCCTCAAGCGGGCGGCGGGCTGACCGGAGGGCTGACCGGGACGCCGAGGATCGCCCGGGCCTGCCCGATCGTGGCGGGAGTACGCCCGAGCCGCTCGACCAGCGCGACCGCGTTGCCCAGGAGGTCGAGGTTGGACGGCTCGCCTGGCCCGGCGTGGTCCTCCAGCCCGACCCGGACGTGCCCGCCGCGGGTGATGGCCAGCTCGGCCAGCCCGCACTCGACCACGTCACCGCCGAGCACCGCCACCGACCACGGCAGCCCCGACGGCGCCAGCAGCTCCAGGTAGGCATCGAGGCCGGTCGCGGTGGGCGGCAGCCCGAACTCCAGCTCGCCGCCGAAGTAGAGCTTGACCATCGCTCCGGCCGGCAACCGCCCGCTGCGCTGCCAGGCCAGCGTGGTGCGCAGGAACCCCGGCTCGAAGATGGAGATGCTGGGAGCGGCGCCCAGCTCGCCGGAGCGGGCGAACATGTAGCCGATGTCGGCCAGCGGGTTGGCGTAGGGGCCGGCGGCGGCCCCCTCGGCGATGGCGCCGTCGCTGGTCAGGCCGAGGTTGACCGATCCCGGATCGACCAGGCTCATGCCGCCCAGGCCCCGGCGGGCCAGCTCTTCCACGTGCGCCCAGCGGCGTTCGACCGGGATGCCCCGGGCCCCGGCCGCCATCGTCGGGTACAGCAGCGCGTCCGGGTGACGGTCCAGCACCGGCCGCCAGGCGGCCAGGTACGGCTCGACCGCGTGCACCCCGTCGGCGGTGAACATCGGCTCGTCGTGGTGGTTGTGCACGATCGCGGCTCCCGCCTCGATGCCGGCCAGCGCGTCGGCGGCGATCTCGGCCGGGCTGCGGGGCACGTGGCGGTTACGGTGACGGGGGTGGCGCCGTTCACCGCCAGTTCGACGATCACCGGTTCGGCCACGATGGCTACGATTCCCGAGGAGACCCAGGTGAGCAAGTCCCATCCCGAGCAGTGGACGATCAACCAGCTCACCGACCGCCCGGAGCAGTCGCTGGTGGCGGCGCTGCGGGAGTTCGACACCACCCAGATCGCCGACTGCGGCGGACCGGTCGCGATCATGGCCCCGCCGCTGCGGCACCTGGCGGGCGGCCCCCAGCTGTGCGGCCCGGCCGTGACCGTGTGGACCAAGCCGGGTGACATCCTTTACGTGCTCAAGGCGACCGACCTGGCCGCACCGGGCGACGTGCTGGTCGTCGACGGCGGCGGCCGCCTGGACGCCGCCCTGATCGGTGACATCGCCGGTCAGGCCCTGACCGGCCGCGGGGGCGACGGGATGGTGGTCGACGGGGCCGTCCGCGACCTCGACGGTCTGGACGCGGTCGGGCTGCCGACGTTCGCGGCGGGCGCCCACCCGGCCACCGGGTCGTTCCAGGGACCGGGGGCGATCAACGTCGCCGTCCAGTGCGGCGGGGTGACCGTCCGGCCCGGCGACGTGATCCGGGGCGACGCCAGCGGCCTCGTCGTCGTCCCCCGCGAGCAGCTCGAGCTGGTGCTGACTCTGACCCGGGCGGTCGCCGACCGGGAGGCGGGCTGGCGCCAGGCGATCGCCGACGGCCAGCGCTTCCCGGCCGCGGCCGGTATCGACGACCTGATCAGCCAGCTGGCGGCCGAGCGGGATCGCTAGCCGCAAGGCATTCCTCGGCGAAGGCCAGCTGCCGCAGGACGTAGGCGCGCGCGTTCCGGTGCAGTTCGATGGAGTGGCCGGCGCCGGGGAACGGCTCGACCCGGGCCGGGGCGTCCCCGGTGAAGTGCCCGGCCAGCGCGGCCCGGGCGGCCTCATCGGACCGCCAGATATTGTCGTGCTCGGCCAGGGTGGCGCGGACCGGGACATCGACCGCGGCGGCGACCGCGGGCAGGCGGCCGGACCAGTCGACGACGTCGATCAGCTCGGGCATCGGCATCGGGCGCTGCCAGGCGGTGAACGTGGCCTGGCCGGCCGGGTCGAAGGTGCCCGCGGGCCCGTACATGACCTGGTTGTGCGCGTCCGGCGGCACCGTCACCTCGGGCGCGTCACCGATCAGCGAGCCCCACATCTCCCGTAGGCCGGGTTGCCAGAGCTCGCCCAGGCCGCTGACCTCCACCCCGCGCAGTGGCACCGCGGACCGGCTGGCGGACTGGGCGGCGGCCACGCACAGGGCCAGCATGCCGCCGACGGAGTGCCCGATCAGGACCAGGCCGGCCCGCTGGCCGAGGTCGGTCCACACCCGGCGAACGGCCTCGGACAGGATCTCGGTCTGGGCGTCGAACGTGAGCAGCTTCGGGTCAGCCCCGTGGGTGGCGCCGTAACCGGGCCGGTCCACGGCGACGACCAGCCAGCCCAGGGCCGGGCCGAGGTCGAGCAGGCTGTCCGCGCCGGTGTCGTAGTAGCTGGCGTCGTAGGTCCCGCCGTGCAGGGCGACGATGACGCCGCGCGGCGCCGAGCCGGGCTGGCGGATACGGGCGGAGAGCGTCAGGGGGCCGGCGTCGACCGTCGTCGGGCTGGCCGGGGCGTCGTGGGTGGGCGTCATCATCGCCGTCCTTCCATATTTCAACATCTGTGTCGAAATATAAACGCTGACGACAGCTGGGTCTACCGTTCGCTGCGGACTTCCGCGGCGATCACGGTTTCGGAGTCTCCGGACAGCAGTTGCTGGGGAATCTGGCTGAAGGTGTACCGGGGCGGCCCCGGCTCCGGGGCCAGGGTGAACGACCAGATGACGTCGTAGCGGTCACTGGGCCACTTGCCCGGGACGGCGGCGGCGTCGCCGGCCAGCGGCAGCGCGCCGGCGAGGACCGGGATGTGCTTGTGCTCCCAGCAGATGAGCACCACGCCGGAGTGGTCGCGCACCAGGCTGGCGGCCAGCTGCTGTTCCTCCCCCTGCGCGAACGGCGAGGTGATCGGCAGGTTGAGTCGCTCGCTGAGGCCCTGAATGGTCTGGTACGACCGGTGCGCGGCGGTCTTGTGCGGATGACCCCAGGAGGGCGCGACCAGCACCGTCGGTGTCCGCAGGTCGTCTCGGAGCGGACCGGCGTCGGGATGGAACAGGGCCGCCAGCGCCCCCGAGCGCTGCCACCCGCGCGGCAGCAGCGAATGCTCGTTCTTGCTGCCCTCGTAGTCGACCCCGGACGACGGCGGCTTGAGCGGCTTCTCCGCGTGCCGGATGATGTAGACGACTTCGGGCGGCCCAGTCATGTCGCCAACGTAGACGATTCCTGCGCAGGGGGGCGCCATGGGCAGGACGGGCGCGGGAACGCCGTCCCGGCTGCGGACCTTCGATCCGGTGCGCCTCGCCGACCTCGAATACCGGGCCTGGGTCGGCTACTACCAGCGACGCTGGTCACAGGTGCTGATCGCGTCGGTCGGCCTGGTCCGGACGGGCTTCGGCCTGGACTGGACCCGGACGTTGCCCGGCGCCTGGCTGGTGCTCCGGGCCAACCAGCTGTGGGCGCCCTATCCCGACCACGACGCCGAGCGGGCCCGGGCCTGCATGCGGCGGTTCTACGCGCTGGTCCGCCTCACCTACGGCGAGCCCGCCAACCCGGCCAAGGCGGCCGAACTCGAGGTCGGCTGGTGGCGCGTGCACCGCGAGGGCCAGCACCGCGATCGGGCGGCCGGGATCGACGCGGAGCCTGCCGAGGAACTGGTCCAGTCGCTGACCCGCCTCTACTGCTACCTCTACGGAGAGCCCGAGAGCGACCTCCGCCCGGCGGCGCTCCACCGGGCCCGGGCCATGGACCTGTCCGACGAGTGGGTCCGGCAGGGGCGGCGGCCGGACAGCGAGTTGCTGCCGCTCGAGCACCAGGCCCTGGTCCGTTCCTACGCTGCCCTACTGGCCGCCGTCCACCACGGCCCCTTATCGAGGACCTGATACTCGCCCGGCGGGCTGAGAATCGGCGCTTGCGGCGTGAGGCTGGGGACCGCGAGGCGCTCAAGCGCATCCAGGCGGACTCCGGTCAGGGCCGCGTCTTCACTCGCGAAGACCTGGGTGAAACGTGGGGAATTAGCGAGTGAGCGTCGCTCATTGCAGCGGGGTCACCGTCCGGGTCAGGCTGTCGTAGCTGCGGGCCGCGCTGAGCCGCCCGGCGGCCACGTCCACCCCGACCGCCTGGGCGGCCACCTCCAGCTGGTCGGGCTGGACCCGCCGGGCCAGGGTGATGTGCGGCGCCCACTCACCCGGGTCGAGCTGCGGGTTACGGTCCGCGCCGTCGAGGGCCAGCCAGATCCCGGCCTGCAGTTCCCGCAGGACGTCGCCACCATCGACGGCCCAGGCCAGGACGCCCGCCCGGCCGCCGAAGAAGTGCAGCCCATCCAGCCGGACCGCGATCGGCAGCACTCGCAGTGCTTCGGCGATCCCGGCCGCCGCGGCTGGCGAGAGCAGCTCCGCGCTGGCCAGGGTCAGGTGCGGGCGGTTGGTCGGGTGGCGGTGCTGGGCCAGCGAGGAGAACCCCGCCGCATCCAGCCGGCCCCAGGCCGCCCGGATCGCCCGGTCCAGTTCGTCGTCGGGCAACAGCTCGACCGTCCTCACGATCCCTACGTTAGGGCTGAGCGGTGTTGATCTCGACGACCAGCGGGCTGAGCGGCGGCAGTTCCAGGTCAACGGTCAGCGCCCCGTCCACCACGCGCGCGGGCGCCCCGAGGACCTCGGGTGCCCCCCGAACGCCAAGCTCGGCCACGTTCAGACGGACCGAGCGGCGGACGTCGGAGGCGGTCAGGTTGAAGGCGGTCAGCACCGCCCCGCCGTCGGCGTCGAGGACGTGCAGGTGGGTGACCGGGTCGAGGCCGACGAAGCGGCCGCGGGCGAACCAGGGCTGCAGGGCCCGGTACCGCCGCATCGCCGCGACCAGCCGGGGCCACTGCTCGTCGTCCTCGGCCAGGCCGCCGATGCCGAGGTGGCGGCAGCAGGACGCGTACCACCAGAACGCGAGCATCGCCGGGCTGTCGTGGCCGCTGTTGATGTGGAGGTAGAGCGGGATGTCGTAGGCCAGGTTGTACTCATAGAGGGACAGCGCCCGGCCGCTCAGCAGGTCGGTGTAGGGGTCCCACATGTACTCGAAGCCCCACAGCTCGTCGTGGGCGCTGGCCGGTCCGTGCTGGTAGTACAGCGGCAGGCCGCCGCCGATGCGGTCGTGCGCCTCGATGGTGAGGCCGGGGAACCGCGTCTTCACCGCCCGGACGACGGTCATGATCCCTTCGGCGTGCTCTTCCCGGGTGAGCGGGACGGTGTGGCCGTGCCCGGCCGACCAGCACGGCCGGTAGGTCACGAAGTCGAACATGAAGAACGAGGTGCCGGCCTGGGCCAGCGCGAGCAGCCGCTCGGTCTTCTGCCGCTGCCAGGCCGGGGCGGCCGGGCAGACGAAACCGCCACGGTACGGCGTCGAGTCGGTCCACAGATCGATCTCGCCGTCGGGGCGGCGCCGGTAGATCGCCGGGTCCTCCGCGGCCGACTTGGTGTGGATCATGAGGTGCAGCGCCAGCGCCAGCCCGTACTCATCGCGCAGGCGGCCGATGAACTCCTCGACCGGCCCCAGCCGCTCGCGGTCCCACACCGAGCTGCCCTCGAACAGGTCCCAGCCCGGGTCGAAGTAGAACGTCCGGGCGCCCGCCGCCTGCGCCCGGGCGGCCTCCGCGAACAACTCGGGCAGCTCCGGCAGCGGCGCGTTGGAGCCGCAGCGCCAGCCCAGCCGGTAGAGCTCGTTCCAGTGGACCTGCGGGTCGTAGCCGGCCGGGATGACGTGGCCCTTGTCCCGCAGCAGGTCCTTGTAGCGGGCGTAACCGGCCTGCCAGTCTCCGTCGTAGACCGCGATCGTCGACGTACCGAAGCGGAGCCGCTGGCCGGGGCCGAGCTCCCCGGCATGCTCGGGGAAGCCGTCGCGCTGGCCGGCCCCGCCGTGCCGCAGGCACAGGTTGCGGTCGCTGTGGAGCTGGTCGAGCTGGAGGGCGGCCGCGGCCCCGGCCGGGCGGCGGGCGGTCACGTGCTCGCCGTCGGCCAGGCCGAACTCGGCGTGCTCCTGGTTGTACTTGGCCACCAGGAAGCCGCCGTCGTCCTCGGCCCACAGCCAGGCCTCGGCGCCCCGGCCCGGGAGGCTGTCCCGTCCGGGCCACTCGGACGGGTAGAGATCGCGGGCGCGGTAGCCGGCCAGCCGGTGGTCGACGTCCTGGGCCCGGTAGCGGCGCAGCGGGACGGGGATCAGCTCGGCCCGGTCACAGCCCGGGCGCCAGGCCGACCGGCCGCGGTCGAACAGCGTCTTGCGGAAACCGAACCGGACGCCGGACAGCTCCAGACGATCCTGGCCGGCGTGGTTCAGCAGCGAGATCTGCTCGACGACCACCCCCGACGCGGCCAGCGTGATCCGGTGCTCGAGGCGGAGGCCGGTCGGCCCGCGGGCGCCGAAGTCCAGCTGGCCGAGCAGCGACAGCGTGGCCCCGGAATCCTCGTGGTGCTCGACCGCCCAGTCCAGCGGCCGGACCCGGCGGCAGCCGAGCGGGCCGCCGTGGAAGCCCGAGCGACCGGCCCCGGTCACCGTCAGCTGGTAGCAGTAGCTCTCGTCGGCGACCACGCGGCCGGACGGCAGATGCACGAGCTCGTACGGATCGAGCTGCGCACCGGCGTCGACCCGCAGTCGCCAGTGCGGGCTGACGAGGACCAGCTCGTTGGCGCTGTCGCTGACCTGCACTGAATCCGGCGGCACGGGTCCTCCTTGATCGCTGCCGCCGATTTTCGCCTTTTAAATTGTTAACTGTCAACTGTCAGACTGGTTGGCCGGCATGATTTCGGGCGGCCAGGTCATGCCGCACAGCAAAACACCGCGCTCCCGCCAGAGCGTCGAGGCCCTGGCGGAGGCGCGGTGCCAGCGAGCTGAGTCAGCCGTGCTTGTTCGGCCCGGGGGTGCCGGGCAGGCAGTAGAACACCAGCAGGATGATGCCCCCGATGATCGGGATGAGGCCGATGAGCCACCACCAGCCGCTCCGGTTGGTGTCGTGCAGCCGCCGGATGGCCAGGCTGAGGCTCACGAGGGCGACGATGATCTCAACGATGTACTGGAGCACGGTGACGTGCGCCGCGCGCGCGACGATGGCGACGACGATGTCGATGATGATGGCGCCGAGGGCAAACCACCAGAACGCGGAGCGCGAGGCGCGCCCGCTGAAGTTGACGATGTTCCGGAAACCTTCGGTGATCGCCTCCCCGAAGCCGACCGGACCGCCGTGCAGGTAGTCGCGCTGCGGCTCCGGCTCGCCGTACGGCGAGCCCGTGCCCTGCGGATAAGGCGTGTATGGAGTCCCCACGTATTCCTCCGAATGTCCCCCGGTAAAGCTGATCATCTGGACGCGATGATTGTGAAGCGTCCCCGCCATCTGGTCAAGAAAAACTAGGGTTCGTGGCCAACTTTTTTCAATACCGGTCCCATCCTGTACCGGTGCCTTTTTATGCCGATAAACAGGCGATTCGATATTTCTGATGCGTTGTATCCCTAGTGGGACGACCCCGTGCGCTCAGAGCTCGAGGCGCGAGCCCATGATGACCGTCCGCTCCCGGGGCAGGCCGAACGAGTCGGCCGCGTCGGCGGTGATGCGGGAGGTGGCGATGAACAGGCGTTTGCGCCAGCGGCTCATGCCCGGGGTGTGCCCGGGGGCCAGCTCGATGCGCGACACGAAGTACGACAGCCGGGCGTTGGGCGCGCAGCCGTCCACGCCGAACTCGTTCATCAGCGGCACCAGGCCGGGGACGTTGGCCTTGTCCATGTAGCCGAAGCGGGCGGTGACGTGCATGATCCCGTCGTGCTTGAACCCGAGGTCGTCGGTCCTGAGCCGGTCGGCGGCCGGGACGTGCGGGGCCGGCACCGTCTCCAGGGCCAGGATGATGACCTGCTGGTGCAGGATCTCGTTGTGCTCGACGTTGGCCCGCAACGCCAGCGGGGTGGTGGCCTTGCCGCGGTTGAGGAAGATGGCGGTACCCGGCACCCGCGGCAACGGCGGCTTCATGGCGTGCAGTTCCACCACGAAGTGGCGCAGATCGCCCTCGTCGCGGTCGCGTTTCTCGGTGACCAGCTCGCGACCGCGCTGCCAGGTGGTGAACACGGTGAACGCGGTGATGCCGATGAGCAGCGGCAGCCACGCCCCGTGGGTCAGCTTGGTCAGGTTGGCCGCGAAGAACAGCAGGTCGATCGCGAGCAGGATGCCGGCGCCGGTCACCACGATCCACAGCGGCCAGCGCCACTGGTGCCGGGCGTAGTAGAAGAACAGCAGCGTGGTGATCGTGATCGTCCCGGTCACGGCGGTGCCGTAGGCGTAGGCCAGGTGGGCCGAGGTCTGGAAGGCCAGCACCAGCGTGAGCACGCCCGCCAGCAGCAGCCAGTTGATCCACGGGACGTAGATCTGGCCCATCATCTCTTCGGAGGTGTACTGGATGCGCAGCCGCGGCAGATAGCCGAGCTGGCCGGCCTGGTGGGCGACCGAGAACGCGCCGCTGATGACCGCCTGCGAGGCGATCACGGTGGCCACGGTGGCCAGGATCACCAGCGGGAGCCGGCCCCAGCCCGGCGCGGCCAGGAAGAACGGGTTGCTGATGGTGGACGGGCGGCCCAGGATCAGCGCGCCCTGGCCGAAGTAGCTCAGCGCGCAGGCCGGGAACACGACCAGGATCCAGGCTCGCCGGACCGGACTGCGGCCGAAGTGGCCCATGTCCGCGTAGAGCGCCTCGGCCCCGGTGACGGCCAGCACCACGGCCGTCAGCGAGAAGAACGCGGTGCCGAAGTGGCCGAACAGGAAGCTGACCGCGTAGCTGGGCGACAGCGCCTCGAGGATAACCGGGTGGGCGGCGATGCCCTTGATCCCGATCAGGCCCACGATCACGAACCACACCGCCATGATCGGGCCGAACGCCTTGCCCACGGTCCCGGTGCCGAGCCGTTGCGCCATGAACAGGATCACGATGATCACCACCGTGATCGGGATGACGATGTTCGACACCGACGGCGCGGCCACCTCGACCCCCTCGACCGCCGACAGCACCGAGATGGCGGGCGTGATCATGCTGTCGCCCAGGAACAGCGAGGCCCCGAAGATCCCCAGGCCGGCCAGGATCAGCTTGGCCCGGCGCCCGCCGGGCACCGCCCGCCGGCGGATCAGCGCGATGAGGGCCATGATGCCGCCCTCGCCGTCGTTGTCGGCCCGCATGATGAGCACGACGTAGGTGACGGTGACGATGATCGTTATCGACCAGAAGATCAGCGACACGACCCCGAAGATGCTCTCGCGCGACACCTTGACCGGGTGCGGGTCGCTCGGGTCGAACAGCGTCTGCAGCGTGTACAGCGGGCTGGTCCCGATGTCACCGAAGACCACGCCCAGGGCGCCCAGCGCGAGGGCCCCCCGGGCAGCACCACGTCGGCTCACGCTCAAAGTATCCGCCCCTCGGCTTCAAGATCCCAGGCGCAACTTTAGACAACTGCCGAAAGGGCCTCCGCGACGGCGTCAGGTGATCGTCAGCACCGGATAGGGCGACTGGTGCAGCAGCTCGACCGGGACCGAGCCGAGGACCCGGTGCGGCAGGTGGTGCGAGCGGCCGGTCACGATGATCGGGGTCCGGCCGGGCTCGACCGCGTCCTCGGCGCCGGCCACCGACAAGATCGCGTCGACCGGGGACTCCTGGCGGCGCTCGAACGTGTACGGGATGCCGGTCGCGGCCGCGATCTGGCGGGCGGCGTCGGCCACCCCGGCCGCCTTGGCGTCGCGGTTCTCCTCCATCTCGGTGTGGGCGAACCCGGACAGGTCGCTGTCGATGAGCGGATGGTCGGCGTAGACGACGTGCAGGGTGCCGGACCGGGCTCGCAGCAGACTGGCCGCCCAGCTCAGCGCCCGCTGGGCGGGCTCCGAATCATCGAAGCCGACGATCAGCGTGATCGGCTGGGCGGCGGCGGTCTCCGGCGGGGCCGGGAACGAGGTCCAGCCCGGCTGGGCGGGGCCCGGGCCGACGATGGCCGGAAGTGCCCCGGCCCCAGCTCCGGCCCCAGCTCCGGCCGCGACCGGGGCCGGGCGCCGCCGCCGGAGCGCGGTGACCAGGGCGACCCCGATCACCCCGGCCACCGCCCAGCTGGCCAGCACCGCCAGCCGGACCGCGGTGGCGTGGCCGCCGAAGTAGACGATGTTGCGGATGGCGTTGGCGGCGACGCCGAGCGGCAGCGCCGGGTTGAGGACCCGCAGCCAGGCCGGGGCGAAGCTGGCCAGGTTGGCCGGCCCGCCGCTGACCGGGATCCCGAACACGATCAGGACCAGCACCGCCACCGTGACCAGGGGCGGCCAGATCCGGGCCAGCAGCGCGGTCGGCGCGGCCACTGCCAGCGAGAACAGTGCGACCAGGCCGGCCAGCTCGCCGTAGTGACCCAGCCCGGCCAAGCCATCGGCGACGGCCGCGCACACCACCCCGATGGCGACGGCCACCGCCGCCGGGGCGGCCGCGGCCAGGGCCGGGTGAGCCCGGCGGAAGGCGAGCGCCGATCCGGAGCCGGCCGCGAGGCTGGGAATCAGCACGCTGAGCAGGACGAAGAACGGTGACAAGGCCTGGGTGTCGCGGGGCCCGGGCGGTACCACGTCGGTCACCAGCAAGTGGCGCCCGGACTTGGCGGCGACCGCCTGGGCGGCCGTGGTCAGGGCCTGGGCGGGGGCCGTCCCCCCGGCCTCGGCGGTCAGCAGCCGCAGGTCCGGGCCGGACGCGATCAGCGCGCCGTCGACCTGGCGGTCGGTGATGGCGGTCCGGGCGGCGGCCGCGCTCGGGTAGCCACGCCAGCTGAACGCACCCGGCAGCCCGGTGTCCACGGCCTGCTCGATCCGGCTGGTGGCCGCGGCCGGGCCGGCGATACCGACCGGCAGGTCATGCGGTCGCGGCGCGTGGAAGGCGCTGAGGGTCAGCGCCACGAAGATCGCGGCGAACGCCGCGCTGGCGATGATGAAGCCCGCGAGCGCCCGGTACTTCACCGGCTGCCCGCGGTGATGGTCTGCGTGCCTGGCCGCCACCGGAGTCGTCCCCTTGAGAATGCAAACGTTTGTTGGCATCACGCTAGGCGCGATTGATCCGTTTGTCAACAAGTGTTGGCAAACATGCGTTGGCATAAGCTAAGTTGGGCGGGTGAGCGACAGCAGCCCCACCACGAACCCGGCCGCCCGTCCGGCCACGGCGGTGCCGGGGACCGGCGGCCCCCGGTCCGCGGGCACCCGCCGGGCCATCCTCGACGCGGCCCGGGCGACGTTCGCCGCCCGCGGGTACGAGCAGGCGACGATCCGGGCGGTGGCCGCCCGGGCCGGCGTCGACGCCTCGATGGTCATGCGCTACTTCCAGTCCAAGGCGGGGCTGTTCACGGCCGCCGTGACCATGGACCTGCAGGCCGTTGACCTGCGCTCGGCGCCGCCCAGCGACCGGGGTGAGCAGCTGGTACGCCACTTCGTCGACCGGTGGGAGGACCCGCGCCAGGGCGACGACCTGATCGCCATGCTGCGGACCGCGGCCACCAGCGAGACGGTGGCCGGGCAGCTCCAGGCGGTCCTCAGCCAGCAGATAGCCGGACCGGTCGCCGCCGCCCTGGGCGACGACGGGGCGGCCGAGCGGGCCGCCTTCATCGCCACTCAGCTGCTGGGCCTGGCCCTGTGCCGTTACATCCTGCGGTTCGAGCCGCTGGCGTCGCTGCCGGCCACTGCCGTGGTGGCCGCCGTCGCCCCGTCGGTCCAGCATTACCTGGCGTGATCGTGGTGCCGGCCCGCCCAGCAGTGCTCATGACATCAACAATCGCGCCGCGAGCCGTCACTCACACCCGGGCTGGACCCTGGCCCCATCCCTGGCCGGCGACCTGGCCCGCCGGCTATGGCCGGAGGCCGGCCAGCAGCCGCTCGAGCACCATGCCGAGCTCGTCCCGGGTCGCGGGCGGCTCGGCCGAACGGGCGATGGCCAGGCTGGCCTCGGTCAGCATCGCGATCAGCAGCCGGGCCAGCGCCCGGATGGGGACGGCGTCCAGGTCACCGGCCTGCACGCAGCGCTCCAGCCACTCCTCGAGGATGCCGCGCCCGTAGCGCTCGACCAGCTCGTCCCAGGCGTCCGAGCCGAGCACCCGCGGCCCGTCGACCAGCACGATCCGCTGGAAGTCGCCGGTCACGCAGACGTCTAGGTAGGCGGCGATGCCGGCCTGGATCTCGGCCAGCGGGGAGGCCGCCTCGGAGGCCAGCTGCTCGTCGATCAGCCGCTGGGCGACCGAGCCGGCCGCCTCCGCCATCACCGCCCGGAACAGGTCGGCCTTGTCGCGGAAGTGGTGGTAGAGCGCGCCGCGGGTGACACGGGCGTCAGCCACGATCTGCTCGGTCCCGGTGGCGTCGAAGCCCTGAGCAGCGAAAAGGCGGCGCGCGGAGGCGACCAGGGCGGCCCGGGTGTCCGACGCGTGCTCGGCCCGGCGCGGTTGCGGTTTCGCTGCCATACCTACATCATGAGACATACAGCGTGTATGTTCCACACAGGCTGCATGCCAGCGGCCGCGGCGGGAGGCCCGCTGCGCGGCTCGGGGACACGGAGGCGACGAAACCCATGGCCATGCCACTCCACCTGACGGTGAAGCTCGGGACCTACCTGATGAAGCAGAAGATCAAGCGGGTCGAGAAGTATCCGCTGATCATGGAGCTCGAGCCGCTGTACGCCTGCAACCTCAAGTGCGCGGGCTGCGGCAAGATCCAGCAGCCGCACACGCTGCTCAAGCAGCGGATGTCGGTCGAGCAGGCGGTCGCCGCGGTCGAGGAGTGCGGTGCGCCGATGGTGTCGATCGCCGGCGGCGAGCCGCTCATGCACCCGCAGGTCCACCTGATCCTGGAGGAGCTGCTCAAGCGCAAGAAGTTCGTGGTCCTCTGCACCAACGCGGTGCTGCTGCCCAAGCACATCGACAAGTTCAAGCCGAACAAGAACTTCGCCTGGATGGTGCACCTGGACGGCATCGGCGAGCGGCACGACGAGGCCGTGTCCAAGCAGGGCGTCTTCGACCAGGCGGTCGCGGCGATCAAGCTGGCCAAGTCCAAGGGCTTCACGGTGTACACCAACACCACCGTGTTCAACACCGAGACCCCGCAGGACCTGATCGACACCCTCGACTACATCAACGACGAGCTCGGCGTCGACCGGCTGGAGATCGCCCCCGGCTACGCTTACGAGAAGGCCCCCGACCAGGACCGCTTCCTGGGCGTGACCCAGACCCGGGAGCTGTTCAGCAAGGCGTTCGCGGAGGGCCGCCGCAAGAAGTGGCGCTTCAACCACTCGCAGCTCTACCTGGACTTCCTGGAGGGCAAGCGAGACTTCGAGTGCACCCCCTGGGGTGTGCCGCTGTACACCCTGCAGGGCTGGCAGCGGCCCTGTTATCTGCTCGAGGACGGGTTCGCCGAGACCTGGCAGGAGCTGCTGGACACCACCGACTGGGACAGCTTCGGCCGCGGCAAGGACCCGCGCTGCGACAACTGCATGGCCCACTGCGGCTACGAGCCGACCGCGGTGCTGGCCACGATGGGGTCGCTCAAGGAGAGCCTGCGCGCCTTCGTCGGCTGAGGCTCAGCACCGGCTGAGGCTCAGGGCACGAGCTGCTGGCCGCCGTCGATGTCGTAGGTGGCGCCGGTCAGCGCGGTGTTGACCATGAGGTGCACGGCCAGCGCGGCCACGTCGGCCGGCCCGACCACCCGGCCGATCGGCAGCGTGGCCCGCAGCTG